>SMVB01368212.1_pt1 | contig 44841 bp, 33 predicted proteins | sample 2456461 | NCBI WGS metagenome assembly SMVB01 (sample SAMN11095934, study PRJNA526329) | marine sediment metagenome | biome: Marine sediment; feature: Surficial sediment; material: Deep marine sediment; isolation source: Hadal surficial sediment | place: Pacific Ocean | collected 2014-05 | depth...
GGACAATATTCGCGGTCGCCTGATCTGGGACGTTACTGAGAAACTTTCATTGGATATTATCGCCAGTTATCGAGAAGTTGATGCCGGTGCGATTAACTTTAATGCGGTGTTTGCCTTACCTGACGCCGCAACCAATTTTGGCGACCCCACTTTATACAAAGACGTCAATGATCACGAGTTTAGATTTCGAACCAATGTGCCCGGCGAAAATGAACAGGAAAATACTTTGTTTTCTCTGAAGGCCGATTACCAGCTTGATGGGGCGACGGTAACCGCTGTTTTTGCCTACGATACGCTTGATGAGCACTTGCTGTCTGATGGCACTAGCGCGGCCTTTGGTTTGTACTCCTATGACTTTGGAGCAGCGATGGGACCGGGCTCACCTCTGACTGGTCCCGACGTGGGTGCAGCACAAAATGCGTGTTCGCAGAGTTACCAGGATCTGTTGGCAGGTGGCGCCTATGGCCCGGGTGTTGATTCCCCGTTCTTTGCGTTTCCCGGTGATGTCCCGGGCATGGCAGCCGATCTCGGTATTGCGCCTTTTTACGGGCTCAACGCACTGCTGTCACCTTATACCCAGAGCTCTTGTGATGGTTACCAGTATCAGGAGCGAAACCAGGACAGCACGAGTTTGGAATTGCGAATCGCCTCCGATGAAACGGATAACCTGCATTGGATGGCGGGTTTTTACTATGCCGAGATAGAACGGGAAGTAGTGGTTTCCTATGGTGCGGATTATGGCGACGGATTTTTTGCTCGCCAGCCATACTCTCCCGGTCGTACTGATTTTCTGTTTTGGGATGAGTTTGAAACCGACGTGTGGGCGGTGTTTGGAAGTGTGGAATTTGACATAGGCGACAGGCACACCTTGTCGCTGGCAGCGCGCTACGATGAAGAAGATCGTGAGGTATCCAACAAGGTTCCCAATGTTCTGTCCTCCAATAATTTCGGCGGCGGATCGCCCATAAATCCCGCCTACGATGGCTCGTTAACAGACACCATTCCCGACCGGGATGAATCCTTTAGCGAATTTCAGCCGAAGCTGTCCTGGCGTTGGGCCATAGCCGATGACGCCTCTGTATACGCCAGCTACGGCGTTGGTTTTCGCAGCGGCGGCTTTAATAATATTGGCAGTCAGGCGTTGGTGGAATCCCAGTATGCCGGCATACCCACACGTCCTGCTAACTTGCGTGATGAGTATGACAAAGAGGTTTCCTCCTCCTTTGAACTGGGCCTGAAGTCTGAGTGGTTTGACAATCGCTTAAGGGTTAATGCCGCGGTCTTCCACACCGAGGTGGAAGACAGCCAGTTCTTCAATTTCCTGGCCGGGGGCTTTGGCATTCTCAGGGTGGTTACCAATATCGACGAGGTCACCATCCAGGGTGCAGAGATCGACTTTCTGGCGGCTGTAACCTCGGGTTTATCGGTGTACGGTGCGCTGGGGTTGATTGATAGCGAAATCGATAAGAACAAGAACAGACCCTACACTGAAGGGAATGACGCGCCGTTGACACCCGATATGACCGGCAATTTGGGTGTGCAATGGGTGACTCAAATGACTTCCGGGATGGACCTGGTGGCCCGCCTCGATTGGCGGTACGTCGGTGAAACCTGGTTTAGCACCGTCCAAAATGACACGACGATTAATGCCTTTACAGATGTTTCAGCGACCTACCAGGCTATTGGTGGCGCGTTTGGAGATGTTACACAGCAACCACCTGGACCGGGCATCCCCGCGGGCGGCATCCTGGGCTTTGGCACCAGCAACTACGGGAAGGGCCAGCGCGATGCCTATGACACGATCAACCTGCGCATCGGCCTGGAGGCAGAAAACTGGACTGTCACTGCCTGGGGCAACAATATTCTGGATGAAGACTATCTTGAAGAAGTTATCCCGGCGCCGGAATTTGGCGGTTACTTCATACACCCGGCCAAGGGCGAAAGTTACGGCTTAGATATTATCTACAACTTCTAAGCGGGCCGCCCGCGAAAGGCAGACAAGTGCCCGGGGTGCTCCCCGGGTACGCTAGCGGCCTTGCATGGCACCCTACACCCTGCCGCGCGTCGAGTTTCAACAATGACTGCCGATAATAAAGCCCTCCTGTTAGGGCTTGCAGCTATTCTTTTATGGTCGACATCGGCTACCGCGTTCAAGTTGGCACTGCGAGAAATGGATGTGCTGCAGCTGCTGTTTTACGCGGTGAGTTGCTCGGCGCTGGTTTTGACCGTCATCGTCTGGCGCCAGGGTAAGCTGGGATTGCTGCGCGATTACTTGAGGGCGAATTTTCTCTCTTTCGCGGTTATGGGCTTGGTGAACCCGCTGCTTTATTACCTCATCCTGCTCCGCGCCTATGACTTGCTGCCGGCGCAACAGGCTCAGCCCATCAACTATACCTGGGCCATAATGCTCGCCCTGCTGGCGGTGCCCCTGCTGGGCCAGAAACTGTCGCGCAGGGATGTACTGGCGGCAATTTTGGGCTATTGCGGGGTGGTTGTTATTGCCACTGAAGGACGCCTGACAGAAATGGAGTTTGCCAGTCTCGAGGGCGTGGTTTTCGCATTGATCAGCACTGTCATATGGGCACTGTACTGGATATTTAATGCAAAAAATGCGCGAGATCCGATTGTCTGCCTGTGTTTGAATTTCCTGTTTGCAGTGCCTGTTGCGCTGATTTTATGCCTGCTCTTCTCCAGTACGATGCTGCCCGGCTGGCGGGGGTTTGGTGCTGCACTTTACGTGGGATGCTTTGAGATGGGCATCACGTTTGCCCTGTGGTCCTCCGCCCTGCGCCTGACCAGCAGCGTGGCGCGGATGGGAAACCTGATCTTTTTGTCGCCCCTGATTTCACTGGTGCTCATCGCCACGGTTCTGGGAGAAACCATCCACCCGGCGACACTGGTCGGCCTGGCCCTTATCATTCCCGGTGTTTTGCTGCAGCAGACCCAGCGGCCGGTCTCCGGCGCACAGGGGTAAACGGCGTGCCATCTCACCCGCCTGAAGATGCCGTAATCGAGTTGGCTGCAGATTATTACCTGCACAATTTTGTCGCCCTGTGCCAGGCGGTTGAAAGTCAGTACCATGACCTGCTGGCGGCACCGGAGCACGCCTTTCTGCAGCGCTTTCGGGCTCTGGACAGGGGCGCCCAGTGCCTGTACGTGAGGTTGATTTCCAGGGCTGGCCCCTGGTTTCGCGTGGCCAAGTTGGACTATCCGGAAATCGGTGACCTGGCGCGGCCTGTGCAATCTCTGCTGAACACTGAAACGGCGGTGGAACCCGGCGGACTGTCGCTGGCGGAACTTGCCACCCTGTATACCAAAGTGGAGCTGCAGGAGGCTTATGGCGAGCTACTGGCAGGGCCTAAAACGGGCAGTAAAGCGGAATTGGTTGACGCCATCGCCCAGTTATCACTGGAAGATGAGCAACATCTTGCGTTGCTGGCCGAGGCGTTCCCAGGCATTATTATAGCCCCGCTGGACGTCGAGGTGGTGGAACTACTGCAGATTCTGTTCTTTGGCAACAGGCACCAGGATTTGACGGATTTCGTGCTGAGCGACCTGGGCATCGCCCGCTATTATCCCTATGCCCTAAACCCGGAACACCGCCTTTTCCCCTGCCGGGACGCCCTGGATGAATACCTCGGCTGCTGCGCATCGCAGGATATTTTTTATCAGTTTGTCGAGCTGGACGATGAGGAGGGCGTAGAGGATGTCGCCAGAGCGATGATTGAACAGGATGTGCGCTTCCCTGTGAGTCAGCGCCGCTGGGAGCGTGTGTGTAATTCCGCCGCCCGAGAACTGGAACGGCGCAAGCAGTTGACCCTCGCTGTGCAACTGTATGAGCGCAGCAACCGACACCCCTCGCGTGAGCGCCGCAGCCGCATTCTGGAGGCGCAGGGGGATTGGCAGGGCGCGGCTGCCCTGTGTGAAGAGATCCTGCTCTCCCCCTGGTGTGAAGCGGAGCGAGAAGCGGCCCAGCGAATACTGCCACGTGTTCAACGCAAGTTGGGGGGCCAGCCTGTACGGGCGAAAAAAGATGTGTTTCAGGAGTTTGGCTTGTCGCTGCAGCGCTCCAGCGACAGTGTGGAACTGGCCGCTGCGGACGCCTTGCATCAGCAGTGGCAGAGCGTGCACTATGTCGAAAACGGCTTGATGAATACCCTGTTTGGGCTGGCCTTTTGGCAGCAAATTTTTGCCGATGTCGCCGGGGCCTTTCACAATCAATACCAGAGTGTTCCGAGGGATATGTACGAGCGGGATTTTGTGGCGCGCAGAAGCCGGGAGATAAACTTTCGCTGGCGGCAATTGCGCCGGGTCAACTTGCGCGAAGAGTTGATAAGTGCCTATCGTCGCTACTTCAATTATCAATGTCAGTGGGTGGATTGGCAGTTGGTCGATGAAACATTACTCGAAACCGCGCTGCGGGCGATTCCAGCCCCTCACCTGTTTGCCATATGGGAGCGACAGTTATTTGACCCGGCGGAGAATCGCAGCGGGTTTCCCGATCTCATCGCCTTCGGTGCTGCAGCCGGCGACATTAGTCCAGGCGACTACTGCATGATCGAAGTGAAGGGGCCAGGGGACGCCCTGCAAAATAACCAGAAGCGCTGGCTGCGGTATTTTTCCGAGCACACTATACCTGCGGCAGTTGCCTGGGTGGATTGGCAACATGACTGATCACTGCGTCAGCGTGCGCGCGCTGGCGGAGTTTTGCCACCGCTGCGGGGATATCGATCACCGGTTTACCCCATCGCCAACCGGCGTACAGGGCACCGAGGGCCATCAACGCGTTTTTCGCAATCGCCCGGACTCCTATCACAGTGAGTTTCCGCTGGAATATCGATACTCACAGGGCGACTGGCAGTTGCTGCTGCGGGGGCGCGCAGATGGCTACGATTCGACCGAGGGTATGGTGGAGGAGATTAAAACCTGTCGGGTTAACCCCAGATTCATACCGTGTTCCGTCAACCAGCTGCACCTTGCGCAGGCCAGGTTGTACGGCGCCATCATCGCCGTGCAGGAGGGGCGTGAGCAGCTGTCTGTGCGCCTTACCTGGTTTAATATAGACAGCGCCGAGGAGTGGTCCACTACCCGGGTCTACACGGCGGTGGAATTGGCCGAGTTTCTCGTCGATTCGCTGGCGCAATATTCAGCCTGGTTGCAAGAGATAATCGAACTGAGAAAAATACGCAATCAGAGCCTTAACACATTGCAGTTTCCCTACCCCGATTTTCGCGAGGGCCAGCGCGATATTGCCGAGTTGGTCTACAAATGCGTCGATCAGGCTGGCCAGCTGCTGCTGGAGGCACCCACGGGTATTGGTAAGACATCGGCGGTGTTGTTTCCCGCACTCAAAGCGATGGCGAAAGAGAAACACGAAAAGCTGGTGTTCTTGACGGCGAAGTCTGTGGGTCGTCTGGCTGCCGAACAGACGCTGGCCCGGTTTCGGCAAGCGGGATTTCGCGGTTCCGCTCTCAGCCTGACCGCCAGGGACAAAATCTGTTTCTCCCCCGGCAAAGCCTGTCATGGCGACGACTGTCCCTATGCCCGGGGATACTACGACAAACTGCCCGCCGCGCGGTCAGCGGCAATTCGCTCGCCATCGCTGCGCAAAGAGGATATCGAAGTGCTGGCGCGCCAGTTTGAGCTGTGCCCCTATCAGTTGACGCTTGATTTGCTGCCCTGGGTAGACATTGTTATTGCCGATTTACACTATTTCTACAGTTTAACCTCGACGTTTGCCCGGGTGATGGCCGAGGGAGAGCAGCGCTGGACGGTACTGGTAGATGAGGCCCACAATTTACCTGCCCGTGCGCGGAAAATGTACAGCGCCAGTCTGGCGAAGGCAGACCTGATGCGCGCTAAGTCCCTGCTGGTGGACAGAACTCACAAAAAGGGAGGCGGGTCGGTTGGCAGTGCACTGCAGAAAATTAATCGAGTGATGCTCAAACTGCAAAATGGGTACTGGGAGGCCCAGGAATTCGACGGCCATCCGGAGATTCCGTCGGGCCTGCTGGAGGTATTACACTATTTTATTGCCGATGTTGCGCAGCAATTGGCCACAGAGCCAGCCTTTTTACAGCGACAGCCCCAGTTGCACGACTTCTACTTCGAGGTGCTACAGTTTTTGCGGGTGGCCGAGCAGTGGGGCGATGACTTTCGTTTTGAGCTCAGTCGAAAGAACAAGTCGGCAAAGGCCAAACAGAGCTTGCGACTGACCTTGAACTGCCTCGATCCGGCCCGGTTGCTGGCACATCGACAGGATGAGCTCCATTCCCTGACCCTGTTTTCGGCCACTTTATCGCCCGCTCAATGGACGCATGCCAGCCTGGGGCTGCGCAGCACTGCAGTTTTTCGACGCCTTGATTCGCCTTTCTCCCCTGCGCAAATGCGGGTCAGTGTGGCGACCCACGTGGATACGCGCTATCGGCAAAGGGCGGCCTCACTGCCGGCCCTCGCCGCTCTACTGCAGCGCTGGATATTGGCAGAGTCGGGGAACTGTATCGTGTACTTCCCCTCCTACCGGTACTTGAGCGATTGTGTGGAGCATCTCGAAAGCCAGGGTCTGAATGACTGGGGGCGATCAGTTTGGCAGCAGAGCGCGCGCCAGGGGGAAACCGCGCGCAGCGAATTACTGCATCTGCTCGATGCCCGGCGCGACGTGCTGGCCTTTTGCATACTCGGGGGGGTGTTTGGCGAGGGCATAGACCTTCCAGGGGAGCAGCTAGCCGCTGTTGTGGTGGTCGGCGTGGGCCTGCCCCAGGTAAACCGGGACACCGAAGCGTTGCGCGACTACTTCGAGGCCCGCTATGGCCAGGGATTCCGGTACGCCTATCTGTACCCGGGCATGCAAAAGGTCGACCAGGCCCTGGGCCGCGTGATCAGACGAACCGATGACACGGGACGGGCACTATTGGTGGACGCTCGCTACGGGAGCCTTGAATATCGGGACCTACTGCCCCCGTGGTGGACTTACTGCATGCTTGAGAAATGACGGTGCCGGATTCATCGCCTGAATACCCACCATTATTCACGGGAGGTATGAGCTGTGCTACAGTGCGCGGCTGCCCGTGTGTCCAGGGCGCGAAAAAAGAATAGATTGTTGAGTTTGAAACTTGAAGGTAGGGGGTATACATCACTATGCGCATAGCAATTCCCAAGGAAACCCACCCCGGCGAAAACCGGGCCCCTATTACACCTGATACGGCCAAAAAGCTGTGCCGTATGGGCGCTGAACTGGTCATTGAAGCGGGCATGGGAGAGGGCTCCGGTTTTACCGATGCCGAATATTCAGATGCGGGCGCCACCCTCTCCACCGACCGGGAGGCACTGTTCTCCAGCGCCGATATGCTGTTGCGCCTGCGCAAGCCGGAGTTGGATGAAATCCGCCTGATGAAGTCCGGCTGTATTCATATCAGCTATCTGGACCCGTTTAACGAACATGAGTTGGTGGAGGCCCTGCGGACACAGGGCGTGACATCTATCAGCATGGAGATGATTCCGCGGACCACCCGCAGCCAAAAGATGGATGCCCTGAGTTCCCAGGCCAATCTGGCGGGGTATGTCATGGTCATGTTGGCGGCTTCCAAGCTGCCTCGCATCTTTCCCATGATGATGACGCCGGCGGGCACATTGAAACCGGCCAAAGTATTTATCATCGGCGCAGGGGTGGCCGGCCTGCAGGCCATCGCAACCGCCAAGCGCCTCGGTGCCAAGGTAACCGCCTTTGATACTCGCCCGGTTGTCGCTGAACAGGTGCGATCATTGGGAGCCAGCTTCCTCGAAATCGATCTGGGTGAAGTCGGTGAAACCTCAGCTGGCTATGCCAGGGAACTGACCCCGGAGCAGATACAAATACAGCGGGACGCCCAAAAGGCCTTTATCGCCGAGTCGGACGTACTGATTACCACGGCTCAGGTCTTCGGCCGCAAGCCCCCGGTCATTGTGACCCGTGACATGGTAGAGGGCATGGCCCCCGGTTCTGTGGTGGTGGATATGGCGGCGGAGACCGGCGGCAACGTTGAGGGCTCGGTTCCCAACGAAACCGTGGTCATTAACGGCGTAACCGTTATCGGCCAGGGCAATTTGTCCAATGAGGTCTGTCGCGACGCCAGCCAGATGTACTCGAGCAATCTCTTTAACCTGGTTGAAGATAGCTGGGATGAAGAAGCCAACACCTTTGTGATAGATTTTGAGCACGACATCCTCCCCGGATGCATCATTACCCACGGTGGTGAAGTGACCAATGAGACCATCAAGAACATCCTGGCAGGAGGTAGCTGATATGGAAATTGTATTTATGACATTTATTCTCATGTTGTCCATTTTCCTGGGCTTCGAATTGATAACCAAAGTGCCCTCGACCTTGCACACTCCCCTGATGTCTGGCGCCAATGCCATTTCGGGGATAACCGTGGTGGGCGCCATCAGTTTGGCCGGTACCGGCCAGCAAGATCTGGCCAACTGGCTGGGGTCGGCGGCGGTCGCATTGGCGACCGTGAACGTCGTGGGTGGTTATTTGGTGACGGACCGAATGTTGGCCATGTTTAAGAAGAAAGGGGGTGCCAAGTAATGGCAGCGACATCTGAATTTGGATTGTTAATCCAGTTTGCCTATATTGTGTCGGCGGGCCTGTTTATCTATGGCCTGAAACTGCTCGGCTCCCCGGATTCGGCCCGGCGCGGCAATAGGCTCTCTGCCGGCGCTATGCTGCTGGCCATTGTAGTGGCGCTGTTGGATCAGGGTATTGTGGAATACCAGTGGATTCTTCTGGGGTTTGTGGTTGGCGCTATCATCGGTGGTGCCGCGGCCCGGATGGTGCAAATGACCTCCATGCCGGAGCTGGTCGCGCTGTTTAACGGCTTTGGTGGTCTGGCCAGCTTGTTGGTGGGTTGGGCCGCGTTGTCTACCGCGCTGGGTACCTTTACCCTGGTGACCATCGTGCTGTCTATCTTGATTGGTGGTTTGACCTTTACCGGCTCTCTGGTGGCCTATGGCAAGTTGAGCGAAAAAATCGGTAGCGGTGCGATGATGTTCAAGGGCCAGCAAGTGGTCAACAGCCTGATTGTGCTGGCTATTCTGGTTTGCTCGGTGATGTTCACCCAGCAGCCCGACAATGCTCAATGGTTGTACCTGGTGATTGGCCTGTCGCTGCTGTTTGGGGTGATGGTTGTTATTCCCATTGGCGGAGCGGATATGCCGGTGGTGATCTCGCTGTTGAACTCCTACTCGGGTCTCGCGGCCTGTGCGGCGGGCTTTGCGATAAATAACAACATCCTCATCGTGGCCGGCTCTCTGGTTGGCGCCTCGGGCATTATTCTTACCCAGATCATGTGTAAGGCCATGAACCGCTCGTTGAGCAATGTGTTGTTCAGTGGCTTTGGCAGCGTGAGTTCAGACACCACTGAAGTTGAAGGTGAAATCAAGCCTATCTCTGTTGAGGATGCCTATTACGTGCTGGAAGCGGCCAGCAATGTGGTGATTGTTCCCGGTTACGGCATGGCCGTGGCCCAGGCGCAGCACGTTGTGAAGGAGTTGTGTGAGTTGATGGAGAACAATGGCGCCGAAGTGAATTTTGGCATTCATCCGGTGGCGGGGCGTATGCCAGGCCATATGAATGTACTGCTGGCAGAGGCCGACGTGCCCTATGACCAATTGCTGGAGATGGACGACATTAACCCGCGTATGGAAAATGTAGATGTCGCGATTGTCATCGGTGCGAACGACGTGGTGAACCCGGCCGCCAGGGATGTCGAATCCTCGCCGATTTACGGTATGCCAGTGATTAACGTGGATCATGCGCGCGTTGTATTCGTGCTGAAGCGCTCCATGGCATCGGGATTCGCCGGCATCGAGAACCCCTTGTTCTATAAAGAGAATACCCGAATGCTATTCGGGGATGCCAAGGAATCTATTGGCGGGTTGGTACGCGAGTTCACCTAAACCAAATCGGCAATGCCACACCGGTCTCCGCTAGAGTTTTTAGTCGGGGGCGGTTACGCCCGATACCGGGTCGCGGAATTGCAGTTTGGCGAGGCTGGCATAGAGGCTGTTGCTGGCCAACAGTTGTTCATGGGTGCCGGACGCCACCAGTTTGCCGTGATCCATCACTGCAATCTTATCCGCGTGCAGGATGGTCGATAGCCGGTGGGCGATAATCACCGTGGTGCGGTTGTGCATCAATTCCTGCAGGGCCAATTGCACCTGATGCTCGCTCTGTGTATCCAGCGCGCTGGTCGCCTCATCCAGCAGTAAAATTTGCGGATTGTTTAATATTGCCCTGGCCAGGGCGATTCGCTGCCGCTGCCCACCCGACAGTCGCACGCCCTGCTCACCCAGGTGACTTTTATACCCCAGTGGCAACTGCATGATAAAATCGTGGGCATGGGCCGCCCGGGCGGCGGCAAAAATTTCCTCATCACTGGCGTCGGGCTTGCCATAGGCAATGTTGTAGCGCACATCCGAAGTAAATAGCGCGGGCTGCTGTGGCACCAACGCCATTTGTGAGCGCAGTTGTTGCAGGCTCAGCGCGGGAAGATTGATGCCATCGAGTAAAATTTCTCCCTGCTGGGGGTCGTAAAAGCGCTGTAACAATTCAAACACGGTTGATTTTCCCGCACCCGAGGGGCCCACCAGGGCGAGGCTTTTACCACGCTCTATGTGCAGGGAGAAATCCCTCAGGGCAGCATGGTTCGCCCTGGTGGGGTAAAAAAAGGTGACATTGCGGAAGCGAACTTCCGGCTGCCCATGTTCGCTGTGATTTTTGATATTCCCCTCGTCAGGTACCAGGCTCTGGGTATGTAGCAGATCGAGCAGCCGCTCCGCCGCTCCTGCGGCTCGCTGTAATTCACCCCAGACTTCGGAGATTGTCGCAATACCGCTGCCCACCATGATGGCATAGAACACAAATGCGCCCAGTTCCCCGCCGGTCATCTGGCCTGCAATCACATCCTGGCCGCCCTCCCAGAGCATGCCCGACATACTGGTGAACAACAGGAAAATGGCGCCGCATATCAGCAGAGATCGCTGCCAAATGCGTTCGCGGGCAATGGCGAAAGCGCGCTCCACTTCTTTGGCGAAGGCGGCGGATTCGAATGATTCCCGGGTGTAGCTCTGGACAACCTTGATGTGCTGGATGATCTCGCCGGCGTAGGTTCCCACACTGGCTATACTGTCCTGGCTTTGGTTGGACAGAGTGCGCACTCGCCGACCAAAAATGAGGATTGGCATCAGTATCAGCGGTACGCCGGCGGCAATGATCAGGCTCAATTTCAGGTTGGTTATGAACATCATCACCAGCGCGCCGACCAGGGTGAGACTGCTGCGCAGCGCCATACTGAAGGAAGAGCCGATAATGGTTTGCAGCAAAGTGGTATCGGTGGTCAGACGCGACATGATTTCGCCGCTGCGGTTTGTTTCAAAAAAGCCAGGATGCAAGCTGACGATATTGTCGAATACCGCGAGCCGTAAATCGGCACTCACCCGCTCTCCCAGCCAGGACACCAGGTAAAAGCGCATAAACGTGCCCACGGCCATGGCGGAACCCAAGGCTACCAGTAAAAGAATGGCATATTGCAGCTCGGCACTGTTGCCGCCAAAGCCCTGGTCTATCAAAATCTGCACACCCTTACCCACGGAGAGTGTTGCCATGGCGGTGAATATCAAAGCGATACCCGCCAAAATCATCCGCAGCTTATAGGGCTTGAGGAACCTCAGGATACGCCATAGCGTGGCGATACCCCCGGGGTCGGGTTTGGCCATCAGCTTCCCACACCAGCGGGCTGTCCCATAAACTCAGCCGCTGCGCTCTTATCGAACTTCAGTGTTTGACTGGGGCCGCTGAACGCTGCGCCGGCGTCCTGTACGGCTTGGATAATCGACAGATTAAGATTCTCCGCGACCGCGAGGAACTCCTGGTAATTGGTGGTATTTACTCCGGCGTCTATGCGCATGATGGCGGTGGCATCGTCGATACGCGAGAATCGGATGCTAATCGTCTCGGCAATGACCTCGCTATGGGCGTGAAACAGTTCTCGCACTTTCTCCAATGCCGAGCTGATTTGCCCGGGTGCGGCGAGAGTCAGTCTAAGCTCCTGAAAAAAGCGCATGCGATCGCGCTCGGAGAAATTTTCAATCTCCACGGAAGAAAAGACCGAATTTGGAATAACTACCAGAGTGCGATTCAGGGTTCTGATAGTGGTCGAGCGCAAGCCAATTCCCTCTACGGTACCCACCACGGTGCCAAAACGACAGAAGTCCCCGGGATTGACCGGCCGCGCGGTATACAGGGTTATCGCGCCGATCAGATTCTCAAGGGTTTTCTGCGCGGCCAGCGCAATCGCCAGGCTACCCACACCCAGCCCGGCGAGAATCGTCGACATGTTGTACCCGGCCGAGTCTGCCCACACCAGGGCAATAATCGTGACCAGAAGTACCTTGATGATAGTCGACATGGGCTTTAGCAGCGCGGCATACTGCGCATTGCCGGCGTATTGCATTTTGCGAATCTGGTAATCCCGAACTAGCGAGATTAGCCCCATCAGTAACACCGTGTATGCAATGTAGACCACGCCGCTGGATTGCATGAAAACCCTGGCGGTTAACGACAGGCCAAGCTGATTGACGAGCTCTTTCGCAATCAGGACGAATAGAAAAAACCGCATCGGCCCTTTAAAAAAGTGTTGAATGCCCAGCGGAAAGCGATTGGGTATACGCAGGGCTATTCCCATCAGAATTCCACTGAGCAGTGCAGCCAAAGGCCAGGCGAGAACGAAAAACAGCACGGTGGCGATCAACTGCCAGTTGTCCATGCCCATAAACTGGAAGTCGGGCAGTATTTTTTTGAAGTAAGTGGCGACCGGGCTATATCCCAATTCATCCCACATTTTCGGAATTTGGGCCACCGTGGCATTGGAGAGCTTCCACACTTTGCCACCGCCCCCATCCGGGACACGCTGCAGGTATATCGGCACCTCGCCGGTGCTGATGGTGACCACACCTATCTGATCGCGGTAACTGGGTAGGCCATCGTCGAGGTGGCCTTCTGGCTCGTCGCTTACGGACGAGATATCGAATATATTTTGCTGATTAAAAACGTAGGCCAGTTCTTGAATGAGACTTTCCGCCGTATACTCATCCAGCTCTTCGGGCAGGAAGCGCATGTCGAGAAAATCGCCCGCCCTGATAAAGTTCATCTTTTTCATCGCATCGCGCATGCCCAGTAGGGAGGCCAGGGGGGTATCTCGCGCATTGATTGACTGTGGGTCTGATTTCTCTTTCTCCTCCACCAGGCGTTCGATTTCCTGTTCGGCCTCGATCAGCTCACGCATCGAAGCATCTGGCTCAACCTGGTCCTGTGCCCAGACAGGCGTCGCCAGCAGGAAAAGCAGGCCAAAGGCGCTCAACAGTGGACGGCCCGGCAGGAGAGCTATTGCGGCGGTTATTTTCATTAATGTCTACCTGGTAATATTTTTGTTTATGCTTCAGCGCAGGTGCTTGTGGCTCTCTTCGTCCTTCTTCGCTTTCTCCCGCTGTATGAGGCGGCCGAAGATGACCCCGATCTCAAATAACATCCACATGGGGAGCGCGAGCAGGGACTGGGAAATAATATCCGGCGGGGTCAGCAGCATGCCAAATACAAAGCAGCCGACAACGATGAAGGGTCTATTCTTCACCAGTTGATCGGGCGTGGTTATGCCGGCCCAAACCGTAAGTACTACCGCAATGGGGATTTCGAACGCCAGGCCGAAGGCGAAAAACAGCTTGAGTACAAAATCCAGATAGCGATTTATGTCGGTCATCATGGTGATGTCGGCCGGTCCCACGCTGGTGAAAAAGGCGAAAATCAGGGGAAATACCACGAAGTAGGCAAAGGCCGCGCCCGCGTAGAACAGGGCCACACTGGAAACCAACAGGGGAATCGCCAGGCGCTTTTCGTGCTTGTACATGCCCGGGGCAATAAAGCTCCACAGTTGATAGAGCACATAGGGTATCGCCAGAAAGACCGCGGCCACCAGGGTGAGTTTAAACGGGGTTAGAAAAGGCGAGGCGACATCGGTGGCAATCATGGTCGCGCCCTCAGGCAGGAGTGAGCGCAGGGGGGCCGAGACGAACGTGTAGATCTCATTGGCGAAGGGAAACAGGCCGATGAATACAATCAGGATTGCCAGCAGGCTGCGCAGCAATTTATCGCGCAATTCAGTGAGGTGAGCTACCAGGGGTTTGGGCTGGTCTTCATTTTCCTGGTCGGCGCTCATGCGTCATCTTTCCCCTGGGCGACATCGTCCTCGGCAGGGTCGGGGATGGCTGACTGGGACAGAGCTTCGGTGGTCTCTTGGATTTCCTGGTGAATGCTGGCTGCCTGCTCTTTCAGCTCTTCGCCGGACTTGCGCAGCTCCTGTAGCACGGCATCGTTGTGCAGTTCTTGCTGGACTTCCTGTTTGATGTCATTAAAGCCACGTTTAATTTTATTGAGCCACAGGCTGCCCGTTCGAATGGCGCCGGGCAGTCTTTCCGGGCCAATTACCAGTAGGCTCACCACGGCAATGATGAGGAGTTCGGCAAAACCAATATCGAACATCCAGGACTATCCGTTACCGGGCACTACTTGTCTTTGTCCAGCCCGGCCGATGGCCCATTGCTGTCATCCTCGGAAGTCTTTTCAGGCTCATCGTCGCCCACCATACTTTTGCGAAAGCCCTTTACCGCACTTCCCAAATCCCCGCCCAAGGTTCTAAGTCGCTTGGTGCCAAACAACATAATAACGATGGCCAGTATGATGAGAAGTTGCCAAACGCTTATTCCGCCAATACCCATTTTTCTCTCCTGCTGTTACGCACTAACTCGAATGTGATGTTCCGCTATTCATCCGGGCGGGCGGCTTTTTCCGCCAGTCCTGAAAGATCAAAGCGTTCCTGTAATTTTGCCGTGACGTCTGCTGCGCTGCCGCCAAGGTGGGAAAGCATAACCATGCAGTGAAACCATAGGTCGGCGGTTTCGGCGATCAGTTCGCTGCAATCACCACTGGCCTGGGCATCCTTGGCCGCGAGAATAACCTCAGTCGCTTCCTCCCCGACTTTTTCGAGGATTTTATTCAGGCCCTTATGGTGCAAACTGGCGACATAGGACTGCTCCGGGTCGGCGCTCTTGCGTTGTTCCAGGGTTGCGGTCAGTTCTTCCAATACACTGCTCATCGGTCTTTCCGGTGGATATCTTCAGCTGGCCTGATGACTTCACCCGTGATTTGCCAGTTGTCGCCATCAAGCTTTTGAAAAAAACAGCTACGCCTGCCGGTATGGCAGGCGATACCGCCAATCTGCTCGACCTTCATCAGCAGGGTGTCAGCATCGCAGTCGAGGCGCATTTCTTTCAGGTATTGAATATGCCCCGATTCCTCTCCTTTGCGCCACAGGGCCTGACGGGAGCGGGACCAGTATACGGCCCTGCCTTCCTGCACGGATAGCTCTACGGCCTCCCGATTCATCCAGGCGAGCATCAATACCTCCCCGGTTTTCCAATCCTGGGCAATGGCCGGTATCAATCCCTGTTCATTCAATTTTAGCTGCTGTGTAAACGCTTTCGCTTCAATCATGACGCGCTCCCTGTACATCGTGCATTATGCCACAGAGCGCATACCGGCATACAGACACATCAGGCAGCGGAATTACCCCGCCAAAACAGCACAAACGCCACAGCGGTCAATAGCCAGCTGGGTAGAGGAATATCCACCAGATCTTGCGGGCCGACGGGAGTTGCGAACAGCGCGGCGAATAGCAGGGCAAGCACTGCCAGTTTGCGCAATTGCCCGCGTCCTTCGATTTGCTGCGCAAGGGTGTTCAAGCGCTCTTGTTGAAGGTTTGAACGATGTTCCAGCTCCCGCGATTGCTGCAGGCTTTGCATTATCGCGTCGGGCAGTTCGGGTAGTTGTTCCAGCCACGATGGGGCCTGCCGCTGCAGGCGTTTCAGTACACTCTGGGGCGAGTATCGTTCCTCTACCCAGCGCTCGAGAAAGGGTTGTGCGGTGTCCCAGAGGTTGAGTTCCGGATAGAGTTGCTTGCCCAGGCCCTCGATATTGAGCAGGGTTTTTTGCAGTAAGATCAGGGAGGGTTGCACCTCCATACCGAAACGTCTGGCTGTCTGGAACAGGTAGATGAGTAGCTGGCCGAAGGAAATTTCGCTGATCGGACGCTCGAAGATAGGCTCGCACACGGCGCGCATGGCGGATTCAAAATCCTGCACCCGAGTCTCCGGCGGCACCCATCCGCACTCCACGTGGAGTTGGGCAACTTCGCGATAGTCGCGGCGGAAAATTCCCAGCAGGTTGCGGGCTAAATAGTACTGGTCGGATTCACTGAGGCTGCCAATGATGGCGCAGTCTATTGCGATATAGGTTGGGTCTGCGGGATTGCTCGCATCGATGAATATATTACCGGGGTGCATATCCGCGTGAAAAAAACTGTCTCGAAACACCTGGGTAAAAAATATTTCCAGCCCTCGCTCCCCGAGCAACTTGAGATCGACGCCCTTGGCCCGCAGCGTGTCCAGATCGGTAACCGGTATCCCCGAGATGCGCTCCATCACAAAGACGTTGCGCGCGCAGTAGTCCCAGTAAACCTTCGGCACGTACATGAGAGTGCCGTCTGCAAAATTGCGTCGCAATTGGGAGGCATTTGCGGCTTCGCGTTGCAGATCCAATTCGTCGAGGATGGTGAGTTTGTAATCGGCCACCACTTCTATCGCCCGCAGGCGTTTTCCGTCGGGCAGGTACTTTTCCACCAGCCGGGCCAGGGTAAATAACAGCGCGATATCCTGCAAAATAATCGATTCGATATCCGGGCGTATCACCTTGATCACGACTTCTTCTCCTGTGAGCAGGGTGGCTGCATGGATCTGGGCGACCGAGGCGGAGGCCATGGGAGTTGTCTCGAAGTGGGCAAATAAATCTGCGACCGAACTGCCCAGGGCCTTCTCGATGATGTCTATCGACTGCTGTTGCGGGAAGGGGGGAACATCATCCTGCAGTTTGGCCAACTCATCGGCGATGTCTTGGGGCAACAGATCGCGTCGAGTCGATAGCATCTGGCCAAACTTGATAAACACTGGCCCCAATTCCTCCAGCGCGCGGCGAATCCGCACCCCTCGGGGCAGGTCGGGAGACTTGCGCATACCCCAGGGAATAAGATGAAACAGAATTCGCGGCAGGGTGGGTATCAGATTCGCTTCGACCAGCTCGTCCAACCGATAGCGGCTGGCAACGGAAACAATTTTGACAAGACGACGGGTGCGCGACATAACGGTCTAGCCTCGATATTGCCGCAGGCGTTTGCGCAGGCGCTGGGTTCGCGATGCCAATCGTTCCACGCTGAGCCCCAGGTCTTGCACATCGCGGTAGAAATCTTCGAGTTCCAGGCGGGGGGGGCAGAGTCTGGCCTCCTCATGGATAAACTCGCCCAGTTGACGTATCAGGCTACTGGAGGCCTGCTTGCCCCAACTGAACGCGGCGCGCAATATCTGGGCCAGCTGATGTCCCGCAACATCACCGAGTGCGTTCACCAGGGGAGCTTCCCAGTCGACATCCAGTCTACCCAGGATCTGCTGTAGCTCGATTAGCGCGGCGCTGTCACCTTGCAGTTCCAGCCTGCCATTGATCAGGGTTGCCGTAGGATCGGTGGAGGTGGCAAGTTCTGTGAAATCGGATGCTTCTCCGCTGACGCTGGTAGTGATAGCACCCTCATAATTGCCCATTAGGCGGATACCGCGCTCCCCGGGCAACAGATAAATCTCAACTTCCGGCGCGGTGCAGCGCAGCGCGAATACGCAGCCGTCCAGGGTAGCCAGTTCAGCCCTGCCCTCAGGGGCCAGGGCCAGCGCCTGGTTAATAACGGCTTCCAGACCTGCCAGGCCTGCCGTGTGTACTGTGGGGTCGATTCGGCTAGCCACTTCAGGCCTTGATTCCCTTGTGCAGAGCGACCACGCCACCGGTCATATTGTGAAACTCACAGCGGCTGAAGCCCGCCTCTTCCATCATGTCTTTCAGTGTCTGCTGGTCCGGGTGCATCCGGATGGACTCTGCGAGGTATTTGTAGCTGTCGCCATCGTTGGTGATCAGCTTGCCTATGCGCGGCAGAATGTTAAATGAGTAGGCGTCGTAGGCTTTGCTCAGCAGCTCGTTTTCGGGTTTGGAAAACTCCAATATCAGCAATCTCCCGCCAGGCTTAAGTACCCGCAACATGGAGCGCAGGGCGGCGTCCTTGTCAGTGACGTTGCGCAGACCAAAAGCGATGCTGACGCAATCGAAGCTGTCGTCGGGGAAGGGTAGATCCTGGGCATCGGCCTGGACAAATTCGATGTTAGCCTGACGGCCGGTGTCGATCAGTTTGTCGCGTCCCACCTGGAGCATGGATTCATTGATGTCCGCCAATACCACGCGGCCGTCGGCGCCAACGATATCGGCGAAACGAGCGGCCAGATCTCCTGTGCCGCCGGCGATGTCCAGCACCGAGTTGCCTTTGCGCACACCACTGAGTTCGATGGTAAAGCGTTTCCAGATGCGGTGTATGCCGGCGGACATCAGGTCGTTCATCAGGTCGTAGCGAGCGGCCACTGAGTGAAATACACCGGCCACCAGCCCCGCCTTGGCATCGGTGTCTACTTCTGCATAGCCGAAGTGTGTTGTGTTTTTGTCGCTCATGGGTTCTCGTCAGATCGGTATTTAGCGGGGTATTGTAACTTGATTGGACATCTTTTGCTGGTGGCGTACTGTGAGAATACTGATGCGCAGACAGAGACCCCGGGGGCCTTGCGGGGCACGCTGCGAGCACATCCATGTGGCGCTCGGCAACAGCCGTCCTGGCTGTTGACGGCTCTGTATAGCCCATCAAATTAGTGCTTTTGTAGGCGGGCCGCGCCTGACTCCCTTGAGAGCTTTTCAGGACACGCTGCAAGCACGTCCATGTGAGCTCGCAACAGCCATCCATGGCTGTTGACGGTCCTGAAAAACCCTCAAGGGTGCCATGCGCTTGGATCCGGCTTCGAAATAGGCAATGTTGAAATTCCATTGATTCTGCCCGCTCAGGCCGTGCTTCGAACTTTACAGCGGTGCAAGAGTCAGGTGATATCGGAGACGAGAAGTTTCGGTTTATAGCTTGCAGGAGCCAGAGGGCGTGAAAAAGGTTTTCGCAAGCCTCACGCTTTCCAGTGCCAGCCAAGAAAACCTTTTTCACGCCCTCTGGCGGCGATCAACGCCCCATTCGAAAACTATCCGTAACCTGTCCCTAGAGATCGAGTTTCAGCACCTGAACTTCCGGATCCCGACTGGCACCCTCGAGGGTAAGGCGATCAAGATAGTCCTGCCACCAGGCATCGTGCATAGTGCACAGCTCATACAGATAGGGCCAGGAGTACAGCCCGGTGTCGTGATCGTCATCGAAAACCAGTTGCAAGGCGTAGTTTCCCACGGGCTTGATGGCGGTGATATTGACGCCGATCTTGCCCGTTTGCAGCACTTCCTGGTCGGGGCCATGGCCCCGGACTTCGGCGGATGGAGAATACACCCGCAGATACTCGCAACTCAGGGAATAGCATTTTCCATCGTCGTATTCCAATTCCAGCGACCTGGATTTGGTGTGCAGCCTGATTCCGACAGGCCTGTAATCTGTGGTGCTCATGGTGAGCCCACGCTAGAGAATAAAGCGCGATAAATCCTCATCTTCGCTCAGCTCCTGTAATTGCCCATCGACATATTTGGTGTCGATGAGCAGGGCACCCTCGCCTATTCCGGTGTCTGCTGCAGCGAAAGAGGCCTCCTCCAGCAGTCGTTCCATTACCGTATGTAATCTTCTGGCGCCAATGTTCTCGGTTTTTTCGTTGACCTTAAAAGCGATCTCGGCAATGCGGCGCAGGCCGCCCTGCTCAAATTCGACGCGCAGGCCCTCTGTCGCCAGTAGCGCTTGGTACTGCTCGGTGAGAGAGGCGTCAGGTTCGGTTAGTATGCGCTCGAAATCATCCGCAGTCAGGGCGGACAATTCCACCCGAATTGGTAGTCGGCCCTGTAGTTCCGGTATCAGGTCTGAGGGCTTGGCCAGATGAAAAGCACCGGACGCGATGAACAGGATGTGATCCGTTTTGATCGTGCCGTACTTGGTGGTCACGGTGCAGCCCTCGATTAGCGGCAGCAGGTCGCGTTGCACACCCTCTCTGGAGACGTCCGCGCCGGCGCCCTCGCTGCGTTTGGCAACTTTGTCCAACTCGTCGATGAATACGATTCCGGTTTGCTCTGCGGCGTGAATTGCCTGCTGTTTCAGCTCTTCTTCGTTGACCATTGTAGCCGCCTCCTCGTCGCGCAGGGCTTCGAAGGCGGCCTTGACTGGCATTTTCCGGCGTTTGCGTTGCTCCCGTGACATATTTGAGAACATACTTTGTAACTGATTGGTCATTTCCTCCATACCCGGGGGAGCCATAATTTCTACCCCGGGTGAGCCGGCGCTGACCTCCAGTTCGATTTCCTTATCGTCCAGCTCTCCCTCGCGCAATTTTTTGCGTAGCAATTGGCGCGTGCTGGAAGCAGTATCCACCTCACTGTCCCGCGCCGGGGGCAACAGGACATCCAGGATGCGTTCCTCGGCGGCTTCCTCGGCGCGAAACCGCACTTTGTCCATCGCCTGCTCGCGAAACATTTTGATCGCTACATCGACCAGGTCGCGAACAATGGATTCTACATCTCTACCCACATAGCCCACTTCGGTGAATTTGGTCGCCTCTACCTTGACAAAGGGAGCGTTGGCCAACTTGGCCAAACGTCTGGCGATCTCGGTTTTGCCGACCCCGGTGGGGCCAATCATCAGGATGTTTTTCGGAGTAATTTCCTCGCGTAATTCCTCCGACAGCTGCATGCGGCGCCAGCGATTGCGCAGGGCGATTGCCACGGCGCGTTTTGCCGAGTCCTGGCCTATGATGTGTTTGTCCAGTTCGTGAACGATTTCACGGGGGGTCATATTTGACATTCGGTGGCCTAAAAATCCAATTGTTCTATGGTTTGATTGTGATTGGTGTAGATGCAAATATCGCCGGCGATACCCAGGCTTTTTTCGACAATGGTGCGCGCGTCGAATTCGGTATTATCCATCAGGGCCCTGGCCGCCGATTGGGCGAAGGGGCCGCCAGAGCCTATTGCGATGAGGTTGTCTTCGGGTTCAATGACATCGCCGTTGCCGGTAATAATCAGTGAAGTATCTTTGTCCGCCACTGCCAGTAGCGCTTCGAGTTGGCGCAGGGCGCGCTCGGTGCGCCAGGCCTTGGCCAGCTCCACCGCGGCGCGAACCAATTGTCCCTGATGCTTTTCCAGTTGCGCCTCAAATAGCTCAAATAACGTAAACGCATCGGCGGTACCCCCGGCAAAGCCGGCGATCACCTGATCGTTATACAATCGTCGAACCTTGCGCGCATTGCCTTTCATGACGGTGTTGCCCATAGTGACCTGGCCATCGCCACCAATTACCACGCTATTACCGCGACGCACGCTAAGAATGGTCGTACCTCTATATTGTTCCACTGTGGATCTCCTGCTGGTATCTGGCAGATATGGGGGGCAGACGCGGTGTTTTCAAGTGCTCATGGGGCATTGACCCCGTTCGTTTCAGAGTGTGCCGCGCTTCAATAACAAGGTGTCTATATTCTGAGCTGCGGTCAGGCTGCGCGCCTTGTTCAGCTTGGTGCGGGACTTAAAAGGACCCAGGTACACGCGATACCAGCGCCCGTTATCGCCGTTGGTCTCTTCGATCGTGGGATCAAGCCCCAAAAGCAATAACTGGGCCCGCCGTCTATCGGCGTCTTCTCGCTGCTTAAACGATCCAGCCTGCAATAGGTAGAACCCCGATGACGTAGAGTTGGCGGCGGCGACAACAGACTGATCGGGCGCCACGTCCAGGTCGATGGTCTGCTCGGGCAGTAGCGTGTAGAAGTCGAAGCGGGGCTTAGGTGGCTCAATCTCGGCCAGATTTGAGTCGGTCTGCGGTGTTGCACCGGGTCCTGAGGGCAGGGAGCCCAAATACAGTAACAAACTCAGTAACACCCCCGACAATAGACCGGCGCTATACCACTGCCAGCCGCGAGAAGGTTGGCTGGCCGGCTTCCGCTTGCGGGTGTTGGGTTTTGCCCGGCGGCTGCCTTGTTTTCGCTGTTTGGCGTAATCCCTGGGCATGGTCTACATAGACTCCGGCGCGGAGACACCCAGCAGGCCCAGACCATTGGCTATCACCTGGCGCACGGCTTCGCTCAGCGCCACCCGGGCCGCGCGCAGACTGGCATCTTCCACCAACATTTTATGGGCATTGTAGTAACTGTGAAAATCGCCGGCTAATTCTCGCAGGTAACCGGCAACCAAATGGGGCTCTGCGTGCAACGCGGCGCCCGCCACCATTTCCGGGTAGCGATCTAACCTGCGCAAAAGTGCCTTTTCGTGTTCCTCGCTCAGTTTATCCAATTGTTGCAAGGCAAACTCAGTGTCCCACTGCCATCCTTGTTCTGCCATTTTTCGCATTACGCTACAGGTTCTGGCATGCGCATATTGAATATAATAAACCGGGTTGTCGTTTGTTTTCGACAGGGCCAGGTCAATATCGAAATTCAGTTGAGAATTGGGTGCTCGTGCGCCGAGAAAGTAACGTGTCGCATCGCGTCCCACCTCGTCTATCAAATCCCTGAGTGTCAGGTAATTGCCCGCACGTTTGGATAATTTGACCTCCGCGCCGTCGCGCATCACCGTAACCATTTGGTGCAGGACGTACTCGGGCCAGCCCTGGGGGATGTCCTGTTTAAGGGCCTGTAAGCCCGCTCGAACCCGGGTAACAGTGCTGTGGTGGTCGGCGCCCTGTTCGTCAATGACGCGCCCAAACCCGCGCTGCCATTTATTGAAGTGGTAGGCGACATCTGGCACGAAATAGGTATAGCCGCCACCGGATTTGCGCATGACACGGTCTTTGTCGTCGCCAAAATCCGTGGTGCGCAGCCACAGGGCCCCTTCGTGTTCGTAGGTATGTCCATTCTCTACCAGGCGTGCAACAGTCGCCTCTACCTGGCCGGACTCATAGAGCGAGGACTCCAGGAAGTACACGTCGAAATCCACCCCGAAAGCTTTGAGATCCATGTCCTGTTCGCGGCGCAGGAAGGCCACGGCAAAATCACGTATTTCCTTCAGGTCGTCGGCGTCTCCCGCGCCGATTACATGCCGGTCTTGGGCATTGATCTTGTCGCCTTTGAGGTAAGACTGTGCAACCTCGCCAATGTAATCACCGCGATAACCATCTTCCGGCCAGCTATCATCATCCGGCCCCAGACCCTTACAGCGGGCCTGCACCGAGAGGGCTAGATTGTCAATTTGTTGGCCCGCGTCGTTGTAATAGAATTCGCTGGAGACATCCCAGCCGGTGATGGCCAGTAATCGACAGATACTGTCGCCCACCGCTGCACCGCGGCCATGGCCCACATGCAGTGGGCCGGTGGGGTTGGCGGAGACAAATTCAACCTGGACTTTGCGCCCCTCACCCACGTCGGATCGGCCAAAGTCAGCGCCCTGCTGCAGAATTCTCTGGATGACTGCCTGGCTGCTGCTGCTGCTGAGGAAAAAGTTGATAAATCCCGGGCCGGCAATCTCAGTGCGCTCAACAAAATCCGCCTCAGGGAGCGCCGCGCAAATAGCGGCCGCGATATCGCGGGGGGGTTTGCCTGCACTCTTGGCCAATGTCAGGGCAATATTACTGGCCAGGTCCCCGTGGCTTTTATCGCGGGTGCGGTCGATCGCAATGCGAGGCGATATTCCCTCGGGCAATTCGCCGCGGGCGACAAGTGCATCCAGCGCTTGCTGAATGAGCTGGCTAATTTGTTGTTTCATTTTGAGAGGGTGTACCTGATTTTGCAGCTGGGCATTATCCCTTTATGGCCGGGGAATATCCAGCCCGCAAGCACGGGTAGCTTATTTGATGCATCCATGATGGAGGCGTCAGTGGAGAATTATTGATGTCTTGCCGGACCGTCAGTGGCCAAGGACGGCTGGGGCGGCCATCCGGCTGCCAAGCCCTCATGGATGAGCTTGCAGCGTGTCTGGCAAGACATAAATTATATTCGAGTGACGCCGGCTCAGCAGAATCTGGTCAAAAAGCCTAAAACACATCCAGCGGATCGACATCAATCGACCACTTCATCCCGCGCTTGGCCGGCAAGGTATCAGCGATCTCCACCAAGAGCCTGGCAGTTCCCTGCGCCGCTTGAGAGCTGGCTGCGGTCACCATCATCTGGCTGCGAAACTTGCCCGCCCGGCGTTGCATGGGAGAGGGCAGTGGCCCGATCAGCGCAACGCCGCAGGGCAGTCGGGGTTCCGCCAATCTTCTCAGCTCCGTCAGGAACTGTTCCCCAAGCTCAATCTCGACGGCATCGGCGCGCAGCATTAGCAGTTTACCCGCCGGTGGCATTCCCGCCGCCTCCCGCTCCGCCAGTATCTGCCGGGCGTGCTCGGCGTAGGGCCGGCGTAAAATTGCCTGTAGGGCAGGGTGATCGGGGTAGTGGGTTTGCAAGATTACCTGGCCGGTGATGTCAGCGCGGCCAGCCCGACCGCTTACCTGGGTTAGCATTTGGGCCATGCGCTCTTCGCCGCGAAAATCTGTGCTAAAAAGTGCGCTGTCCACATCGATGATGGCTACCAGGGCGACAGTGGGGAAATGGTGCCCCTTGGTAAGCATCTGGGTGCCCAACAAAATGCAGGGTTCGCCCTTGAGTATCTGGCTAACCAGGTTCTGCATGCTGTCTTTTCCGACCATCGAATCACTGTCCACTCGATATACTGGCCAGGGAGCAAACTGTTCCTGCAAAAAAGCTTCGGTCTGCTCGGTACCCAGCCCGGCGGTCATGAGTCCAGAGCTCCCGCAGGCGGGGCAACTTCTGGGCAGCGTTAGACTGGCCTCGCAGTGGTGGCAACGGAGTTTGCCTCGGCGCCTGTGCACAGTCAGACGGGCGTCACAGCGATTGCACTCGGCGATCCAGCCGCAGTCGTGGCATTGCAGGGTCGGTGCATAGCCGCGACGATTGAGGAACAGTAAGACCTGGTGACCCGCGACAAGAGTAGTGGTCACAGCGTCGATGAGGGTTAGGGATAGCCCCGCCTGCACGTGCTGCTTGCGAATATCGAGCGCCTGTATGGAAGGCGGTGCATTGCCCGTGACCCGACTGCTGAGCAAATGATGGCCATAGCGCTTCTCGCGGGCGTTGTAGATACTTTCCAAAGAGGGCGTGGCGCTGCCCAGCAGGACGAGGCAGTTTTCCAGCTGGCCCCTTTTTACTGCGATGTCGCGGGCGGAGTAGCGGAATCCATCCTGCTGCTTGTAGGAAGCATCGTGCTCTTCGTCCACGACGATCAGGCCCAGGTGGGCTACCGGTGCAAAAATGGCAGAGCGAGTGCCCAGAATTATGTGCGCGCTACCATCCCTGGCCGCCTCCCAGGCGTTGTACCGTGCCCGCTCAGTCAGACCCGAGTGCAGGATGACAATATTGGCATCGAAGCGCTGCTCAAATCTGGCCAGGGTTTGGGGGGTCAAGCCTATTTCCGGTATCAGGACCAATACTTGCTGGTGTTGTGCCAGCGCGCGGGCAATCAAGTGCAGATACACCTCGGTCTTGCCGCTGCCGGTTACCCCTTCGAGCAGGTGGCAACTAAACTTGCCCAAGCGCTTCGCCAGCGAGGCGACAGCCCGGGCTTGATCGGTGTTGAGCGCCAGGGGCTCACGACAGCTGGCGGCATGAACCTTGGGTTTCAGGATTGCGGGTTGAACCAGATCCTTTGCTCGCAGGGAGCGCAACACCGCCGAGGAGATTCCGTTATTGGCAAAGTCAACCGCGGAAACCGGCTCGGGTTGTTGCAGTAATGTCAGCGCCTGGGCCTGTTTCGGTGATCGTGAGAGTGCGCGGGGCGGCAGGCCCTTACCCCTGGTGGTCAGGCTCCAGCCCGCATCTCCGAGGGTCTTATGTAGCATACCTTTACGCAGGGCGGGTGAAAAGGCCACCGCGATTACTTCGCCGGGCGGGTGTTGATAGTAACCAATAGCCCACTGACACAGTTGTATTAGCGCTTTATTTATTAAAGGTGTTGAATCCAGTACTGCGATTGCTGTCTTGAGCCTGGCCGTTTCAACTGAGCTGCCCGGTAGCACAGCTAACAAATACCCGGTCAGCTTCCGGCGACCAAAGGGCACCAGTACACGAATACCAGGTTGCAGGGCGGCGCATTGCTCTTCGCTCAGGCCCTGGGGGGGTAGGTAATCGAATTCAGTGCGCAGCGGCGAGGGTATCGCCAGGCGAAGTATGGACATTTTTGTTCTTGTCGGGCTCTGGTTAGCGCTAGTTTGGCGGAAATTGTGCCGGTGGCCGGGCATTGTAACAATTTCAACAAGGTCTTGCGTATCGCGCTGTGTCTGGTAAGATGCCCGCCTATTTTTTGACCGGCCGGTTGGCCTACTCCCAAGCTGGGTGCGGTGCCCGAGAAAGATCGGGTAGCGGCACTATTGATAAGGAGCTTCATTATGAAAGCTGATATACATCCCAAGTACGAAGACGTCACGGCGACTTGTAGCTGTGGTAACCAGGTTAAGACCCGTTCCACTTCCTGTGAAGATTTTCACATTGATGTGTGTTCCGAGTGTCATCCATTTTACACCGGCAAGCAGAAAATACTTGATACCGGCGGCCGGGTAGACCGGTTCAACAAGCGCTTTGGTGGTCGCGGTACCAAAAAGGCGTAGCATCCCAAGTGCCGCGATACACAGCGGTCTCGAAGAAGCGTCATATCCAAGCGGGTGTGGTGCTTTTTTTTGCCCTGCCAAAAACGGTTGTATTAACCTTGTCGACACTGACAGTTTTCTATATTCTCTTGTCCCTCTTTCCCCAGGCCAGGAAAACCCTGCGCGGTAAACCTTATGTCCAACGATTTCACAGAAGCTGCCTTGCGCTATCATGCCGAACCCACCCCGGGCAAGATTAGTATCGAACTCAGCACATCGGCAGACACCCTTCTGGACCTATCACTGGCCTACAGCCCTGGAGTGGCGGCCCCCTGCCGGGAGATAGTGAAAGATCCCGCGGACGCCTACCGCTATACCGGCAAAGGCAACCTTGTGGCTGTCATCAGCAATGGCACAGCGGTGCTGGGCCTGGGCAATTTGGGTGCCCTGGCGAGCAAGCCGGTGATGGAGGGCAAGGCCCTGCTTTTTAAGCGCTTTGCCGGTATCAATTCCGTGGATATCGAGGTGGCTACCGAGGACGCGGCGGAGTTCATCACCACAGTTAAATGTATCGCCGATACCTTCGGCGGGATAAATCTTGAAGACATTAAAGCGCCCGAGTGCTTCGTAATTGAGGCGGCGCTGATAGAGCAATGCAATATTCCGGTCTTTCATGATGACCAGCACGGAACCGCAATTGTAACCGCAGCAGGGCTCATTAACGCTCTGGAAATTCAGGGGAAGTCCCTGGCGGATGTCGTGATCGTGTGCCTGGGTGCGGGGGCGGCGGCCATCGCCTGTATGCGTCTCATCGTCAGTCTGGGTGCGCGCAAAGAGAACATCTACATGTTGGACAGGCGCGGGGTTATTACCGTCGGGCGGGAGGGTCTGAACGTTTACAAAGAGGAATTTGCCAACGCCACAGATAAGCACAGTCTGGCCGATGCAATCGTCGGCGCAGATGTATTCATCGGGCTGTCGGGCGCAAACCTGTTAAGCGCCGAAATGTTGAAATCCATGGCACCCAGGCCGGTTGTTTTCGCCTGTTCCAATCCGGATCCGGAAATCCGACCGGAGCTGGCCAGTGAAGTGCGTGACGATGTAATCATTGCGACGGGTCGCTCTGACTATCCCAATCAGGTCAATAATGTACTGGGGTTTCCCTTCATATTCAGAGGCGCATTGGATGTTCGGGCGCGGCGCATTAACGAAGAAATGAAAGTGGCAGCGGTGCATGCACTGTGCGCGCTGACCAAGGAAGCGGTGCCACAGGAGGTGCTGGACGCCTGCGAACTGGACACCCTCGCATTTGGTAAAGATTATATAATTCCCAAGCCAATAGACGCGCGCCTGCTCAGCCGATTGGCTCCCGCAGTGGCGCGGGCAGCCGTAGACAGTGGTGTCGCGGCTCTACCCTACCCTGAGGCTTACCAGCCCACGCTATAGACTGCTGCTAGAAGATGTCCTGAATCAAGTCGTCGGTTCCCAGGCTACCGGATCCGGGACTCTCCTCATATGCCCTCTGTCGGGGGACTTTATCCACCCGAAAATACTCGGATATGGCATTTTTCTGGCCTGAACTTGCCAGCAGTCCGGTCTCGGGATCAATTTTGACATTGACGACGCCCACGGGGAGGAGCCGTTCCACATCGGGGCTGTCACTCAGGGCTTCGCGCATGTAATCGATCCATATTGGCAGCGCCGCGGTGCCGCCGAATTCTCGTCGCCCCAATGGCGTATAGTTATCGAAACCAACCCAGGTGGTAGTGACCACATCGCGATTGTAACCGGAAAACCACGCGTCCATGGGGCCGTTTGTGGTACCGGTTTTACCGGCCAGATCTCCTCTTTTTAGCACGAGCGCGCGGCGCCCTGTGCCCTTGGTGATCACATCCTGCAATATACTGTCGATGATAAAATTGACCGCAGCGTCCATCACCCGCGGCGCCTTTGGGAATTCCGGTATGGCATCGGCGAGGATTTCCTCCATGCTCATTTCCGTGCTGTCGGACTGATCTGTGGTTGCGAGCTGCCCACAGCGACGGCATACGGTGGGCGGGGTTGCTTCGTAGACGATCTCTCCCGCCAGGTTTTCAATCCGTTGAATCAGGAAAGGTTCCACCCGGTAACCACCATTGGCCAGCACTGTATAGGCCGAGGCCAACTGGAGAGGCGACACCGCGTGAGTGCCTAGCGCCAGGGAAAGATCGGCGGAAAAATCCTCGGTGTCGAAGCCAAATCGTCCGGCGTAGTTGATTACCTGGTCTATGCCCGTCTGTTGGAGCAGGCGTATTGAGACCAGGTTTCTGGACTTGGTAAGCGCCCAGCGCAGTCGCGTGGGTCCGTAAAACTTGCCCCCGTCATTCTCGGGTCGCCATATTCCCTCCAGTGAGCTGTCTTCAAAAACCACCGGGGCGTCATTGATAAGGGTGGCTGCCGTAAAGCCCGCATCAAGAGCGGCACTGTACACAAAAGGCTTGAAATTGGAGCCGGGCTGGCGCTCTGCTTGGGTGGCCCGATTAAACTTGCTTTGCTCGAAGTCCAAACCTCCCACGATGGAGATAATGGCGCCATTATCTGGTGCAAGCGACACCAGCGCGGCCTGGACGGCAGGTACCTGGCTCAATCGCCATCCGCCATCATCGCCCTGAATAGTACGCACCAGATCGCCAACGGCCAATACATCGGCGGGGATTTTAGGCGCGGATCCACGGGAATTTTCGCTCAGGTAAGGGCTGGCCTGGCGAATGCCGTCATTCCACCATAAGTCCCGAGAACTTCCGTCGGCAAGAATCACAACGGCCTTGTCTTCTTCCACTCGGGTAACAATAGCGGGTTGCAGGTCGGCGATAATTCGCGTTTCGGCCAGGGTATCCAGCCATTTATCGATCATCGGCTGCTGGTAGGCATTGGGGTCGGGAGGAGGCAGTTGTTGCTCCGGGCCGCGGTATCCGTGTCGTTTGTCGTAGGTAATCAGTCCCCGGGTGACCGCCTGTTGGGCGATCTGTTGCAGGTCGGTACTGATGGTGGTGTAGACGTGGTAGCCATCGTTGTATGCGGACATTCCGTAGCGCCCCAACATTTGTTGGCGGGTCATTTCAGCCGCATAGTGCGCGGCAAAGCTGAGTTGTGCGTCGTGGTGTCTGGCGCTGACCGGTTCGGAAATGGCAGCGGCGTGTTCACTGGGGGTGATGTAGTCAAGCGTTAGCATGCGGCCAAGAATCCAATTGCGCCGCGCTTTGCTCGCCTCCGGACCGCGAATAGGGTTGTTGCGGGAGGGGGCTTTGGGAATGCCTGCGAGCATCGCAAACTGGGCGAGATCGAGTTCGCTCATGCTTTTGCCATAATAAACTTGCGCGGCGGCCTCAAATCCGTATGCCCGGTGACCGAGAAAGATCCTGTTGAAATACAGTTCGAAAATTTCTGGCTTATCCAGCGCATTTTCTATTTCAAGGGCCAGTAGAATCTCATTGAATTTTCGAATGAAGGTGCGATCGAGGGTGAGGAAGTAATTGCGTGCAACCTGCATGGTCAAGGTGCTACCGCCGGAGCCTTTCTCACCGGTCAATACCAGCTCTGATACAGCGCGCAGCAAGCCCATGGTATCAATCCCACTGTGACGGAAAAAGCTATCGTCCTCAGCGGCGAGCAGTGCCTGCACAAATTGATCGGGAATATCGCGAAAAAACAAGGGACTGCGCTTCTTTTCGCCAAACTGGCCGATCAGATCGCCCTCGCGTGTATAAACCCGCATGGGCGTTTGGAGTTTCACATCTCTGAGGGTCTTCACATCGGGCAAATTGGGACTGAGATAGAGATAAACTCCGGCCAAAAGCCACAGAGCACCGAAGAACCCCAAGATGGACAGGCGAAAAATAAAGTGCAGGAAAGTCATAGTCTCCTTTTACTAACGTAGTAGCTTGTAGTACTTTTAAGTAATAGGGCAGGGCGTGCCGATTGGTAATTATAAGCCTTTTTAGGCTTTTGATATAATTGTGCGTATGTTATATCTATTAATTAATGTATCGGTGTATAAGAAACTCCTAAGTTAGTGATACTGATAGGGAAAATAAATTGCTCGGTATAATAGGTAAAAGAAAAGCGACGCCGGTACTAGGGCTGGACATCAGTTCAACTACGGTAAAACTGCTTGAATTGAGCTACGCGGGGGGCAAGTACCGTGTGGAAAGCTACGCAGTGAGTTCGCTTCCCCTGGATGCGGTTATTGAAAAGAATGTTAACGATATAGACGGCGTTGCCAATGCTGTTCGCAGCGTGATCGCCCAATCTCGAACCAAGCTCAAAATTGTCGCCGCGGCGGTTGCGGGTTCCTCAGTCATCACTAAAATGATTGATATGCCGGATGCATTGAGCGAAGACGACATGGAAACCCAGTTAACTCTTGAAGCCGATCAATATATCCCCTACCCGCTGGAGGAAGTCGCAATCGATTTCGAAATCCAGGGGGCGTCTCCTGTCCATGACAATCAGGTTGAAGTGCTGTTGGCGGCCTGTCGGCGCGAGACTATTGAGGCTCGTGTGGAGGCCATAGAGGGCGCCGAACTGACCACTAGAATAATGGATGTTGAAGCCTATGCGATGGAGCGCGCTTTCTCCCTGATTCAGGGTCAGCGCGAAATGGAGGGAGAGAACACCGTAGCCGTGGTGGATATAGGCGCGACCATGACGACATTGAGCGTGCTGACCGGTGGCCAGACAATTTATACCCGGGAGCAGTTATTCGGCGGCAAACAGCTGACTGACGAAATCATGCGGCGCTACGGTTTGCCGCTGGAAGAGGCGGGATTGGCTAAAAAACAGGGCGGCCTGCCGGACGATTATGAACCTGAAGTACTGGAACCCTTCAAGGACGCGGTAGTGCAGCAAGTTGCCCGGTCGCTGCAGTTCTTCTTTTCCTCCAGCCAATACAACGATGTTGATTACATCATTCTGGCCGGCGGGGTGGCCTCCATGGAGGGGCTACCCGAGTTAGTACAGGAAAAGCTGGGCACGCCCACCGCCGTGGCAAATCCCTTCGCTGAAATGACCATATCCTCGCGAGTTAACGCAGTCGCACTCAGCAGCGATGCCCCGGCCATGATGATCGCCTGTGGTCTGGCCATGCGGAGCTTTGACTAATGGCCCAGATTAACTTACTGCCATGGCGCGACGAGCGACGTCAGGAACTCAGGAAAGAGTTTTTGGCTAGCATTGCTTTTGTCCTCGCCCTGGCCGTGGGTCTTGTTTTACTGGGCGACCGAATTGTAAATAACCAGATCGACGTGCAGAAGGCGCGCAATCAGTATTTGGGTGAGCACATCGCAATTCTGGACAAGCAAGTCGCAGAAATTAAAGACTTGCAGAGAAAGCGCAACCAGTTGCTGGATCGCATGAGAGTTATTCAGGAGTTGCAGGGCAACCGGCCCATTATCGTACGGATTCTCGATCAATTGGTGAGAACAGTCCCCGACGGCGTATTTTATACCAACTTGCAGACCAAAGATAAGGTGATCAGCATCAAGGGTATAGCAGAATCCAACAATCGTGTCTCCAGCCTGATGCGCCGTCTGGATGCATCTGACTGGTTGGCTGATCCCAATTTGGACGCGGTACACGCCGCCCCGGAATACGGTGATCAGGCGACTCGATTCAACCTGTCTGTGAAGGTGCAGTTGCCCACCTCCGGCGAACAGGCAGGGGGGGAGTGAATTATGGCCTTTGACGATACAATGCGCTCGCTCCGCGATTTTGACATCAATGACCTCGACCTGGACAACGTGGGGTCCTGGCCCTTGGCTATCAAGCTTTTTATCTGGGCGGCACTGATTGCGGCGGTGCTGGTAGCCGGGTATTACTATCACGTTGAGGGATTGCAGGCGCAGCTGACGGACGTACAGGCCGAGGAAGAACAGCTCAAGAAAGAGTTTGAAAAGAAGGCCTTCCAGGCCGCTAACCTGGACGCTTACCGGCGCCAGATGGCCGAGATGAAGGAGTCCTTTGGCGCCCTGATCAGTCAACTGCCTAGCGATACGGAAGTACCCGGACTATTAGAAGATATTACTAACAAAGGGCTGCTCAACGGGCTGGAGATCACTAGTATCGATTTGCAAAAAGAGCAGAGCAAGGAGTTTTATATCGAGTTGCCGATAAAAATTGTTGCAACAGGCTCGTATCACGACCTGGGGGCGTTTATTAGCGCCATGGCGGGCTTGCCGCGTATCGTTACTTTGCACGACTTCGTGATATCTGCCACGGCACCAGATTCTAACCGACTCAATATGCGCATTACCGCCAAAACCTATCGCTATAAGGATGGGGAAACTTAGCCATGAGAATATTCTTATTTGGCTTCCTGGTCAGCGCCAGCCTCTTACTGAGTGGCTGCAGCGGTGATAATTTTTCCGATCTCGATAATTTCATGGCAGAGAAGAAAGCACGGCCCGGCGGAATCATCGCTCCCATTCCTACATTCAAGGCCTATGAGGCGTTTTCCTACAGCGCTGCCTCCCAGCGCAGTCCGTTCAATCGGCCGATAGAGGTGCGTGAGATAACGCAACTGCAGTCGATCAGTGCCATCAAGCCAGATGAAACAAGGGCCAAGGAGTTTTTAGAGCAGTACACGTTTGACTCACTGGCCATGGTAGGCACTTTGCGGCGCGGGGCGGCCGACTGGAGCTTGATAAAGGATCCGGATGGCGGAGTGCATCGCGTGTCACAGGGAGATTATCTGGGCCGCAATCACGGCAAGATCGTACAGATGACAGACACCTACGTGGCGGTGATAGAGATCGTGAGCGATGGTAGCGAAGACGGCTGGGTAGAGCGCCCTCGCGCCATTAAATTAAACGGCATTTAAGCCGCGGCTATTGGTGATTGCCATGTCGAAAGAAGAATCGAACAGTGAATTGGGAAAAAAATTGAATCTGGGGATACGCGCAGTGAGAACAATAATGCATAACCGTGGGCGACTACGGACAGGGGCGGTAGCGCTGCTGCTGGCGATGTTTGCCAGTGTCGCACAGGGCGCGCCGAGTATTATCGGTATTGAGTTTAGTTCTCGTCCCGGTAGTAAGTTTGAAATTCGTCTCGACTTTGATCAGGAGCCACCGGATATCAACGCCTATACGATAGAGAAACCCGCGCGGATCGCAATTGATTTTCCTAATACCCGCAGCAAGCTGGATCGCAAGCGCTACTCCCTACCCTACGGCAATGCTACCGGCGTGATCGTTCTGCAATCTGGCGACCGCACCCGCATGGTGGTGAATCTGGTTAAACTTGTTCCCTACGAAACCAGGGTCGCTGGCAATAGCCTCTATGTCGTGGTGGGTCAGGACGCCGCGTCCAGCTATGTCAAGCAAACGTCAGATCCCAATCGCCTGATTACCAGTGTCGAGCCGGTCACCGAAGTACGTTCGGAAATAAGCGATCTGCAGTTTCAACGCACCGGTAGTGGAGAGGGACGTTTAATCCTGGAACTGACGGATCCCTCTGTGGATGTCAACGTGTTCAGTGAAGGCGCCAATATCAAGGTCCAGTTTGTCAATACCACCGTGGCCGAGCGTTTGATGCGCCGCTACGACGTAACGGATTTCGCCACGCCGGTTGAGAGTATCGACGTTAATACCACTGAGCGCGGCGCTATTTTGACGCTGAAAACCACGGGAAATTTTGACTACCTGGCATACCAGACCGATAACCAATACATACTGAGCGTAAAACCTCTGTCCAAACGTGAAATGGAAGAACGCCTGGATGAATTTACCTATGTGGGCGACCGCATATCGCTCAATTTCCAGGACATTGAAGTGAGGGCGGTGCTACAGCTGATTGCCGACTTTACCGAGTTGAACCTGGTTGCCAGCGACACGGTGTCGGGAAGGATTACACTGCGCTTGCATAATGTTCCATGGGATCAGGCGTTGGAGCTGATACTGAAAACCCGGGGATTGGATAAGCGCCAGGTGGGGAATGTCTTGATGGTGGCTCCCGCTGCGGAAATTGCTGAGAGAGAGCGCCAGCAAATTGAGGCCAACAAGCAGATTGCCGAACTGGCTCCGCTGCAAACAGAATTTATTCGCATTCGTTATGCCAACGCCAAGGACGTGGTAAATTTATTTGGTGCCGGCTCTGAAGAGGGGGGCAGCCTGATTTCTTCCCGTGGCTCGGTCATCGTCGATCCCCGCACGAACTCTTTGATAGTGACAGAAACCAGCTCGAAACTGCGGGAGATTCGCGATCTTATTGAACTGGTAGACATCCCGATCAGGCAAGTAATGATCGAGGCGCGCATCGTAATCGCCCAATCGGACTTGGAAAAAGAGCTGGGTATAACCTGGGGGGGCGGCTATCTGGATTCTGACCTGAACAGCAATATATTCTCTGCATCGGGCGATACCGCCAATGTAGTGGCTCTCAACACCGCTGTCATTAACGGCACACAGCCAGCAGTCTCATACCCCGGCGCGCTGCTGGTCGATCTGGGTGTTTCTGCAGCGACCAGCGGTTTTGCGGTCGGTTTTACCAGCAATGACCTTTTTCTCACGGCGGAACTGTCGGCCCTTGAGGCGGCGGGGCGTGGAGAGGTTGTCTCCCAGCCCAAGGTAATTACCGGCGATAAGCAAAAGGCAACCATTTCGTCCGGTACCGAGGTGCCCTATCAGGAGTCCTCCGCCGGGGGTGCGTCGACGGTCTCCTTCAAGGAAGCGCTGTTGAAATTGGAAGTAACACCCAATATCACGCCGGACGACAGAATTCTGCTCGATTTGGTTATTACCCAGGATTCGGTTGGCGATCTGGTACCCAGTGGTAGCGGCGGCGTGATTCCCGCCATTGATACCACCGAGTTGACCACCCAGGTATTGGTGGGCAACGGCGAGACCATTGTTTTAGGCGGAGTTTTTCGCACCGAAGACCTTGAGTCCGTCACCAAGGTACCCTTCTTTGGCGATATCCCCTACGTGGGCGCGCTGTTTAGAAACACTTCGATCTCCAAGACCAAAACCGAAACGCTGATATTTATTACGCCTCGTATTTTGGCCGACACCCTACTCGATTGAGGGTGTAGTCGGCCCCATGCCCTCACTTCGTCGAGTTTTTTTGGTCGGCCCCATGGGGGCCGGCAAAACCACCATTGGTAAATATCTGGCCCAGCGGCTCAATCTGGATTTTGCCGACACAGACTCCGAGATTGAAAAACGTACCGGCGCGGATATCCCCTGGATCTTCGATGTGGAGGGCGAGGAGGGTTTTCGCGACCGGGAACAACGGGTGGTTGAGGAGATGACCCTCTGGGACAATGTTCTGCTTGCCACCGGTGGCGGCGTGGTAATCCGACCGGATAACAGGCGGGCCCTCGCAGCCAGAGGCTTTGTCATTTATTTACACGCCTCCGTGGAGGAGCAGGTGCGCCGTACGCACCGTGATCGACGCAGGCCCCTGTTACAAGATGGCGATCCGGAGGAAGTGCTGCGCGCCCTGATGGAGCAGCGCGATGCCCACTATCGTGAGATCTCTGATCACGTCATCAACACCGATGACTGCAGTCCCAGGACAGTTGCCCAACGACTGGTGAGAGAGCTACAGTAAAGTTCCCCCAGGCGGTATCATGTGCCGCCATCATGTCACTATTGTTTCGACGCACATGTCGAGCACGGAGGATATTTCAGTGTCTCTGCTTATGCATACTCTTCATGTTGATTTGGGAGAGCGCAGCTATCCCCTCTACATAGGAAGGGATTTATTCGCCGATTCTGATTTACTGGCCCAACACATTGCCGGTTCCCAGGTGGTGATAGTCAGCAATGACACGGTGGCCCCCCTGTATGTGGAGAGGGTGAAAGCGGCTTTGGGCGAGCGCAGTCTGATCACTGAAGTCGTGCTTCCCGATGGCGAACAATTTAAAACACTGGATACCCTGGCAAAAATATTTGACCAGGCGATGAGCGACAATCACAACCGCACCACAAGCTTCATCGCAGTTGGCGGAGGGGTAGTGGGGGACATGACGGGCTTCGCGGCGGCCTGCTTTCAGCGAGGGGTCAATTTTATTCAAATTCCGACGACACTGCTCGCCCAGGTAGATTCGTCTGTGGGTGGCAAGACTGCGGTCAATCACCCTTTGGGAAAGAACATGATTGGAGCCTTTCATCAGCCCGGAGCGGTGTTCATCGATCTCAATACCTTACAGACGCTGCCCGACAGAGAAATTGCCGCCGGACTGGCGGAAGTGCTCAAATACGGCCTGATTTGTGATCGGTCTTTCTATGACTGGCTTGGTCAGCATATGCCGAATTTGCTCGCGCGCGAGGAAGCCGCCCTGGCGGAAGCGATCGAGCGCAGTTGCGCCATCAAGGCAGAGGTCGTGGCCGCTGACGAGCGCGAGGGCGGGCTGAGAGCGATTCTCAATCTTGGTCATACCTTCGGCCATGCAATCGAAACCGCCCAGGGCTACGGCAACTGGCTCCACGGGGAGGCGGTCGCCACCGGGATATTGATGGCCATGCAATTATCGGCCCGGCGGGGCTGGATTGAGGGCGCCGAGGTAAATCTATATCGAGGGCTTTTGCAGAGCATGCGGCTGCCCACGCAGGCGCCCGCTGAGATGACCCCGCGGGAGTTTCTGGCGCTCATGGCCAGAGACAAAAAAGTAGTGGATGGACGAATACGCCTGGTTTTGCTCAGCGCAATAGGCGAGGCCTGCCTAGTCGATGATGTATCCGAGGCAGAATTGCTCAGCTTTCTAGCCGAGCATCACGCGGCCAAATAACCGCCGTAACCAGTGGCGTTTGTTCACCTCCCCCCATCTGTGTAAAATGGTCGTCCGCTTTTGTCTGGCGAACGGCCAGACATCGGATATTGCTATGTAACATGTTGTTTTTGTTTATTATATTGGATTTACTATGAGCGCAGGCCTGTTTAGACCTGAAGAGTTTCGCGACAATTGCGGGTTTGGATTGATTGCACACACAGCGGGCGATGCCAGCCATCGCCTGTTGCAAACCGCAATAGAATCGCTCACCTGTATGACACATCGTGGCGGAATTGCCGCGGACGGCAAGACCGGGGATGGCTGCGGCCTGCTAATGCAGATGCCCGCCAAGCTCATGCGCACGCTGGCGCGGGAGTGTTTTGATGTCGAGCCGGCCGACAAATTTGGCATCGGCCAGATATTCCTCAATAGCGACAGCAACAAAGCGGCCGCCGCCAGGACGGCACTGGACATTGCGCTTACAGATCAGGGCCTGCGGGTTTTGGGCTGGCGCCCGGTGCCTACCGATAGTTCGGTGTGCGGACCTATTGCGCTGGACACTTTGCCGGTTATCGAACAGGTATTTTTCGACGCTGTGGGCCTTAGCGAGGACGAACTATCCACCAAGTTATTCACCGCCAGGCGCAAGGCCGAAATAGCCAACGAGGCCGATGAAGACTTCTATATTTGCAGTTTGTCCGGCCGGGTAATCTCCTACAAAGCGCTGGTGATGCCTGTTGATCTACCGCGCTTCTATCAAGATTTGAGTGATGAGCGACTGGAGACTGCGATATGTGTATTCCACCAGCGTTTCTCCACCAATACCATGCCGAAATGGCCCCTGGCCCAGCCTTTTCGTCTGTTGGCGCACAACGGCGAAATCAATACCATTGATGGTAATCGCAATTGGGCTGAGGCGCGCACCGCCGCCTTTAAAACCGAGAAACTTCCCAATATCAAGGATATTGCTCCGCTGGTGAATCGCACCGGCTCCGACTCCTCCAGCCTGGATAATATGCTGGACGTGCTATTGACCGGCGGTGTGGACATGCCCCGTGCGCTGCGTATGTTGATCCCCGCTGCGTGGCAGAACATCGAATCCATGGATCCGGACTTAAAGGCTTTCTACGAATATCACTCCATGCATATGGAGCCCTGGGACGGCCCCGCCGGTATCGTGCTTACCGATGGCCGTTATGCGGTTTGCGTGCTGGATCGTAACGGGCTTCGCCCGGCGCGCTGGGTTAAGACCAAAGATGGCTTCATCACAATCGCCTCCGAGGTGGGCACCCACGGGTATAAGAATGAAGATGTCATCGCCAAGGGTCGGGTGGGACCGGGCCAGATTCTGGTGGTCGATACACAAACCGGTGAGGTGTTGCACAGCGATGAAATTGATAATCGTCTGAAGACCCGTTATCCCTACAAGCAGTGGCTGAGAGAGAACTCACAGCGTATTGAGGGTACCTTTGGCGGAGAGAGTGCACCCGGCATCGCGCAAGACCAACTCGATAGTTACATGAAAATGTTCCAGGTGAGTTTTGAGGAGCGTGATCAGGTCTTACGGCCGCTGGCGGAATCAGGTAATGAGCCGGTGGGATCAATGGGTGATGATACGCCTATGGCGGTCTTGTCCCGACGTGAGCGCTCACTTTTTGATTATTTCAGGCAGAAATTTGCCCAGGTGACCAATCCGCCGATAGACCCACTGCGGGAATCTATCGTGATGTCGCTGGAGACGGATTTGGGTGGCGAGAAAAATATTTTTCATGTGGGTCCCGAACACGCCGACAGGGTCATTCTCACCTCTCCCGTGCTGTCCCAGGGCAAGTTTAACACCCTGCTTGCGCTGGATAGGCCCGGGTTTGCGCTCAAGGATATCGATTGTACCTATAACCCGGCAGAGAAAAGCCTAAAGCAAGCGATTGAGGAATTGGTGTTGCTGGCGGAACAATCCGTGCGTGAGGGTTCCACCATTCTAATTTTATCGGATCGCGCCATTGCCAAAGATCGCAGTCCCATTCATAGCCTGCTTGCCACCGGCGCAGTGCATCACCACCTTATCAAGTGTGGCCTGCGCTGTGAGGCAAACCTGGTCATTGAATCTGCCAGCGCGCGTGATTCCCATCAAATTGCCTGCCTGATCGGCTTTGGTGCCACTGCCGTATACCCCTACCTGGCTTACAGCGTGGTGGAGGACTTGATTCGCAAGGGGGATGTGCTGGGAGAGCCCAGCGCCTGTTACAAGAACTATCGCCAGGGTGTTAACAAGGGTCTGTTGAAAATCATGTCCAAAATGGGCATCTCGGCGGTCAGTTCCTATCGGGGTGCACAGTTGTTTGAAGCGGTGGGCCTGGCGAGCGAAGTGGTCGACCTGGCGTTTTGCGGCGTCGCTTCACGCATACAGGGCTGCGGCTTTGCCGAATTGGAGAGTGACCAGGAAACACTGGCCAAGGCTGCCTGGTCCTATCGCAAGACGATTGAGCCGGGCGGTCTGTTGAAATACGTGCACGGCCAGGAATACCACGCGTTTAATCCGGATGTGGTAGTGACGTTGCAACAGGCCGTCGCAAGCGGTGATTATGCGACTTACAAGCGCTACGCGGCGTTGGTTAATGAGCGTCCGGTAGCTACGTTGCGCGATCTGCTCAAACCGGTGGAGGCGGCCCAGCCCCTTCCGCTGGAGGAAGTGGAGAGTATCGAGAATATTCTGCCGCGCTTCGATTCCGCCGGCATGTCCCTGGGTGCCCTGAGTCCGGAGGCCCACGAAGCGCTGGCGGCGGCCATGAATCGTATTGGCGCGCGGTCTAATTCCGGTGAGGGTGGTGAGGACCCGGAGCGTTTCGGCACCGACCGGGTGTCCAAAATCAAGCAGATAGCATCCGGTCGATTCGGTGTTACCCCACACTATCTGGTCAACGCCGAGGTGCTGCAAATTAAGATAGCCCAGGGCGCAAAGCCCGGTGAAGGGGGTCAACTTCCCGGTACCAAGGTTAATGATCTCATAGCCAGGCTGCGTTTTTCAGTGCCCGGGGTGACGCTAATTTCGCCGCCACCACACCATGATATCTATTCGATTGAGGATCTCGCACAACTCATTTTCGACCTTAAACAGGTCAACCCCCAGGCTTTGGTGTCGGTCAAACTGGTGTCCGAACCCGGTGTGGGAACCATCGCCGCCGGCGTGGCCAAGGCCTATGCCGACCTGATCACCATCAGTGGCTACGATGGCGGCACCGCAGCCAGCCCGTTAACATCCATTCGCTATGCCGGCTCACCGTGGGAGTTGGGGCTGGCGGAAGTCCATCAGACTTTGCGCGGCAATAGCTTGCGCGGCAAGATTCGCCTGCAGGTGGATGGTGGATTAAAAACAGGTCTGGATGTTATCAAGGCGGCAATATTGGGGGCCGAGAGCTTTGGCTTTGGTACTGCCCCGATGGTCGCCCTGGGCTGCAAATATCTACGTATCTGCCATCTAAATAATTGCGCCACCGGCGTGGCCACTCAAAACGAACGACTGCGCGATGAACATTTTATCGGCACCGCGGATATGGTCGTTCATTTCTTTACATTCGTGGCAACCGAAACTCGCGAGTGGCTGGCTAGATTGGGGGTCTCTTCCCTTGAAGCGCTTATTGGTCGCACCGACTTGCTGGAGTGTCTACCCGGGGAGGGTGCCAAGCAGGCAGGCCTGGATCTCAGCCCGATTTTGTATAAGAGTCCTGCCGCCGAGGGTGAGCCTGAATTTTGCCAGTTGAAATCCAATAATCCCTTTGATAAGGGCGCCAAGGCTGAACAAATGGTGGCGGCAACTCTGGCCGCTATCGAGGGCAAACTTGGCGGCGAGTTCGAGTTTCCGGTTACCAACTGTGACCGTTCTATCGGTGCACGCCTGTCGGGGGAAATTGCCAGGCGCTACGGTAATACCGACATGGAATCCCATCCTATTGTCATGCGCTTGCACGGCACGGCGGGACAGAGCTTTGGCGTATGGAATGCCGGTGGCCTGCACATGTACCTGGAAGGCGACTCCAACGACTATGTCGGCAAGGGCATGGCCGGTGGAAAACTGGTGATCTATCCCCCCAAAAACAGCCAATACAAATCCAATGAAACCGTCATTATTGGCAACACCTGTCTGTACGGTGCCACCGGTGGCCGATTGTTTGCCGCAGGTATTGCGGGGGAGCGCTTTGCTGTTCGTAACAGTGGTTGTGATGCCGTTGTAGAGGGCGCCGGCGATCACTGCTGTGAGTATATGACCGGTGGAAATATCACGGTGCTGGGTCCCACAGGGGTAAACTTTGGCGCGGGCATGACCGGTGGCTTTGCCTATGTACTGGATCAGGATCGCAGCTTTATCGACAAATACAACAGCGAACTGGTGGACATTCATCGGGTGAACTCCGAATATATGGAACCCTATCGATACCATCTGCGCTCTACTATCGAAGAGTTTAGCCGCGAGACCGGGTCTGATTGGGGAGCGTATTTACTCGCCCATTTTGGCGATTACGTAGGGAAATTTTGGTTAGTTAAGCCCAAGGCTGCGGATATTGATCGTTTATTGTCGCGCTTGCGCAACACCGACTAGCGGGGCAGGAAGAGTTTATGAGTGACCGTTTGGCGAATGATTTTCAGTTTATCGATGTCGGGAGAAAAGATCCCGGCATGAAGGATCTGGCTGCCCGCAAGAGTGAATATACGGAGATCTACAAGCCCTATTCCTCCGACGAGGTGAAGGAGCAGGCCCACCGTTGCCTGGAATGTGGCAATCCCTATTGCGAGTGGAAATGCCCGGTGCACAATTTTATTCCCAATTGGCTGAAGCTGGTGAATGAGGGCAATTTATTTGAGGCGGCCGAGCTCAGCCACCGCACAAACACGCTCCCCGAAGTGTGTGGCCGGATCTGCCCCCAGGATAGGCTCTGTGAGGGCGCCTGTACCCTGGATGATGGCTTTGGCGCCGTCACCATTGGGGCCTCTGAAAAATACATCACCGACACCGCCCTGGCCATGGGTTGGCGCCCGGATCTTTCCGCTGTTATTCCCACCGATAAGAAAGTGGCGATCATCGGTGCGGGTCCTGCGGGGCTAGGCTGCGCGGATGTATTGGTTCGCGCCGGCGTCAAACCCACGGTTTTCGATAGTTACCCCGAGATAGGGGGGCTGCTCACCTTTGGTATCCCTGAGTTCAAACTGGAAAAGGAAGTGATGTTTCGCCGCCACGAGGTTTTTGAAGGTATGGGCATTGAGTTTCGCCTCAATACTGAAGTTGGCAAAGATATCAGTCTTGATGATCTGCTTGAGGGGTACGATGCTGTCTTTCTGGGCATGGGCACGTACAAATATTTGCGTGGTAATTTCCCCGGAGAAAATCTACCGGGTGTCTATGAAGCCCTTCCCTATCTGGTGGGGAATGTGAATCACAATCTCGGTTACGAGCAAAAACCCGAGGCTTACGTCAACTTGAAAGGTAAGCGGGTGGTGGTGTTAGGCGGTGGCGACACGGCGATGGATTGTGTCCGCACCGCAGTCCGCCAGCAGGCGGAGGCCGTTATCTGCGCCTACCGGCGCGATGAAGAGAATATGCCCGGCTCACGTCGGGAGGTAAAGAATGCCAAGGAGGAGGGGGTTGAGTTCCTGTACAATCGCCAACCCATTGAGATCGTTGAGTATTTTGGCCAGGCCTGTGGCATAAAAATGGTCCAAACCGAACTCGGGAAGCCCGACGAAGGCGGCCGCAGACGGCCCCAGGCCATTGCGGGCAGTGAAGAGGTAGTGGAGGCCGATGCGATTATCGTGGCGTTTGGTTTTCAGCCAAATCCGCCACAATGGCTAGCGGATGCCAGTGTGCAAACCAATGACTGGGACGGCGTCATCGCCGACGAGCAGCAGACATTTCCTTTTCAAACCAGTAACCCGAAAATTTTTGCCGGGGGTGATATGGTGCGCGGTTCTGATTTGGTCGTGACTGCGATTTGGGAGGGTCGCCAGGCAGCAGAGGGTATTCTCGATTACCTCGAGGTATAGGGCTAATAATCTGGATCCTCGACGATTAACGATTAACGAGTGAAGGATCGGGTGCGGGGCTTAATACCCGCTGTCCAGTATTGGTGGGGCTACTCTCGGTTGGAACCCCACGCCCTTGAGCAGCCCCACCAATACCGGACAGCTGGTTTCGGTTAATGCTTGCGCCTCGTCAAATTCCACCTTACCAGCGTCCCATGATGTTGAGATACCTTGCAAAGGCGTGGGGTTCCAACTAAGCAAGGTATCTCAACATCATGGGACGCGGCATGAATTATCAGTGCTCGTAAAGTGCCTGTACTAGACAACCAGGATAATGAAATAATGACGGAATTAAAGAACGACCGATTTCTACGAGCAATGTTACGCCAGCCCGTTGACCGCACGCCAATCTGGATGATGCGCCAGGCCGGTCGCTATCTTCCCGAGTATCGTGCCACCCGGGCACAGGCGGGCTCCTTTCTGGATTTGTGTAAAAATGCGGAGTTGGCCTGCGAGGTTACCATGCAACCTCTGCGTCGCTACCCCATGGATGCCGCGATCATTTTTTCCGACATTCTGACAGTGCCCGATGCCCTGGGCCTCGGTCTGTATTTTGAAGAGGGTGAGGGACCGAAGTTTCACAAAACCGTGCGTAGCGAAGCGGATCTGGCAGCACTGCAGTCTTTCAACGCGGAGGATGATCTCGACTACGTTATGGATGTCGTTAGCACGGTTCGCAGGGAACTGAACGGTGCCGTACCGCTAATCGGTTTTTCCGGCAGCCCGTGGACCCTGGCGACCTATATGGTCGAGGGGGGCTCGTCCAAGGATTTTAGCCATGTTAAGACCATGGCCTACGACAAGCCGGAACTGATGCATGCTCTGCTTGGTTTGCTGGCGGATGCGGTGGCCGATTATTTGTCTGCCCAGGTGCGAGCAGGTGCCCAGGCGCTGCAAATATTTGATACCTGGGGCGGATCTTTGAGCGCTGCGGCGTACAAGGAATTTTCGTTGAAATATATGCAGCGAATAATTTCTCGCCTGCCAACCGAAGCAGACGGCCGGCGGGTGCCGGTCATCGTCTTTACCAAGAATGGTGGCCAGTGGCTTCCGGTGATCGCAGATTGTGGCGCCCAGGTGGTGGGCATAGACTGGACCACCGACATTGCCGCCGCCAGAGCATTGGTGGGCGATAAGGTTGCACTACAGGGCAATATGGACCCGAGTATGTTGTTTGCTTCACCGGCGAGAATTCGACAGGAAGTGGCAACCATCCTGGAAAATTACGGTCATGGCTCGGGCCATGTCTTTAATCTTGGTCAC
>SMVB01019626.1_pt1 | contig 44836 bp, 42 predicted proteins | sample 2456461 | NCBI WGS metagenome assembly SMVB01 (sample SAMN11095934, study PRJNA526329) | marine sediment metagenome | biome: Marine sediment; feature: Surficial sediment; material: Deep marine sediment; isolation source: Hadal surficial sediment | place: Pacific Ocean | collected 2014-05 | depth...
CCACAAGTGAACGTTTTCACAAGCCACATGCAAAGGCCACCATGTCGGGATCATACATCCCGCTTCTGATCCTGTTCGGCGTTTCCATCGTGAACGCGCTTGGAATGGTGATCGCTTCCCATATTCTGAACCCCCGGCGACCGACGCCACAAAAATCCATGGCTTACGAATCGGGGATGATCCCCCTCGGGGATGCCCGTCTTCGGTTTTCCGTCAAGTTTTATATGGTCGCGATCAGTTTCATCGTGTTCGATCTGGAGACGGTTTTCCTGATTCCGTGGGCGGTCGAAATGAGGGAATTGGGGTGGGGCCCGTTCATGGCTGTGAGTATTTTCGTCGCCGTTTTGGCATTGGGGCTGATCTACGAATGGAGAAAAGGCGGACTAGAATGGGATTGAGAGACCGTGAGGGTGGAGATCCGCTGAGCCTTGCCGAGGTGCAGGCGCTCGGCCAGGCTGAGGGACGGCAGGGTGGGCTACTCGGTTTTGGCAGCCCGACTTTTCTCACCACGAAGGTGGATTTCGTGGTCAATTGGGCTCGGCGAAATTCACTTTGGCCCATGCCCTTCGGCACCGCGTGCTGTGCGATCGAGATGATGGCTTCGGCCGCTTCGAACTTCGATTTGGCTCGCTTCGGCATGGAGCGCATGTCGTTCAGCCCCCGGCAGGCCGACGTGTTGATCTGTGCCGGCCGGGTTCCCTATAAGCTCGCACCGGTCCTGCGGCGCATCTGGGACCAGATGATGCAGCCGAAGTGGTCCATTTCGATGGGTGCATGCGCTAGTTCAGGCGGGGTGTTCGACACGTATTCCATGGTACAGGGAATCGATACCATCATCCCCGTCGATGTCTACGTTCCCGGGTGCCCACCGCGTCCTGAGGGTCTCATCTATGGTTTGATGATGATCCAGGAGAAGATTCGCCACGAGAGCCTGTCGGACCACTACACCCTGAGGGCAGAAGATCCTTCGCTCGTAGGGCGCCCCCACGCCGACGCCGAAGAGGTGGAGGCACTGGCGGGGCCGTTTGGAAATTCGACGCAACAGGACCATCTCACCTCCCTCGCCCAGACGACCCGCCCGGAGCGCTCCGAGGACCTGCTACCCTAGTGGTTCTTTTCCAGGCTTCGCGACGCACGCAGAGGGCCTCCCAGGGTGGATGAGAACGGCTCCGCATTCGACGCGGTCGAGCGGGGCCCTGAAGGCTCCCAACGCCCTACCACCGGAGCGCCTCGCAGTGGCAACGGGGACCCCGCCGCGAGCCACCCGTCGGTCACGGCGCTTCGAGCCCGCTTCGGTGCTACGGTGCTCCACCATGAAGTTCAGGCGGGCGATCAGCACGTGGTGTTCGTCGATGCGGCCAGTAACCGAGCGGTTCTGGAGTGGCTGAAGGACGACCCTGAACATCGCTATGATCTACTCGTCGACGTCACAGCCGTCGACTACGGCGGTGGCAACCCGATACAGATCGTGTATCAGCTGTGGTCCGTGGGGCACAAGCGGGCGCTGCGAGTCAAATGCGAGCTGCCCCTCGACGGGCTCTCCATCGATAGCGTAGTTCCACTTTGGAAAACCGCGGATTGGCTCGAGCGGGAGGTCTTTGACCTGTTCGGTGTCGATTTCAGGGATCACCCGGACCTTCGCCGGATTCTGATGCCGCAGAACTACGCGGAGGGCCATCCCCTCAGGAAGGACTTTCCTTTGCGAGGGCGCTTTTCGAGGGCGGAACAGACGCGGCGTGCCCTGTCCCAGGATTATCACGACGACTATACGCCCGAGGCGTTGGAGGTGGGTGGCGCCCCCGGGCTAGAGCCTCCCGAGCCGACCGGTTCCATCGACGGGCCGGAGGAGGCGCCATGACGGAGAGAGTGGTGGAGCTTCCGGAGCCCGGCCTCCGTTCGGAGCCCATGCTTATCAACATAGGGCCCCAACATCCCGCCACGCATGGCGTCCTGCGTCTGTTATGTGAGCTCGATGGTGAGACTGTGCTCAAGGTCACTCCCGACATCGGTTTTCTGCATACCGCCTTCGAAAAGCTCGGCGAGTACCGGACCTGGAATCAAATCGTTCCGCTCACGGACCGCATGGATTACCTGGCACCCCTGATGTACAACTGCGTCTACGTCATGGCGGTCGAGAAGCTCATGGGGCTCGAGGTGACGGAGCGGTGTAAGGTCGTTCGCGTGCTCCTCATGGAGATGGACCGGATCTTCAGCCACCTGCTCTGGCTAGGGACGACCGCGATCGACGTGGGGGCCTTCACTCCGTTCCTGTACGCGTTCCAGGAGCGGGAGCGCATATACCAACTCCATGAGGCGTATACCGGCGCACGCATCACTACCTCAGCCACGCGGATCGGCGGAATGATGGCGGACTTTCCCGAGGGCTGGACCGACTCCCTCCGCAACTTCGTGGAGACCTTCCCGAAAACACTCGACGAGATCGAATCGCTTCTGACCACGAACGGAATTCACCTCGGACGCACCCTCGACATCGGAGTGATCTCTGGAGAAGACGCGCTCAACCACGGGTTCACCGGCCCCAACCTCAGAGCCTCCGGTGTGGATTACGATATCCGCAAGGACAATCCCTATTACGACTACGAGACGTACGATTTCGACGTCCCGATCGGTGAGAACGGAGACTGCTACGACCGGTATCTGGTACGGATGGAAGAGATGCGGCAAAGCCTGCGCATCCTCGAGCAGGCCCTCGAGCGTCTTCCGGATGGGCCCATCAATGTCTCGGATCCTCGGGTCTCATTGCCGAGCAAGACCGATTGCATGAACGACATGGAGTCGATGATCCACCACTTCAAGTTGATCACGGAGGGCATTCGGGTGCCCGCGGGTGACTGTTACTTCGCGGTGGAAGGGTCCAAGGGCGAGCTCGGGATGTACGTGGTGAGTGACGGGGGAGAGAAGCCGGTACGCTGGAGAATTCGCCCGCCGTCCTTTGTGAACCTGTCGGTGATCGCCAAGCTGGCCGAGGGCCATTTGGTTTCCGACCTGATCATGATCAACGCCTCTCTGGACATCGTGCTGGGCGAGATCGATCGATGAGTGACATCCCCTTCAAGAATCCGGGGTGGGCGGGGAACGTGGGCGAATACGACCTGACCGAGGAGCAGGTTCGCGGGATCGATTTTGTGGGGGTCCGTCCGCTCGATGGCGGGCATGCCTCGGCGTCGGCCACGTATCCGTTCATGTTGGAGGAAAAGGATCCGGATGCGCCCCTCTTCGAGGGACCCTACGAAATCCGTTTCGAAAAAATCCTGACCAGATATCCCACCAAGCAAGGGGCGCTGATACCAATTCTCAATTTGGCTCAGGAGCTTCGGGGACACATCTCTCCCGAGACCATGGATCGGGTGGGAGAACTCCTCGGACTTTCGTCAGCCTACGTGCGTGGCGTGGCGACCTTCTACACGATGTACAACAAGCGGCCGGTCGGGCGGCACCTGGTCCAGGTGTGCACCAACATCAGCTGCGACCTCTGTGGAGCCCAGGACGTACTCGAGGCTTTTCTGAAGCACACGAATACGGAGATGGGCGCGACCTCCATGGACGGCGGGTTCACAGTGATCGAGGCCGAATGTCTGGCCGGCTGCGGCTTTCCGACGTGCGTACAGATCAACTCGCGGTATTACGAGAACGTGACCACCGAGGAGGTTCCGCGGATCGTAGCGTATTTGCGGGACGGAGGCGCCGGCGCGGCTTCCGCCATCCGGCCGGAGGGCGGGGCATAGCCGTGGGGTATCCGTACAGCCACGAGAGGGAAGTCCCGATTATTTCCAAATACTTCGGTGACCCGGAAGCCCGGACGCTGAAGGGTTGCAAGGCCCGTGGAGGGTACGAGGCCCTCGAGAAGGCTTTGAAGATGAGTCCCGAGAATGTGGTGGAGATCGTCAAGGCATCGGGGCTGCGTGGAAGGGGAGGGGCCGGCTTTCCGACCGGGCTCAAGTGGAGCTTCATGCCCAAGGACAGGAGCAAGCCCCACTACCTGCTCTGCAACGCCGACGAATCGGAGCCCGGCACGTTCAAGGACCGCGAGCTTCTCCGTTGGGTGCCCCATCAGCTCATCGAGGGGTGCGTGATCGGTGCCTATGCGATGGGCGCCGAACATGTGTACATATACTGCCGAGGTGAGTTCTTCGAAGCCACTCAAGTGTTGGCGAAGGCGGTCGAGGACGCATACGAGGCCGGGATTCTCGGCGATGACGTCCTCGGCTCCGGGCAGAAGATCGATGTGACGGTGTTCGCGGGCGCGGGTGCATACATCTGCGGCGAAGAGACCGGCCTCATGAATTCTCTCGAGGGACGCCGGGGCGAGCCGCGGGTGAAACCACCCTTCCCGGCCGCAGTGGGCGCCTTCGGGATGCCCACGACGATCAACAACGTCGAGACTCTTGCGGCCATTCCGCACATCGTCGAGAACGGCGCGGAGTGGTATCGGCAGTGGGGCTCGGAGAAAAGTCCCGGAACCAAGCTGTTTTGTGTGAGTGGTCATGTGAAGCGCCCGGGCAACTACGAGCTTCCCCTCGGCTTTCCGCTCAAGGATCTCATCTACGACGTGTGTGGCGGCATGATCGGGGATCGGGCGCTGAAGGCCGTCATTCCCGGAGGCAGCTCCGTTCCGTTCTTGTCCGCCGAAGAAGCCGAGGACTGCGCGCTCTGCTATGAAGGTGTGATCGAGGCCGGATCGATGCTCGGGTGTGCATCCGTGATCGTGATGGACGAGAACACGGACATCGTGCACCAGGTCATGCGCATGGCGTCGTTCTACGCCCACGAGTCGTGCGGCCAGTGCACGCCGTGCCGAGAGGGCACCGCCTGGGTCACGACGATCCTCAAGCGAATCTTGGACGGACGCGGGACCGAGGATGACCTCGACACGCTTATCGAAGTGACCGAGCAGATGACCGGCACGACCATATGTGTGTTGTCCGACTCGGTGGCCGCCCCCGTGCAGTCATCCATCCAGAAGTTCAGAGACGAATACCTGGCGTTGATCCGCCGTGGGGAACGGGTGGGGGCCGCGTAGAGCGATGGCCAAGAAGACCTCCAAGGGTGGCGACGCCCAGATCGAAGAGGTGACCCTGACCATCGACGGACAGGAGGTCACGGTACCCGAGGGGACGACCCTGCTCCAGGCCGCGCAGGGCGTCGGCACTGAGGTGCCGCACTACTGTTATCACCCCGGTCTTTCCTCCCCGGCGATGTGCCGGCTCTGTCTGGTCGAGGTGGAGGGTGCGCCCAAGCTTCTTGCGTCGTGCACCACCACTGTGGCTGAGGGGCAGGTGGTCCTCACCCAGAGCGAAGAAGCCACGCGGATGCGGCGGGGCGTGCTGGAGTTCTACCTCCTGAACCACCCCCTCGATTGCCCCATCTGTGACCAGTCGGGGGAGTGCGATCTCCAGGACTACGTGTTCGCCGAGGGCCGAGAGCACGGTCGGGGACGCGACGCGAAGCGTGTGCTCGGACGTGACGATTTCGGGGGTGACGTCCTCTTTTACGGGGATCGTTGTGTCATGTGCACGCGGTGCGTCCGCTTCATGGACGAGATCGAGGAAAACCCGCTACTCACGGTGGTCGAGCGCGGTAATCGGTCGGTGATCGACACCTTCTTCGAGGAGGGTTTGGACCAGGCCGCATGGGGCGGAAACGTGGTGGATATCTGCCCGGTGGGCGCGCTGGTGTCGAAGGACTTCCTCCACAAGGCCCGAGCGTGGGACCTCGAACACACGCCCTCCATTTGCCCGAACTGCAGCCAGGGGTGCAACATCGAGCTGCACACGCGGGACAACCTGGTGCACCGGATGAAACCCCGAGCCAACCTGGAGGTGAACGGGCACTGGATCTGTGACTACGGACGGGGCCGGTACGAGTGGCTCAACAGGGGCGACCGGCTGGAGGCGCCGGTCATGTTCACAGAGAGCGGTAACAGGGCGATGGGCTGGAAGGCGGCGCTCGAGGCGCTGAAGGCCCGCATCGACGACGTGGCTGAACACTCGGTAAAAGCGATCGTGTCGCCCTTCTGGTCGAACGAGGATCTCGGCGCGGTCGCGCGCCTGGTGGAAAGTCTCGGCGGCGGGGTGGTATTTCGATCACCCCAGGCCGATGAAGAGATCCCGCTGAGCGGGTACGAGGGACTGGCTCGGCGGAAAGGCCTGGCGCCCAACGAGCGCGGCGCGGAACTGCTCGGTTGCGTTCGCGTCGGCGACAAGGCGGGGCAGGGGGGCGTGGACGACTTCGCGGACCACGAGGGCGTGGTCCTGGTCCTCGGGGACTCACTCGATGATCAGCTCGAGCGCTTCGCTCCCAACGCGGCGCTGGTCGTCTATCTGGGTGCATACACGTCGTCGGCTCTCGCCTCGGCCGACTTCCAGTTTCCGGTCACTACGTTCGCGGAACAGGAAGGGACGTTCACGAACCACGTCGGACGGGTGCAACGGTTTTGGCCCGCGCTGAAGGGCCCCGGGGCGGCCCGCCCAGCTTGGCTGGTGCTCGGTGCGCTCTTGGCGGCACTTCAGGATGAGGAGGGGCCGAGCCGGGCTGAGCAGGCATTCAGTCTTGTGGTCGATTCGGTGGAGTCGTACGAGGGGCTGAGCTACGAGTCGATCGGGGCCGGGGGTGGCCCCACCGGCGAGCCCGTACCCCTGGCTGGTGACTGACGTGAATACTCCGATCGCCGGGATCCCGCTCCTTGTGGCCACCTCGATAAAGATCACCGTCATGTTCGGCGTAGTGATGCTGACCGTGGCTTACACCACGCTCGCCGAGCGGCGAATTTCGGCGTTCATTCAGGACCGGCTTGGCCCCAATCGAGTGGGTCCGTTCGGGCTACTCCAGCCGATCGCAGATGGCCTCAAAAATCTCGTCAAGGAAGAAGCCCTCCCCGGAACGGCCTCGAAGCTCTACTTCATGCTAGGGCCGATGCTGGCGATGGGTCCCGCGCTCGTCCTGTTCGCGGTGATCCCCTTCGCGGCTCCGCTTCCCACGCCGTGGGGGGTCGTCGACATGATCATCGCCGACGTGCCGATCGGTATCCTTTACATTCTCGCGCTCAGCTCCCTGGGCGTGTATGGAATCGTGATCGGGGGATGGGCGTCCAACAACAAATATGCGTTCCTGGGGGCCCTGCGGGCTTCCGCCCAAATGGTCAGTTACGAAGTGGCTCTCGGCCTGAGCGTGATCGTGGTGCTCATGTTGGCCGGCGGCGTCACGCTCACCGAGATCGTATGGCGACAGCAGCAGCTGGGCCTCTGGTTCGCGCTTCCACTTTCGTTGGGGTTCATCCTGTTCGTGATCTCGGCGTTTGCCGAAACGAACCGGTTGCCGTTCGACATGCCCGAGGCGGAGTCGGAGCTCATCACCGGATTCCACACCGAATACTCGGCGATGAAATTTTCCATGTTCTTCATTGCCGAATATGCCCATATGCTGACGGCGTCGGCGCTCATGGCCACGCTCTTTTTTGGCGGCTGGGACCTCCCTGGCTCGTGGGACGATGCCTTTTGGTACCAGGGCGAACTGATCAGGGGCTTCGATGCATCGGGGCTCCCCGTCGCCGCCGCTCCGGCAGTTTGGAAGACGTTGTTGACCTTCGCTGGCTTCGCCGCCAAGACTGGGTTCTTCCTGCTCCTCTACATCTGGGTTCGGTGGACCGTGCCACGTTTTCGCTACGATCAGGTGATGGAGTTGGGGTGGAAGGTCATGCTGCCCACCGCGTTGGCCTACATCATGGTTGTCGCTACGACGATACTCGTCCTGGACGAGTTGGGCGTTTCCGGTTTGGCTCACGGACTGGCGCTCACCGCCGTCAGCGCCATCTGTACGGTGGCGTTCGTTTTCTTCCTCGATCGTGGCCGCATCATCAAGGGTGCCGCGGCGAGGCATCATGCCGTCGCGCCCGAGCCTTCGGCTGTTGAGAGAGAGACGATGGTGGGTGAAGGAGCGACCATAAGTGATTAGAAACAACATCAGTTCAAAGTCCCTAAGCTATTATGGAACAATGAGATGACGATAAATACGAAGGTCATACAAAGACCGGATCCGAGGCGGATCTCCTACCTGCGGGCCGCGTTCAAGGGGATGGCCCTGACGCTCCGCCACATGCTGAGCCCGAAAACGGTGACGCAGCAGTACCCCGAGGAGCAGACCGAACTGAGCCCCCGGTGGCGTGGCACGCACGTCATGGAGGTTCATGCGGACGGACGCCCCAAGTGCGTTGCCTGTGGTCTGTGCCCGACGGTGTGTCCGGCCAACTGCATCCGTCTCGTCGGTGGGGAGGACGACCAGGGCAACCGATACCCCATCGTGTTCGAGATCGACGAGTTCCGGTGTATTTTTTGCGGGATGTGTCAGGAGGTGTGTCCGGTCGAGGCGATCCACATGGGCCGTGACTTCGAGAACTCGGAATACACGCGAGACCGTTTTGTGTACGATCTGGATCGGTTGATGCAACAGGATCATCCGTCCGCGTTGTTATGGGATCCCGCGGATCCCGCCGGCGAATGATGCGCGTTAGAACGGGATGGTCCTTTGCCTGAAATCTTGTTCTTCATTTTTGCGGCGGTAGCGGTGGGCGGTGCCGTGGGGGTGGTGGTGAGCCGCAGTCCTGTGGCGAGCCTGTTGTTCATGGTGGCGACCTTGGCCAGCACAGCGGGGATCTTCGTACTTCTGGAGGCCCATTTCCTCGCGGCGATCCAGATTTTGGTCTATGCCGGTGCGATCATGGTGCTCTTCCTGTTCGTGATCATGCTGCTCAACCTCGGGCACGACTACCAGCGGGATATCCGAGGCAACGTCGCGATGATCATTGGATTTGCGGTGACGGGTGGTATCGGTGGCCTGCTGGCTCGACAGCTGGGGGGCGGCACGGCCGGTCTCGAGACGAATCTCGGCGCCGGTGACGCGATCGATGCGGCGTTGCGGGAGTATGGCGCGGTGGGGGCGATCGCACGACCGCTCTTTACCGACTACGTGGTTGCCTTCGAGTTGACGGGGCTCCTGCTTCTCGTAGCCATTGTTGGCGCGATCGCTCTAGCCAAGAAGGCGTCCTGACGGTGCTCGCCGAGTCACTCGTTCTCGCCGGGCTGATTTTCGTGATAGGAACCCTGGGTGTGATCGTGCGCCGAAACGCGGTCATCATGTTTCTTTGTATCGAGCTCCAGCTGAATGCGGTGAACCTGACATTCGTGGCTTTTTCGCGGTATGTAGGCATCGAGGGTCAGGTCTTCGTGTTTTTTGTCATGGCCGTCGCCGCGGCGGAAGCCGCGGTGGGTTTGGCGATCATCATCTCGATATTTCGCCACTACGAGACGGTGAACGTGGACAGCTTCAACCGCCTCAAGTGGTGAGCCGGTGAGGCCCTTCGGTCTTCTTCTGTTACAGGCCCCCGGACTCGAGGACTCGCAAGCCGCCTGGGAACCGGTGCTTCCGGGGCTCATCATCCTTTTGCCGCTGTTGGGTTTCGCCATCAACGGCGCGTTGGCCCTGGCCGCAGCCCGGAAATCGGCAGATGCGGTCCGCGCCGGACGGGAGTTCGACTTCTTCGGGAACGGGCGCGCGGTTACGCACACTTTGCCGACGTGGGTGGGCCCGGGGGTCTTGCTCCTGGCGTTCCTGCTCACCGTGGTGAACTTCGTCGGGATGCTCGGCGCCGAGCTCCACGAACCTGTGATCCGTAGCTATTGGTCCTGGATCACCACGGGCGATTTGAACATTGCCGCCGCGATCCAGCTCGACCAGCTGTCGATGGTGATGATGATGATCATCACCGGGGTTGGGTTCCTGATCCACGTCTTCAGCGTCGGGTACATGCAGAATGATCCAGGATACCCACGGTATTTCGCTTACCTGAACCTGTTCATCTTCTTCATGCTGGTCCTGGTCATGGGAGCCAGTTATCCCATCATGTTCATCGGTTGGGAGGGGGTGGGGCTGTGCTCCTACCTCCTGATCGGATTCTGGTTCAGTGACGAGGAAAAAGCCTCCGCCGGGAAGAAGGCGTTCATCGTGAACCGAATCGGGGATCTCGGCTTCCTCCTCGCGATCTTCCTTTTGTACCTGGTGTTCCAGCGGGTCGACTACGCCGGCATCTTTGGGGACGCGGAGTCGGTATTCGTGTACGGTGGCCCGGTGATCACCACCGTGACGCTGTTCTTCCTGTTGGCCGCCGTGGGTAAGAGCGCTCAGATTCCGCTTCACATCTGGCTGCCCGATGCCATGGCGGGTCCGACGCCCGTGTCCGCCCTCATCCATGCGGCCACGATGGTGACCGCCGGGGTCTACCTGGTTGTGCGGTCCTCCGTACTGTTTGCGCTCGCCCCGCTCAGCAGCGCCGTGGTGGCCGGGATCGGTGTGCTTACGGCGCTCTTCGCGGCGACCGTCGCCTTGAGGCAACAGGACATCAAGAAGGTCTTGGCGTATTCCACGGTCTCGCAGTTGGGTTTCATGTTTTTGGGTGTGGGCGTGGGCGCGTACACCGCCGGCATCTTCCATCTCATGACGCACGCCTTCTTCAAGGCGCTTCTTTTCTTGGGAGCGGGAGCTGTCATCCACTCGATACAGCACGCGCTTCATCATTCGAACAAGGATTGGGACGCCCAGGACATGCGGAATATGGGTGGACTCAGGGCGTACATGCCGATCACGTGGATCGCAATGTGGCTCGCCACCCTGGCGATCGCAGGAATCTGGCCTTTCGCGGGGTTCTTCTCGAAAGACGAAATTATCTGGATGACCGGTGCGATGGCGGGCGCGGAGAACGCGCCGTACGCAGGCCTCTACACGGTCTATTGGGTTCTGGCGTTGGCCACGGCCATGCTCACCGCGTTCTACATGACGCGACTGATGGTCATGACCTTCCACGGCCGGAACCGGACCGGAGCGACGGGGGCCGAGCATCTCCACGAGGCGCCGAAAACGATGTGGATTCCCCTCGCGATCTTGGCGACACTTTCGGTCTTCGGAGGGTGGATCAACGTGACGACGGATCTCAGGGAGTCCGTCCTGGGAGGGTTCGGGGCGCTCCCGATGGGCGAATGGCTCCACCACTGGCTCGAGCCCGTCACGGAGGCCGCCCACCGGGTTCAGGAGGCCCACCTCGGGGAGCTCGCGCACGCCGCACCCCTCGGGGGTGGAGAGGTAGCGTGGGGGCTCATCTCGACCGTCGCCGCTTTGGCCGTAGTCCTGGTGACCGCACGGCTCCTCGGGAGAAAAGAAGTACCGGTGGCGGTGGAGGATGCGGAGCCGACGGGCCTCTCCCGAATTCTTTTCAACAAGTGGTACGTCGACGAATTCTATCATCGGTGGGTGGTCGATCCCGTCCTGACCACCTCCCGGGTCCTGTGGCGGATCGTGGATACCCGGATCATCGACGGAGCCGTCAATTTGGTGGGCAACGCCGCTCGGGCGATCGGGTGGCTGGGGAGCTTGTTGCAGACGGGGCAGGTCAACACGTATGCGTTTTTCTTCACCCTCGGGGTATTGGTGATCCTTGCGATGATAGGGTTCTAGATGTTGAGCGCACTCGCATACGAGAGCTGGATTTTGCACGCTCTGATCTGGCTTCCGCTCCTCGGGACCTTCCATGTACTGTGGGCTGCCGAGGATCGGGCCAAGTGGCTGGCGCTGCGTTGGAGCCTCGTGGTCTTCGTACTGAGCGTCGGGCTTTGGTGGGCCTACGACCCGGCCCTCGGCGGCGGGTATCAGCTGACGAGCAGCCTGCCCTGGATCGCCGTATGGGGTGTGAACTATGCGCTCGGCCTCGACGGGATCAGCCTTTTCATGGTCCTGCTGAGCACCTTCACGACCCCGCTCGCCATCCTCGGCTCGTTCAATTACATCAAGAAGCGCCAGAAGGCCTTCTATGCGCTCATGCTTCTTCTCGAGGTCGGCGTCGTAGGCGTGTTTTCGGCCGTGGACCTGTTCCTCTTCTACGTTTTCTTCGAGCTCACGCTGGTTCCGATGTACTTCATCATCGGAATCTGGGGAGGGGAGCGGCGGGTCTACGCGGCGATAAAGTTCTTCCTTTACACCGCGTTCGGCTCCCTGCTGATGTTGGTGGGGATTCTTTACATATACGCTCGGGGAAAAGCGTTGTTGGGCGTGACTTCTTTCGCCTTCGTGGACCTGCTCCAGATTCCGCTGACACCCCAAGAGCAGATGTGGCTGTTCGGGGCCTTCGCATTGGCGTTCGCCATCAAGGTTCCCATTTTCCCATTTCACACCTGGCTGCCGGACGCCCACGTCGAGGCACCGACGCCGGGGTCGGTCGTGCTGGCGGCGGTCCTTCTCAAGATGGGGACGTACGGGTTCGTGCGGTTCCTGTTGCCGTTCTTTCCCCTCGCGGCTCGACATCCGAACGTGGTGACGCTCATGCTCACCCTGGGGGTGATCGGCATCATCTACGCGGCCTGGGTCGCCGCGGTTCAGCCCGACGCGAAAAAGCTGGTGGCGTACACCTCCGTGGCGCACATGGGGTTCGTGGTCATCGGAATATTCGCCCTCAACGTGAACGGACTCCAAGGGGGGTTGCTGGTCATGATCTCCCACGGAATCTCGACGGGCGCGCTCTTCCTTCTGATCGGCATGTTATATGAGCGTCGCCATACCCGGCTGATCAAGGAATTCGGTGGTATCGGGCGCGTGGCACCCTGGTTGGCCACCGCGTTCGTGATCACGGCTCTGGTGTCCATCGGGTTGCCGGGCACGAGCGGGTTCGTCGGGGAGTTCCTCACGCTCCTGGGTGTCTTCGAGAATCATCCTGGCGTGGGCATCCTCGCGACGAGCGGGGTCATCTTCGCCGCCTACTATATGCTGCCGATGGTTCAGAGCGTCTTCTTCAACGCCCTGGAAAAGCCGGAAAACCGGGAGGTTCGAGATCTGTCCCGCCGCGAGGTGGTCATCTTGGCGCCCATGATCGCCCTCATGATCGTGATTGGCGTACATCCCACGCCGCTGTTGCGCCGGATGGAGCCGAGCGTCCAGATGGTGCTCGAGCGCGTGTACGCCGCGGCCCCCCCCAGCGCTGCCCTCATCGAATCCGTCCAGGAAGAGACCGTGGAGACCGTGGAGAGGGTGGAGTAGACGGGTATGGAACTCGATTTCAGCCATCAGGCGCATTTCATCGTAGCGCTCGCGCCGGAGATCATTTTATCCGTGTGGGGAATGGTGATCCTCATGATCGGTGTGAGTCCTCGCCACTCCCACGGTCCGGAGGGATCGGCGGCCCACCTGGGATGGCTTTCCCTGGCGGGGATCCTCGCCGCCGCGCTCAGTAACGGTTGGCTTTACAGTGTCACGGAAGTGGGCACGCATTCGATGGTCGCGCTGGACGGATTTGCGTTGTTCTCGAACTGGATCCTTCTCGCCGGCGCCGGACTCGGAATCCTGATCAGTCAAGACTACGTCCGGCGGCAGCGTCTTCAGGCCGCCGAATTTTATGCACTGCTGATCTTTTCGACCGTGGGATTGATGATCATGGCGGCGGCGCGCGATCTCATCATCATCTTTCTCGGCTTGGAAATCCTTTCGATCGCGGTGTACGTCCTGGCCGCTTTCAACCGCCGGGATCCCAAGTCGGCCGAGGCCGGCCTCAAGTACTTCTTGCTGGGTGCTTTCTCCACCGGGTTTTTTCTCTACGGGATAGCGCTCGTGTATGGCGCCACGGGCAGCATGCATATCTCGGTTATCGCGGATTCCGTCGCGAGCGGAAATGCGCACGGTGCGCTTCTCGTGTTCGGTATAGCCCTTCTCGCGGTTGGCTTTTCCTTCAAGGTCTCCGTGGTCCCGTTCCACATGTGGACGCCCGATGTCTATGAGGGGGCACCGACTCCGGTTACGGCCTTCATGTCCGTGGCCGTCAAAGCGGGCGTGTTTTTGGCCTTCCTCCGGGTCTTCTCGGTCGCCTTCGTCGGCGCCTATGAGCGTTGGTGGGCGATTCTTTGGTGGCTGGCCGTGATCACCATGGTGGTCGCCAATCTCATCGCCACGGTTCAGGTCAATGTAAAGCGGATGCTTGCGTACTCCGGTATTGCCCACGCCGGCTATCTCATGGTGGCGATCGTCGCGGCGAATGAAACGGCCGCTGCCGGGCTCCTGTTCTATCTGCTGATCTACACGCTCATGAATATCGGCGCGTTCGGCGTCGTGATTCTCGTATCGGGCCAGAGCGAGGAGCGTCTCGAGATCCAGGAATACGCCGGGTTCGGTTGGAAGCACCCATGGCTGGGCGTCCTCTTTACGGTTTTCCTTCTTTCGCTGGCCGGTTTTCCCGGAACCGGAGGTTTCATCGGGAAGGTATTTCTCCTTCAGGGTGCGATGGAGGCCGACCTGGTATACCTCTCGGTCATCCTCGTCCTCACCACCGTGGCTTCGTACTGGTATTACCTTCGCGTGGCATGGTACATGTGGATGCGGGACGCACCTGACGGAGCTACCGACGAGCCGATCGATGTATCGCTTCCCATGCGCCTGGCCCTGATAACCGGAGTGGTCCTGGTCCTCTATTTCGGCGTTTTTCCGGGAGCCACGATGGAATGGGCTCGGTCGAGCGTCAGTGGTCTTTCCGCGGTGGGCCCTGGGCTCACCGGTCTGGCTCCTTAGATTCACACACCCGCAATCCAACCTGCGACGGTTCCATGTCGGTCCCTGAACATATTTTCCGCCAGTACGATATTCGCGGTCTCGTGGAAAATGAGCTGACTCCCGAGATCTCTGAGGGCGTCGGGCGGGCTTACGCGACCTTGGGCGCTCGACGACTTGGCCGGCCTCTTCGAATCGTTGTCGGGCGGGACAACCGCCCCTCTTCCCCGGAACTGGCGGAAGCCTTGATCCGCGGGCTCAACGGCTCCGGCGCCGACGTCGTAGATGTCGGCACCGTTCCCACGCCCACACTTTACTGGGCCGAGAAGACCCTACCCGCGGATGGTGGCATTCAGGTCACGGGTTCCCACAACCCGCCCGAATGGAACGGCATCAAGATGACGCTCCAGGGGAAGTCGGTATACGGCGCCCAGATTCAAGCCGTTAAGGCCTCGATCCTCGAGCGGGATTTCAAAGAAGGCGAGGGGGCCTGCGAACGCGTAGAGGTCTTGGGTCGCTACGTGGCGGATCTGGCTGGGCGATTCGATCTCGCTCGCCCGGTGAAGGTCGTACTGGATTGTGGAAACGGAGTCGGATCGCTGGTGGGGGTCGAGTTACTCGAAGCGTTGGGTGCCGAGGTCGTTCCCCTTTATTGTGAGTCCGATGGGACGTTTCCGAATCATCATCCGGATCCCACTGTGGACGAGAACCTGGTGGACTTGATCGAAACGGTACGTCGCGAGGGAGCCGATTTGGGCATCGGGTTCGACGGGGACGCAGATCGTATCGGGGCCGTTGACGAGCATGGCCAGATCGTTCGCGGGGACGTCCTGCTCCTGTTGTTCGGGCTCGACATCCTCCGCAACCGGGGACCGGGGCAACGGCTCGTCTTCGACGTAAAATGTTCTCAGGTCGTGTCGGAGGAATTTGAAAAGGCCGGTGGGGACGCCATCATGTGGAAGACCGGCCACTCCCTGATCAAGGAGAAAATGAGGGAGACCGGGGCGGTGCTCGGGGGCGAACTGTCCGGCCATATCTGTATAGCCGACAATTATCTCGGTTTCGATGATGCGCCGTATGCGGCCTGCCGGCTCGTGGACCTGATCGCACGGTCCGGGCGTACTCTTTCGGAGATGGTCTCGGATTTTCCGGTCTATGTATCCACGCCGGAGTTGCGCATCGACGTGACCGAGGAGACCAAGTTCGCGATCGTGGAGGCGGCACAGAAACACTTCAGCGAGACCCGAGACGTGATCGACGTCGACGGCGCTCGGGTCCGGTTCGATGGTGGGTGGGGCCTCCTCAGAGCGTCGAATACGCAGCCGATCATCGTGGCGCGTTATGAAGCCGAGACGGAGGAGCAACTGACAGCGATTCGCAGCGAGATGGAATCTTGGCTGCGGACGAAAGGGGTGGTTGTATAACGTGAAAATCCGAGATTTGAGCGGCGGGCGCCTTTTGGCGACTCTGGTGGTCGGGTTGCTGACGATCCTGTTGGTCGGGCGGCTGGCAGCGAACGCTTATATCGAAATCCTGTGGTTCGAGTCCCAGGGTTACTTGTCGGTCCTTTGGACACGGGTTCTCTGGGAGTGGGGAGCACGTGTGATGGTAGCCGTGTTGGTGGGCGCGGTGTGCTTCCTCAACCTTCGTTTTATCGCCCGTTCGCTCGGTGGCATCAAGATCAAGCGCAGGGTGGGCGACCTCGTGATCTCGGAGCAGCTCCCCCAGGCTGTAGTGGTTTGGAGCGTGGCGATAGCTTCCGCATTGATCGGGCTCTGGTTTGGGGCCTCTGTCCCGGGGTCCATGGGTCTCAGCGTCCTCTATTTACTGAACGCGCCCGAGTGGGGCGTGACGGATCCGTTCCTAGGGCAGGATTTGATGTTTTTCGTCATCTTGTTGCCTCTTTTGAGGGCACTCGTGACGTTGGGGCTCGTCGTTTTTTTCCTCATCTTTACGCTCGTCACGGCGGGATATGCGGCCACCGGGGCGCTCCAATGGGGGCCAGGGCGTTTCGTTGTCGAAAAACGACCCCGGACACACCTCGGGGTTATCATCGCGGCGTTCTCCGTCATGTTGGCGGCGCAGTTCTGGCTCGCGCGCTTCGTCCTGCTCCTCAACGGAACCTCCGGCGTACAGGGAATCTTCGGATTCGCCGACGCCGAAGCGCGCATGCCCGCCTACGGCATCCTCGCCCTGCTCGCTCTTTCGGTTTCCGCCGCCGCGCTGTGGGGCGGTTTCAAAAATCGCCCGCTACCCCTGATCATCACCTCCGGTGTCCTGATCGTGGGTGGGCTGGCCGTGGGACAGGCGTACCCGTCCTTCATCCAGCGCTTTCGTGTAGAGCCCAATGAGCTGGAACGTGAATCGCCGTTCATTCTGGAGAACATGCGGTTCACTCGAATGGGCTTCGACCTGACGAATCTGGAACGGCGCGAGTTCGACTACGAGCGGACCGCCAACGTAGACTGGCAAGAGGCGGCCTCCCAGTTCCAGGGTCTTCCTGTTTGGAGTGCGCAGGCGCTTCTGACGACCTTCCGACAGTTGGAGGCCCGTTTCCCCTATTACGATTTTTCGGGCGTGACCGTGGATCGCTACGAGGGTCCGGATGGGTTGGTCCCGGTAGCGCTAGCCGTGCGGGAGGTTCTTCCGAGGGGGATCCAGGATCCGAATTGGCAGAACATACATCTCCGGGACGACTACATCCGGGGGATGGGAGCGGTGGTCATTGAAGCGACGGCCCGTACCCCTGAGGGGCGTCCCAGGATGTTCGTGTCGGGGATTCCCCCGGAGTTTTCGGCGAGTGACGCCGCACCCGAAGGCCTCAGGCTGACTCGCCCGAATGTCTACGTGGGAGTACGACCGCAGGACTATGCGGTGGTCAATCCGCGGGAATCCGGGGGTGCGGACGGCGGGGCGCGACAAGCCGGCATCGACTTTCCCGAGGGAATTCAACTCGACTCGCCCCTGAAGACGCTCGCCCTCGCCTGGCGTTTCAGGGATGCCAACCTGCTTTTCGCTTCGGAGGTGAATCGGACGAGCCGGTTCATTTTTCGGAGAGATGTTCTTGAGCGCGTGAGACAAATTTCCGGACAATTACTCCGGTTTCCCGAGGCTCCATACCCGGTCATTCACGAGGGGGGGATCGTCTGGATCCTGGAGGGGTTCACCGGAACGCGCTCTTTTCCCCTGTCGACGCTGCACGATCTCGAGGCGGGAAGGCCCGTCCGGTACGTCCGAAACAGCGTGAAGATCACGATCGACGCGATCACGGGCGAGGTGGCTTTCTACGTCATCGACGACGTGGATCCGCTGCTCCGGACCTACGCGCGGGGCTTTCCTACGCTGTTCAGGCCGTTGAGTGACATGCCGCAGGGGCTACGCGACCACATCCGTTACCCCCGGAGCATGCTGGGCCTCCAGGCCCGCGTCCTTTTTCAATATCACCAGGAGACGGCGGCACTCTTCCACGGCCAGCAGGACGTCTGGACCCTGCCCACGGAGTTGGCTCAGGGTACGACTCCCGTGCCCTATCAGCCGGAGTACGCCCTGTATCGGCTGCCGGGAGAGGAGCAAAAGGACTTTTTGCTCACCTCCGTGTTCGTGCCACGTGGACGGCAAAATCTGACCGCCATCTTGACCGCCTCGAGTGATCCCGACCGATACGGTGAGCTCATTCTGTTTGACGTTCCCATTGAGGATCAGGTTCCGGGGCCCCGTCAGGTGGAGGCCCTGATCGAGCAGGATCCGGTGATCTCGCAACAGTTCTCGCTGTGGAGAACCGGGGGAAGCCAGGTGTGGACCGGGCATCTGCATTTGGTACCGGTCGGCCGAACGCTCCTCTACATGGAGCCCGTGTTCCTCGCGGCCGAAGAGGACGCGATCCCGGAACTGAGGCGCTTCGTCGTGAGCGACGGGTACCGGGTGGCGATGGAGGAAACGCTTCGGGAAGCGATTCAGGCGTTGGCCAGGAGCGCCGATGCGGCTGCCCCACCGTTGATCTTTGCAGATGGCTCGTCGGATCTTCCCTCCCTGGACACCGACCAGTGGCCGGCTGAGGCTCTGGAACTGCTCGATGCGGCGGATGCCGCCCTGCGAAGCGGAGATTTCCAGGGCTTCGGAGAAACCCTCGCTGACCTTCGGGCACTTCTCATGCGACTCTCCTTCGGCACGGTCAACTAGGGACACCGGACCATCTACACCATGCACTTCTAGGCTCGCATGAATATCCACGAGTATCAGGCCAAGGAAATTCTACGCGCCAACGGCATTCCGGTGCCCCCTGGAGAGGTCGCCACCACGCCCGACGAGGCCGTGTCGATCGCAGAGCGGTATGGAGGGACCGTGGTTGTGAAGGCTCAGGTTCACTCCGGGGGGCGGGGCAAGGCCGGCGGAGTGAAGCTGGCCACGACCGCCGCCGAAGTTCGTGAACACGCCGAAGCGATCCTCGGAATGACGATTTCGGATCTCACGGTCGAAAAAATTTTGATCACGCCGGCGGAAGACATCGAAACGGAAGCCTACGTCGGTATTCTCATCGACCGAAAATCTCAGGCCGCCACCTTCATGGTTTCGGCCGAAGGCGGGATCGACATCGAGCAGGTCGCGCACACCGATCCGGATGCCATACGGAAGCTCACGGTCGATCCCCGGTATGGCCTCATGAATCATCAGGCGTACTGGTTGGCGAACTCGCTCTACGACGATCCGGCCCTGGTGAAGCAGGCGGCGAAGATCATTCGCCAGCTCCACGCTGCATTCACGTCCAGTGGAGCGTCGATGATCGAGATCAATCCTCTCATCACGACGACGTCGGGAGAGGTCAAGGCGATCGATGCGAAGATGACCATCGACGACAGCGAACTATTCCGGCATCCGGAGTTGGTTGAATACAGGGATCTGTCGGCGGAACCCGCGCCCGAGATCAAGGCTCGGGAAGCCGACCTCAGCTACGTCAAACTGGAAGGGAACGTGGGTTGCTGTGTCAACGGAGCCGGGCTGGCCATGGCCACCATGGACCTCGTGAAGTATTACGGCGGAGAACCCGCCAATTTTCTCGATATTGGAGGCTCGTCGAATCCGGAAAAGGTCGTCACCGCGCTTGAGATCATCACTTCGGATCCGAACGTAAAGGTAATCCTGTTCAATATCTTCGGGGGAATTACCCGCTGCGACGATGTAGCGCGGGGAATCGTCGAGGCGACGAAACGTATCGATATCACGCCCCCAATCGTTATTCGCCTCATCGGCACCAACGAAAAAGAAGGGCTCGACATTTTAGAGGAGGCTGGATTTACGGCGTTTTCGTCCATGGATGAGGTGGTCGAGCGAGCGGTTCAGATGGTGAAGACGGGTTAGGGGCGCCGGTGGCCCCGCGGTGTAGCCGGTTCTCCTCAGGGATGCGTAAGAAGAGACGATAGATGGCGATTTTAGTCGACGAAAACACCAAGCTCGTGGTCCAAGGGATCACGGGGAGGGATGGGTCTTTTCACACGCTTCAGATCATGGAGTACGGGACCGCCGTGGTCGCGGGCGTCACACCGGGAAAAGGTGGGCAGACGTTCCAGGGCCCCGGGGGCCTTGGGGTGCCGATCTTCAATTCCATGGATGAGGCGGTGGCCGAAACGGGAGCCAACACCTCAGTGGTGTACGTGCCGCCAGCCTTCGCGGCGAGCGCAGTCGAGGAGGCTGCGGACGCCGGGATTTCGTTGGTCGTGGCCATCACCGAGGGGATCCCAGTGCAGGATATGGCTCGGGCACACGCCTTCGCTCGAGATCGCGGGGCGCGGGTGCTGGGGCCCAACTGTCCTGGCGTCATCTCTCCCGGAAAGGCGAAGGTAGGTATTATTTCGGGCGATATCGTAACACCTGGACCCGTAGGCGTAATTTCTCGTTCTGGAACGCTCACGTATGAAGCGGTGATGCTCCTGACCAAAGCCGGCGTCGGACAGACGACTTGTGTGGGGATCGGGGGTGATCCGCTCATCGGGACGAACTTCGTCGATGTGCTCGAGGCCTTCGCTGCTGATGGTGATACCGAAGCGATCGTCATGATCGGAGAAATCGGCGGCACCGACGAACAAGAAGCGGCGGAGTGGGTGAGCGCGAACCTGGATATCCCCGTCGTAGGGTTCATCGCCGGGCAGACCGCTCCTCCGGGGCGCCGCATGGGACATGCAGGCGCAATTATCAGTGGTTCCTCTGGGACTGCGGAGGACAAGATGAAGGCCTTCGAGGAGAACGGCATCGCCGTGGCCGAACGCCCCGCCGATATTGTCGGCCTGATCCAGGCCGTGCTTTCTGCAAAGTTCGCCTAGCTCCTCCTGGGGAGGGACGAATGAAGATCGTTGAAATGCTTCGGCGTGGGGCGATCCTCGTGCCGCTCGATGCGCCGGATCTGGAAGGGGCTTTGACGCGTGCCTTCCGAGCCGTTACGAGGGTGTCGGACGAGGCCGCCAAGAAACTCGCCACAGAACTCCTCGGGGGCGTATCTGGAGAGATTCATCGTGTACACGAGCGCGTCGTGGTGGCCCTCGCGGAGTCCGATGGCCTCGAGGAAATCTCTGCCGCCATCGGGGTGTCACCGGCGCGGTTTACCGCGGAGGGGATCGAGGCCGCTTCGGCCGCGAGTCTCCCTGAGGCGGACGGCGACGCTTCCCCACACGAGAACGGGTCTGAAATCGTCTTTCTATTGGTGACGCCCCGGAGCCTCGATTCCCTGAGAGATCGGCTGCTCCCCACGTTGAAACGGTTTTTTCGAGACGAAGCGAACGTGACTCCGCTCTTGGACGCTCGGTCCGCCGATGCGGTTTTGCGGGTTTCGCAGTTCATGGAACTCGATCCTCATCGGAGTCTTCTCGTAGAGGACGTGGTCGAGCCCATCCAGTACCGTGTCTATCCGGATACGCCATATTCCGAGGTCGTGGATCTCATGGTCAGAAGGGGGCTACAGGCCGTCCCCGTTGTGGGGGAGAATTACGAGTTTCTCGGCATCATCACGACCGGGGAGGCGATGAATGAGCTCGTCTCGCAGGCCCGAGTCGAGAGCGTCGGCGGGAGTTATGCGACCGCCCGGACGGAACCGACGGCGAGGGAAATCATGACCCGTGCCGTAATGTGTATCTCGGAAGAACAGAGTCTCATCGAGGCGGCCTCGATCATGGTGAATCGGGACGTCGAGCAGCTCCCAGTGATTCGAGACGGAGAAATGGTCGGGCTACTCACCCGGGGGGAGGTGCTTCGGTGGCTCTTCCCCGATACTTCGTTCAAGAGAGAGGAAGAGACGTAGATGAGTCTTACGCTCGGAATCATAAAACCGGATGCGGTCCAGTCCGGCAGAGCGGGAAATATTTTGGCCCATCTCGAAGCCGCTGGCTTTACGGTCAGGGCCTTGCAGATGACTCGGCTGAATACGGTGCAGGCGGGGGCGTTTTACTCCGTCCACAAGGAGCGTCCCTTTTTCGATTCTTTGGTGACGTTCATGACCTCGGGCCCCCTGATCCCCGTGGTTCTCGAGGCCGACGATGCGGTCATGGAGCTTCGTAAGGTGATCGGAGCGACCGATCCCGCCGAGGCCGATGATGGAACGGTCCGCAAGCTGTTTGCGGAGTCGAAGGAGCGTAATGCCATTCACGCCTCCGACTCGGATGAAAACGCTTCCGCCGAGATCGCGTTTTTCTTTTCCGCACATCAAACACTCGGCCTTTAGGGAGCCGTCCACCGCGTTGACTCCCTCCGGAGCTTGGGATATTTTTTCGACTATGCTCAAAGTCGATTTGGGTGACTTGGAGCGACGACGGACGCTGCGAGTCGAGGGGCGGTTTGAGGCGGACAGCGACCTCTTCGAGGGGTCTTCATTCACCTTCGAGGAACCCCTCCGCGTTTTATTGAACGCCACGTGGGCGGGCTCGGGCGAGTTGGTCGTGCGAGGCGGCGTGGTGGGTAAGGTGCGTCAACAATGCCGCCTGTGCCTCGATCGCGTGGAGCGGCGAGTCGATATCGATGTCACGCTTCTCTTCGCTCCGTCGGATCTGTTGGGAGAGGACGATGGTGAGACCTACCTCCTCGAAATGGGGGTCCGGGAGATCGACCTCAGCCCGTACCTGCGCGAGGAGGTGATCCTCGCGATCCCCTCGTTTGCGGAATGCCGGGTCGACTGTTCCGGTCTGTGCGCCGGATGTGGTGAGAATTTGAACGAGTCCGAATGTACGTGTTCACCGGGAGGCGCGGACCCACGTTGGGATGCCCTCCGAGCACTCGAGAAAAAGTGAGCGAGATCGATGGCTGTACCGAAGAAGAGAACTTCGAAGCAACGCAAACGTAAGCGTCGCACTCATTACAAAGCTGAACCTGTGGTCACGAACGCCTGCTCCCGTTGTGGAGATCCCAAGATCCCACATCGGGTGTGCCCCAGCTGTGGGTACTACGGTGGAGAGCAGGTGCTGGAAATGGACTCGGACTGACTTCGAGCAACGGGATCGATTGAGGTGCGGATTGCACTTGACGCCATGGGGACCGATACGGCCCCCGCGCCCGAGGTGGCCGGCGCTGTCAGCGCCCTAAAAGATCCTGAATCCGACTTTGAAGTCATTTTGGTGGGCGACCTCGATTCGCTTCAGGCCGAGCTCGCCAAACACGCGGCGTTCCCGACCGATCGCCTGAGCATCGTTCACGCGCCCGACCGCGTCTTGCCAGGCGAGCCGGCCTCGACGGTCCTGAGGCGCAAACCCAACTCGTCCATCGCCATCGGCATAGGCCTCCATAAGGACGGTAAGGCTGACGCCTTTATCAGCGCGGGGTCCACCGGTGCCGTCATGGCTGCATCGCTTATTATCCTCCGGCCTTTGGAGGGGGTGGATCGTCCGGCGATCGGCACGGTGGTTCCGTCGGCCGGAGGTCCATTGTTGCTATTGGACGCCGGAGCGAACGTGGATTGTAAGCCACACCAACTCGTACAATTCGCGCGCTTGGGGAAGGTGTACGCGCAGGATTTGATGGGTATTTCCGACCCTCGTATCGCGCTTCTCAATATTGGCGAGGAGCCGAAGAAGGGTGACGAATTGGCTGTGGCGACGTACCAGGCCTTGACGGAAAGCGGTCTCAACTTTGTTGGTAACGTGGAGGGCCGCGGAATTGTCGAGGGTGGATGCGATGTACTGGTGTGTGACGGATTCGTCGGAAACGTGCTCCTCAAGTTTTACGAGTCCGTGGCGGGCTTCATTGTGGGGCTGTTGACGAGTGCCCTGGGCGACGCCCAGGCCAGCCAGGATCTCGAGGAGGTTTTCCGGCTGTTGGACTACACGGAGACTGGGGGCGCTCCACTGCTCGGGGTGAACGGAATTCCCATCATTTGCCATGGAGCCTCACCACCGAAGGCGATCGAAAATGCGATCCGGGTCGCGGACAGAGCAGCCAAGGCGTCGATGGTCTCTCACTTCGTGCGGGAACTGGCTCCCACCTTTGAATCGGGCAGCACGGTTTGATCACGAAGAATCCGTTCGTCGAAATCGTGTCGACGGGCCGATTCCTGCCCGAACACGTCGTCACGAATCGAGATATGGAATCGATCGTGGAGACCACCGATGAGTGGATCTTCGAGCGGACCGGAATCCGTGAGCGCCGCATCGCACCCCCAGAGATGACCGCCGCAGATATGGGTACGGCTGCCGCTCGAGTCGCCCTGGAGCGAGCCGGCCTGGAGCCCGCGGACGTGGACGTCCTCATCGTGTCCACGGCGACACCCGACCGCTTGCTTCCCGCCACCGCTTGTGATATCCAGGCGCTCATCGGGGCTACGAAAGCCGTCGCCTTCGACGTGATCGGTGCCTGCACCGGTTTCCTGTATGGACTCACGGTGGCCGAAGGATATATCTCGACGGGCCGCGGCGAGATCGCCCTCGTCATCGCCACGGAGAAGTTGAGTGCCATCGTAGATTGGGAGGATCGGGCCACTTGCGTGTTGTTCGGTGATGGGGCGGGTGCGGCGGTCCTTCGGAGCTCGGAGGGGGAGCGAGGTATCCTGGGTACCCACCACCAGTCCGATGGAACCTTGGCCGATCTCCTGTACCGCCCGGCCGGAGGCGCGGCGATTCCGATGGACGAGGAGGTACTTCGAAATCGGACCCATCTTTTGCGGATGTCGGGAAGGGAGATCTTCAAGCATGCGGTCCGTGCGATGGCGGATAGCTCCGGAAAGGCGCTGGAACGCTCGGGCTGGGAGCTGGAGGACGTGGACCTGGTGTTCCCCCATCAAGCCAACATCCGAATCATCAAGGCCACTGCGCGTTATGCGGGCCTTCCCATGGAGAAAGTGTTCGTGAACGTCGATCGATATGGAAATATGAGCTCTGCGACCATCCCGGTGGCAATGGACGAGGCGATCGAGGAGGGGCGGCTACACCCGGGAATGAACCTTTTACTCGTGGCATTCGGGGCTGGGTTGACCTGGGGTGCCATGACTGTCCGCTGGTAAGAAGGGGCGGTCAAAGAGACCGCGCCTGATCATGTCTCTCGCACTTCTCTTCCCAGGCCAAGGCTCCCAGCACGTCGGGATGGGTCGATCCTTGGCGTGTGCCTATCCCGAGGCCGCCCGCGTGTTCGAAGAGGCGGATGACGTTTTGGGGTTCTCGATCTCCAAGCTCGCTTGGGAGGGGCCCGAGGACGATCTGGTACTTACGAAAAACGCGCAGCCGGCGATGCTCGTGCATTCCACTTCGGTATACCGGGTGATCCAAAGCCGTCTGGGTGAAGTCGGATTGGCCGCAGGGCACTCCTTGGGGGAATTTTCCGCTCATGTTGCTGCGGGGACGCTCGATTTCGCGACCGCCGTTCGCACCGTCCGTTTGCGGGGCCAACTGATGTACGCCGCCGGAGTCGAGCGGCCCGGTACCATGGCCGCCTTGATCGGGCTCGACGACACAACCGTAATTTCGATCTGCCAGCGGGCCGAAGTGGAAGCGGGCGTGTGTGTCCCGGCGAACTTCAACGCGGTGGGGCAGGTGGTCATCAGCGGGGACGTCGCGGGAGTGGATCGAGCGATGGAGCTCGCGATGGAGGAGGGGGCCAAGCGGGTGGTACGGTTGAGTGTCTCGGGTGCCTTTCATTCACCTCTGATGGCGCCAGCGGCCGTGGAATTCGAGGCATGGCTACAAGGCCAGCCCTTCCACGATCCCACGTTTCCCATCATCGGTAATGTTACCGCGGAGCCGGTATCGACAGGAGACGAAGCAAGGGCGTTATTGGTGCGACAACTCACGACGCCCGTGCGATGGGCGGCCTCTGTTCTGAAAATGGCCGAGTCCGGGGTGGACCGATTTCTGGAGATCGGACCGGGTTCGGTTTTACGCGGACTGAATCGAAGGATTGTGAAACCCATCCCTTGCGCCTCTCTTGGTGAGCCGGAAGATCTCGAAGCGTGGGAGCTTTGGGAGGGAAATCTCTGAAGGTGTCATCCATGAAAGAACTCGACGGACAGGTCGCGCTCGTCACGGGGGGCTCCCGCGGCATCGGGCTGGCGATCGCACAGGAACTCGGACGTGCTGGCGCCAAGGTGGCCGTCGTGGGCCGTAACGGAGAGGCGGCCGAGTCCGCGGCGGCCTCGCTCGAGGGTGCCGGGCACAGAGGGTACGCGTGCGACGTCAGCGACGCCGAAGCCGCCAAGACGGTAATTGGAAAGGTGGAAGAGGAGTTGGGACCTATCGAAATTCTGGTCAACAACGCCGGGATTACCAAGGACAACATCTTCATCCGAATGAAGGAAGAGCAGTGGGACGACGTCCTCGCCGTCAATCTCAAGGGGGCGTTCAACATGACCCGCAACCTTGCACGCGGAATGATGAAGCGGCGAAGCGGTGTGATCTTGAACATCACCTCGGTGGTCGGGATCGTGGGAAACGCCGGCCAGGTGAACTATGCCGCCTCCAAGGCCGGCCTCATCGGATTTACGAAGAGCCTCGCGAAGGAGCTCGCGTCGCGGGGGATCCGGTGCAACGCGATTGCGCCGGGCTTTATCAAGACAGACATGACGGCGGAGCTGCCCGAGGCGACCCTGGAGGAGCTGCAAGCTCGGATTCCGCTCGGTCGTTTTGGCGATCCCGAAGACGTGGGTGGGCTGGTGCGCTTTCTTGCGGGACCCGCGGCCCGCTACATTACCGGCCAAGTCGTCGCGGTTGACGGGGGGATGGCCATCTAGTGTAATCCCGATCCGAGATGTTTCGAATCGAATTGACACGTAAGGACTCACTTTTACGGAGGCACCATGGCTGACAACATCGCCGCGAAGGTCAAGGAAATCATTATCAACGAGTTGGGGGTGGATCCAGAGAAAGTCACTTCCGAGGCTTCTTTCGTGGATGATCTCGGAGCCGATTCTCTGGATACCGTGGAGCTCGTAATGGCCTTCGAGGAAGAGTTCACCATCGATATTCCGGACGAGGATGCAGAGCAGATGCGCACCGTGGGCGAAGCCGTCGCCTACATCGAGAAGAACGAGGCGTCGTGAGCCCACCGAGGGCTGCTTTGTAGAGGCGTTCTGACGATGAGCGATGGCCTTCGGAGGGTGGTTATAACGGGTCTTGGAGCGATCACTCCGGTAGGGAACGACGTGCCTTCGACCTGGGATGCCTTACTCGCAGGTGAAACCGGTGCGGGACCCATCACCATCTTCGAGGCCACCGAGGAGTACGTAACGCGCATCGCATGCGAGGTTAAGAACTTCGATCCGCTCGCCTTCCTCGAAAAAAAAGAAGTCCGCCGGTACGATCGTTTTGCACAGTTCAGCGTCGGGGCCGCGGATGAGGCCATGCGAGATGCCGGACTCGCGGGTCCGCCGGAGGGTGTCGCCCCTGAACGTTTTGGGGTGATTTTCGGCAGCGGTATCGGCGGCATCTCCACCATGGAAGCCCAGCATGACCAACTGAGGGAACGCGGGCCTGGCCGAGTGAGCCCTTTTTTTATTCCCATGTTCATTCCCGACATCGCGGCAGGTCTGATTTCGATTCGTTTTGGGGCGAAAGGGCCGAACTATGCCACCGTTTCGGCTTGCGCATCGGGCGCTCATGCGATCGGGGATGCGTTCCGGTTCATCGAGCGCGGTGATGCCGACGTCATGATCGCCGGGGGTGGGGAGGCGACGATCACGCCTCTGGCCGTCGCGGGATTCGCGTCCATGAAGGCGCTGTCTACCAGGAACGACGATCCCGCCGCCGCGTCCCGCCCTTTCGATGCTGGACGAGACGGATTCGTCATCGGCGAGGGAGCGGGTTGTGTAATACTGGAGGCCTTGGAGACAGCGGTCGCCCGCGGCGCCAACATCGTGGCGGAGGTCGCTGGGTACGGTGTGTCGGCGGATGCGTACCACATCACGATGCCGGCGCCGGAGGGGGAAGGGGCCCAATACGCCATGCGGATGGCCATGGAGGACGCCGGCGTGACCGCCAAGGATGTGGATTACATCAATGCACACGGAACCTCGACCCAGGCCAACGACCGCAACGAGACCGCGGCGATCAAGCAGGTTCTAGGGGAATCGGCCTATTCGGTAATCGTGGGGTCCACGAAATCGATGACGGGCCACCTGTTGGGGGCCGCCGGTGGCGTGGAGGCCGTGGTCACGGCGTTGGTTTGCAAGCAGGGCAGGATCCCGCCCACGATCAACCTGACCGATCCCGATCCGGATTGTGACCTCGACTATGGCAAGGACGGTGTCGTCGATCGACCGGTGAGGGTCGCCCTCTCCAACTCCTTTGGGTTTGGCGGACACAACGCCTGTCTGGCGATTCGGGCCTGGGTCGAAGAATAGAGGCCTGTTGAAGAAGTGGGGTCCGGCCGCGCGAAGTGAACCGAGAGGCGACACGATGGGCTCGATAAGGATCGGCTTCGGATACGACTCGCACCGCTTCGACGAAGCACGTTCCCTCGTTCTGGGTGGTGTTAGGTTTCCGGATCACCCTGGTCTTCTAGGGCACTCCGACGGGGATGCCGTCGCCCACGCAATCATCGACGCCCTGCTGGGCGCAGCGGCCTTGGGTGACATCGGTCGGCATTTTCCCCCGTCTGAACCTGAGTGGAAAGATGCGGATTCCATGGATTTGCTTGCGCGCACGGTCAAGCTCATCGGTGAGTCCCATCTTTACGTGTCCAATCTTGACGTGACGGTTATCACCGAACAGCCTAGAATCGCGGCCAACGCTGAAAAGATGGTGGCGCGGCTTTCGGAGGTGCTGGGTACCCTGCCCGAGGCGATTTCCGTCAAAGGCAAAACGAACGAAGGCATGGGTTGGATCGGTTCTGGAGAGGGCATGGCAGTACATGCGGTGGCGCTTCTGACGCGGTCCGAAGACGATGAAACCCCCCGAACCTCCTGACCCGGCTCGCCCTCGCTTCTTCGAGATGCCACTAGCTTGAGCGAGGTTCTGGACGGGGTTCTTGTCTGGTTGCGGGATGTGCCCCCCGTACTGATGTATGCCGTGCTGGGGGTGGGCGCGGCGGTCGAGAACGTCGTCCCGTTGATTCCGGCCGACACCTTCGTGCTGATCGGAGGTTTCTTCGCGGCCCGCGGAAGCGCCAACGAGGGAGTCGTCTTTCTCGTGACCTGGGCATCGAACGTGCTTTCTGCGCTTGCGGTTTACGCCGCAGCCTACCACTACGGCGAACCTTTTTTTCAAACTAGGGTCGGGCGGTATCTGCTCGATCCAAAACAGGTAGCGACGGTTCGAAAGTTTTACGAGCGTTGGGGCGCGCTAGCCGTTTTCTACACTCGGTTCTTGCCAGGTCTACGGGCGATTACGCCTGTTTTCGCAGGCCTCATCCGACAGCGCCCGATATCGGTGGTAGTCCCTCTCGTCCTGGCTTCGGGAATCTGGTACGGAGTCCTCGTCTGGGTCGGAGCGTTCGCTGGGCGCAACGTGGACCAGCTACTGGGGGTCCAGGACCGTCTCAATTGGACCTTGGCGATCGTCGCGGCGGTGATCGTCGTGCCGTTGGCCTGGTGGTGGGTTCGATCTCGAAGGAAGTACTCGAAGGAAACGGACCCGGGGGCCGGGCAGGAGAAGCATGGTGACGCATCGGAGCCACCGAGTGAGTGAGGCGATCGAGTTTCAGGCTGAACGGTACGCGGACTATCTGAACTTCGAACGTGGGTTGTCCCCGCTCACGGTCAGTGCCTATGGCAGGGAGCTCGAAAAATTTATCGCCTTCGCAAAGACGAAAGGACGGCGTGACCCGCTGTCGGTGGGGGGGGATGATTTGAGAGACTATGTGTTTCACCTCGGCGACCTCGGCCTCGCCCCCACTTCCGTGCGCCGAGCACAGTCGTCCCTCCGTACCTATTTCGGATTTCTCCTGGAGGAGGGTGTCGTGGAAAGCGACCCGACCGAGGGGCTTCACAGCCCGCGTGTCGCTCGGCCGCTTCCAAGCGTTCTCAATCCGGCCGAGGTATCCGCGCTGTTGGAAGCACCTCACTTGGATTCGCCGGTCTACTGGCGTGACCGGGCGATCCTGGAGTTTCTCTACGCCACCGGCGTGCGGGTCTCGGAGCTGGTGGGCCTGCGCCTTACCGATGTCGATCTGGAAGAGGGGTTATGTACGGTCTTCGGGAAGGGATCGAAAGAGCGAATGGTTCCGTTCGGGCGCCCGGCGTGCGTGGCTCTTTCCCGTTACCTGCGTGGCGTGAGGCCGGCTTTGGAGAAGGGGAAAGGGGGCGGGTGTGTCTTTCTGAATCAGCGAGGACACCCCTTGTCCAGGACAGCGGTGTGGAAAATCGTGAAGGTCGCGGCTCGCTCCGTGGGTATCAAACGCAAGGTGTCACCCCATGTGCTGCGGCACACGTTTGCCACGCACCTGCTGCAGGGGGGGGCGGATCTGGTGGCGGTCCAGGAACTTCTGGGTCATGCCGACATTTCAACGACCCAGATCTACACGCACCTGGATCGGAAATACCTTCGTGATATGCATCGGAGGTATCATCCAAGGTCGTAGGGGACCGTTCTAGCGAATCCGACTCGCGTCCACCTGGACGTCCCGCGAGGCCGCGTTCAATCGGTCCACGGTGGCAAACAGCTCGGCCTGGGTCTCAACCTCGCTCAGGAGCCGTATGGCCTCCGAAAGTACCGGATCACGGATGGCTCGAAGCTCAACGGCCCGTCCGACCCTGTCCATCCGCCGCGCAATACGGGGAAGGATCAAGTACTTCAGGTACCCGCGCACCTCGTCATCGTCGAGGTACAACCGTTGGGCGCCGTCTTCGGCGAGGCCGGTCAGGAATTGCTCGAAGGCTGCCGCATCGAGTACAGGTTCGCCTCCGGCGGCCCTTTGCCGCTCCGCTTGCCCGAAGGCAAATTCCTCGATGCGAAGGCTCAAAGGAACACGGGCACTGGCGGTCTGAGAGAGGAACTCCCGCTCGAGAATCGTGAGGGTGTCGTTCCCGATCTCGAGATCAGGGAACACGCCGCCCGCGGCGACCAGTTCACGCCCTCCGTCGGTTTTGACGACGCGAAACGCGTCGGGCTCTTCGGGGAGCGGGTTTCCCTGGGCCGTCCTGGGCCGATGGAGGGATCTCCCCAGGGGAGTGTACCACTCGCCCGTCGTGAGTCGCAGGTGGCGTGTCTCGGTCAGCCGGAACACGTTCTGGAAGACGCCCTTACCGAACGTTCTTTCCCCAATCACCAGGGCTCGGTCGTGGTCCTGCAGAGCCCCGGCGATGATTTCGGAGGCAGAAGCGGAGTACTGGTCGACCAGGACGATCACGGGTTTGCCCGGTACCTGGTCCGGGGTCTTGGCGGTCCACGACTCATCCAGACTCCGGCCTGTTTCGCCCGGCACACGGCTCTCAGCACTGGCGAGCACGGCTCCTCTATCGAGAAAGAGGTCCGAAATGTTTAACGATTCGTCGAGGTACCCTCCCGGATTTCCTCGCAAGTCGAGGATAAATCCCCGCGCATCGCTGAACTCGGAGAGGGCGGCCCCCACTTCATCGGCCGAGCCACGAGCGACACGGTCGAGCGCGATATAGGCGATGTTCGGGCCCACGAGGTCCGCCTCCGCGGCCGAAACATGAACGCTGTCCCGGCGCACCGTCGGCCTGAGGGGGGCGGTGAGTCCTTGGCGGGCGATGGCGAGGTTCACCGTCGTTCCCACCTCGCCACGGATGGCCCTCGACGCGTCCCTGGTGGTCCATCCCTCGGTACTCTCGTCGTTCACCTCGATGATGAGGTCACCGACCTTGAGGCCGGACTCCTCGGCGGGAGTGCCTCGGAATACCGCCGTAACCGTGATGGCCTCGTTGAGGTTCGTGATCTGAACGCCAATGCCGGCATAGTTACCCGTATTGGACTCCTGGAAATCGTCGTACTCCTCGGGCGTGAACGTCTGGGCATACGGGTCGTTCAGCTCCCGGATCAGCCCGTCGACAGCACGGTGCCAGAGCGTGGAGTCGGAGAGCTCCTGGAGGCTGTAGTCGCGGATGGCCTGAAACGCGCTCAGAAACTCCTGGGCACCGGGGGACGCGGTGGCCGGCCTTCCGGAGGCGCGTCGTCCGACATTATCCTGGGACTGGACCGCAGAAGGCAGCGCCAGAACGAGGGCCAACCCGAGGTAGCGTACGGTCTTACGGAGCATCGCTTCACTTTCAGTGTGGGCAACGGTCGTGGGGCACCTCTAATAACCCCATCGAATCCCGCCTCGTTCCGATCGGAACGCAAGGGGCTTCGGCTTCGACCGTCGAATCCTTACTTTGTCGAGGGACAGTCGAGATATTTCAACTCCCCGACGTGCCCGGGAGACGTTGCTCATGATACGACCACCAGGAGGGTCTCACCTACGAGTGGGACTCGCCCAGTTCAAACCCAAGAAGGCCGATGTCGCCTTCAACCTGGCCCGGATTCGTGACGTGATCTCCGAGCAGGCAGGGTCGGTCGACCTCCTGGTGTTTCCCGAGACGAGCGTCACAGGCTACTTCCTGGAGGGGGGCGTGGCCGAGGCGGCGCGCTCGGCCATGGACATTGCGACGGAACTTGGCGAGCCGCCCCCTGAGGCTCCGGATGTCGTGCTCGGTTTCTTCGAGCGGCATCGTAGCAGGCTCTACAACAGCGTCGTGTACCTGACACCCGGCGAGCGGCTTTTCGAGGCCACACACGTCCACCGGAAGATGTTTCTGCCGACCTACGGCGTGTTCGATGAGGCGCGCTTCGTGGAGCCTGGAAAAAGCGTTCAATCATTCGATACCAGGTTCGCACGGGTGGGGCTCCTCATCTGTGAGGAAATGTGGCACTCCTTACCCCCCACGATATTAGCCGTGGGGGGCGCGGAGTTGATCATCGCGGTAAGCGCCTCACCGGCGCGGGGCTTCGCTCCAGGTGGGGAAGGGCGCCCGCAAAATCTGAGCCGCTGGGATGCCTTGGCCCCGGCTACCGCGCTGGAGCACGGCGTGTTCGTGGTGGTGAGTCAGCTGGTCGGCTCGGAGGGTGGGAAGGTCTTTCCGGGCGGGTCGATCGCGGTCGGCCCGGACGGTTCGATTCTAGCGCGGGGTCCACTCTTTGAGGCGGGTGTGACCGTGGCGGAGTTGGATTCGGCGTCCCTGGCCCGGGCCCGGGCGGCCTCTCCTCTGTTGGCCGACCTGGAGCGGACACTTCCCCACCTGCAGAGGGCGCTGATCGATGCCCAAAGCCCGGCTCAAACGGCAACCCAGGGCCCGAATGCACCCGCCGCGCCCAGTGCCGGGTCGGCCGAGGCCGTTTTGGAACCCGGAGCCCCGAGGGCACACGCGCCGGTCCGTCCCGAAGACGAGACCCTACTCGATCTGGATCTGCCCCTGGTGGAAAGCGCCTTGCTGGAGTTCATCCGGGAAGAAGTCGTTCGGCAGCGTGGCTTCGAGCGCGTGGTGATCGGTCTCTCTGGGGGGGTGGACTCGAGCGTGTCGCTGCTCTTGGCCGTCCGCGCTCTCGGCCCCGAGAACGTGACGGGCTTTCGCCTTCCCTACGCGACGTCCAGCCAGGAGAGCTTGGACCATGCGGATCTGATTGTGGAGGTGTCCGATGCCGAATGCCGTACGATCGAGATTACCGAGTCGGTGGACGCATACGTACAGAAACATGAGCCCGACCTTTCGCCCCTGCGCAGGGGGAATCTGGCGGCTCGCCTCCGCTCCGTGATCCTCTTCGACCAGTCGGCGAAGCTCGGTGCGCTCCCGCTCGGTACCGGGAACAAGTCGGAGCGTCTCCTCGGGTATTACACCTGGCACGCGGATGATTCTCCGCCCATCAATCCGCTCGGAGATCTATTCAAGACCCAGGTCTGGGACTTGGCCAGGCACCTCGGAGTGCCGGATGTGATCATCGACAAACCCGCCTCGGCCGACCTGGTCCGTGGGGTAAATGACGAAGATGAGCTCGGGATCTCGTATCGTCGTGCCGATCCCATCCTTCACTGGCTACTCCACGGATACACGGCCGACGAGCTCAAGAGCAACGGATTTCTCGAAAGCGATGTGGACTGCGTCTGGCGTCGCCTGTCCGCGACCCATTGGAAGCGAGAACTGCCGACGGTTGCGATGCTTTCATCCACGGCGATCGGGGAGTTCTATCTGAGGCCGGTCGACTATTAGTCTCGAACGCCGCACCGGTCGGTGGTCACGGCCGACCCGCAGGCCCGCGTCACCCGATTCCGATGATCTTCCTCCGAAAGTTTTCCATCAAGGGCAAAGGCGTGAGCTCCCCATCGATGATGGAGGCGAGCTCCTCCTCTTCCTTCCAGTGCGCTTCGATTTCGGCGAGCTCGAGCTCGAGGAGCCGCTGCTCGAGCGTGTCGTTGGCCGCGATCTCCAAGGCGATGGCGCCAGTCCGTTGCAGGTCGCCGAGCCTTCGTCCCTCCTTGATGACGACGCGGGTGAGGTCTTCGGGGCTACCGGCCTCCTCGATGAGCCGCGTCGCCGAGCGGACTCGCTTCTCGGAGGCACCGCTGTGGTGGTGGAAAGCGAGTAGGCGCCGGGAAACCACTTCTCCCTCTTTACCCCGGAGATGCAGACCTCCTTCCTCGACGTCGCCACATACAGAACAGCGTTGGGTGACGGCCAAAGCCTCCCCTTCGGCGGTACCGGGGGAAAGGATCAGCTGTTTCCGATCCCGATAAGCCACGCTCCGAAAAATCTGTCCACAGCGTGCGCAGCGCCGCCTGCCCCGCCAGGCGCTTCCGCCAAAGCGGAGCCATCGGGCGGCGTGCGTCAGCTGTTCCGGCGCGTTCTCCCAGAGAAACCACGCACCGAGCCAGCCGAGGCCACCACTGGCCCACCCACCGGCGATCGCGGCGCCGACCGCCGCGGTACCTATGAAAGTGAGTTTTTGATGCCTTGCCGCCCGATGGGTGAGCTCTCGCCCGTAGCGCCACCAAGCTTCCTCGGTGAGGTTCGCGCGGCCTACTCGAACGACCTCGAGTTCGCCGGCGCGCAGAAGGGCGACGTTATCGGTCTGTGAGAGGAGCTTCGCTCGGTCCTTCACAAGTTTTTCCAACTCCTCGAGGGCCTCCCAACGTTCTTCGATGGGGGCGAGTGACCACCTCTTGCAGGATCGGCAAATAGCCCAGAGGCGTCCACGTTCCGCATCGTAGGCCACGCGCTTGGAGGTCGAGAAGTATTCCAGCTCCTCGTTCGGTGGGAACGGCGTGTGACAGACCAAACAATGTGTGTACAAAAGCGTCTCCGTGACCCGGGCCCCGGAGAGAGTCGGCCCGGACTTCCTTCTACACCCGTTGTCCCCCTCTTTGTTACGCACAGGTCGAGATGATTCTTCGGAGCCCCGAGCCCTGGTCCGAGCCGACACCGGGAGCCACCTTATTGGACGTCTGTCCGGCCAGGGGGACACGCCAGGGTCGACATCTTTCGGGGCCAGCATGCTACTCGTCATCGACAATTACGATTCGTTCACTTTCAATCTCGTCCAGTTCCTGGGCGAGCTGGGAGCGGACGTCGCGGTGTCCCGAAACGACGAACGAACCGTCGAAGAAATTCGTGCACTGGGGCCGTCACGAGTGGTGATTTCCCCCGGTCCGTGCACGCCGAGCGAGGCCGGCGTGAGCGTTGAGCTGTTTCGATCACTGGATCCTTCGATACCCATGCTGGGGGTATGCCTGGGTCATCAGGCCTTGGGTGAAGCTTTTGGGGGAAGGACCATCCGTGCCGAGCGAGTCATGCACGGAAAAACGGCACCGGCCCGGCACAATGGGGAGGGTATCTTTCGCGGCATCCCGTCGCCGTTCACGGTGGCGCGCTACCATTCCCTCGTGACGGATGCGGCGGCGCTACCGGACAGCTTGATTCCGGTGGCATGGAGTGGGGAGGAGGACGGAATCGAGGAAATTCAAGCCATGCGCCACCGCGATCGGCCGGTTTGGGGAGTGCAGTTCCATCCTGAGTCACTTTTTTCCGAGCACGGCAAAAGGCTCCTGGCGAATTTCTTGGCTCTTTAGCCAGGCCCTGCCCGAGGACCGCGTAAGCTGATCCGACCTTCGCGAACTGTCCTATGGAGGGGTCAGGCGTTGCCAACCCTACTCCGCCCTAGATAACTTGACCGGCGTGATATTTGCGGCAACAGGCATCGCTTCGTGCCCGGGTTTGGGCCGGTGAGCAGTCGAGTTCTGGGCATCGTCCCAGCGCGGCTGGCGTCTACCCGCCTCCCCAACAAACCCCTCTATCCTCTTCTCGGTAGGCCGCTCATTGAGTGGGTATGGCACCGCGTGGAAGGCATGAAAGTGTTGGACCACGCGGTCATCGCTACGGACAGTGAGGAGGTCGCCGAGGTTTGCCGATCGTTCGGCGCGCCGGTTGAAATGACCGCCACCCGCCATCCGTCGGGTACGGACCGTGTGGCGGAGGTCGCAGGGCGCCCGTCGTTTTCCGATTTCGGAGTCATCGCCAATATTCAAGGTGACGAGCCCCTGCTCCAGGAGCTCCACCTGGAAGCCGCGGTGTCCCTGGTTCGTGACGATCACTGGGAGATCGGTACGTGCGCCACGCCCCTCGTCGATCACGAGGCCCGACGGGATCCCTCGACCGTCAAGGTCGTTCGTGCCACGGGCGGGCGTGCCCTGTATTTTTCCAGGGCGTCCATCCCCTATCAGGATGAAGGCAAGCCGTCGCCGGAGGATTTGCGGCGCGAACCCTTCTTGCGGCACATCGGCATTTATGCCTATTCGCGGGAAGCCCTTGCGAAATGGGTGGCGTTGGCGCCGTCGCCGCTCGAACGATTGGAGAACCTGGAGCAGTTGCGCCCCCTCGAGGCCGGCATGCGGATTGGAGTTGCCGTGGTAGGGGTCGCTGATCACGGGGTCGACACACCCGCCGATGTGATCCGCATGGAGGCAGCGTTGACCCGAATGGAAACCTTAAGTGTATGAGACCCTTGGTATTTGAAGGTAAGAACGATGGATGCTGAAGTGAAAAAGACGAAATACATCTTCGTGACTGGCGGGGTCGTGTCAGGGCTGGGCAAAGGGATTACCGCGGCTTCTTTGGGACGGATTCTCAAGGAACGGGGCCTGAAGGTGACGCTCCAGAAGTTCGACCCCTACATCAACGTCGATCCGGGTACGATGTCTCCGTTTCAGCATGGAGAGGTGTATGTCACCGACGACGGTGCTGAAACGGACCTCGACCTGGGCCACTACGAGCGCTTCACCGACGAAACGCTCTCTCAGGGCAACAGCGTCAGCGCAGGCCGCATCTACCAGGATGTGATCGCCAAGGAGCGGCGGGGGGACTACCTGGGCGCCACGGTTCAGGTAATCCCGCACATCACGGATGAGATCAAGCGCAGAATTCGGAGCATGGCACCCGGAAACGATGTGGTGATTACGGAGATCGGGGGTACGGTTGGCGACATCGAGAGTCTGCCCTTCCTGGAGGCCATCCGCCAAATCCGACAGGACGAAGGCCGCGAGAACGCGGTCTTCATCCACCTGACGCTCGTCCCCTACATCGCTGCTGTGGGCGAACTGAAGACCAAGCCCACGCAGCACTCGGTGCGCGAGCTCATGGAGATCGGAATCCAGCCGGACGTACTCATTTGCCGCTCCGAGCACGCGCTGGACGAAGGTACACGAAAAAAAATCGCCCTGTTCACGAACGTGCCCCTAGACGGCGTGATCGAGGCCCGTGATGTCGATACGATTTACGAGGTACCGCTCCAGCTGCGACGCCAACGTCTCGACGACTTCGTGCTCGATCTGCTCGAGATCGAAGCGCCGCCGACCGATCTGGCTGAGTGGAGCCGAATCGTCGAGTGCGTGAAGAATCCCTCTTCCGGCACGGTGCGAATTGCCGTGGTCGGCAAGTACACGGAGTTGGTCGACGCCTATAAATCGGTGCAGCAGGCGCTGATTCATGGGGGTATCGCGAACGATGTGAAGGTGAAGATCGAGTGGGTGTCCTCCGAGAGATACGAGGCCGGAACATTGGAGCAGCACTTCGAGGGCTTCGATGGGTTGCTGATCCCAGGCGGATTCGGAGATCGAGGCATCGAGGGTATGCTGAGGGCGATCGAATGGGCTCGCGAAAACGGGCTCCCGTTTTTCGGGATCTGCCTCGGCCTACAGTGTGCCATCATCGAGTTCGTGCGAAACGTGTGCGGAAAGACCGACGCGAACTCGGCCGAGTTCAACCCTGACACGGCAGACCCCGTTATCGCTCTCATGGACTCGCAGCAGCAGGTCACCGCCAAAGGGGGGACCATGCGGCTGGGGGGGTACCCTGCCTCGCTTCGGAAGGGTTCTCGGGTTGAGGCGGTGTATGGTGATCGAGAGATCAGGGAAAGGCATCGGCATCGTTACGAGGTGAACAACGAGTATCGCGAGCTCCTCGAGGGGAATGGAATGGTCATGTCGGGTACTTCTCCCGACCAGAGTTTGGTGGAGATGATCGAGCTTCCCGAACACCGCTGGTTCATCGCGTGCCAGTTCCACCCGGAGCTCAAGAGCCGACCGACTCGGCCGCATCCCCTCTTCGCTTCCTTCATCGAAGCGGCTGTGGCCCACGCCGAGGCTTCTCGTACCGAAGCGGCCGTCGGCGCTGGTGACTAATGCTGGACCGCTTCACGTTGATCGCCGGTCCTTGCGTTCTCGAGGAAGATGACCTCAACCTAGAAATCGGCCGGCAGTTGGCGTGTCTTTCGTCGACTGTGGGGATTCCCGTCGTGTTCAAAGCCTCATTCGACAAGGCGAACCGGTCGAGAGCGGACTCACCCCGGGGTCCCGGCCTTGCTCGCGGGCTCGAGCAACTGCGGCGCGTCAGGGAGGAGACCGGTCTTCCGGTCCTTACCGACGTCCACGAGGTTGAACAGGCGGCGGTGGTGGCCCGCGTCGCGGATATCCTTCAAATTCCTGCTTTTCTTTGCCGGCAGACCGATTTACTCCGTGCTGTGGGAGAAACCGGGAAGACCGTCAACATCAAGAAGGGCCAGTGGATGACGCCAGAAGACATGCTCGGCGCCGTTGAAAAGGTCCGGGAGGCGGGGGCGCACAGCGTCACGGTGACCGAACGCGGCACGTTCTTCGGATATGGGGACCTGATCGTCGACATGCGTTCTTTTCAGCGAATCCGCGCCGCGTGTGGGGTGCCGGTCATCTTCGACGGAACCCACTCCCTCCAGCGGCCGGGCCTCGCCTCGGGGTCCAGCGGGGGCGATCCGGAATTCATACCGCCTCTTGTCCGAGCTTCCGTGGCGGCGGGTTGTGACGGCCTCTTTCTGGAGGTTCATCCGGATCCTGGGAGTGCACCCTCGGATGGCGCCACGATGCTTCCACTGGACGAGCTCGAGCGTCTGCTCGAGAGTGTCGTGGCGCTTCGTACAGCCCTGGACGAGGTCGCCCTGAGCGAGGTGGACTCCGGGGTTCCTGCCCCAGCGGGCTGAAGACCCATGGCCGGTCCGTCGGAGGATATCGATCCCCATGTAGCGGGCTCCATAAAACTGGTCATTCTCGATGTGGACGGTGTCCTCACCGATGGGGGTATCTACGTCGGCGCCCGACCCGGCCAGGACCCGATAGAGCTCAAACGCTTCGACATCCAGGATGGTTTGGGCATCAAGATGCTCCGCTGGGCCGGGATCGAGGTGGCCATCGTTTCGGGGCGGGTCTCAGAGGCGACGACCTGGCGCGCGAAGGAGCTCGGGGTCGATGAGTGCCATCAAGATCCGGATGCCAAGAAGTTACCCGTGGTTCAGAAGCTCCTGGATGACCGGGGTCTCGGGTGGGAGGAGGCCGCAATGGTCGGGGATGATCTTGCGGATCTTCCGGTCCTGAAGCTTGTCGCCCTCCCGGTCGCCGTCTCGAATGCGGTGCCGGAGGTGCTTGCCGTGTCTCGCTGGACCACTCAGGCTTCCGGGGGCCGGGGTGCCGTCAGGGAATTCGCGCGTGAGCTGCTGACGGCAAGGGGAGAGTGGGACGAGTTGGTTCGCAAATATTGTGAAGCCCGGTCCCAGGAGTGACACGGCGGATGGCTTGGAGACCCATGGCCTGGCCGGGACGAAGGACCGGGTTGCGGGTAGAAACGGCAAGGGTCGGGGAGGGGGTTCGGATTCTCGGCGAAGGCGCCGCGCTGCGAGGATTACCGGTTTGCATGACCTTATGAAGTCGAGGGATCTATAGTGTTTACCAGTAGGGTGTTAAGGGCACAAATTTTGGTCGCGGGGCTCTTGGTGATCGCCTGTGCTGACGGCCCCCCAAGAATGGTTGTCGACCCGGAATTGGAGGCCATGGAGGCCGACTACATCATCTTCGGTTTCAGGAGTAATGTGACGCGAGGGGGCGTTCGAGAGTTTCTCGTGGAGGCGGACACCGCCCTCATCTTCCAGGACTCCACGGTGGTCCTACTTCGTGGGCACGTGAAATTGACCGCGCACAACGAGGACCTCGGTACCGAGAAAGCGATCGTGACGTCCGACCGGGGCAGGCTGGACAAGAGCACGAATGAGTTACATGCCGAAGGCAACGCCGTTCTGCTCATCCGAGCCGATGGCCGGAGAATCGAAAGCTACGAGCTACGCTACATACCCGATAGCCAGGCGATTCGAAGCGATTCCGCCGTGGTGATGTACGATGGAACCGATGTGGTGGAGGGCACAGGTTTCAACTCGGACCTGGACTTTGAGCGGGTTCTCATCCATAACGCTCGGACGCGCGGAGGAGCGGTCCGCTTCTGATGCCCAGCCGAGCCCTTCGCCTCCCCATGGTGGGCCTCGCCCTTCTTTTTGCGGGGACGGGGGCAGCGGGGCAGCAGTCGTCCTGTGACCTGATCAGCTCACTCCGAGTCGTATCGAACCGGACGAATAATGCGCGCGTGAGCTATGTCTCCGCTCCGCGATTCGAGTGCACCGACGGGACCCGCATCGAAGCGGACAGCTCCGTCACGTTCGAGGCCACGTCCTTCACTCAGCTTTTCGGCAACGTGATATTCCGGGACGCCAAGAGGGAGTTGTACGCCGATCGGGCCCAATACTTCAGCCGAGTGGGCCGGCTTCAAGCTCAGGGGTCCGTCCGTCTGATCAACCTCGAGGACGGGTCCTTGTTGACCGGCGAAGACCTCGTTCTTCTTCAAGAAAGTGACGATCGTGCCGAGGAGGACGTGACCATGCGGGAGGGTCGGCCTCACGCACGCCTCGTTCCCAGGGTGGGACCGGACTCGACAGCCGTGCAGGCCGGCCCTGGAGTCGATCAGCCGGAAAATTCTGTAGAGAGGGTCCCCTACGAGGTCGACGCGGACCTGATCCACTTGGTGGGCGATCGTCTGTTCCAGGCACGGGGGCGGGTTGAGGTCACCCACGAAGGCTTGCATGCCTACGGCGATTCGTTGGAATTCCAACAGGAGATAGGGTGGCTCACCCTGTTCGAGAACGCTCGAATCCTTTCGCAGGACACGGTGTCGGGGGACACCTTGGACGTGCGGGGAGACACGATCACGATGAAGCTGCCGAACGATCAGATCGATGAGATAGAAGCCCGAGGCCGAGCCCGGCTCTTGGCGCAGGACGTCGATATGCGGGGACCGATCATCCGTCTCGTCTTCCAGGAGGAGGAATTGGAACGCGTGTTCGCCGTCCGACGGGATGTCGACGACGGGCCCCCTCCCGTGAGCGGGGGGGTGGACCCGCCCGCTTCGTCCGCCCATCCGGCGCAGCCCCAGGCCGTGGCCGCCGACTTTGTCCTGACGGGCGATTCGATCCAGGCCGACTTGCTCGGAGGCGAGTTGGACCGGGTAACCGCCACGGGGACCGCCCGCGGTGTGACGACGAGCAGAGATTCGCTGAACACGGAGGACACCGACGAGCTCTTTCAGTCCGACTGGATGGAGGGGGACACCATCATCGCGACCTTTCGGTCGGCTTCGGTGGCTCCCGGCGACGCCACCACGGATGGATCGGGGGCCGCTGAGCCGACCGGGCGGCAAATCGACCTGCTCGTCGCCCGTGGTGGGGCACGTAGCTTTTACAGGTCGGCCCCGGAATCGGCGCTTGCGGATGGGGCTGCAGGACCACAGGAGCTCGAGCTCAATTACGTCATCGGCGACGAAATTCGTCTCTTCATGAAGGATGGTGAAGTCGAGATAATGGAAGTGGATAATCCTACGGGGATCAACCTGCGGCCGAGACGCGCACCGGCTCCGCCGCCCGATAGCCTGCCACCCAATGGCAACGGAGATAGGCGTGAGTGATCTCGCTTCGGAGGCCCCGCTCGGCGAGGGCGCCGAGGGGCTTTCGTCCTCGGCGGGGTCTGGCACGGAACTCGACGTGCTCAGCCGGCTTCGAGGAGAGGGTCTGACGAAGATCTATCGTAAACGGCGAGTGGTGGACGACATCGCCATATCCGTGACCCAGGGGGAGATCGTGGGGCTGTTGGGCCCGAATGGGGCGGGTAAGACCACGACCTTCTACATGCTCGTCGGACTGATTCCGCCTGATCGCGGCCGAGTGTTCCTCGACGAGGAAGATCTGACGGATGTCCCGATGTACCGGCGGGCGCGCAAGGGCGTAGGGTACCTGGCCCAGGAGCCGTCCGTTTTTCGTAAGCTCACCGTCGAACAGAACGTGAAGGCGATCTTGGAAACCCTGAAACTCTCCAAGGAGGAGCAAGCGGCTCGACTCGAGAAGCTCTTGGGGGAGCTCTCCCTCGGCCACCTACGCGGGAACATGGCGTATTTACTTTCAGGGGGGGAGCGGCGCCGGCTGGAAATCACACGTGCCCTGGTGCAACGGCCCAAATTCATGCTCCTCGACGAGCCGTTCGCCGGCATCGACCCGATTGCGGTTCACGATATTCAAAACATCGTGGCTTCCTTGAAGAGCCGAGGAATCGGCATCATCATTTCCGACCACAATGTCGAACAAACCCTAGAGATCGTCGATCGGGCGTACATTATGTATGAGGGTCAGATTCGCATCAGTGGCAACGTTTCTGAGCTGGTGTGGGACGATGAGGTGGCAAAAATTTATCTGGGTCCCGCGCTGACCGAGCGGATGAGGGGCCGTTTCGAGAAACCTCGCGATGGAGGGCGCCCGAAGACGTCATGACCGGATTCAGTACCAGGCTCGTCCAGAGCCAACAACTCCGTCAGGAGATGAAGATCAACCCACGCCTTTATCAGGCGATGGAGTTGCTCTATATGCCCCTGCTCGACCTTCAGCAGCACCTCAAGGCGGAGCTGGAAGAAAATCCCTTCCTCGAGATGACCGAAGCGGATGTAGAGGATGACGTAGAACTCGAGGAAGAGGGCAAGGACGATCCGCCGGACGACGAAATCGATTGGGAAGTAATCCTTCTGGACGGTTTCGAGGTGGGTGGCCGGCGCGAGCAGTACGACCCGGTCGAGTTGTATCAACGCGCGCCGGTCGAAACGACGGATCTTCGGGACCACCTCTTCGGCCAACTCAGGCTACTCGATCTGAGCGAACGTGAGGCGCGCCTCGGCGAGGAGGTCATAGGAAACATCAACGACGCCGGTACGTTGACGTGCGAGCTCGAAGCCGTCGTGAATGGCGTGAATTCCTGGCTGGACGATTTGCGTCCCGCCGCTCAGGAGGAGATCGACGCCCTGGAGGATTCCGAAGCCGCACAGGCGGAGTTGGATGGGTTATTCGAGCCATACCGGCTGCCGGAGGCGGAGGCGATGCTCACGGGCATTCAGGCCTTCGATCCGCCGGGGGTGGCCGCGCGTGATCTCCAGGAGTCGATCCTGATCCAACTGCGGATGCTCGGGAGGACCGATTCGCTGACCTATCGGATTGCGGAGAGCCACTTCGACGATCTGGTAAATCACCGATGGGCCGATGTGGCGAGGGAGATGAACATCAAGCCCCTCGATGTGCAGGGCGCGGCCGACGAGATCGCCAAGCTCGATCCGAAACCCGGCATGAAGTACTCGGCGGACCCCGAGCGGTACATCATTCCAGATCTCATCGTCGAGAAAATCGACAGGGAGTACATGGTCTTCGTCAACGATACGAGTCTCCCCCGGCTCCGGATCGCGTCGTCCTACCAGAGCCTGGTGCAGAAAAAGGGGCTGTTCAAGGGCGAAAACAAGGAGTTCGTTTCGAGAAAGCTCAACTCGGCGAACTGGATCATTCAGGCGATCGAGCAGCGGCGCCAGACGATGCTGAAGGTCATGGCGTTCATCGTCGACCGGCAAAGGGAATTTTTCGAGAATGGTGTTCAGCACCTGAGGCCGTTGACGCTGAGGGAAGTCGCCGATCACATCGAGATGCATGAGTCCACGGTGTCGAGGGTCACGAATGAAAAATTCGTGCAGACTCCCCGCGGAGTTTTTCCGCTGAAGTATTTCTTTTCGAGTGGGTTGGCGACGACCAGCGGCGAAGATATCTCGGCGAGGGGGGTCAGGGACAAGATCCAGAAGCTGGTCGAAGCGGAAGATGTCAAAAAGCCCGTGACGGACCAGAAACTCGTTGAGCTGCTCAAGGTCGACGGAGTCAAGATCGCGCGAAGAACGGTGGCGAAATACCGAGATCAACTCGGCATCCTTCCGGCCCGTATGCGTAAGCGGGTTTGATGGAATTGTCGGCCCAGGCGCGCGCCGCCGCGGTGGGCCTGACCGCCGAAGCTCGCCGCGACTTCGCCCTCGTCATCCCCGCCTTCAATGAAGCTCCCGTCGTCCCGGCGTTGATCTCCGAACTTCGTGCCACCTTCGAACGCTACGACCTGAGCGGCGAAATCCTCTTTGTGGACGATGGCTCCACGGATGGAACCGCCGAATTAGCGGAGA
>SMVB01230464.1_pt1 | contig 44437 bp, 31 predicted proteins | sample 2456461 | NCBI WGS metagenome assembly SMVB01 (sample SAMN11095934, study PRJNA526329) | marine sediment metagenome | biome: Marine sediment; feature: Surficial sediment; material: Deep marine sediment; isolation source: Hadal surficial sediment | place: Pacific Ocean | collected 2014-05 | depth...
CAGGCCCACGATAGTACTCGTCATGTCGTCTGCCCCGTCAGCGGCCGGTGCGCACGCTGTCATGGCGACGGTCAGGAGGGCCAGGCAGGCGATCGGATTGTTTTTCATGCGACCTATCCTCAGCATCGGTAAACCATCGGGTGGGGAGCATCGTCGGCGATGCGGCTATTCTACCGTCTGATCCCAAACATGCAACTCCGGCTGGCTCAACGGCCGTAAAGTGCGTTTGCAGCGGCAGCGAACTCGAAGTCGAACACGGAGAGACCGCCGACGTCGTGGGTGCTGAGGTCGATGACGACGCGGTTGTAGACATTGAACCATTCCGGATGGTGACCCTTCGCCTCCGCGTGCAAAGCGAGGGACGTCATGAACCCGAACGCCTCGACAAAATTCTTGAACTGAAACTCCCGATGCAGCTTGCCGGCGACAATTTGCCATCCGGGGATATCTGCCAATCGTGCCTGAATCTGTTCGTCACTCAATTTCTCGATTTTGCCCATTGTCTGACCTTGGCTTGTAGAGGATAAGGAAGCGCTGCCACGGATCGATTTTCTTGCGGACACGGATCTGTTTGGGAAGGGCCCTGTTTGCTGGGTCGTTCGCGGAACTATCCGTGTTCGAAAAGGATCAATCCGTGGCCGTGGTTCTTTATAGATTCCTTATAGATTTTTCATCGAAGCGGTTTACAAAGGCCGGAACAGCTCGTCCAGTTCCACCGCTAGCGGCTCGTCAACGCCTGGCGGATGCCACACAGCCCGTTCCCGCTCCACTTGCGGCAGTTCATCTTGCGGCGTCCATATCTCCACGGATCGAGTGTCGGGATCGACGATCCAGTACGTAGGGATGTGAACTTCCTGATAGAGCCGCCGCTTTGTGAACCGGTCGTATCGCGCGGTGGAAGGAGAGAGCACCTCCACCACCAGGAGTAGGTCTTGCATTTGGGTCCAGTCCATAGTGCGAGCCTCTTCGAGATCCACGACGAAGAGATCGGGTTGCACTAGCGTGTCATGGCTCCACGAGATATCGGCCGGAGACACGAAGAGGTGGCCAACGACGTACTCGGCAAGAAAATCGACCAGCCGGCGGTTCAGCCGCTGCAACACTTCCTGGTGCCAGGCCCGGGGAGCTGGTGTCCCGAGCAGCTCCCCATGGACGGTTTCGTATCGCTTCCCGTCGTGGGAGAGGGCCCCGACCATATCGGCGGTGTAATACACGGGGGCAACCATACCCATAAGGTGGCCTCGGCGGTTGGAGAAAAGCAACTCGGCGACATGCCGTGACGATACCGTCCATGCCCTGAGCGGTGTCATCGAGATGTTGCGTGTGGGCACGGAAAATCGCAGAATCGGCGGTCGCCCGTCCTCAGCATCTTGCGGTCGGGTGCGCGGCGGGGAAACTTAGGACCGGACGCCTGCACGGAATCCGGCCGTCACCCACGTCTGCCGGTTCCAGCCGGATCCACCACCAGGAGGTGAAAAGTGAACCCCAAGCTCCCCACGGTAGCAGTGACAATCCTCTCGGTGGCCATCGGAGCCGCCCCGCTCGAGGCACAGGTCGATTACCGTCAAGCCGAGACGCTGCTTCGCGCGTCGAACTTGGTTTCGCATGATCAGGTCATCCCGAATTGGTTGCCGGACGGTAACCGTTTCTGGTACCGCAACAGGCTCGCCGCCGGGGTCGAGTTTGTGCTCGTTGACCCGGTGCGGAATACCCGCCGACTCGTGTTTGACAACGCGCGACTCGCTGCCGCCATGTCGCTGGCGAGTGATACGAGCTACGACCCAGTCAAGCTTCCCTTCACGACCTTCCGGTTGGTGGACGGCGAGCGCGCCATCGAGTTCACGGCAAGCGACAAGTTGTTCCGCTGCATGCTGGCGACCTACGGGTGCTCGGTGGGTGACACGTTGCCGGACAAGCGGGCGTTTGTGGTGTCGCCCGATTCGGTGTGGGAAGCGTTCGTTCATGAGTACAACGTGTGGATTCGGCCGCAACGCGGAGGCGATTCGGTTCAGCTGACCAGCGACGGGACGAAGGAGTGGTGGTACGGATCGGGGCCTCCGCGGCCGTACGCCACGATGCAGAACGATACGATTCGGCGACCCAATCTGGCGTGGGCGCCGGACAGTCGAAAACTGGCGGTGTACCGACTGGATGTGCGAGGTGTTGAGCACATGCCATACATATCGTACACTCCACAGCGGCCGCGGCACTTTTCGCAGCCGTACGCCCTGCCGGGCGACACAGTCATTCCGAAACCCGCCGTCCACATAGTGGGAATTCCACAGATTCAGGTGACGACGGACGAGAACGGGGATGGCGATTCCGACTATCCGGCAGCTCAGGCCACCAATGTCAAAGTCGAGCTGCCGGTGCGTGTGAGTCAGCTCGCGCTAGCCAATTTCGGCCGGTTCGTGTCGCGGGCGCTGCCGGACTCCGTGTGGAGTCGGACGTCCGACCGTATACACTTCACGGCGCTGACCCGTGGGTCGAAGAGCAAATACATCATAGAGGCGGACGCGGCGACGGGCAGCAGCCGCATCCTGGCCAAGGACACGGCGGCCACCTTCGTCGAGACGGCGCCGTTCCGAGTCCCACCGAACTGGTATGTGACAGAGGGTGGGGAGTCGATCATGTGGTCCGATCGGGACGGGTGGTCCCACCTTTACCGATTCGACAACGACGGCAACGTCATCAACCAAATCACCTCGGGGCCCTGGAGCGTCGAGAGTATGCATTACGTCGATGAAGCGACGCGGCGGATCTACTTCACGGCGAATGGCCGCGAGCCGGGGCGATTTATCTACGACCGCTACGCGTATCGCATCAACTTCGACGGTTCGGGTCTGCAGCTGCTCACCCCCGAGGACGCCAACCATGTGGTCCTGTTCACGCCGAACGGTCAGTTCTTTGTCGACACGTACTCGCGCGTCGACACGCCTCCGGTGACCGTGGTCCGATCCGCGTCCGACGGGAGCCTCGTTCGGGAACTCGAACGGGCAGACGTGACGCGATTGGTGGAGGCCGGATGGACGCCAGCGGAGGTCTTCGAGGTGAAGGCGAGAGACGGGGTCACTGACATCTACGGCATCGTCTACTGGCCGCCCGATATGGACTCGACGCAAAGCTACCCGATTATCTCCCACATCTATCCGGGCCCGATGATCGGCAGCGTGTTCAGCTGGGACTTCAAGTCCGGTGGCGAAGACTTCGCGCTGTCGCGGCTCGGATTCGTCGTCATCCAACTCAACGCGATGGGGACGGCGTTCCGATCCAAAGCGTTCCATGATGTTTACTATGGAAATTTCGGTGACAACGGATTACCGGATCACATTACTGCCATCAAGCAACTCGCGGCGCGCTACCGGTTCATCGACGTTGATCGCGTGGGGATCTACGGGGGGTCAGGCGGTGGTTTCTCCTCCACCGATGCCCTCCTGCGCTATCCCAATTTCTTCAAGGTCGCCGTGTCCACTTCTGGTAACCACGACAATCGGAGCTACAACATCGGTTGGGCCGAGAAGTATCAGGGGCTGCTGGTGCGGGACACACTGACGAATACGGACAACTTCGAGAGTTCAGCCAACCAAACGATGGCGCAGAACCTCAAGGGCAAGCTGTTGCTCATGCACGGGGACCTGGACGACAACGTGCATCCGGCGATGACCATACAATTGGTGAACGAGTTGATCAAAGCGAACAAGGACTTCGATTTCATCTGGGCGCCAGATCGCCCGCACAGCCTGGGTGAGCCGTATTTCATCCGGCGGCGTTGGGATTACTTCGTGGAGCATCTGTTGGGCAAGGAGCCTCCGCGGGAATACGAGATCGCACCGCGGCAGAACTAGCTTAATACGGAATTGCTGCCACGGATTGATCTTTATCGGACACGGATAGTTCCGCTAGCGATCCGGTTAACGGGACTGTTCTCGAACAGATCCGTGTTCAAAATATCAATCCGTGGCAGCAATTCCCTATAGATCATCTGTGGCCGTACTTCCTTACATTACTGGAGGCATCATGCGTTCCCTGCGCCGAGTTCTTCTGTCCCTGGCAATGCTCCCGTTTGCAACGCTACCCGGCCTCGCACAGTCGGGTTCGTTCGGGAATGCCATCGTCGTCAGTGATGGCGAGCTAATCATCGCCGAGCCCAACACCAACTTCCGGCCCGGCGCCGTCTACATCTACCGCAGGAGCGGCAACGCCTGGAGCGAGGCGGCCCAGCTGCACGCTCCCGACTCCGAGCGCGCGGACGGCTTCGGTTCGGTGTTGGCCCGGACGGGCAACACGCTGTTCGTGGGCCAACGCAACGGACCGCTCCACGTCTTCGAGCGGCAGGGTACGACCTGGCGTGCCACCGGCACCGTCACTGGGGCCGGGGTGGCCGGCATCGACCCGGGGTGTAGTCAATATGGTTATTGCGGTACGGACTTCGGCATCGCGCTCGCGGCCAGCGGGGACTGGTTGTTGGTTGGTGAACCCGGCAGTAGGCCCCCGCGTCGCCGTGGCGACACCGAACCCCGGCAGGAGCCCCCCCCCGGCGTGGTCTACGCGTTCCAGCGGGGGGCGGACGGCAGCTGGAACCAGCGTGCGCGCCTGCAGCCTGCCGAAGGTGTGCCGGGCGACCGGTTCGGCGCGGTGATCACCCTTGCGGTTGGTCGTGCCCTCATCGGCGCGCCCAATTGGAGTCCCGCTGGCGACACCACGACTGTGGGGGTGGGGCGCGTGTACGAGTTCCGCTTCGAAGACGGTGCTTGGAGCGAAACCGGATTGCTTGATTCCAGAATCGAAACAAACGCCAATTTCGGCTTCGCGATCGCGATGCGAGGCGACCTGGCGGTGATCGGCGCGCCCGGCAGCGATGACGGTCACGGTGCTGCCTTTCTCCACCACCGCGATGCGGGTACAGGTGTGTGGTTGGAGCAGTCGCGACTCGCGGCATTCAACGGCATTCGCGGCGATCGCTTCGGCGGTGCTGTTGCGCTGGACGGCAACGACGTCTGGATTGGCGCACCCACTCGCCGTGGCGAAGAAACCGGCGTGGTGTACGTGTACCGCGGCAGTACCGGTGGGCGGCTTCTGGACGCACCGCGTCGAATCCGTCTTACCGAGACGGTCACGCGCGACGCCTTCGGCGACCTGATTGTCGCCCAGGGTGGCGTGGCTGCCATATGGTCATCCGGCATGCATCATCAAGCGGGCGCGGTGTACGTGTACGAACGTGACCCGACCGGCCAGTGGCTGGACAACGGGATGCTCGTCAGCGCGCCCGACGCGCTCGCAGCCATGGTGGGCGAAGAACGCAAGTGTACTAACGGCAAGATCGGCCCCTTCGACTGCAACGATGTGGAACTTCTCTCCTTCGTCCCGAACTCGATACTGAGAGCCCCTGGACACTCGCGCGGTGTGCGGACCAACGACAACTGGGGATGGACCGATCCGCTGACCGGCCGCGAGTACGCTCTGGTGGGCCGCAACGACGGCACGTCGTTCATCGACATCACCGACCCGGTCAACCCCATACTCGTGGGCGACCTTCCGAAGCCCGCGAACACGCCGCCCTCACAACTGTGGCGGGACATCAAGACTTATAAGAACCACGCCTTCATCGTGGCCGACGGCGCCGGCAACCACGGCATGCAAGTCTTCGATCTGACGCGGCTGCGTAACGTCGCCAACCCGCCTGCGTTGTTCGAGCCGGATGTGCACTACACGCGCATCGCCAGCTCACACAACATCGTCATCAACGAGGAGAGCGGTTTCGCGTACGCGGTGGGCAACCGTAGCGGCGGCGAGACCTGCGGCGGCGGGTTGCACATGATCGACATCCGCGACCCGCGTAACCCCGAATTCGCCGGCTGTTTCAGGGACGAGCGCGGCACGCACGACGCGCAGTGTGTCATCTACCGGGGTCCCGACCAGGAGTACCAAGGTCGAGAGCTGTGTCTGAATTTGAACGGAAGCTTCTTCGGCATCGCGGACGTGACCGACAAGGAGAACCCGGTCTCGGTCGCGCGGGCAACCTCTCCCAACTCAGCGTACATCCACCAGGGCTGGCTGACGGAGGACCATCGCTACTTCTACGTGGATGATGAAAGCGATGTGATCCGGGGCAACGTGTCGACCACGCGTACGCTCATCTGGGATCTGAGCGACGTCGACGATCCCGTTTTGGTCACACAGTTCATGGGTTCGATGACCGCGAGCGCGCACAACCAATATGTGAAAGGCAACTACGCATACCAGGCGAACTACCGGTACGGGCTACACGTGCTCGATATTACGGATCCCGAGAACCCACGTGAGGTCGGTTTCTTCGACACCACACCTTATCACACGGGACCGGGATTCAGCGGGGCGTGGAGCACCTATCCGTTCTTCGAGAGCGGCACGGTGATCGTGACGAGTCTACAGGAGGGGCTGTTCATACTGAAGAAAAGGGATCGGCCCGTGTTCTAACTACGACGTAGTGTACGCTTCCGGACCATCGGTCATTACCACCGTCGGACTACGTGCCGTAACTGATTCCATAGGCGGCCAGATCAGCGGACTGGGGCGCTACACGGGAGCTTCGGGGCGAGAGTAAGGCGTAGGGAGGGACAACAGAGGTGAGTGGGAGCAGTGAGCGGTCCCCACCCCACCCGAACTAGCAGGACACGCAGTTGTGGTTGTTCTTCGACCCTAGCAGCTCCAACAAGGCCACCGTTTCCAGAAACGGCCGAATTCGCTGCACCGGACCATTTGCCATGTCGGCCGTCGTCTGTCCCCGCCGGCTGACGAGGGTCACATTCGCACCCTTCTCCACCAGGTATTCGATCAACTCGTTGTCGCCCCGAGCGGCGGCGTGATGCACCGGCGAATAGCCGTTGTGGTCGCGCACATTGACGTCGGCGCCATGTACTTCGACGAGGTACTTCACCGCGGGTAGCCATCCGTCGATCACGTGCCGGTGCGAGTTGCCCGCGTATCCCTCGCCGTAGCCAGCCCCGGAGGCCGCGTGGATTGGGTAGATGGCGGGGCCGCCAACGGGAACCGGTGGCAACCCGGTGGGATCATCCCTCTCCGGGCCCCGGCGAAACCGACGGCGCGGTGCCTTCTTGGTCGTGGTATTCGGATCAGCGCCATAGGCGACTAACAGTTTCATGGCTGCCACATCGGTCGCGTAGGCCGCGCGCCAGAACGGCGTTGCGCCCGTTCGCTCCACTCGCAACAGGTCATTGTTGTACGTGGTGTACCATAACGGCCTCGTCAGGCTAGCGTTTGGATCCGCTCCCGCCTCGAGGAGCGCTTCCATCAGTTCCAAGTACGAGACCTGCTGTTGCTGGTACACGGTGGGCTGCGGATGCCGGGATTTGGGTCCCCATTCGGTGTTCAACGTCGTATAGAGCGGGGTGGCCCCGGCGTCGCTGGCAAATGTCGGGTCCGCGCCGCGCTCGAGCAGCAGCAACGCCAGATCGAAGTATCCATTGATTGCGGTGATGAGCAGGGGACTGGTACGGTCCGCAGCGCTACCCTGGTTGGTGTCCGCACCACCGTCGAGAAGAGCCAGCACCGCTTCGACATGCCCTTCCCGCGCCGCGAGGAGTAGGGCGGTCAGACCGCCATGGCGTCCAACCAGGTCCGCGTAGGACAGAGGGTCTATCTCCGTGGTACCACGCAGGCGCAATTCCGGAGGCACGAATGCCGTGTCTTGGTTGGGGCTTTGCCGGCCGCTTCGCGGTCTCCGCTGCTGCGCACCGCCGCGCGATCCATCTGCCTCGCGCTGATTCGACGCGCCCCTAAGGGACGACAACAGCCGACTGCGACGCTGCTGGTCCGTCCGATCCAACTCTTCGCGCGCCGCGATGTCCACCACAGTTGCCGTGATAGCGGCGTCCGCGCCTCGTTGCAGTAATGCCTTCAGCGCCTCGACACGATTGTCTGCGGCCGCAAACATCAAGGGGGTTTGCCCCCATTGTGTTTCTCTAACGTCAACGTCCGCGTGGTAGTCGAGCAAGACCGCAACCGTGTTCGCACTGCCCGAGGCGGCGGCGAAGTGTAGGGGGGTGGCTCCGCCCGTTGTCGTTGTTGCGTTGGCGTCGCCTCCAGCTTCGAGCAACGCCCTGGCCACCGCAGCGTGTCCGCCTTTGGCGGCCATGTGCAGCGGTGTGTAATCGCCAAGCCGGGTGGTCGCATCCAGATTGGCGCCGGCATATATGAGCATCTTGCCCATCGCGACGTTGCCGCGCTCGGCTGCCCAATGCAGCGCCGTCATGCCGTCGCCCTGTGAAGCGTTTACATCCGCGCCGTCCGTGAGCAACGAGCGCACCGCTTCGATGTCTCCACGCATGGCGGCGTCCGCCACGGGCGACGGGGCGGCGGAAATTGTAAAGGCAGTGGAGGCAGTAGCGGTCGCCGCCATGATAACAGCCAAGCCCAGGGCCCTCATTTTCATCCTTAGCTTCCGCATGTCGTTCCGCTCCCCGGAATCATGTTCCTGCTCCCTGTTACAACGATAACTGCCCCGTGCTGTCGCCGAAGCTCTCCAGGTCCTCGAGTCCCAGCTTCTGTAGCAGACTCAGCATCACGTTTGCCATCGGCGTGCCATCGGCCGCTCTGACGTGAACATTTCCGTCGAGCTTGCCGTTCGCGCCGCCGACCACGAAGAGCGGGCACCGTCTGTGGTTGTGAATGTTGGAGTCGCCCATGGGGGATCCATAGATCACCATGGTCTTGTCCAACAGATGCGTGTCGCCCTCCATGGTGTTCTTCAACTTCTCGAGGAAGTAGGGGACCTTGCCGACGTGATACGTGTTGAGCTTGGCGAACTTCAACACTCCGTCGTGATTCCCGCCGTGGTGTGACGTGGGGTGGAAGCCATCTTCCACTCCACTTGCCGGATACACTCTGGACGAGGCATCACGGCCCATCTTGAATGAGAAGACACGGGTCATGTCCGATGCAAAAGCCAACACCTGTAAGTCGAACATCAACTCCACGTGTTCGTCGAAGGAATCCGGGACGCCGGCAGGTGCCGCGGGCAGTTCACGGACTTCGCCACTCGCGTTGTATTCTTCGACCCGCTGGATCCGCCGTTCGATTTCGCGGATGTTTTCCAGGTACCGCTCCATCCGCACGCGATCGGCCGGCCCCAAAGCCCGCTTCAATTGAGCCACTTCACCTGTAATCCAGTCGAGGATGCTACGCGACGTTCGCCTCCGTGCCGCTCGCTCCTCCGAGGTACCGCCGGCCCCGAACAACTGATCGAACGCAACACGTGGATCCCGGATCATGGGAAGCGGCTCGGTGGGCGAGGCCCAGCTGATCGTGTCCGTGTACACGCAGGCATAGCCGTACGCGCAACCGCCCGCCTGGTCCACGTTCTCGATGCAGAGTTGCATCGATGGAATGGGTGTGTCCTGACCGAATCGTTGCGCGTAGAGTTGATCCAGCGACGTGCCGACGTTTACGTCCGAGCTTTCAGTTTGCTTGGGGTGCGATTGGGTTAGGAACACCGCGCTCGAACGGAAGTGATCCCCGCCGATTTCTCGAGCGGAAAAGGCTTCAGCGTTTCGCACGTCTGTGTTGCTGATAATGGTGAGGTAGTCGCGAAACGGCTCCAGCGGTTTCAAACTGCTCGGGGTGAGATCGAAGTTGCGACCCACTGCGGCAGGTGACCACAGATGTTGGGTTGCGCCCCACTCGTTGCCGCCGGCTGCTCCGTGCACCATCTCGATGCACACCAAGCGCGTTCGGTCGATCAGGGCCGCGGTCTTGGCCCACAGTTGTCGAGCGGGCACCATAGCGTCGAGGAACGGAAGTGCCACCGTCGCCCCCAGTCCGCGGAGAACGGTGCGGCGGGAAATATGTTTGCCGGTTATGAATTGCATCATTTCTCCTGGAGGTATTGCTGCCGCGGATGTTATTTTGAGCGCGGATTTGTTCCGTCTCTAATCCGTGTCCAAATAATCAATCCGTGGCAGTATTTCCTCTATCCGTGTCCAAAAGATCAATCCGTGGCAGTATTTCATTGTGCGGCCCTACTCATCTGGAATGCTTGGCTCTTGACGATTCCCAAGAAGAACTCCGACATCCGGTTCTCGTTCGCCCCGGCCTCTCGAGCGATCGCGCGTACCGTGGGCATGTCGTAGTACTCGACTCTTCGCCCGAGCGCATACGCCATGAGATTGGCGGTGAAGTTTCGTATCAAGGCCTCGGGATGCTTCAGCAATGCTTCCCGAAGATCGGCCGGATTGGCTAGCGGAGTTCCGTCGTATAGCTGGCCTCTTGTGTCGAGCGGTATCCCGTTTTCCTTGATGCGCCACTTGCCCGAGACGTCGAAGTTATCGAGCGCCAATCCGATCGGGTCCATGAATTGATGGCACGAACGGCACACCGGGTCGCTGCGATGTATCTCCATGCGCTCACGTGTCGTGAGCAACCGGCCGTCCTTGACGTCTGCGGTTTGCTCCAAGTCGGGCACGCCCGGCGGTGGCGGCGGTGGGGGCGTGCCGAGCAGGACTTCCATGACCCACTTGCCGCGTAGCACCGGCGACGTCCTGCTGGCATGCGACGTCAGTGTGAGAATGCTGCCGTGGCCGAGCAACCCTCGGCGCGTGTCGTCGGGGTAGGTCACCCGACGGAAGTGTGTTCCGGTGACATCCGTGATGCCGTAGTGTTTTGCGAGGCGCTCGTCGATGAACGTATAGTCGGCCGTGAACAGCTCGAGCACGCTGCGGTCTTCGTTCACCAGACTGATGAAGAACAACTCCGTTTCGCGCAGCATCGACTCCTTGAGCTGGTCATGGAAGTCGGGGTTCTTGCGGACGTCCGGATGGATCTTCTCCAGGTCTTGCAACCGGAGCCATTGGGCCGCGAACCGCGGACCCAGCGCGTCCGAACGGGGGTCGGCCAGCATCCGCCGCACCTGGCCCTCGAGCACGGTAGGGTTCGAGAGCTCGCCTTGTCGCGCGACCGCCAATAGTTCGTCGTCCGGAGCGGTAGCCCACAGGAAGAACGACAGGCGCGACGCCAGATCCGTATCACCGATGCGGTAGTTCTCGCCGGGCTCCACGTCCCCGGGCGGCTCCTCGAAGCGGAACACGAAATGGGGACTTGCCAGGAGCGCCTCGAGGGCGGTCCTGATTCCAATTTCGAAGCCGCCTTCTTCCGCTCCATCCTCGTAGAAGGACATCAGAGCATTGACGTCACGGTCGGTGAGATCTCGTCGGTAGGCCCGCATCCCCAGCCGGGAAAGGATCGCCTTCGCGCAGGGCCGCTCTTCGTCTTTGGATGTCGGACGGCACGTAAAGATTTCCCGACGGCTCGGCGTTTCCGACACACCAGTCGCGTTGTACGGCCCGGTAATGGCCAGATCCCGCAGGTGCGGCAAACTCGTAAATCCGTACGCTCCGGCGATGCTGGTGCTGGCCAGCGACCAGTCGTGCGGCGATACGAGATCTTGCACCGGCCCCTCGAACCTCTTGATGAATGCCGCGGTCACTCTTTGCGGACCCGCCCACACGAAGATGGGTTCGGTTCGCATCTCGACACCGTCGGGGTCGGACGTGTGCATCCATCTGTCGACATCGAGGAGAGCCATCCGTACGCCATTGATGGAGATCTCGATTTGCTCCGGGCGCTCCGCGGTATGCAGTGCCGCACGCCCATTGCCGAACAACGCGCCGGTTGTCTCGTGGTGGAACGAGACCCTGAAGACATACTCGCCATCGGCTGGAAAGTGGTGAATGACGGATATTCCGCCGCGGGTCCCGTACGGCGCACCCTCGACGCGATCCGTTTGCGAGGCCCATCGCGAAACCCGGTATTGCGCTTCGCTCGCAGTCGCTTTCGGATCACCAACGGCCATCCGGCTGATTGCACTTGCGGCGCGGAGGTATGCGTCCATCAGCGTCGGCGAAAGCAACTGGACGTCGGCGATGTTGTCAAAATTGGCGCTCTTCGTGTCGAGTGGCAGGTAATCTCCCGCATCAATGCCAAGCGCGAGTAGGTCGCGAATCGAGCGGGTGTATTCGGCGCGATTGAGTCTCTGGAAGGTCCGACTACCGGGATTCGGATTACGCGCTGCCGCTTCATCGATCCGTGTTTCCAGCGCCCTCGCGAGCATGGTGAGCGTGTCGCCTCCAGGGCGCGGCATGAGCGGAGGTGGCATCATGCCCGCACGCAATTTACGGATTATCTTCTCGGCGACTTCAGCGTTTTGTTCTGCCGCACCCACGTCGAACCTCTGTAACGACAGGTTTCCCGTTTTGGCTACGTCGTTGTGACAGACTACGCAGTACCGCAGGATGATGAGATTGGTGTCATTCACCCGGCTAGCGGCGGCCACTCGGGACGCTAGCCCGACGGCGATGTGTTGCGGTGGCGCGCTCGTGGTCGCTGTCAGGCCCACGAGTAAGAGACAACCTGGGACTGCGGCGGTGAGTACTTTCATGCCACGCCTCGCCGAGGTTTAATGCCGGGCGGACAATGCCGCGTTGATGGCGTCGACCGTCCAGTCGACGCGACGCCCCAACAACTTCTTACCGATCTCGATCGTCTTTTCTTTTGGCACGATACTCAGGCCGTTGATCGAAGCCTTGCCCGCCTTCACGCGCTGCTCGTAGCGAACCGCCGTTGGATCGGTGATCATGATCTCGGACGTGATGACGTAGTTGTCGTGCAAACCCTCGTCGATGGGCTGCACGATGCCCAACTCGCGCTCCATCCATTCGACGACGGCAGGTTTACTGTAGTACTCTGGGATATAGTGCGCGCGCGCATCGGTCCACCGCTCATTCAGAGCAATAGCGGTCTCCCTCAATCCGCGCTGATTACCACCGCTGTCACCGATCAGGACGACGTCCTTGAAGCCTTGGCTTCTGAGACTGTTGGCCACGTCCTCGAGAACCATCCGGAACGTCTCCTGTCGGAGGCTCAAGGTGCCCGGGTACCGGATGTTCTCCGGGTCGCCTTCGGGTACGAGCTTGAGAACCGGTGTGCAGAGGGCGTTCCCGAGTTTTCTCGCGATAGCGTCACACGCGCCCTGCAACACATAGTTGTGCTTACCGGTCGCCAGGTACGGACCGTTCTGCTCGATCCCGCCGGTTGGGATGATCGCCGTGGTATTACCTGCCGCGATCGCATCACGAACTTCCATCCATGTCAACTCGTCGATCCACACCGAGTTCAGCGCCTCGATGGGTCTGGGCATGTCCATCATTTCACGCCGCTCACGTTCCCGCTCGGCCTGCATACGAGCCCGTTCTTCGGCGCTCACGGTCCGTTGAGCCGCACCGGGCGACGCCACCACAATTGCCAACACCAGTGACGCCACAGCCAAACATGCGTTTCTCATCGTGATGCCGTCCTCGCTAAACGGACCTTGACCCGCTTCTAGGGCTCTTTACAAAATGGGGCCGAATCGGGCGGTTGGCCAGTCCGCAGCGCCCCATTCTTAGTGGGAATATGCAGAAGGGGCGGGGCCGCTGCGCAGGACGGCCATGTAGGGTCTGCGAGGAGCCCTCGGTAGCGCTAGTGGGACTGCAACATCGCGGCCTTGATGGCTTTGACCGTAGCGTCGACCCGGAACTCCATCAGCCGTCTTCCGACCTCGAGCACCTGGTTGATCGGAGCGATGCTCAACCCGTTGATCGTGGCCAGGCCCGCTTCGACGCGCTGGTGGTATCTAACAGACGTGGGATCGGCAAGCATCATGAGTGACGTGATGTAAAAGTCGTCGTGATGCCCGTCATCGGTGGTCTCCACATAGCCCAGCTCGTCTTCCATGTACCGCAACACGTCGTCGTAGTTGTAGTACTCGGGGATGTAATAAGCCGTCGCATCGGTATCACGCCACTTCTCGTTCAGGGCGGTTGCCGTTGCCGCCAATCCGCGCTGGTTGCCGCCGCTGTCCCCGATCAGGATGACATCCTTGAAGCCCTGGCTCCTGAGACTGTTGGCGACGTCTTGCAGCACCATCTGGAAGGTTTCCTGCCGGAGGCTGAGAGTACCGGGATACCGGATGTTCTCGGGATCTCCTTCGGGTACGAGCTTGAGGACCGGTGTGCAGAGAGCGTTCCCGAGTTTACGAGCGATTCCGTCGCAGGCCCCCTGTAACACGTAGTTGTGCTTGCCGGTTGCGAGGTAAGGACCGTTCTGTTCGATGCCGCCGGTGGGGATGATCGCCGTGGTGTTGCCCGCCGCGATCGCATCGCGGACCTCCAGCCAAGTCAACTCGTCGATCCATACCGAGTTCAGCGCCTCGATGGGCCGAGGCATGCTCATCATCTCCTGCCGCTCGCGCTCTCGTTCTGCCTGGCGACTGGCCCGCTCTTCGTCGGTCATTTGGCGCTGCTGCGCCTGGGCGATCCTCGGCAGACCGATGGCCAGGACGAGGATGATGAATCGTGCGTTTCTCATTGTGGTGCCCTCCTTAGCAGGTAGAATACGCCTTGTACCCGGCCCCGCAAGCCGACCGATTCTGGAGGCCACGTGGCTATTACGACGTACCGCTGCTTTGTGTCTGTCGCTGGCCATGATCGGCTGCCAAGCCGAAACCGGCGGGCCAGCGCGGCACGGGAACGGCGCCTTGCAGTTGCGGTGCGGCGTAGTCGATCGTAGATCCATAGACGCATGCGAGCTGTCGTCATAGACGAGCCGGGCGGACCAGAGGTCCTCCAGATACGAGACGTCTCCGTACCCGAACCCGGCCCGGGTCAAGTCCGAGTGCGCATACGGGCATTTGGCATCAACCGTGCCGATCTCTTGCAGCGGCGCGGCTTGCATCCCGCGCCTCCCGACTCGCCAGCAGACATCCCCGGCTTGGAGTATGCCGGAGAGGTAGATGCCCTCGGCGAAGGCATCGATAGTGTCGCGGTGGGAGATCGGGTGATGGGAATCGTAGGTGGCGGTGCGTACGCCGAGTACGTTCTCACTCCGGTCGCCCACGCCGTGCCAATTCCTGAAGGCCTTTCTTTTGCGGCCGCCTCCTCCATTCCCGAAGTCTTCATTACGGCACACGACGCCCTGCAGCGTCTGCGGGTCTCGTCCCGGGAGTGGGTGTTGGTGCATGCAGTGGGGAGCGGGGTGGGCACAGCGGCGCTTCAGCTCATCGCGGTACGAGGCGCGCGATGTGTCGGCACCAGCCGTACCCCCGCCAAGCTCGAGCGTGCGGCGGGCCTCGGCATGGAAGCGGGTATCGATACGACGGCGCAGCAATTGGTCCCGGCCATGCGAGAAATAACTGTCGACGGAGCACATGCGGCGATCGACCTCTTAGGCGGGGCCATGTTTCCCGATACCCTCGACTCGTTGGCCTACCGCGGACGTCTCGTTCTCGTAGGACTCACCGCCGGACGCAGGGCCGACGTAGATCTGAGTGTTATTCTACGCAAGCGACTACGCATCGAAGGAACAGTGCTTCGAGCGCGATCGATCGAAGAGAAAACCCAAATCGTGGAATCATTCCAGAACGCAATCCTCCCACTGTTCGCCGAAGGGCGCTTGCACACCGTATTGGACCGCATCTTTCCATTTGAAGAGGTCGCCGAAGCCCACGTTTACGTGGAGTCGAATGTCGGGTTCGGGAAGGTGGTCGTAGAAATCCAATGAGCTCCCTGGAGGTTCGCCAGGCAATACAGCTCGCACGGCGGACCGGCCGCGGCACCGCCCTGTAGAACGTCCCGAGCGTTGACGGCTGGCCGCCCAGAAGGTCAGCCTGTATTGTTCGATTCATAACCCAGAGGTTAACACGTGCCCGACAAGCCGGGAGCAGGAGCCACCCCGCAGCTCGCCACCTCCCTCGACCCAGGCAGCAATTTGCCGCTCTATCGACAGATCGTCGACCACGTGTGGGTCAAGGTGGCAGAGGGAGTGTTGGATCCAGGAGAGAAACTGCCCACAGTTCGCCAATGGGCCGTCGACCTCGGCGTTCACCCCAACACCGTAGCCCGCGCGTACAAGGAACTCGAGCTGCTAGGCGTGGTGGTGCGACGAGCCGGCGAAGGTACGTTCGTGGGCCTAAAGCAAGCCGATCAACACGAGATCGAGCGCCATGCAGAACTCGAGCGGCTCTGTCTCAAAGTGCTGTCTCAGGCCCAGGCCTTGGGGTTCACCGCTGACGAACTCCTCGAGTCACTTGCCGAGTTACAGTCTCGGGGAGACTCGAGATCTACCAGGAGGTAGGTATGACACAGGGCTATTCACCCGGCTCGAAATTCCCGCTCGTGCCGGTTGCTCCTAAGGAGGACCATATGACTTACAGCTCACCCAACGACACACGCTATCCGCTGCCGGCGGTCCTTGCGGGCGTCGTTGGCGGTGTCGTCGTAGCCGCAGGCCTGCTGTTGACCCCCATCGCGGCGTTGGGAGCCTGGGTAGTACCGACGATTGCCGGGCTCATCGGGGTAACTGTCGGTTCGTCGATCAAGTTTGCGGATCAGTGGGAAAAAGCGGTCGTGTTGCGCTTGGGCAGATACCGCGGACTCCGGGGGCCCGGCCTGTTCTTCGTCATTCCGATAGTCGACCGCATCCCCTACCACATCGATCAGCGCATCCGCACCACCGACTTCGGGGCGGAATCTTGCCTCACCAAAGACACCGTCCCGGTGAACGTCGATGCCATCGCGTTCTGGATCGTATACGACGCCGAACGCGCCGCTCTCGAAGTGCAGCATTACTATCAGGCGGTCGTCCTGGCCGCCCAGACTGCCCTGCGTGACGCCATAGGAAAACACGACCTCGCCGAGTTGATCCAGTCGCGTAAGGAGTTGGGTCACAACTTGCAGCAAACCCTCGACAAGAAAATGCACGACTGGGGAATCCAAGTGCAGTCCGTCGAGATCCGCGACGTGATCATTCCCAAGGCACTGGAAGAGGCCATGTCACGCCAGGCGCAGGCCGAGCGCGAACGCCAAGCGCGCATCCTCCTCGCAACGGCAGAAACCCAAATCGCCCACAAGTTCGTCGAGGCGGCAAAGAGCTACAGCGACAACCCGGTCGCTCTCAATCTCCGGGCCATGAACATGCTCTATGAGAGCATCGTGAAGCGCGGGTCGCTCATAGTTGTGCCGTCGGGGTTGGCTGACTCGCTCAATGTCCCCAGCCTCCTGGGATTGACCGGGGCCGGTGCCAGCCTCACCGCCTCCCTCCAGGACAAACGGGAAGGAACAAGCGCCGACGCCGCGGAGGGCTGACCGATACATGATTGAGACATCGCCATACCTCAGGATGTTCTTCGTCGGCACCCTCGTGCTTACGTCGGCACGGACGGCGGCGGCACAAGCCGACCCAGCTGCGACCAAGTCGATCCTCGAAGGTGTGTACACCGAAGAGCAGGCTCGCCGGGGAGAAAAGATCACCAACGACGTTTGCAGCAACTGTCATATGGAGGACTGGTTCACCGGCTCCTTGCTGGCGTCCTGGGCCGGAGCCACCGTTGAAATGCTTTACGCACTGATCAGCACTACGATGCCCGAAGACCGGCCCGGCTCCCTAGAGCGCCAACAGTACGCCGACGTCCTGGCCTACATCTTCGAGCTGAACGGGGTCCCAACGGGGCAAGAAGAACTCAGCGCAGACAAGGAAGCGCTGAGGGCAATTCTCATCGAGAAGGGGAGAGGGGATTAAGGGGAGAGGGCCCAGTGAATGTTCAATATTCAATATTCAATATTGGATATTGAAGTGGGCCCTCTCCCCTCACTCCCTCAAATAGCGAAGCAGTAGAACAGACCGTTGCCGCCCGTGCCCTGCAAGTTCTCCTGGCTGCAACCCCTGGAACCATGCGCCGAATTCCACGAGGTGCCATCGTCGCCGCCGCCCTGGCGGTCGTGGTGCCCGACACGCGCGCTTCCTTCGCCGCTGCTCGTCCAGTTCCCACACGTCGTATCCTCGTCGCCTGAAAACGCGGTGCCGTCCGGCTGCGAACCGGTTAGGATGTCGTGCCGGTTCGGATCGTCTCCCCGACCGTTCACCATCTCCCCGTTCTCGTCGAGCTGGGTCTCCTTCGTCAGGTTGTTGTCATCGCTGTGCAGGTTGTCGACGCTCTCGGCGATCACGATTTCGTTCGCGTTGTACCAGGGACCTGAGCCAATACGGTCACGGGCGTTCACCGCCGGCTGACCGTCAGACGCGGTGGTGCTGAAGTACGCGTGCCAGACTTTGTCGCCGGCGCCCACACCCTCGGCCAGCGACTGGCAGTACTGATCGGCTCCAGCAAGTCCGCCGAGGGCGGCGCCATTGCCCGGGCCTTCGCTCGTGAGGAAGAAACTCATGGAGGTATCCTCGCCGGCGCACGAGACCAGCAAGGCCAGCGGTATGGCGGCAATCAACAATCCCGTCTTGGTCATTTCAGTTCTCCTGTTGAGGTGAGGCATACGCTGCCTTCACCGTTTGGGCGACGAATGTGTCGCCCTTGCAGCATCTTGGCCGGCTACCGCCGCGGCCACACCACTCCCTGGTTCTTTGCGAGAACAGGACCGAGGCCCATGTAGACGAATTTCTGGACGCGCTTCCCCTCGTAAGTCTCGGTGGTGTAGATGTTGCCCTTCGAATCGGTGGCAATACTGTGCACCGCGAAGAACTGGCCCGGCTGGCGGCCGCCGTCCCCGAAGCTAGTCAGGATTTCCATCGTCTCGCGCTCGATGATGTACACTTTCATGTTCTTACCATCGGCGAGGTAGATGTACTTCTGTTCCGGATCCTTCGAGAATGCGATGTCCCACGTCGACCCGTCACCTCGGGTCGCGGGCGCGACGATCAGCTCCCGCACGAACGTGCCATCCTTTTGAAACACTTGAACCCGGTTGTTCGGGCGGTCGCAGACGTACACGAGCCCGTCGTTCGAGGGTTCGGCGCAGTGCACCGGCGTTCGGAACTGCTGAGCCAGCGGAGCGTCCGGATCGTACCGGCCGATGTTGGTGTCGTCGGGCTCGTTGCCGTACGCGCCCCAATAACGCTTGAACACGCCGGTGTCCATGTCGATCACAGCCACGCGCTTGTTGCTGTAGCCGTCGGCTATGTACGCTTCGTTGGCGTCCGTGTCGAAGGAGAACTTGGCCACCCCCCCAAAGTTAACGGTGTCGTGGCTGCCGGTGCCGGCGCCCGGACGACCGATCTGCATCAGGAACGTCCCGTCCCGGGCGAACTTCAGGATGTGGGCATCATCACTGCCGCTGCCGCCGATCCATATGTTATCCATGTGATCCACGGCGATCCCGTGGTTCGACGACGGCCAATCGTAACCCTCGCCCGGACCGCCCCAGAATCCGACGAGGTTGCCCTCCTGATCGAACTCGAGGATGTTCGGGGCCGGAATGCAGCACTCACTCGTGGGCGGATCCGCCGCAGCACCGATCTCCGTCCTCTCGTTGAACGTGTTCCGCCGATGAATGATCCATATATGGTCCTGGGAATCGACCGTCACGCCGACGGCCCTGCCGATGATCCAGTGGTTCGGCAACGGCTGGGGCCAGAGCGGGTCCACCTCGAACATCGGCGCCTCCACCGTATCAACGGTCTGGGCCTGGGTCTGACAGCCTCCCAGCACGACCGTTGCCGCGAGTAACGTCGCTCCAATAGGAAGATTACGCGTCCGGTGCATTGTCGCCCCCTTTGTCGGTGCGAGATGAGTTGTCTTCGCCCATGGGCTAGCGGCTGGCCTCGCATACGGTCTAGCCGATCATCAGTTGCCGCCCCATTCTAGTAGCCGTGCATCGGGCCCGTAAGGGCCCTGAGCGGTGAGCCGTGGGCCTAAGCTGCATTCGTCACGCTCGCAGACACCATGGCGGGCCTTTAGGGAGATGAGAGTCGTGCTGAGGAGCAACCGCAGAATCGTCATCCCGAGCATCGTGGCCGCGTTGGTGGCGGGGCTGATTGTCGCGCTGCCCTCCGGCTCCCCGGCCCACGAGATCCCCAGCGACATCACGATCCACGCGATCGTCAAGCCCGAAGGACAACGGCTGCGCCTGCTCGTTCGGGTGCCGCTCCGCGCCATGCGCGACATGCAGTTTCCGCTTCGCGGTCCGGGTTACTTGGATATCGCCCGAGCCGACGCAGAGCTGCGCAATGCGGCGATGTTATGGATCGGTAACGAACTGGAGCTGTACGAAGGCGATAGCCGCCTCACAGATATGCAACTCGTCGCCGTCCGTGCGTCGATCCCCTCCGATAGGTCTTTCGGAAGCTTTGAAGACGCCCTAGCGCACGTCACCGGCCCTCAGCTGCCGAACAACACGCAACTCTATTGGGAACAGGCGATGCTCGACGTGCTGTTCGAGTACCCGATTGAGTCGGATAGAGCCGAGTTTTCGATCGACCTCAGGGTCGAGCGGTTGGCGCTGCGCGTGGTCACCGTGCTTCGGTTCGCGCCGCCCGGCGGCACGCTTCGCACGTTCGAATATACCGGCAATCCGGGCCTGGTCAGGCTCGATCCCCGGTGGCACCAGGCCGCCCTGCGGTTCGTCGCGTTGGGGTTCTCTCACATCCTGGACGGGATAGACCATCTGCTGTTCTTGCTGTGCCTAGTGATCCCCTTCCGGCGCTTCCGCGGGCTCGCCTTGATCGTCACGGCGTTCACCGTTGGGCACTCGTTGACGCTCATCGCGTCGGCCTTCGGCCTCGCCCCCAACGCCCTGTGGTTTCCACCGCTGGTCGAGATGCTGATCGCGGTCTCCATCGTGTATATGGCCATCGAGAATATCGTAGGGTCCAGCAGCTTGCACCGCCGGTGGATGATTACCTTCGCGTTCGGTCTGGTGCACGGATTCGGTTTCTCGTTCGCGTTACGGGACACGCTGCAGTTCGCGGGGGCGCAGGTGGTGACCTCGCTCTTGTCGTTCAACGTGGGTGTGGAACTCGGACAACTCTTCGCACTCGCGTTCCTCGTCCCGGCGTTGGGACTCTTGTTCCGGTACGTGGCGAGCGAGCGAATCGTCACGATCATTCTGTCGGCCTTGGTGGCGCACACGGGATGGCATTGGATGACCGATAGGTTTGGTGTGCTGCGCCAGTACCAGTGGCAGGGCCTCAGCGTGGCGCTCTTGGTGAGCGTCGTGAGCTGGCTGGCGGCGATTGGGATACTTGCCGTCCTCGGGCGGCTGGCTTTCAGAGGGCTTCGCCAACTCATGGAGCGGACCACCCCTCGCTCTCGCAGAGACCGTCCTCGCCCGGTAACTTGAGCGGCGATGAGCGATCAGTTGCAGGGCCTCAAAGCCGCGCTCGTGGACCGCTACGCCATCCGCGAGGAGTTGGGCGCCGGTGGTATGGCCACCGTGTACCTCGCCGAAGACATGAAACACCACCGCAAGGTGGCGGTGAAGGTGTTGCGGCAAGAACTGGCGGCTGCGCTTGGGCCAGAGCGGTTTCTCCGGGAAATCGAGATCTCCGCGCGTTTGCGCCATCCCCACATCCTTCCGCTCTACGACTCGGGTGAGGCCGGGGGATTCCTCTATTATGTGATGCCCCACGTTGCCGGCGAGTCGCTGCGCGATCGGTTGAACCGTGAAAAGCAACTGCCAATCGAAGACGCGCTGCGGATCGCCGCCGAGGTAGCCGATGCGTTGCAGTACGCACACGACCAGGGCGTGATCCACCGCGACATCAAACCAGAGAACATCCTGCTCGAGTCCGGTCACGCGGTCGTAGCCGACTTTGGGATCGCTCGGGCGGTGGCGGAATCGGGGGGAGAGCGATTGACCGAGACCGGACTCTCGCTGGGAACCCCGACATATATGAGTCCCGAGCAAGCAGCCGGCAACGCCGAGATCGACGGCCGGTCCGACACCTTCGCGCTCGGCATCGTGCTCTACGAGATGCTGATCGGAGAACCGCCCTTCGATGGTCCCACGGGCCAAGCCATCGTCGCCAAGATCCTGACCGCACCGGTCCCCCCGCTGCGCCAACAGCGCGGCACTATTTCGGAGGAGACCGAAGGCGTGGTCATGAAAGCGCTGGCCAAGGTGCCGGCCGATCGAATTGCCACCGCAGGGGAACTCAACCGCGTATTGAGGGGATTGGAGACCACCCGCACCACCACGACCCCAGTGACCATAGCCCCGGTCCACCGGTGGAAACCAGTCGCGGCGGGGGTCGCGATAGTGGCTGCCGCGATAGTCGGATGGATGGCCCTGCGGCCGAGACCGCCGGCGCCGGCGGGAGGAGATCGGCCATCCATTGCCGTGTTGCCCTTCGAAAACATCGGTGCGCCGGAGAACGAATACTTCGCCGACGGCATCACCGAAGAAATGACAAGCCGTCTCGCGCAAATCTCGGGTCTTCGCGTGATTGCGCGAACCAGCACGCTGCGATACAAAGGCACCACGCAGGACATCCGGGAGATCGGCGCCGCGCTGGGTGTGGATTACATCCTCGAGGGCACCGTGCGCACCGATCGGGGCCCCGACGGCACGGGCCAGGTACGTGTGACACCCCAGCTCGTCATCGTGTCCGACAATTCACATCTCTGGACCGATCGTTTTGACGCCAGTCTTCTCCCCGGAGCCGTGTTCGAGGTGCAAGGGGAGATCGCGGAGCAGGTGGCCCGTGCCTTGAACATCACGCTGCTCGGTTCGGAACGCACGGCCCTGCGCGACACGCTCACGGTCGATCCAGAAGCCCACGACGCGTACCTCCTGGGTCGATTCTATTGGAACAAGCGACGGCGCGATGATCTGGTGCGTGCCGAGGAGTACTTTCGTCGAGCAATCGATTTGGACCCGACGTATGTCCAGGCCTATGTCGGTCTGTCCGACACATACACCCTCTTCGACATCTACAACGTCGAAACGATAAAGGTAGAGGAAGCATTTGCCCGCGCAGAAGCCGCCGCTCGGCGGGCCATCGATCTCGACAGCACGAACGCCGGGGCCTACGCAAGCCTCGGCATGACCTTCACATTCGGTGGGTGGAATTGGCCGGACGCGGAGGCCGCATTCCAACAGGCGATGGCGCTTGATCCCGAGCATCCCCAAACGCACTACTGGTACGCGCAGATGCTTTGGTTCGTCGGCGATCTCGACGGTGCGGTGCGGCGGGCCGCGCGCGGCGTAGAGCTTGAACCCACGTCAGCCGTCGTCCGGAATATCTACGGAATAATGTTGAGCTCCGCCGGACGGTTCGACGAGGCCGTGGTCGCCAGTCGGGCCGCCGCGGAATTCGACCCCGAATTTGGCCGCGGCCGCGCCTCGTTCATCCGAGCCCTGCTGGGCGCGGGAGAATATGACGCGGCATTGGAGGAAATGCGGTTTGCAGGGACTCCGGATTCCATCGCACGTCTGACAGTGGACGCACAGCGGGGAGATCCGGCGGCTCGCGCGTGGATGCTCGAACGAACACGGGCGGGCAGGCGTGGTGCCGCTGACGTGTGGTGGCTGGCCGAACTCGGCGAACCTGACGAGGCGCTGGATCTGTTGGAAGTCCTCATCGCGCGGCGCAGCCGTACCGTGCCCACGGCCATACGCTCACAGCAGTTCAACCGGCTCCGGTCGCATCCTCGGTATTTGGAGATCGTGCGGAGGCTGGGGATCAGGCCGTAGGCGCGGCAGGATGGCCCACCCCTGGCCTTTTCGGTGTCCACGCAACACTATGTCCCCGTCCCCTCCCTATCTCGCCCCAGGCATCGGAGAGTTGGATCCATGTCCGTCTTGCCCCACCGCGACTTCAATACCGCCGGCGCACTCACAGTCGCCGCGCTGATTCTCCCCTCGGCTGCGGAAGCGACTGGCCCTTATCAGGGTCAGTTCGACGAGCTAATGAGTACGGACCTTCCTGCATTCAATCGCATGTTGCAGGAGAGAAGCGTGCCACCGATCATTTCGTGAAATCACCATTTCGTTGGTGCCGAGATCCGAATTTGCCTTCTCATGGAGTGACGACGATGTCTCAACGAACTCGAGTCGAATCCACGCTGTTGATTCTCGTCGTGGCGGCGATCACGACGCTTGTACCGGAAACGCACGCCCAAATGACCGCGCCCAATCCTTACCGTACGGTCGAGGTGGTTTGGGGACAGCTCCCCGAGGGGAGGACCTGGGGAGCAACGAGCGCGGTGTATCCCGCTCTCGACGGTGTCAACATATGGGTAGCTGAGCGATGCGGTCAGAACGGCTGCGCCGATAAGGACGAAATAGACCCGATCCTTTTGTTCGATCCATCGGGCAGGCTACTGAAGAGCTTCGGCGCGGGGTTGATCCTCTGGCCCCACGGAATGCACGTGGACCGGGACGGCAACGTCTGGGTGACCGACGCGGTCGGATTCGGCGCCGCCCCCGAGGGCAGGGGGCACGAGATCTTGAAGTTCAGCCCCGACGGCGAGTTGCTGATGACCCTAGGGAAGAAAGGGGTTGCCGGAGACGGTCCGGACACCTTCCGCCAGCCGTCGGACATCCTGGTGGCTCCCAACGGAGACATTTTCGTCGCCGACGGCCATGGCGCCGGGGGGAACAACCGCATTGTGAAGTTCTCGAGCGACGGGACCTTCATTAAGGCCTGGGGAAGCACGGGATCCGAGAACGGCGAGTTCAGAGACCCTCACGCCCTGGCAATGGATTCCCAGGGTCGGTTGTTCGTCGGCGACCGGGCGAACAGTCGTATCCAGATATTCGACCAGGACGGGAACCACATCGCTACCTGGACGCAGTTCGGCCGGCCAAGCGGACTTTTCATCGACGACAACGACATCCTCTACGCGGCCGACTCGGAGTCGCGCGCGAGCCGAAATCCGGGTTGGAGGCGGGGCATCTACATAGGGAGCGCCAAGGACGGTTGGGTAACGGCCTTCATTCCGGACCCAGAGCCGGACCCGGACAACTCCGGTACGAGCGCAGCGGAAGGCGTTGCGGTGGATAAACAGGGCAACGTGTACGGGGCGGAGGTCGGCCCGCGGATGTTGCGCAAGTACGTAAGGCGGTAGGGCGGTAGAGAGCGACGCACCGGTCGCACGCCGGCCCTAAGTCGGGAACCCCAATTGCTCGGCGACCGCGCGCTGCCGGTCGTCGAGCGTAAGCAAATGCAAATCGCTCGGCTTGCCGCCGGCCAAGAAGAGGGCACATGCGACGTGCCATAGATCGGCGCCTCGCAAATATCCCGCAGCGAGCACTTCGCCAAGTTCCCGGCCCAACAGCTGGTCTGGAAGAACCCACGTGAACCAGCTCAGCAGGTCAGTGGCGGCGTCGACCTCCTCCCGCACGAGCGACGCCCGGAACTCGGCCTCGAGAAGATTCGACGAGAACAGTTCGTCGAACCCCTCCAAACGCCGACCCAACGATGCCGCTCCCTTTTCGCCAAACGCAATCGCTACGAGGCACGACGTGTCGACGTACGCTGCCTTCATCCGTCCCTAGCGTCCGGCCGCCCGGGGCGCAGATTACGCCCGAAGGATCAAACGATTGGAACCGAAACGCGCCCAGTGCGCCAAGGAGGTCTCGATGTACACGAAGTTGGTCGACTCAACGGTCATCCGATTCGCGGCGGTGGCCGCAATCGTCACCCTCGCAATCACAGTCTGGACCGCACCCGTCAGGGCCCAGGGGCGCCAGGACGGAGCCACGGGCTCGCTTCCGTCGATTGAAGACAAGACCGCGGGAATGCAGAGGATCGACGGCTTTTTTCCTCTGTATTGGGACGACGACGTGGGCCAGCTCTGGATGGAGATCTCCCGGCTCGACACCGAGGTACTGCACCTAAACGGTCTGGCAGCGGGCCTGGGATCGAACGACATCGGGCTCGACCGGGGGCAGCTCTCCGGGTCGCGAATCGTCGAGTTCGAGCGGGTGGGCCGAAAGATTCTGATGGTACAACCGAACTATCGCTTTCGAGCGACGAGCGACAATCCCGCCGAGGTGAAGGCCGTCACCGACGCATTCGCCAGATCGGTTCTGTGGGGGTTCACCGTAGCCGCCGAAAGCGACGGCCGAGTGTTGGTGGACCTCACCGACTTCTTGATACGCGATACCAACAACATCACACGGCGGCTGCGTCCGGGTTCATACCGGTTGGACAACGGCCGCAGCAGCATCTACATGGCCATGACCATGGGCTTCCCCAAGAACACCGAGATGGAAGTCGAGCTGACGTTCACCCGCCAGCCCGGCGGTGGTGGCCCTGGTGGTGGAGGGTTTGGCGGGGGCGGGGGCGCCTTTGAAGGAGTCGGAAGCGTGGCGGCCGCGTCCGAGGCTGTGAGCCTGCGAGTGCACCATTCGTTCGTGGAGCTTCCCGACGACAATTACACACCCCGGAAGTTTGATCCCCGGTCGGGCTACGGCGCGTCGACGTACCGGGATTACGCCGCTCCCTTGGGTTCGCCGATGACTCAGCGTTTCATCCGGCGTCACCGGCTGGAAAAGAGAAACCCTTCCGCCGGTGTGAGCGATCCGGTTGAGCCCATTATCTACTATCTCGATCCGGGTGCTCCCGAACCGATTCGCTCCGCTCTTCTCGAGGGAGCGGTCTGGTGGAACCAGGCGTTCGAGTCTGCCGGCTATCGCAATGCGTTTCGTGTAGAGCTATTGCCGGATGGTGCGAGCCAGCTGGACATCCGCTACAACGTCATCAACTGGACCCACCGCTCCACCAGAGGGTGGAGCTACGGTGGCTCGGTGACCGATCCCCGCACCGGTGAGATCATCAAGGGGGTCGTGACACTCGGCTCTCTGAGAATCCGCCAGGATTACATGATCGCCGAGGGACTGCTTTCTCCCTACGAAAACGGCGACGAGACACCGCCCCAGCTCGCCCAGTGGGCGTTGGCACGAATCCGCCAACTCGCCGCTCACGAAGTGGGCCACACCCTGGGGCTGGGACACAACTACTACGACAGCCGCGCCGGACGCATCTCCGTGATGGATTACCCGCATCCTCTCATCACGCTGAACGGCGACGGGGGCTTCGATTTCGCCGGCGTATACGAAAGAGGCATCGGCGAGTGGGACAGCGTGACGATCAGGTACGGGTATCAGGACTTCCCCGACGGCACGGATGAAGACGCGGCGCTGCAAAAAATTCTTGACGATGCATGGGACCGAGACATCCGGTACATGACTAACCAAGACGTCAGCGCCAACCCCATGGTCGACCAATGGTCCAACGGCACCGACGCCGCCGCCGAGTTGAATCGCATGATGGAAGTACGCCGCGTCGCTTTGTCACGGTTCGGGGAGAATGCGATCAAGCGTAATATGCCCCTAGCGACGATGGAGGAGGTTCTGGTGCCGCTTTACATGCACCATCGCTATCAGGTGGAGGCAACGGCCTCTGCTCTCGGCGGGATGCATTACATCTACGCGTTACGCGGTGACGGCCGCGAACCTGTTCGCCCCGTTCCCGCCGGGGAGCAACGTGCAGCACTGCAGGCTCTGCTGGCCACGCTGCAACCGTGGGCATTGGTTCTTCCCAGGACATTGCTCGACAAGCTACCGCCGCGGCCCCCAGGCTACGGCCGGACCCGCGAGCTGTTTCCCCGCTACACCGGGCCCATGTTCGACGCGATCACGCCTGCCGTCGTTGCAGCAGACCACGTCGTGGCAAACATCCTCAATTCCCAACGCGCTGCTCGGTTGGTAGAGCAGAGCGCCCTCGATCCGTCCCTCCCCGGTTTCGACGCCGTGCTGGACGAGCTCCTCGCCGCGACGTTCGATGTTACACAGATGGATCCCTACGAGGCGGAAGTCGGGCGCGCCGTTGAGCGTGTAGTCATTGAGCGGCTCATGGGGCTCGGTGGAAGCGCATCCATGCCACAGGTGCGTGCTATTGCCACGCTGCGACTCGAGCGCATGATGGAGCAGCTCACTGACCGCGTGAGAACGCTCACGAACCAGGCGACCGAGGCCGACTGGAGAAACGCCGCCCACTTCAACCTGTTGGCCCGGGACATCGCCAGATTCCTCGACCGTCCAGCCGCCGAGTTCAGTCGGCCGACGACAATGACCGCCCCACCCGGCGCGCCAATCGGCGAGCCTGCAATGGACTGGTTGAGGCGGATCGAGCCGGTGTGTTCGTGGGGGGATGGGCGCTGGGAATGGTAGGTGTTTGCCCTTCTTGAGCGAAGAGAACAGAGGAAAGATTGTCGGCGCTGGGGACAGTGCACCGGTCTGAGAAGACCTGGAGATGCTCATGTCTGAGGAGCAGGGAGGGTCGCCGTGACACTTGCGAATAGCTCGGCAGAGGATCTACATCGACCATGAACAACATTCTAAGCCCGGTTGGCGGGATCGTCTTTCTTGTGCTCTTTGGGCTGGCCATGCTGGCCCTCACGGCGTGGTTTGGTCGCCATCGCAAGCGAGATCGGACCGAGTTTCTCTTGGCCGGCCGCTCGCTTCGGGTCGGGCCCGCGGCCATGTCGATTGCCGCTTCTTGGATCTGGGCGCCGGCGTTGTTTATTGCCTCTCAAAAAGCCTACGATCAGGGATTGCCGGGGGTGTTCTGGTTCACGTTTCCCAATGTCCTGGCACTGGTGATCTTTGCGCCTCTGGCGTTCAAAATTCGGAAAATCTTTCCCGCAGGGTTCACCCTCCCCCAACTCATGCGAGAAAGGCACGGGCGTGGCGTTCACGTCCTCTACCTCATCCAATTCCTTGGGCTTCAGGTGAGTTCTTTCGCGGTCCAAATTCTGGCCGGTGCAGCGCTTATCCAGATCCTAACTGGGCTGAGCTTCCCGGTGGTCGCCGTAGCCCTGGTGATGATTGCGCTGAGTTACTCGACGCTAGGCGGACTGCGAGCCTCGGTGGTGACGGACTTCGTCCAAATGGCACTGATCTTCGTCGTCACCGCGGTCACGGTACCCTGGGTAGTATGGAAGGTAGGCGGAATGACGGCCGTCTCCGCCGGCTTGGGCGGTGTAACAGGAGAGTTCGGCAATCTTTTTGATCCGTGGGTGGCATACTCCTTCGGCATCCCGGTCACTATTGGTCTGCTGTCGGGGCCGATCGGAGACCAACAGCACTGGCAGAGAGCCTACGCTCTGAAATCCGACGACGCGGTGATCAAGACATTTATCCTGGGCTCATTGCTGTTCGTCATCGTGCCGATTTCCTTGTCCGTTCTTGGGTTCGTCGCGGCCGGCAGTCCCCTTTCACAGGGCTGGGAGATCACTAACAGCCAACTGATTGGACCGATCACCGTGTCCAACCTCTTGCCCAGCTTCGCGGCAGTGCTCTTCAGCGTCATGCTTCTCTCTGGTCTCTCTTCAACGCTCGACTCTGTTCTGGTCGCCGTGGCATCGCTGGCGTCGGTTGACCTTCTAGGCGGATCGTCGGTTGGAGACCTCAACGCCGACCAGGATCGACGGCAGGTACGGATTGCGCGAATCAGCATGTTGGTACTCGCCGGATTGGGGCTTGCCGTCGCGTTAATTCCCGGACTGCAGATCCTTCACCTGTTCATCTTCTACGGGACGTGGCGAGCCTCAACCATGATCCCCACGATTTTGACGCTGTACTGGAAGGATCTCCACCGGAAGGCTGTCTTCGTGGCAATCCTCGCCTCTTTGATTTTCGGAGCTCCTATCTACGGATGGGGAACGTATATCGGGAATCCGCACCTCGCCGTTAGCGGGAGCTTACTCGTTTTGATCCTAGGAGCGTTGGGCTGCGTTCTTGGTACCAAGATGCTTACGAGACGCTTGACTCTTGAATAGGTGTTAAAGATGGCGACTCTCGACCATTCACCTTTGCCCCGAATCCCGCGTTCAAAGCAAAACGATTACGAAGAGAGCATTGTCATCGACAGGCGCGAGCTCTGTGAAAAGATTGCTGGTCGCCCGCTACCGCATCTGAGTGGGCAGCCTGTTCCCCTCGAATCAGCTCGCAACAAGGTGGAAAATTTAATTGGCTATGCCCAGGTTCCGGTGGGTATCGCGGGACCCATGATTGTCCATACCACCAAGGGCCGTCGCGAAATCTACATTCCAATGGCAACTACAGAAGGTGCCCTTGTGGCTTCTCATTCTCGCGGGATGAGACTCCTAAATTGCGGCGGGGGCGCTCGCTCACGCGTAATCCGCGAGGGCTACACACAAAATCCCATTCTCGTGTACGCGAATGCTGAAGAAGCAATGAAAGGGGCGGATACCGTTCGGAACATATTTGACGAACTCGCCGAAATTGTCTCCCAATCCACCACACATGGTCGCCTCGTGTCTGCTGAACCGCAAGTGTTGGGCCGCCGTCTTGTGCTCGCTCTTGTGTTCACAACGGGTGATGCTATCGGCAGCAACATGGGAGCCAAAGCGGCGGAAAGGTGTTCAGCCCACATTGCCGAAAAGACGCTCGCCATGGAACGGTTTGTTCATGGACAGGACGTGGAAAAACGTGCCAACAGCCGCGCTCTTGTGGAGGGAAGGGGAAGAAGTACGGTTTGTGATGTCACAATTCCTCGTGACGAGCTTGAAAAGATGACCCGAACCACACCTGAGCAAATGAGATCTATTCTCAACTCATACCTAGTTGGATTCGCACATCTCGGTACACACAACTGGACGGTGCAGGCCGCGAACGGCCTTGCCGCCGTGCTCACCGCATGTGGGCAGGACATTGCCTACGTGACGGAATGCGCAACGGGATTTCTCGACTTGGAAGTGACAAAGGCCGGGGATCTCTATGCCAGCGTGTATCTTCCGTCACTCTTGATTGGCACCGTAGGGGGAGGATGTGACCAAGGTACCGCTGCTGAATGTCTCGACATACTCGGGGTAAGAGGTGAGGGGGGAAGCAACACCTTTGCCGAAATTTTGGCAGCCACGGTTTTGGCTGGCGATTTATCCATCCTTGCGGCGTTTTCCACACATGAATTCACCGAAGCTCACGAGCGTCTAGGAAAAAATCGGCCCCAATAGTACTGACGCGGGTTTTTCGTCATCGGTGCCGGTGGTCCAGGATGCAGTGCTGCTTTCGGCTTGGGGCCGCCGGTGCCGGGACCCCGATGGCTACTCGTCCCGCAAAGCCTCCACCGGATTCACCCGCATCGCGCGTCGCGCCGGCACGTAGCTGGCGATGACCGTGACGGCCACGAGCACCAACGGGATTCCCAGGAACGTGACCGGATCGATGGCCGACACACCATAGAGGAGGCTCGACACGGTCCGGGTCAACACGAAGGCGGCCACGATCCCGACACCCACGCCGGCCAACCCCAGGGCCATCCCCCGCCCCACCACCAGGCGCACGATGCTTTTCTCGTCGGCACCGAAGGCCATGCGCACACCGATCTCCCGGGTGCGCTGCCGTACCGAATACGAGATCACGCCGTACAGTCCGATGGACGCGAGGACGAGCGCCATGGCGGCAAAGACACTTATGAGCGTCAGGGTGAATCGCGCCGGCGCGACGGCCTCTGCGATGTAGTCATCCATGAGGCGTACATCGGCCATGGGAACGTCCGGATCCAGGATCTCGATCTCCCGCCGGATGAGCGGCACTAGGGCCAGGGGATTCCCAGCCGTGCGGACCGTCATGCTGAGCGAGAAGAACGGGAACCATCGGTGCGGAAAGTAGACGGCCTCGCGGCCGTCGTCGGTCAACGATTCGGCGCGAATGTTGCGGACGACTCCCACGACCTCCGCGGGAACCCGATCGGTTCTGAACCCAGATGTATCAAACGCGAAGACGGCCACGTCGAGCTGCTTGCCAAGGGGATCTTCATCGGGCCACGCGCGCCCGGCCAACTTTTCGTCGATGACGACTACCCGCCGAGCGCCCGCTTGGTTGTCGGCCGGCGACAGGAAGCGGCCCGCCACGATTTGGGCACCCATGGCCTCGAAGTATCCGGGCAGGACCGCCTTGTAGTCGGCCTTGGTCTGGGTCCACTCCTCCTGAGTGGCGTCGCTCGTCCCGTATGAATAGACCAAGTACTGGTCTCCACCGGCCAACGGCAACGGCACCACACCGCCCACCCTTTGGACGCCCGGCAAGCCCTCGATGCGTTGATATAATCGTTCGTAAAAGTCCGCCCGGCTGTCGAGATCGCGATACTTGAAGAGCGGCAACGGCGCCGCAAAGGTGAGCACGTTCTCCGGATCGAATCCGGGCTCGATCTCCCGTATCTTGGAGAAGCTCCGCAGCATGAGCCCCGCACCCACGAGCAGCACGAGGGACAGGGCGACCTCTGTCACGACCAATGTCGTGCGGATCTTGTTGCCACGTGTCCCGCCGCCTTGGCCGCTCCGGTCTTGGAGCGCGTTGGCCAGGTTGGGACTCGTCGCCTTGAGGGCCGGCGCCATGCCGAAGAGGAGCGCCGCCAGAACCGTGGCTCCCGCTGTAAACGCCAGCACCGTCCCGTCGATTCCGATGGTTTCGAGACGCGGCAGGTTCTCGGGGCCCATCGCGACCAAAGCCCGGTTTCCCCACCAGGCCAGCACGAGGCCCAGCGCTCCGCCCGCAATCGAAAAGACGCCGCTCTCGGTCAACATCTGCCTGATGATGCGACCCCGCCCTCCCCCGAGCGCGGCGCGCACCGCGATCTCCCGTTCCCGGGAGGCCGCACGCACCAGTAGCAGATTGGCCACGTTGGCGCAGGCGATGAGCAGCACGAACCCGGCGGCTGTCAACACGGCCATGATCAGCGGGCGCACGTGCGCCACGATGTCCTCGTGCATCGAGTTGACGGTGATGTGCATCCCCGACCGCGCGTGGTACTGGTACTGCTCCCGCAACGTCGTGGCCAACCTGTCCATCTCCGCCTGAGCCTGCGCCACCGTGACGCCCGCCTTCAGCCGAGCCACGACCGTGAAGAAAGCGGTGGCTCGGTCCCCGAAGCTGACCATGTTCTCGGGCGCGGCACGCCAGATATCGATATCCGTGGGCATCCCGGCGTCGGGAGGCAGGTAGATGCGGAAATCCCGAGGCATCACCCCCACGACGATGCACTCCTGCCCATCCACCTGGAGGCTCAATCCCAGCACGTTGGGATCGCTGCCGAACCGCCGCTGCCACAACCCATGACTCAGAATGAGCGCGCCTGGGGGAAACGTGGCGTTGGGATCGGCGAAGGACTGCAGATCGATGGGCGGAGCATCGTCCCTATCGAAATCGCGGCCCATCATCGGCGATACGCCCAGGACGTCCAGGAAATTCACCGTGGTCCACCCGACCAGAACCTGGTCGGCGCGCCCGTCGCCGGTCAGGGTGCCGTTGTTCGCGACCGCGGCGGCGAAATCCTCGAACATGGCGGTCTGCTGTTGGTAATCGATGAAGTCCGGGCCGGACACGAGCGCCCGCTCCACGTTCGTGTTGGCAAGACGGTTCCAGATCAGCACGAGTTGCTCGGGATCCCTGAACGGCAACGGCCGGAACAGCACGGCGTTCGCCACGCCGAAGATGGCCACATTGCTGCCGATCCCCAGCGCCAGCGTCATCACGAGCACCGCCGTGTAGCCCGGGCGCTGGGCGAACGTGCGAAGGGCGTACTGAAGATCTTGGCGCAAGAAATTCATGAAGCGAATTTAGTCCGTGGTAGAGGACGGCGGCACCCGGCAGCTGCTAGGCGGTCACCCCAGGGTCTCGACTGGTGCAGGATTGCGGCGCAGCGGCTTGCTCCTCTCGGTGCCAACGGTAAGCCGGTGGGATGGTAAGTGGATGCATCACGAGTCCTCCAAAAACTTCTCCTCCTTCAAACAGAACTGCTCGACCGGTCCATCTCGAGGAACTCGCGTCGATCAACGATCATCTTGCAGCTCCTTCCCGGGATTTCTGTTTGGCGGCTCCGGGACCGAGGGGAATGGCGTCCATGGCCTCCTGGCTTGGGACCAACTCGGCGTCGCCCGAAGCGTATTCATTGACTTGCAGGATGTACGCTATGATGTCGGCGTAGGTCTGGCGTGTCAGACTGCCCGGATTCTCCTCGGGCATTGTGCGGACCACTTGGCGAAAGAGATCCCATACCGTTTTGCGCCGCCACTCCGACTCAAAATCGGGGCCCCGGAATTCACTCACGAAATGGCACTCGTCGCAGACCTGCCTGAACCGCCCCCGGCCCCGGGCGGCTTGCTCCAGCGAGTAGAATCCCAGAGCGGAGGGCTGCCGCGCAACAGCCGTGGGTGTTGGGGCCTCGATCGAGGTAGCACAGCCAAGCAGCACTGCCAGCGCCGCGGCCGCTACAATCCGCATCCGTTGTGCCATTCGCATCTTCGTTTGTGTTACGGCCCCACGGACCTGTGCCCGGGCAAGGACGCCATTGTTCACCCAAACCGCCTCATGGGGAACGCTTAGCGCGCCATCTGCAACCTACCGACCCGATCGAGGTTTGGCCCCTCCCCCTCGCGTATGCAGCCATTGCTGCACATCTTAAGGAATCGCTTGTGCGCGACGAGCGCCGCATCGGATGGCCTGGTGTGCGTAACCAGATTGTTGACAACAGGTTACGCTGTAGAGGGAAAACCTCTGGGGCCGGCGGCATCGCGTGCGCACACTTATCAGTCATGCGCTAGTTCCGAAAGGGAGCCATTTGGATGTCCCGCGACGGTTTTGATCTCGCGCTGAGCATCGGCGGTGCCGCCGGTCAGGGAATTGCTACGCCCGGCAACATACTGGCACGAATCATTGTGCGCCGCGGCCTCCACTTCAACGCCTACAACGCCTACCAATCGATCATCCGGGGCGGCCACATCTTTCTCACCATCCGGGTGAGCGACCGGCCGGTTCACACCCACGGCGACAAGATCGACCTCCTCGTGTGCCTCAATCAAGACACGATGGACCGCCACCTCAGAGTAATGGGCTCGGGGACCCGGGTGGTCTTCAACAGCGATACGATCAAGGCCGGCGACGCCGGAGACGGAGTCCAACTGTGTCCCCTCCCCGTCTCTGATCTCACCGAAAACAACCGCAACAAGCTGATCCAAAACACAGTTGCCCTCGGCGCCATGGCCAGCCTGCTTGGGCTGGACTTCGCCGTACTCGAGGATGGCCTGACGTTGGCGCTGCAGCGGAAGGGCCAAGCGGTGGTGGACGAAAACCTGGGCGTGGCCCGCAACGGGTTCGAATATGCTCGGGACCGGTTTGAACCCTTCGCTAACGCGATGCCCATGGGGCCCAAACCGCTTGCGGTGTGGAGCGGCAACGAGGCGTTGGCCATGGGCGGCGCGGCAGCCGGCGTCAAGTTCTACAGTGCCTACCCGATGAGTCCCGCGACGGGAGTGCTCCACTGGATGGCCAAGAACGGTCGCGAACTCGGCATCATGGTCCGCCAGGTGGAGGACGAGATCGCCGTGGCCAACATGACCATCGGCGCCGCCTACACGGGGTGCCGTGCGATGTGTGCCACGTCGGGCGGTGGATTCGCGCTGATGACCGAGGCCATTGGGAGTGCGGCAATGATGGAGATTCCCGCGGTGTTTATCAACGTTCAGCGGGCCGGACCCTCCACCGGCGTTCCCACCAAGACCGAGCAGGGAGACCTCTGGCAAGTGCTCGGCGCGAGCCAGGGGGATTTCGAGCGTTTTATCGTGGCGCCGCGGGACGCGCTCGACGCATTCAACACCATCCCGGAATTGTTCAACCTGTGCGAGAAACATCAGTGCCCGGGTATAGTGCTGTCCGACCTGTTGATTTCCGAGGGCACGTTCTCCGTCGATCCCGATGACATCGACATGGGTCCGAAAATCGATCGCGGTGAGTTGATCACGGAACCGTCGACGACGAACGGCTACAAGCGGTTCCTCGACACCGAAACCGGTATTTCCCCACGTGCGTTGCCGGGCCTCGAGGGATACGTGCACATCGTTGCCACGGACGAACAAGACGAGGACGGGCGTTTGATAAGTGACGAGTTCACCAACCCGCACAAGCGTCGCCAGATGGTGGAGAAGCGGGCGCGCAAGTTCGGGCAGGCGGTCGGGCTGATCGCCGCGCCGCAATTGGAGGGCCCGCCGGAAGCGGACGTCACGCTGATCGGATTCGGCTCAACGTGGGCACCGATTACCGAAGCCGTCGAGCTCCTGAGACAGGCGGGAATCACAGCTAACCACCTGAACGTGAAGTGGATCGTGCCTCTGCATGCCGGCGTCATCGTCGACATCCTATCCCGGTCCAAGCGAACGATCGTGGTGGAGAACAACTACTCGGGGCAGTTCTATCGGTATTTGCGGAGTGAGACCGGGCTCGATGTCGACGGTCATATAAGGAAGTTCGACGGTGAGCCTTTCATGCCGCACCACATCGTTGACGGCGTACAAGAAATCATCGCAGGCAAGACGGACCGGTACGTTCCGGTCCACGAACTCACGGTCTGACGAGGAGAATATCATGGCCGTAGCTGCAACCGACCGGCGAGACCCCGCTCAGCTCTCCCCCAAGGACTTCAAGGGGAACGTCGATCCGGACTGGTGCGTAGGCTGCGGTGATTTCGGCGTGTTGCGCAGCTTACAAAAGGCGTGTGCCGAGCTGGGCCTCAGGCCACACGAGATCTTGACGGTCAGCGGGATCGGCTGTTCTTCCAATCTTCCCGGTTATTTCAATTCCTACGGCATGCACACCCTTCACGGGCGGGCACTGGCAGTGGCCACAGGCGCAAAACTGGGCAACCATGAACTGACGGTTATTGCAGCCGGTGGTGATGGAGACGGTTACGGCATCGGCGGAAATCATTTCGCGCACACGGCACGCCGCAACGTCGATCTGACCTACCTGGTCATGAACAATCAGATCTACGGGCTCACGACAGGCCAGATATCGCCGACCAGCAGGGTCGGCATGAAAACCAAGAGCACTCCCTTCGGCAGCGTGGAGCAACCGAGCAATCCCCTCACTACAGCAATCATGAACGGGGCGACGTTCGTAGCACGAGGATTCGCGGGTGATCCGAAGCAGTTGACCGAGCTGATCAAGCGGGCCATCCAGCACGAGGGATTCGCGTTGATCGACGTCTTCAGCCCATGTGTGACCTACAATCACGACAACGACTTTCCGTTCTTCAAGGAGCGGGTCAAGCGTTTGGAAGACGAGGGACACGATCCGTCTGACTGGAAGGCTGCCTGCGAAAAGGCTATGGTCTGGGGTGATACTATTTACACCGGACTCTTTTTCCAGACCAGCGAGACCCCAACCCTGCACAAACTAGAACCGGTTCTAGACGAAGGCGGTGCTCTGGGTCGCCGATCACTGGGGCTGACACGCGAGCAAGGGGAGCTAGTCATCAAGCGCATGATGTGAGTAAGGAGGCCGCGATTACAATGTCGAACGGGGTCAAGGGACACTTCTCACCAGAGGAGGCCGCGCAGATTCACCAAGCAATCGCCGCGGCGCGCTCTCCACTCGTCTGTCCCCGTTGCGGCCAGGCCTTGACCTCGAGCCTTCCGGGTGGCAGATGCAGCAGACATGATGTTTGGGCCCTCCACTGCGACATCTGCCACCAAAGTCTCATCGTGGAAGATGCTGAGTACCCAACGCACCAGGCGTCGCCCAACCTGCACGAATCCCCCCATCGGCAGACGCACAGTTGATAACTGGGCCGGATAGTTCAGCCGGCCGCTTCACCACGATCCAGCCTCCATCAAACCACTCACCGTCCCCGCGCTTCTTGTCTCCTCAACACCCCCTGGCCGAGCAACCCGAACACGACGAGATGATCCTAAGAGCGACGTGGCCCGCGGCAACAACACGTCGAGCAGGTCTTTCCCATGGACCAGCACAACCACATCTTACTCGAAGCCATCGACTCGAACCGGAATGGGCGAGATGACCGAAACCAAGAAGGTGTGTCCGAACTGCGACGGCCAGGGGTACTACGAGATCATACCGGCGGGATGGGTCATTTGTCCCGATTGTAAGCGAACGAGCGGGCACTAATTCGGTCGTGCATACCCAGGGCCGCATCCACGAGTTGCGTAATCAGTTCGAAGAAGCGACCGCCCAATAGAAGCGTGAACTCGAGTTGGCCCCAACCAACTTCCATACCCATACCGCCATTGGACGGGCCTACCGACGCGGGGGCGGCGACGAGGAGGCCAAAGGGCACATTCAGGTGACGCTCCGGAACGGCCCCGAGCCTTATCCACGACTGGCGCCCATGACCCCCGGCGTGCATTCTATTTCCCCATTGCCGTGGCTCCCCAGCACTACTGTTACAGCCGTTCCCCTCCCTAAATCCACGGCAACGAAAGGGGCAACATGTCGGGCATCAACACCGGCCGCGTCATCCTCGGCGGCCTGCTAGCGGGTCTCGTTCTCAATATCGGCGAATTCATTCTCAACATGTTCGTTCTGGACGAGGAGCGAATGACCGAGCTTTACTCGGCAATGAACCTTAACCCTCCGGGCGGGAGTGCGATCGCGATATTCGTCGTATTCGGATTCGTCATCGGCATCACGACAGTGTGGGTATACGCTGCCGCACGGCCGCGGTTGGGACCGGGACCGAAGTCGGCCGCCATCGTCGCGATACCGATCTGGATCGTAGGGTTTCTCATTCCAACCGTAGGCTATGTGGTTCAAGGGATGTTTCCGGCGAACATCGCTATACTCGGTGCGGTGTGGGGGCTAGTGGAGATGATTGGAGCTGCCATTGCGGGAGCATGGCTGTATACCGAGGGAGAGCCTTCGGGCGGCGGTGCGGTAATGTAAACGAGCACTGAGAGGGGCGTCGGTCGCCACACTTAGGCGTCTTGCGCCCCTCCAGTTCTTGGGCTCACTGTCCTCCTAGCTGTCTTCGGCGGACGAAAGGACGCTACTCATGGAACGCTTTGTCATATGGTTCGCGGTCTCGGCATTACTGAGCCCGGTTGAAGCGGGCGCCCAAGAGCCCGTCGACCTCCAAGCCATCGAGCGTATCAAAGCGGAAGGCCTCCAGCATTCGCAGGTGCTCGAGATCTTCGGCACGCTGACAGATGTCTTCGGCCCGCGTCTCACGGCGACGCCCGCGTACAAGACGGCGGCCGACTGGGCCGCCAATAGTCTCAAAACCTGGGGTATGGAAAACGTCCACCTCGAGTCGTGGGAGTTCGGCCGCGGGTGGACGCTCGACCATTTCACTCTCGAGATGGTGGAGCCCCGCTACTTCCCCATGATCGGGTATCCCGAGGCATGGACGCCGTCCACGCACGGGGAGATCGTCAGCGCACCCGTATTCATCGGTGACAAGACCGCCGACGAGATTCGCGCGATGGCGAGTGAGCTACGTGGTGCCGTTGTGTTGCCGGTCCCAACGCAGGACGCGTTCATCACCGAAGACCGTCAGCAACCCACGGAGTTCGAGGAGCGCGTGCGAATCGGCGCACCGCGCACCATTCGCACCGCAGGGCCAGTTGGGCGCCGCGAGCTGCCGGCGCTGCTTCAGGAAGTGGGCGCAGCAGTGCAGCTCCGGCCCAGCCAGGGCGCCCATGGCACGATGTTCGTGTTGGGACGCAGGCAAACCGCCGACGATGCCGTTCCCACGGTCGTGGTTGCGGGCGAGCACTACAACATGCTCGTCCGAATGGTGCAGCGCGGTATCGACGTCAAGCTCCGCGTCAATATACAGGCCACATACCACGAGGACGATACCAACGGATACAATGTGATCGCCGAGATTCCCGGGACGGATCCCGATCTCCGAGATGAGGTGGTGATGCTCGGCGCGCATCTGGATTCGTGGCACTCCGCCCCCGGCGCCACCGACAATGCGGACGGCGTGGCGACGACGATGGAGGCGATGCGAATACTCAAAGCGATCGGTGTTTCGCCCCGCCGCACTATTCGGCTCGCCCTCTGGGGCGGCGAAGAGCAGGGGTTACTCGGGTCGCGGGAGTACGTCCAGCGTCACCTGGCCGGCGACGAAAACCGAACGCGACGTGATAATCTGTCCGTGTACTTCAACCACGATCCAGGTAGGGGACCTATCTACGGTTTCTATCTGGAGGAGAATTCCGCGGTCAAGCCGATCTTGGACGCATGGCTCGAACCGCTACGCGACCTCGGCGCGCGCAGGAACGTCATCGACAAGATCGGCAGCACGGATCATCTCAGTTTCATTCGAGCTGGGATCCCAGGGTTCAACACGGTGCAGGACTACGTCGGTTACGACGTGCGCACACACCACACGAACATGGACACATTCGAGCGACTGAGCGAAGCCGACCTCATGGAATCAGCAATCGTGCTCGCGACCTTTATCTATCACGCTGCAATGCGCGACGAAAAGATTCCGCGGGGTCCGCGGTGAATTGCAGCAAGACTTTCAACGACGATCCGCTCACCATCTCACCCCGGTCAGCTCCTCACTCAGCCTCTTCAGCCTCGCCCGAGCGTCCCTATCGTAAGCCTGATCGTTCGCGCGCGCCGGTAGCAGACCGCGGAAGAACTGCCCAGGTTCGATTTCCGTTGAGATAATCAATTGCATGACTGCATCTGCACCCTCGCCGATGGTGGCCCGAGGCCGGACGCCCGCCCTGGCAACCATACCCGTGGGCATGTACGTGGCCGGATGCAGGGAGTTGACCATCACGCCGGTACCTTCGAGTTCCTCATGGAGATCGAACGTGAACATCACTTGCGCGAGCTTGCTCTGAGCGTAGGCGCGTCCACCGCTGAAGTTGTTCTCGATCATCACGTCGTCGAAATCGATGGGGCGCTGTGCCAGAGATGAAACGTTGACGATGCGGGACGGCGTGCTGGCCAAGAGCCGCGGCATCAGCATATGTGTGAGCAGGAAGCCCGACAGATAGTTGACCTGGAAACGGTACTCGTGGCCGTCCTCGCTCAGCAGCCGCTCGTTGGGCGTGGAGCCGATGCCGGCGTTGTTGATGAGCACCTCGAGCCGGTCGTAATCGCGCAGGATCGCTTCAGCGAAATCGCGCACCTGGTCGAAGGAGGCGAAATCCGCGGCGTAGAAGCGCGCACTGCCTTTGTCCTCTCGCTCGATCTCGGCGACAAGCGCCATCCCCCGCTCGCGATTACGGCCGTGGACGATGACGTGGGCGCCCAGAGACGCTAGTCGGCGAGCCACCTCGCGACCTAGGCCATTGGTGGAACCCGTTACCAGGACCACTTGCTGACCCGGGCTGGGCCGCGCGGGCGACTGCGCATTGGCTGTCGGAACGGTCACGAGCGAGGCACCTACGAGACCGGCCAACGCGAGGCCGAGTCGCGCGGTACGGCGAGCAATCGCCTTTCTGCTTCGATTCATGGTCCGACGACTCCGTTGTAAGCGTAATGCAGATTGCAAATTGCAGATCTCAGATTGCCCTTCCACCCCCCAGGCGTATTGGTGCGTCGACCAATCTGCAATCTGAAATCGAGAATCTGAAATCTGAAATCCCCCCGCCCTAGTTCCGTATCCCCGCCGCTACACCCTCCGGCCCCAAGTTCCGCCAATGCGGGTTGGGTCCCGGTAGCTGGCGTGGCCACACCTCGGCCAGCGTGTTGCCATCATACAGCCGGCCGTTCTTCATCACGTACATGATCGACACGCTGTTGCGCAGGTCTTCGAGCGGATCGTCGTTGAGCACCAGAATGTCGGCCAGCTTCCCGACCTCCACGGTGCCGAGGTCATCACCGAACCCGATTGCCTCCGCACCGTAGATGGTGGCCGCGCGTAGCACGTCGTGGTTCGAAGCACCACCGGACCCCATCGCCCATAGCTCCCAGTGGTAGCCCAGTCCTTGAAACTGGCCGTGACTCCCTACCGCGGCGCGTGCGCTGTCGCTCAACAGTTTATTTATGAACTCGGCGTGCTTCGAGAACACGTACTCCTCATCCAGAAACCATCCGCCGCGGCCTGGGCTTCCGCCGGCACCCGTACCGCGCCGCCGCGTCCGGGCGTCGACGCTCTCGTGCGGCGTGAATCGGCGGAGCTTCTCGTTTGCGTGGGGGTTTTCCTTTGTGTAGAAGTAATTCTCCCCAAACGGGCCGCCGTACGATACCAGCAACGTGGGGCTGTTGGTGGTTTGCGACGCTTTGAAAAGCTGTACGACGTCGTTGTAAATCGGGGCAATCGGTAGCGCGTGCTCGATACCCGAGTAACCATCAATGGCGTGCGTGAGATCCAGTTTGAAATCGAGCCCACCTTCGGTGGTCGGCATCAACTCGAGTTCCTTAGCGGCCTGGATGATCCACTGGCGTTGTTGCCGGTTGCCGCTCATGTACATCTTGAGCGTCTTCGTGTCGTAGTACATGCTGTAGCGCTTGAGCACGTTCTTGGCATCGTCGGCGTTTCGGATGTTCTCGTTGATGAATACGCCGGGACCCGTAGAGTAGATGCGCGGTCCGAGCATCCCGCCGATCTCGACTCGATCCTGATAGCTCAGCACGTCAGTCGATGCGGTCTGCGGGTCGCGCGTCGTCGTTACCCCGTACGCCAGTGTGGTCAGATACTGCCACGTTTGCTCGATGTGGATCTCCGGAACGAGCCATTGCGGGTGGTAATGGGTGTCAATGAAGCCTGGCATCACTGTCTTACCAGAGACATCGATGATCCGCGCTCCTTCGGGTACCTCCACCGAATCGCGCGGGCCGACCGCTACGATGCGATTGTCGGTCACTACCACGTCGGCGTTCTCGATGATCTCGTGTCCCTTCATCGTGAGCACGCGCCCGCCCCGCAACACGACGCTGCCTTCCGGTACGTCTCTCGGGAGCGTTACCTCGATGCGGACTTCCTGTGGCTTGTACAAGGTGGTGTCGGTCGTGGCGCTGTCGAGCCCGGCTCTTACCGAGTCCGCACGCTGCCTGATTGCCAGCGCCCTGGCCCGCGCCTCCGCCGCCGCGCTTAGCAGGGAATCGGCCTTGACCAGCACCGAGTCCGCGATCAAGCCGTTGAGCTTGGACTCGAGCGAGTCGGGCACCTCGGCTTCGTCTTTCTTGAGGCTGTCCACGACTTGCCGCGTGGCCTTCAGGCTGTCGATTATCGCCCGTACTCTGAGCGCGTCGGCCACCTTGGCGCGGGTGTCCTGGACGGTGCTGTCCTCGATGGCCTCTACCCTGCTGAGATCGTAGGTGAAGAGCGCGTTGCCGATGGCCCAATAGACGCGGTTTCCGTCAGCACTCCACGAGGGGAACTCGCCGCCGATAGTCGTCATCTTTCGGACCATCACAGGTGCCGAATTCGGACTGGCCACGGACACCGTGGGCGTCTGTCCTCCCACCTCGGGAATGTCGATTGTGTAGATGTGGCTACCCACCTGTGCAACCGCGCGGCCTCCGGCGGGTGACATCATCACGAGCCCGGCCGGCGGTGGTTGACGACCACCCTCCAGGGCAGCAAGCAGCGGATCGGGCCTCGGCGTTGGGAACACACGACGCGGCAGTTGCTCCCACTCGCTGGGATGCGGTGAGCCGATGCCCCCGGGCGGGAGAGAGCCACGTACCTTGAGGTGCTCCTTCACGTCCGTCCCGTCCCATCGGAACGACACCAAGCCCTCCGCGGGGCTGTAGGCGTAAATGCGGTTGGGCTCGTCCGTCCGGAAGTGGGCCACGTCGCGGCTTCCGGTGGGAGCGATCAACGTGACATCGCCGCCGACTGCCGGGACCCACACGAACTCCCCTCCCAGCGGACCGAAGAAAACATCGGGCGCTTTTTTAAGCTCGCGTGCGGCGGCGCGCGTGGCAACGATGCGCTGCCCATAGGGTTGCCCATCGGGGGACCAAGCCAGGTTGTAGTACAGCGCCGCTACGCTCGTGAGCTGCGTCAGCTGGCCGGAGCCATCGGCCGACGCCCTCATGATGTGGCCGCCGACGCTGTCTTCCCATGTAACGAAAGCAATCGACGCACCATCGGGGGACCAAACGGCGTGGTATTCACCCACGTCGTTATTCGTCAGCCGGCGGCCGGCGCCGTCCGGCATGTCCTTGACCCAGACCCGGTCGAACGCCGTGAACGCGAGTTGACTACCGTCGGGCGAGACCACGGGGTGGCGGATCTGCCGCGCCGTAACCGCCGCCGATGTATCGACCTGGTAGGCGAACTTGACCTCCGGCCCGATATCCAGGTCGACGTCCACCTCGAATGGGATGTTGGTGGCTGCGCCACCATCCATAGGCACATGCCATATCTCACCGCCGTAGGACACCACGACCGCTCTTGAATCCGGCGTGAAGCTGTATCCCGGCAAGACGTCGAGCGGCGCGCGCGACTCCATCTCGTCGCGCTGAACCGGGTAGGCGAGCCAATCCTCTTCACCCGTCTCGAGGTTACGCTTCCGCAGACCGGTTTCGGTGTTTTCGCGTGTTCCGTAAACCAGCCACTCGCCGTCGGGCGAGATTGCAGGCCGAAAACCCGATCCGTACCGGCTCGTGAAGCGCGTGGAGCTACCGGTTTCACGGTCGTATCGATAGAGCTGATACTGCGGGAAGATCGCGTTGTACTGCCAGTCGCCGGTCCGGCCGGCATACCAGATGTAGCGGCCGTCGGGACTCACCGCCGCGCCTATGGTCTTGCGACTGGCGGGCTCGCGAATCACTGGTATCGAACTACGCCGGCGCACATGCTGCATCTGGAGTTTCGCCGTTCCAAACAGAGAGCCCGAACGACTTACCACAATGTGCTCGCCGTCGGGCATCCACTCAGG
>SMVB01089892.1_pt1 | contig 44404 bp, 40 predicted proteins | sample 2456461 | NCBI WGS metagenome assembly SMVB01 (sample SAMN11095934, study PRJNA526329) | marine sediment metagenome | biome: Marine sediment; feature: Surficial sediment; material: Deep marine sediment; isolation source: Hadal surficial sediment | place: Pacific Ocean | collected 2014-05 | depth...
CCAGGCAACCAGTGCATAGGATTCATCAAGGCTGAGATTCATGGGGCCATCCCCAAATGTAGTCTCAGAGTTTCCCCCATCATTCCCCCCAACAATAGTGTTTTAATCCAATTCACTAGGCTACACTCACCCGTAGAAGACATCGTCGCTGCTGATGATGTCGTTTACGGGAATAAACTGCAATGATTCAACACAGTTTCAGCACCTTGAGAACAGTTTTCATGCGTCATGCTGTTCTATCACTATTGATTATTTTTTCTCCGCATGTCCTGGCTGAATGGGCAGGCAACCATCCTGTCGGTTCTGCCTTTCCTGACGTAACGGCACAAGATCAAACAAACAAGAAATGGACAAACCATGAGCTGATAGGGGCAAATGGCCTGATCTTCTTTGTTAATCGATCGACAAGCTGGTGATCGATTTGCAAGAAACAGCTCGTGGAGCTGTCAGAACATCAAGCAGAATTTGACCAACTGGGTGTGCAGGTTGCGGTGATCACCTATGAGACACCAGAAACCAACCAGAAGTTCTCCGATCAGTATAGTGTTAAATATCCTATTTTGAGTGATACCAAATCACTTCATATCAAGGCATGGGGATTGCTGAACGAAGCCTATAAACCCGGGAGCCGTGCTTACGGTATACCACACCCCGGGATATTCCTCGTCGACAGGAATGGAATCATCTTCAACAAATTTGCTGAGGAAGGTTACGTAAACAGGCCCGTTCTTGAAATCGTCATCAACGCCACCAGAGAAATGGTCAGCAAAATGGAAAAGGGTGAAATGTGAAAGTTCTCGTTGCAATGATGAGTCATGAGACGAATACATTCTCCCCGGTGCCAACATTGCTGGAACGATTCGGCAATGGGAAATCTCCAGCAGAATTTGACGAGGCCTATCATCATCTAAAAGGAAAATCGGCAACCATGTCAGGCATGCTGGATGTTGCAGATGAGTATGGAGCCGAAATCGTGACGCCTATTGCTGCAGGCGCCCCACCCTCTGGGCCTGTTAACCAGGAGGCATTCGAGTATATGGCAAATATCATCTGCGATTCGGCTGAAGGATGTGATGCTCTACTACTGGATCTGCATGGTGCAATGGTGACAGAATCTTGCGAGGATGGTGAAGGCGAATTATTGTCGAGACTGAGGAAACGATATCCTGACATACCTATTGCGGTAGGCCTCGATATGCATGCCAATCTCTATCCTGGGATGGTTGAAAATTCAACAATCATCACCGGTTACCAGACCTACCCCCACATCGATATTTATGAAACCGGCGTTCGAGCAGCAAGACTCTTATTTAAAAGCCTTGACGGTAAAGTGAAGCCGACAATGGCATGGGGAAATGTACCCATGCTTCCTCATGTTATGCGCCAGGGGACGGACGACCTTCCTAACAAGGAACTACAGCGAAAGGTTAAGGAACTTGAGGCGACGGAGGTCCTGGCAGTCAGCCTTTTTACAGGGTTTCCTCACGCAGACATTTACAATGCCGGACTTAGCGTCGTCGTTGTAACGGACAATGATCCACAAAAAGCCATAGACGTTCGCGATGATTTACTGGAGATGGCGTGGAGCGAGCGGGAGACCTTTGTCTATAAGATCCAGCCCCTGAAAAAATCTGTTGCTGCCGGGTTAGAAGCATCCAAAGAGCCTGGTGACGGACCTATTATCCTTCTTGACCACTATGACAACACAGCCTCCGGCGGGACGATGGACACCACGGAGGTACTCCGGGAGATTCTCAATCAGGGACTCGAAGACGTTGCCGCTTTTGGCATCTATGATCCTGATGCAGTGGAAACAATGATTGCTGCCGGTGTCGGGGAAAATGTAACCGTAACCATCGGTGCAAAATTTCATCTTGATGCCCTGGCTGAACAAAGCAAACCCCTCACAGTAACAGGAACTGTGAGGGTCATAACGGATGGCGTGTATACAGTCAAAGGCCCCATGGCGACAGGCTCAACCATGCACATGGGTCGTTCAGTGGTACTCGATACAGGAAAAGTCCAGATTATAGTTATATCAAGGCACATTGAACCATACGATCTTGGCTGTTTTGAGAGTCTGGGGATCAATCCCCTTGATAAGACATTCCTGATGCTGAAGAGCAGAATCCACTACCGGGCGACTTTTCTACCGATCGCCAAAAAGATCGTCGAATGTGCAGGCATAGGAGTCTGCACTTCTGATTATAACCAGCTCAAATTTAAAAATGTTCGCCGCCCTATTTTCCCGTTGGATAATATTAACTCGGCAAGTTACAAAGAAGGATTTCCACAGGAGTAGCGTCGATGACAGAGATGGTTTTCTACGAAGATAGTTACCTGACAGAACTTGAGGCGACTGTTACCGCCGTTGACGGCAATGTTCTGGAGCTGGACAGAACCTTGTTCTACCCCCTGGGAGGAGGTCAGCCAGGAGATACGGGCTGGGTAGTGTCAGACTCTGGCGAGCGATATGTGATTTCTGATACGAAGAAAGGACCTGAGTACGGCGCCATACACCATTTGCTGGAGTCAACAAACCATGGGTTCAGCCAGGGTGAGAGGGTAAGGACAGGCATTGACTGGGACAGAAGATATGCACACATGCGAATGCACACCGCCATGCATCTACTCGGTTCTCTCATCCCGGTACCGGTAACTGGTGGTTCAGTCGGTGCAATAAAAAGTCGACTGGATTTCGACATGGGCGACCTGGTACTGGACAAGGACGAACTCACTAAGCAAATGAATGAGTTGATAAAGGCTGGTCATGAGATAGTTTTCGAATCAATGACGGAAGCCGAACTGGATGAAAACCCCGGCCTGGTCCGAACCATGTCTGTACAACCACCAAGAGGAGTCGGCGACATACGTATGGTTCGGGTTCAAGATGTAGACTTTCAGCCTTGTGGAGGGACCCATATCAACAATACCGCCGAGATAGGCCCAGTACGTGTTTCAAAAATTGAAAACAAAGGCAAGAAAAACCGCAGATTCCATCTTGTCTTTGAAGACTAGAATATTCCTGCGTCCAAACCGGCGGCGATACCCATGCCTAATTCTTCACATCGAGTGATGTCGGTTTTAGTCAGATCCCCGACGACGATGAGAGGCTCCTGGATCTCCTTGAACTTGTAGCCAATGCAGATTCTCCTGATGCTCATTAAGGCACCCTGTCCGTCGTTACCGGCACCGATAAAAATGCAATAGGGTTTGGCATCAACCCGCCCTTCCACTTCATAGAATGTTCTGTCGAAAAAGTCTTTTAGCGCCCCGGACATGTATCCGAAATTTTCCGGCGTGCCGAATACCAGTCCATCTGCCCAGAGCAAATCCTGATCGGTTGCTTCATAGGCTTTTAAGAATCTCACTTCAACATCGTCAATCTCTTCATTGCATGCTCCAGAGTAAACGGCGTTGGCCATTCGCTGATTCTTGCCACCTTTACTGTGATAGACGATTAATAGTTTTTTCACTGCTCTTCTGAACCCTTTACATAATAACCATCAAATACTTCAGACCAGTTTTTTCCGTAGTCGGTAGATGACTGCCAGTGTTGTCGAACCCGACCTTCGTCCAGTGGGGTCCAGGTAATGCGATCGATGACAGTTTCTGCCTTGTCATTGATTCGCTGTCCGGTGAGCTGCATGCTGCCATCTACTATGCCACCGGCTAATTCAAGACTACTGCCGCTGGTATCGACCCAGGTTTGATGCCATGTTTTACTAGCCTGGTTGTAATAATTATAGCTGGTACCCCTGAACTTTCCCCCACCGCTTGACCAGTTCTCCTGCATTACACAGTTGCCCATCATCTTGATCAGATGATTGGTTCCCTGCTTCTTACCATCGGCAGAGTAGGAGGTCCATTCTCCCAACCAGAAATCGAACTGGCTGTATTCAACGGAGGAGCAAGGTGGCTGAGTTTCCTCTTGTGGATATACACTCTGCGTTGTGGCTAACAGAACAAGGGTAAGGATAAAATAGGTTTTCATTTAAATGTCTCCGTGGAATTGACGAGTAACTCCTTTTTATTGGTACTCCACTGTGCAGCGTTTGTTCATTAACCCTTCACCAATTTGATTATCTTCCTGGACAGGTATTGATAATCTGGCACCTCAAGGTTAAAGGACGCAATTGACTCTTTCCGGACCCTGCCCGACTGGTCAAACTCACTCCGGTGGCACGGGCATTCAAAACCCAACCCTTCCTCATTTACCTCCAGCCGGACTTCACAGCCAAGATGGGTGCAATTCTTATAAACAATAAACAAGTCAGGTTTTCTCGATCTCCATGGATTTTTTGCGAAGCCCGGCTGGCGGGAAGAACTAGATTGAGGGTCTTTCAGGTCATCGGCCTTGAAACTCGAATTGTCACTATTTAAGGACCTTCGTACGACATAAAGATGACGGCCCTGCCAGGAAACAGTTTTCGAATCTCCCGGCATCAGCCCGGAAATATCAATCTCCATCGATAATTCACTGTTCGACGTGGGCAGGAATGAGCGGATAAATGGATAAATAGTGAATGCCAAACCAGTGACCGTAAATCCCTGCACTATTCTTGTCAGTAGGGTCCTGCGATTCATCTTTGACAACCCCGAGGGGTATCAGTTTCTTCCGGGTAATTCATCATGCAACTTCATCCATTCGACATGGGTGTCATAAAAAGAATGGTTAGCCGGGGCCCGGTCGATCTCTCCGGTGAATAGCGCTCTGGCAATATGCAGTTCACCCGGCCACTGGGTCGAGCGAAAAAAAATAGGACTGCCACAGCGTGAACAAAAGCCACGCTCAGCATCCGCAGAGCTCTTAAACCACCGTAATGTGTGATCTTCATCATTGATCTTTACCGCACTCTCTTCACATCCTACCCATGTAACGATACCCGCGCCATGCGCGGCCTGACACATCGTACAATGACAGTGGCTACACCACAGGGTTGGTTTTACGTTTTCGAAGTGGACCGCGCCGCAGGAACAATGTCCATCCATGCTAATCATTCCCCAATCGATAGACCCTGGTGGCTGTGCCGTAGAACAATGCGTTCTTTTCTGATTCGCTTTTTGAGGCCACGAGTTTTTTGAATGTATTCCAGAGGATGGCGTAAGAGCAGGATTCCTTATCCACAGGAAAATTGCTTTCAAACATGCACCGATCTACTCCAAACTGCTCAATACAATATTCATAGTAGCGTCCAGTTCGATTTACCAGTTCTTCCGATGTCGGTGGCGTTTCATTTTTGTGCCAATCGAAGCCATTGATTTTCATATTGAGACCGCCTAATTTAAAGTTCACATTCTCGCAGCTAGCAAGTTCGGCAATATCATCCTGCCAGCCTTCAAAAACGTCTCCGGGATCATAAGGGCCAATGCCAAGTGGTCCGCCGAAATGATCAAGGATCATGGTCACAGACGGAAATGACTTTGCGAGGTCGACAAACTCTGGAAGTTGGTGATGATAGAACCATGCATCAAAACTAAGGTCCATTTCACCGAGAACAGCCAAGCCTTCTCTGAATTTCTCACTGAGCATAAGGCTTCCTGGTGGATTGGTATGGGAGTTACGGATATTGGGATCTTCATGCCACCCCGCAGCGTGGCGTATTCCCTTGAACCGGTTAGCACTGGCAGCCTGATGCGCGGATAAGACCTCCTTGACCGCATTGCCAAGTGTCAAATCAGCAAAACTCACAATCCCCGCTGCAACACGGGTATTACCATATTGACCACTGGCACTCATCGCGGCGATACCCTGGACAAATTCTGTTTCGCCAACCGGCGCTATCGCCTCCGCGCCATCCTTTCGGTACATGGAATTGCACTCAACGAATACGGTGCTTACGATGTTGTGACCAGAATCGATATCAAGTAGCAGATCATCAAGCAGGTAACGGTTACCAGGGTGGTCCCACAGGTGGTGATGTGGATCACAGATAGGCCTCTCTGGTTCCAGGGTCTCTTCGCTGATTTGCGATAACCAGTCGGCTTGATTCATCACTCTTCTCCCTCGCAATCAATAGTGCAGTCGTTGGTGCTTCATGTTAATTTGCAAATATTATTGAACACAACCTTTGAGATCAGCCTCGAATTTCACTGGTGCGCGATAACAATTAATAACGATCAACTCAATCGGTAATATGGAGCAACTTTCTTCTATGACATACAAAGCACTGGCATTCGATCTGGATGGTACCCTGTTGATAGGAGAAGACCTACCCCCTGCTCACCGGCAAGCTGTCATTGATGCAAATGCAGCTGGATACGAGATCATTATCGCCACAGCAAGGTGGCGGCAGATGGCAGAAAGGATTGCCGCAGAGATTGGGATTGTGGCACCTATCATCGCCTGCAGTGGTGCGCAGGTTTATATCCCCGAGGAACAGCGTGATATTTTCGACCACCGACTACCGCTCAATTTTATAACGGAGGTATACGCCATCTGTGACAGTCATCGTTGCATTGCCACGGTGACGGTTGATGAAGACACCCTGTTAAAATTAGACGGGAAACCTGACCCTGCTTCAATCCCGGCAGAAATGAAGTGGGTGAAACAATTATCGGGTACAGAAGATATTCTGCCACGAATTGCAACGGTCCAGGGTTCAGCGGCGGTTGCCAAGATCAAAACGGAGCTTAAGGAAAGATTCGCAGAAACCGTGAATATTTACGATTCAATAGGGCCTAGTGGAAAACTTATACTGACAATGACGGCGAAAGCGGCCAATAAAGGCCACGCACTTCTGGCAGTCTGTTCGCATCTGAGCATTGATCCGGCGGAAGTCATCGCCTTTGGCGATGCAGAGAATGATATTTCGATGTTCGAAGTTGCCGGAGGATCCGTTGCCATGGGCAATGCCGAGCCTCCAATAAAGGCGGCGGCAACAAAAGTGACTTCGGCTAATACTGAAGATGGTGTCGCATTGGTCATACATTCTTTGTTGAAGACTGGAACTCTGTAAATGGACACCTATCAATTTGATGCCTCAGACGGAAGGCAGATTCACTGTTATCGCTGGAAAGCTGAAGTAAAAACCAGAGGACTGGTGCATATTGCTCATGGCATGGGAGAGCATGCCGCACGATATGACTGGGCTGCATCGAAGCTGGCCGCTGCGGGTTATGAGGTCACGGCTAACGATCACCGCGGGCATGGGCTTACAGCAGATGTTCTCGGCGAATTTGGAGAGGACGGCTGGAACAGAACCATTACAGACCTGCATGAAATCATCCAGTCGTTAAAAAGTGATCATCCAGACAAACCAATCATTCTATTCGGGCACAGCATGGGCGCAATGCTGTCCCAGCAGTATATTGCAAGGCATGACCCAACAATAAAATTATTAATATTGTCTGGTTCACCGGGAGCTGGCAATGCCTTTCAGATGTGGATTTTTCATCTCATTAGCCGATTCGAACGATGGCGAGTTGGTGATCAAGGTGAAAGTGCGCTCCTACAAAACCTGTTGTTTGGCAGTTCCAATAAGGATTTCGAGCATGCTGGAGCCACAGGCTATGAATGGTTATCCAGGGACAAGGATCAGGTTCAGCTGTATATCAATGATCCTATGTGCGGCTTCGTCCCCTGCCCGATGAGTGTGTGTGATTTGTTTAAGGAAGAGCGAGTTAACTGGAAGCCTGAATCCATCAATGATATCCCCGCTGACCTTCCGATATATTTGTTCTCGGGTTCAGCAGACCCGGTACACAATGGCATGAAAAATATGAATCGATTGTTAAAACTCTATCGAAGGCATGGCCTCAGGGTGACAACAAAATTCTATTCCGAAGGGCGCCATGAAATGCTTAATGAAACCAATAGAGAAGTCGTTATTGAAGAAGTAATCGACTGGATTAACAAGCAAATTTAGGATTGGCTGTCTGGGTTCTGCCAACCCCAGGCTGCTGCCGCATCCCCGTGTTCGATGACTCTTTGATGAACAATGTTTAGAGATTCATAAATCAACCTTGTGGCATCAGGCACGCTGATGTCATCCGGCAGGTAAATAGGCGCCTGGTAATTTGCTGATGCGGGTCCTGGGAAAATCTCCCGCGTACCCTTAGGCCTTAGTTTGGCAAGCCCCGCGAGGTAGCACGGCACGATTGGAACCTTCATTTCCAGGGCCAGTATTGCAACACCATATTTGAACCTGGCCATCGAACGACTGGTGGATCGGGTACCTTCAGGGAATATAGCAAGGTTTGCACCCTTGTCCAAAAGCCACTTTGAGTAGTCCAGTGTCTTTGATCCTCCACCACGTCTGATCGGGAAACTACCGCCTATCAGGGAGTTGTACCAGGGTTGAAGTTCGAACTCTTTCCGCCCGCCACCTTTTCTTAGAAACCAGCGATCGGCGGCGGCACCAAAATAGATATTCCATTTAATACGTTGGGGTAAGCCATGAAATAACGCCAGTGCGTCGAAGTGACTGGTATGGTTTCCAACCACAATACATGGGCCTTTAATATCCTTGAAATTCTCCTGTCCAGTCACAGAAAAAGGTTTGCAGTACTTCCACATCCAGCGGGAAAACTGACGCCATCTGAAGCAGAATCTGAGTATCTTGGCCCACCATAAAATCTGCCATTCGTGTGGACCTTCTGTCCTGATTTCCTGCTTTAGCAGCCGTTGAAAAAGCGGGATATCAATAGCCGCTAACAACATGGTGTCTGGAGAACTTGTTGTTGTCAGGTTAAGTACAGCTTGTTGAGACCTGAAGTTATCTGACACCTCAAATATGGTGCAATGATCATGGGATCCAAGCAGAAAATAGTCAGCGAGGATATTTGCTTCCCATTGTTCGAGGGTTTCGCGAACAGCGGACAACTTCTTCGGATTATCCAGTACTTCTCTCTGAGACTCAGGGGTAAGACGAGTCAGCAACACATATGCTGGCATAGACTTCTAGCCTCCGTCAGAGGGTTTGCTACCCACAGGCGGGATGCTGCTTAACATTTCAACGAAATCACCAATATCAATAGCCGGTAATGTTGTTATCTGAATGGTTCCCCGGGCACCAAGTTCCACGGTTAACCGCGCCATCACCTCATTGGACGGCGCTTCAATAATATTGACAAAATCGTATCCACCCATGACTGCAAACTGGGCAGTCACCCGCGCCCCCATTGACTCGACTTCCTTGTTTACCTCCTGAAGACGTTCAGGTTTTGCCTTGAGGGTCTTTCGACCTTCATCGGTCAACGTGCTGAGCATGATATAGGTTGCCATTGATGATTCTCCTTAATTTGTTATTCCAGTACGTAGCGACCTGGTGCTTTGTCCAAAACAGGGTATTCTTCCGAACCCATTTCGCTTATTGATTCAACTTCCGCTCCAGATCTAGCCTTTAACCATTCGATCCAGTGTTCCCGCCATGACCCTGGGATTTCTACAGCCTTCGATATCCAGTCGTCGGCATCATCTGGTAATTCCGGCGCTATCCAGTACTTCATGTACTTGTTTGGTTTGTTGCTTATAGTTTGCGTGTGATTTTGGTTTGTTAAAACAAATTGCACGTCACCGCCGAACAGTCGGGTCGACCGGTAGCATCCCCGCCAGGGGGTAATATGATCCGTGCTGCCAGCCATAATATAAGTGTCATAGCATATATTTGACAAATCTACCGACTGACCAACAACAGTGAGGTTACCCTGTGCCAGCTTGTTCTCCCACGCCAGATCAAGGTAGTCGCATTGCAAACCCGCAGTCACTCTTGTGTAATCCATAGACCAGAATAGTAGTGGATGAATTGGTGGGGGTTTGCCTATAAGCCAGTTATCCCTGAAGAATGCCATGACACTTTCTTCCGGGGTCAACATAGCAAACATTTCAAAAACATCTTTTTCGTCAAAGATCCCTTTGGCTTGCACCTTGCTTTTCTGCATCTCGATTGATCGTTCCGATACAAACAGGCCGAAGTCACTGTCTTCAGTTCTGTTGTCCAGGATATTGACGAATAGTGAATGGCTGTGAACAGATTCGATACCACGGGAATCAAGCAGTCCGAGAGCAGCAGCTGTGGTGATACCACCAGCACACAACCCCATCACATTGACCTTATCTTGTCCTGTGATTTCACGCATCGTATCAATTCCCGTAATCACTGATTCAGCATAGGTATCAAGATTCCATTTTCTTTGCGTGGAGGTTGGATTCCGCCAGCTTATTGCGAACACCCTGATTCCCTCGGCAAGCAGTTCCTGGAACAGGCTCCTGTCCAGTGTCAGATCGCCGAGATAAAACCTGTTTACCTGACTGAACACATAGAGGAAGGGACGTTCATGGATTGTTTCGGTTATTGGCTCATATTGCATAAGCTCAAACACTTCATTACGGAAAATAACTGAGCCAGTGCTGGCTGCCACATCCTCACCGATGGTGAATCCTTTGCGATCAGCCACTGCCGGATATCCGTGGTTGTGTCGAAGGTCATCAAGATAGTTTTTTAGGCCGTTGGCGAGACTTTGACCACGGGTATCGAACAAGGCTTTTAGTGCTTGCGGATTTAAATAGAAGTTGTTGACAGGCGCCGCCAGGTCTTTCAGGATTCCCATGAGAAAGCCCGCACGTTTCTTGTCCATATCACTGAGGTCAAGTTTATCTAACCATTTATCAAGTGCTCGACCCCATGCAATGTAGTATTGGCCTACACGTTTAAAAAGAGGATTGGCAGTATAGTAATCGTCTTTAAAACGGCTATCTTCAGCAGTCGGGTCAATGCTGCTCAAACCCATTGTGATCGCCGCCAGTTCAAGGGATAAGTCTTGCCATACACTGGCGATAATTCTCGGATTCTCGGTTAGTTGTTTAACCAGGGATTCAAGCGCGTGCATGACCTCTTCACGATCCACACCCAACGCAAGATTGAGAGCGACACCTTCGTTTTGTCGGCTAGATCGTTCTTCTACCGCCTCGACCATCCAGATTCCCTGCTTTTATTTTTCTTTTTACACGAATCAGGTGTTCTGGGCAAATTCGTTTTCGCGAGGGGCACCGGCGCTGAAGAATGAAAAGTATGGTTTTAGCCCCATGGTCAATCCTGCTGATCGCTTTACAATATCCAGCTGAGATCCAGGGATACTTTGCTGAAACATGCTTCGCCATTTTCCCGGCCTGGTTTTACCTGGCATTAAGATGGCCATCTGTGAAATCGTGCCCTGGTTTTAGGACCTGGCATCAATCTGGCTTGTCCTACCAGGGTAGAAAATCGTTGAACCTGCCGCCATCACCAGTCACCGGAGTTTTCCATAGACGACCACGGTTCTTCAGGTTCCAGGGAATCACCAGCCTGCAGCAACTCAATTGAGATGTTGTCGGGCGAACGCACGAAGGCCATGCGACCATCTCTGGGTGGTCGATTGATGGTGACACCACCATCCATCAGCCGCTGGCAAGTTTCATAAATATTCTCAACAGCATAGGCGAGATGGCCAAAATTCCGGCTGCCATCCCCGAGCTCATCACCATCCCAGTTATAGGTCAACTCAACCTGGGCTTCATCATCACCGGGAGCAGCAAGAAATATGAGAGAGAACCGCCCCTGGTCATTATCATAGCGCCTTAAGAGATTCAACCCGAGTTTCTCGCAATAAAAGTCTAAAGAGGCATCAATATCCTGAACCCTGACCATTGTATGAAGGTATTTCATTGTTTCTCCTGCAGCTGTTTACAAGCAACTAAAATCTGGTAATAAAGGAATGATACTCAATCACCTCTAATTTTTGTATTAGCTCGACTCATCAATGTTTAAGTTGTGTGATGGTGAAGTCTTTTTTAAGGAGCTGGATGATTCCGCCTTCCCCACCCATGTGTAACGCACCCACAACAACAAGATAAGTACCACTTGTCGCCGCATACTCACGAATTATTTCGGTCATTTTTATATTTCGTTTGTCGATAAGATTGTGCATTTGCTGACTCAATCCAGGATATTGATTTGATGCTTCGATGGTGAGTTCAAGCATTTTATCCACATCTCCATGTTCCCAGGCGACGATGAGTTCCTTGAGATCATTCTCGAGGGTCTTCATTTCCTCGAGTGAAGCCTTTAATGAGAGTCCCTGCACTTCAATCGAATCCGCAGATAATATTCCAATCTGTTCTCTGAACGACTCAAGCTGTAGTATTTCCTTGCCTTCCGAAATAGCTCGTTGTTGTAGTTTCTGATCAATTCCGTATTGAGGTTCAAAACCATACTTCGACAATTCTTTCTGGCCGATAGTCAGCATCAGGAACCAGGGTTTCATATGCCGCACATTTGCAAGACTCAGATTATTTGCCTTGAGATAGGTTTTAAGCAGAGACAGGGTCTCCCTGGAAAGATCCGACTCAATAGATGACGGCGGCGTATAGATTCCTTGTTGCTGCATGATCTGATTCATCTCCGTTTCATTCAGACGAGTCAGATCAACTTCAAAAGCAACTTTTTCAGCCTCTTTAAAAGCGGTCTCAATGGGTGCCGCCAGTGGATACATATCAGGTTTCATGGCGTGGATAGAACCCAACAGATAGACCTTTGCTTCTTCTGTTTCGAGCAACCACAAGCTAAGCGGTTTTTCGTCTGCCTGCAGAGGAATAAGCGGGAGAGCGAATATCAGCCCGATAAACATGGTTGATATTTTTCGGAAGTGCCTACTCAAGATCGAATCCTCCAACGTGCACTGGACTAGACCATAGCGTATGATCGTCAGCCTGCTTGACTTTTATGTAGTAGAAATCATCGACACCCATCTTACGAGTATCAGTGAACGAAAAAGAAACTTTACTGAGATTCACAGTATTTGCCAGCTCAATTTGGACATAATCATCATAGCCATTGACATTGATTAGACGCACTACACCACCATCAATGATGTCGGCCAGGGTAATCAGTTGGTGTGACGACGGCGTTTCACTAGGCCCTCGGTAGGCCGGCATAAGGTCTACATCTTCAAAACCTTTTTTGATATTCAGTTCCAGAGATATTTCTTCCCCTGGCAATTCCTGCAATGTGAGCACAAAACTAGATTCAGAACCATGGGTCCAGGTGATAAAGTCTACTCTCGCGGATTCAGCAGGGTTCAGTGAAATGGCAGATCGTTTACGATTCTTGAATCCCGGTGCCGAGATCGCACTAATTTTTGCCCCGAGTATTCGAATATAGCCCAGCCATTCCCGGCCATTTCGTGGCAAGTCCCAGCCAGGTGCAATGGGTTTGCTGTCAGAGCCCAGTGTAACCCTGATTCGCAACGAACTTTCATCAACCGGTGGGGTGTAACGATTAATGACTTCGCCATTCCTGATAAGCTCGACTCGATCAATGGCGGATGTAGCGTAAACATGGCCTTGAATTTTACGACGGTCCTGCCGGGGAACCCTGCTTCCAGGTAACCCACCATTGACATCAACAAGCAAAATTGATCTTGGTCCCGTGCTTGCATAGGTACGACGGGCATGAATAGCCGTTCCTGGCTCCTCATCTTTGGTCAGCAATATAGCCGTCTGGCCACGATCTAAATTCCGAACTGGCAGGTGGGAAGTGCGGCTTGCAGAGTAACCAACACGATAGCCCAGGCTTGAGAAATACTGACCCAGCCACTCGTGGCTACTGGAACCGGAATGAATCTCTACGAGAATGGGATCAATAAGACCCCGATGATCAGGTGGTATCTCAGGTAATGCAACGACAAGGCGTTTTGTACCCCGCAATTGGCTGGCGGGGATAACCAGGTGATGACCACCACGTGATAATGGCAAGCTCACCACTCTTGGCTTATCGAAGCTCTCCAGCGAGAAGGGATTGTATTCCGGGAAGTAATCATCGTGGTCGACTACCAGGTTCAGGTCATAAAGGCCCGTCGTTTGATGCCTGATTTCATCTGGCGACTGAATTGCATCACTTTCATTGGAATGCTCATGCAGGTTTACCCAGGCTATTTCAAGGTTGAGATTGTCGTCAACAAGAATTGGATTCGAACGACCTGTGAGTCCCCCGCCACCGGTACGTACAGTAATTTCGTGTAGTCCTTCAGAGTCAAACTTTAAGTCTTCTACCAGCAGGACATTAGTTTCAGGGAGCAAGACTCTTTGTTGAAAAACGCCATCTACGATTACCTCCAGTTGAGGCGTCGGTCCACTGGCAAGGTTGCCGAATCGGTCTTCAGCCCTGATGGTAAGATTAAATCGTTGGTGGTTCTTCAGAATCGATGGGGCCAGTACGACAAGCCTGGCAGAATGACCGGCGACAACTTCAAACTCCTGGACTGGGATTGTAAAGAAAGGACCCATGGGCTTTACGCGCAGGTACAAAGGAAGAGTAATGTGGCTACTTACGATTTCAGGTAGTTTAAATTTAAGTCGGCCCGCGCCGTAAGAAATAGTGATCGTGTCGCCTTGTAAAAGATTGCCAGTGACAATCTCGAAAAACAGAAGTTCAGCCAGACCGAATCGGCTACCATGAGTTCCGCTGCGCCTGATACTACTGCTCTTAAAGACAACGTCAGGGTTGCTACTTTTTACGCTGACGAAGTTCTCAACATTTTGATCAAATGCCTGTAGATGTATGTCGTGCTGCCAGTGTTTTGCGACAAGTATCCCTGTACCGATCTCAAGCGGGGTTCCCACCGTATACACTTGCCTGGCTTCTATCCTTTCTCCGGCACGAAGAGATTGTGGGACCATAAGCTCTACAGTTCCCAATTGCCCGGGTGAGTTCCTGAGAATATTGAGTTCTTGTGAATAGCCATCAAGCTTATCGGCAAGCTTTGACAGGAAAGCCTGACCATCTGAATCACGTGCCTGGCTGGAAGACGCGATGGCGGGATATATATCGAGTGGTAATTGTATTCCAGCCTGCCACATCTCAATCGCTATCTGTTTGAGCGCATCACCTTTGGACCTGATGGATGTTGCTGTTAAAGGAGCGGCAGTGACAGGTCTGCTAGTCCCAGCTTCTGTCGCCATTTCCGGTAGAGCAGCATTGAGAGCCTCCGGAAAAGCGGACAGTGCCAGAGTTAAGCCCAGCACGATGATGAAAAATTTCATGACAATAAATGCAGCCGGATGACACGAATTAAGAAGAGGATTAACTATATTTTGGCTCGAATGAAGGCCATCAATGCCTGGGTTGAGACATCACCTTCGCTACCTAACTCTTCATCGATTGACTGTGATGTCTTGTCATTGCCTGGAATAACAATGGCTTCCACATCCGCGGCAGCCAATTTTTTAGCAAATCCCATTGCCTGAAGTTTGGTTTCTTCACTGCTGGCAACATAAAGAATAGCGAACGCTGGAATATTCTTACCCTTCTGAATGTGATGCACCGGTGAAGATTGCCTCCACACCTCCTCATCGTCTCCAAAAATCAGACGGTGTTGGCGCCTTTCAATAAAACTGCCAAGTTCTATCATCAAACGATTGATATCAAAACTGGCCGTATCTATCGCTACCACTGCCCTGATGTTTTCAAGACCTAGGCCCGCGGACTTAAGATAACTCTGGTTTGTCGCCGCCAGAGATACAAGATGAGCACCAGCCGCGTGTCCCATCAGTATGATGGCATTTGAATCCAGTCCGTAGGTGCTGGCATTTTGTTGAACCCATGAGATTACGTTGACGATATCCTGGACTTGATCGAATACTGTATTGTCCCAGCGTAGTCGATAATTCATGCTGATGACGGCAATGCCCTGAGACAGGAAATAGTCAGGTTTTTGATTGACATCTGACTTGTCACCAAACGCCCAGCCACCACCATGGACGTAAATAATCACCGGGAGTTTTTGATTTTTGTCTTGCCAGTAAATATCGAGTGATTGCAGGTCGCTGGCAGAATCGGGATCTGCCGCATAAGGCACATCAAGCGCTGACTTGTAGGTCCCCACCTCGGCAGCAATACAGGTCATGCTGACTGCCAGGCACGCTATCCCGATCGTAAAGCTAACAAATTGACGCCTAATTCTGAAATGCAAGTTGCAGTACCAGCCCGTGTAAATGCGCATTAAATCCAGTTTGTCCCGCAAAGGCAACACAAAAAAAGTGAAAACTTGTAAGCTAAATCTATTGTTTACTGTCCGGCAAAACAGTATGGAGACCAGCTATTGGTTTCATGTCAGAGTGAAGTCAAAAAAAAGGCTACCGTGGTAGCCTTTTACAATCATCTATGGATGCCTATTAATGCCTGGGCATGTCGAAGAATGGTTAACTGTATTGCTTTAGCTCTTCCCTTGCGATAACCCTGCGATGCACTTCATCGGGTCCATCAGCCAGGCGCAGGGTGCGCTGAGAGGTCCACATGCCTGCCAAAGGTGTGTCCTGTGAAACGCCCAGGGCGCCGTGAATCTGGATTGCTCTATCGATAACCTTTAGTGCCATATTCGGCACAGCCACCTTGATAGCTGATATATACTTGCGTGCCTCCTTGTTTCCGAGAGTATCCATCATGTGAGCTGCCCGAAGCACCGCTAATCGGCACATATCAAGCTCGATTCTTGAATCTGCAATGACATCATAGTTCCCGCCGAGTTCTGACAGGGGTTTGCCAAACGCGGTGCGGGAGAGCGCCCTTCGGCACAATAATTCGAGGGCCCTTTCAGCAACGCCAATTGAACGCATACAGTGGTGGATTCTTCCTGGACCGAGTCGGCCCTGCGATATTTCAAATCCACGCCCTTCGCCAAGAATAATATTCTCTTTTGGAACACGAACATTTTCAAATTTAATGTGCATGTGTCCATGCGGTGCATCGTCCTTTCCGAACACGAACATCGGTCTTACGATGGTGACCCCCGGGGTCTTAATAGGCACCAGAATCTGTGACTGACGCAGGTGCTTGGGTGCATCCGGATTAGTCAATACCATGGTGATCATTATTTTACATCGGGAGTCTCCGGCGCCGGAAGCATAGTGCTTCTCTCCATTGATGAGCCACTCATCACCTTCAAGCACTGCGCTGGTGGCAATGTTGGTTGCATCCGATGAGGCGACATGAGGTTCTGTCATGGCAAAAGCAGAACGGATTTTTCCTGCAAGAAGAGGCTCAAGCCACTCCTTCTTCTGTGCTTCCGAACCGTATCGTTCCAGGACTTCCATATTGCCGGTATCCGGGGCAGCACAGTTAAACACTTCTGATGCCATCGGATTACGTGCCATTACTTCTGCAAGGTGAGCATATTCGAGGTTAGTGACACCGGCTCCACCCTGGCTCAAGGGTAGGAAAAAGTTCCACAATCCAGCTTCCCTCGCCTTGTCCTTGAGACCATCTAATATTTCAGTCTGGCGATCGTTCAAAGACCATCTGTCCCCGACACTAATCTGCTCATAGTACTCTTCGGTAACCGGATCGATCAGCTCACGCACAAATTTGTCAATTTTGTCCCGTACAGGGATGAGCCGTTCAGGGATATCTAGATCCATCATTTTGAAATTCCTCTGGTGGGTGCTTGTACTAGCTGCAGCAAATCAGCATTGCCAGCCTGGATTCGCAGTCTACAAGCATGTAGGGTTGTAAAAATAGCTATATGCAGGAAATTGATATATTTGTATCTCGGCAGGTGATTGGTGCCTGCCATGTCATGCAGGTTAACCGCCGATCAGCTTCATTACCGTGGTTTCACCTTCGAACTGCAGCTTTTTATCACCCAGAGATTTGATCAGGATACCTTGTAATTTTGGTAGAACCTGGTGTGGTGGCAGCTCGAGTAAATCACCGATGTATTGTTTACGACTGCTGCTGAGGCAGCCGTAAAGGTAACCATCTGAAGACAGTCTTAACCGCGTACATGAGGTGCAAAATGGTTCACTTTCATTGGCTATAATACCGAATACACCCTTTCCTGGAATCTTGAAACGTACAGCGGTCGAATCGTAGGGAGCATCAGTGCGTTCAAACTCATAGCGGGTACGGATGGTATCAAGTAGAGATTCCATTGGCAGGAAATCAGCCTGGAAGGCATTGTTGTCAACCAGATGCCCCATGCGCATTAGTTCTATAAATCTCAGTTCTATACCGCGATCAAGACAGTAATCCAGCAAGGGCAATATGTCTTCCCCGTTCTGGGTACGAATAGGTACCATGTTAATTTTTAACCTGATGCCCATATCCAGCATGGAATCGATTCCGGTTAATACTGTCTTCAAATCACCGCCCCGGGCAATCTTCTTGAAGCGAAGATGGTTCAACGTGTCCAGGCTAATATTCAGCCGCTTGATTCCAGACTCTCTGATGACGGCCTTTTTTCTCTCAAGAAGCTGGCCATTTGTCGTCATGCTCACATCTGATAGGGATAACTGCATCACGCCGAGTAAAAACTCATCAAATTTGGGTGTCACCAGTGGCTCACCACCGGTGATTCGTAGCTTATCGATCCCGGCAGCCTGCTGCAGATAGGTGACCGCTTTGAGTAATTCTGAGGCGGTCAGTTCGTCCTGCGCCTTCATCAGGCGTTTTCCATCAGGTACACAATAGGTACAGGCGTAATTACAGGCGGCTGTAAGGCTGACACGCAAATTCCGAAATCGCCTGCCGAGTTTGTCGACAATCATAGTAGGATCCTTGTGGGAAAATTATCGCATGGAACCATTTGGAAGAGAAGTCGGCTAAAATGAAGCATCAATGGTATTGGTCGTCGTTTTCTGTGCTGAAATTCATCGAAAAACCCTTAATGGCCTGGCTCAATGCAGGTCAGCCGCCTCGTAATTTCCCGTTAAGTGATTACGAGAGAATCAGCTATGAACTGAAACCATGCGATATCCTGCTGGTCGAGGGTCGATCCAGGGTGAGTGATGTTATTCGGTGGGTGACCAACAGTCCCTGGACGCACGCGGCGCTCTATTTAGGCCGAATCCACGACATAGAGGATCCTGAACTTAGCCGGATCGTTAAAGACCACTACCGTGGTGATCCTGGCGACCGTCTTGTCATCGAAAGCCTCATCGGCCACGGAACAATCGTCAGAAACCTGAGAGTGTATAAATCAGAACATTTGCGTATTTGTCGTCCCTCCCGACTCTCCCTGAAAGACAGTCGGCAGGTCATACGTTACGCCATTAGTCGACTAGGCTTCGACTACGATGTACGCCAGATATTTGACCTGCTGAGGTTTCTCTTCCCCTGGTTCATACTGCCACGTAAGTGGCGTTCTACGCTGTTTGAGTCAAATGCTGGCATGTCTACCAAGACGGTTTGTTCAACGATGATTGCCGAGGCGTTCGCCTTTGTTCAATTTCCTATACTACCGCTGATCAAACAATCTGATAATGATGGTGTCCAACTGTTTCGCCGCAACCCGAAACTCTGCACACCGAGTGATTTTGACTATTCCCCTTATTTCGAGATTATCAAATACCCCTTCGTCGATTTTCGCCATGACAGTGATTATCACCTTCTCCCCTGGAATGGTTCCAGTGAACTGTCTGAGGAAGAGACCCGGTTGTACATCGATCCTGACAACAGCCTCGATGCCAAGGCTGTGAATGAGTCAATTCTGGATGCATTTGAGAAGAGTAAGCTGAAACCAATTGAGGGTGAGATTCTACCACCGTCCGAGGATGAAGAAGATACTTAAGTTAAGGGGCACTATTGCGCAAAGCTCGTTCCAGGGTGGCGACAAAACCATGAACCCAGAACACCTTGTTCGAGCCTTTCACCAATAGCGTGTCCCCCACTTCTAGCAGTGTTACCAGGCTTTCAGGATCAAGATCTTCAATAAAATCATGGTGACCGAGGTGGATATCCCCGAGGATCTGGCTCGCCTCGGCAAAACCCTCTCCCACGGTGATGACGCCATCCAGCGAAAGACAAGATTCTAATAGTGAGACGTGTAGGCTCTGGCTCTCGGGTCCGAGTTCGAGCATTTCGCCGAGTAAAGCAAATCTCTTCCCGGTTGATCTTGCAAGCGCTTCTATTGCATAGCGCATGCTGACCGGATTTGCATTATAACTGTCATCTATGATTGTTCGCCCTGATACGACGAGGGCATTTCCCCGGCCAGCAAGGGTCTGCAATGAAGGAATCGTTCTACAAGCGTGATCAACATCTCCACCCAGGGCATAGACTGTCGCAAGACAGGCTAATGAGGTTAGTATCCTGGGTTCACCACCAGTTTTGAAAGAAAACGGATAGTGCTTCCCCTCAATAATGGTATCTACCATGCAACTGCCATTATCATAGGTCACAACACCTCTGACCATCGCCGTAGTGCCAACTCCAAATGAGATAAAATGGCGCCGATCCAGGTTTTTTGTGTCAATAGCCTCATGAACGACTAGTGAACCACCTGATACGAGCCCCCTGGCGATTGATAGTTTTTCCTGGCGAATACCTTCGAGGTTTTCAAAACTACCGAGGTGAGCCGGCAGGACATTCAATACAATGGCAACTTCAGGTCTAACGAGCTTGCTGAGCGGCTCAATTTCACCCGGGTGGTTCATTCCGATCTCAAATACACCGAACGCGGAATCGGCAGGCATCCTGGCCAGCGAGAGAGGCACTCCCCAGTGGTTATTATAACTCCCGGTTGAAGCGTGAGTGGCTGCCTGCTCATTGAGAATCGATTCCAGCCAGGTCCTTGCGGTTGTTTTACCGCTACTGCCTGTGATGCCGATGACTTTCCCTTCCATCCGTTCCCGTGCGGCAGCTGCAATCATCCAGAGCCCATCCAGGGTATTATCAACTGTTATTCTCGGTAGATTAGATTTGATATCCCTGGAGACCAGCAAGGCACTCGCACCAGCTGTTTCTGCAGCAGCGATAAATTCATGACCATCACGCGCACTGGCGTAGGCGGTATTGTATTTAGGACCAGGATCACCAGCCAGAGCAATAAATAGGTCCCCTGGGTTTGTTGTTCGGGAATCGATACTAATCCCATTGATATCGGGGCCAGGCACGGATGCCTCGATACCACATGCTGCTAACAGTTCCGGAAAGTTCCACAGCATGTTAATTAATTGCGACGATAACCGGGTACCCGGATGATCTGTTTTTCATATTATTGGTTGTGTGCCTCCGCTGTTTTTCGGAGCAGATATTTTTGCACCTTGCCTGTGGATGTCTTGGTCAAGGGCCCAAAGATAATTGTCTTTGGTACCTTGAATCCTGCAAGTTCCGCACGACAGTAATCTATGACCTCTTGCTCGGTTAAGTCCTCATTGGGCATCACCGTCACAAATGCACAAGGATGTTCCCCCCACTTTTCGTCGGATTTTGCGACAACCGCGGCTTCCATAATTTTCGGGTGTTTGAATAATATATCTTCAATTTCAATACTCGAAATATTTTCTCCACCACTGATAATGATGTCTTTTGACCGGTCTTTTATCTGGATATAACCGTCCGGGTGGCAAACTGCAATGTCTCCGGAATGAAACCATCCACCCTTGAATGCGGCTGCAGTCGTCGCTGGATTTTTCAGGTAGCCTTTCATGACGATATTGCCCCGCATAAAGATCTCACCCTGAGTTTCCCCATCCCAGGGTACTGGCTCAAGCGTGTCTGCATTGGCTACCATCATTGCCCCGGCTAAAACAGCTGATATGCCCTGCCTGGCTTTGAGTGTCGCCCTCTCATCGGAAGAGAGGTCATCCCACTCAGATTTCCAGGCCGATACAACCATCGGACCATAGGTCTCGGTCAGGCCATAAACCTGGGTGACTTCGAAACCCAACGCTTCCATTGCCTTGATCACTGCCGCAGGTGGCGCGGCACCCGCTGTCATCACTTTAACCCCTGCCCGGACGTTGTTCTTGAGATCCCCTGGTGCATTGATCATCGTGTTCAGCACCACCGGCGCCCCACAGAAGTGGGTCACGCCATTCTTCTCGATTGAGTCGAAAATAGCATCTTCACGGACGTGGCGGAGGCAGATAGTAGTGCCAATTGTCGTGGCAAGCGTCCATGGGAAACACCATCCGTTGCAATGGAACATGGGCAGCGTCCACAAGTATCGAGGGTGCAGTCCCATCTCCCAGGACAATGCGTTATTCGCTGCGTTGAGGTATGCGCCGCGATGGTGGTAGACAACTCCCTTGGGGTCGCCCGTCGTACCCGATGTATAGTTCAAAGAGATGGCATCCCACTCATCTTCAGGCATAACCCAGCTAAATCCTGGGTCTCCGTTCGCTACCAGCTCATCGTATTCCATTGATCCCAGCAACTCGCCTTCCTGGAACAGGGGGTCAATAACATCTATTACGGTAATTTTCCTGTTCAATAGATTCAGCGCATCTTTCACAACCGTTGCAAACTCACGATCCGTGAGCAAAACCGAGGCTTGGCCATGCTCCAGAATGAAGGCGATAGTCCTGGCATCCAGCCGGGTATTGATCGCGTTCAACACCGCGCCGGTCATGGGAACGGCAAAATGTGCTTCAAACAACTCGGGAATATTAGGTAGCATGACAGCCACAGTATCTCCACGACCAACTCCGAGCGTGGATAATGATGAAGCGAACCGAACACTCCGATCAAACATCTGCTTCCAGCTTCTGGACAGGTCCCCGTGGACAATGGCCTCATTGTTCGGATATAAGGTCGCTGCTCGCTGGAAGAAACTCAGTGGGCTTAACTGTTCGAAATTAGCAGCATTCTTGGTCAAATCCTGATCGAAGATGGATAGTTTGGACATAGATTGAATTTTCTCGGTTCCGGGCAATTCACTATCTTACTTGGCTCGGCGCATGTTTTGGCAATGAATGATGATTGAATCTTGATGCTCGGCACTTAATCCCATAGGATTTCCCTCTTTAATAAGCTGCATGGAAATAAATCATGACCCGACTGATTCGAGGTTTCTGGAACATTTTGACCGCATTGAAGAATGCAACAGGAAATCTGATCTTCCTGTCCCTGGTGGTTCTCATCATTGTTGCCCTTTTCACAAGCGAAAGCGCTTCTGTACCCGATACCACGGCGCTGATACTTAATCCTTCAGGCGTAATAGTAGATCAGTTGACTCCCGTGGACCCAGTGGCTGAATTTTTCTCGGGATATGGAGATGATGAAACGGAAACGTTGCAGCGAGATCTGCTCGAGGCCATCAGCCGGGGAGCAGAAGATGAGAGGGTAAGGTCACTGGTACTTGATCTGTATAAGCTTGAGGGTGCTTCAATGAGCAAGCTTGAAGAAATCGGTTCAGCGATACTCCAGTTCAAGGAATCCGGTAAGCCTGTTTATGCTTTCGGTGCTAGCTACAGCCAGAGTCAATATTTGTTTGCAGTCAACGCAGATAAAATATACCTGGATGAGCAGAGCTTCCAGGCCCTGGGAGGCGTTTTCTTAACGGGCCTCGGAGTCTACCCGACCTTCTTCAAGGAAGGATTAGACAAGTTAAAGGTGAAGGTGCACATATTTAAGGCAGGCCTGTATAAGGGAGCAGTCGAACCGCTACTCCGAAATGACATGTCGCCCGAAGCCAAAGAGGCGAACGCCGGATGGATTGGCGTGCTCTGGGATCAGTACAAACAAACTGTCATCAAGGCGAGAAAAATATCGCCTGAGGCATTTGACAACTATACAAATCATTTCGACGAGATACTCTCATCCAGCGACAATGACTCCTCGAAACTTGCACTTCAGCAGGGACTTGTCGATGGCATTGTAACAAGAGAAACATGGCGCAAGGAGATGCAATCAATCTCCGGTGTCCATGAATCCACGTACAATCATATTTCATACAAAAATTATCTGCTGGCGACACGGGCTCCCACCGCCGCGGTAAACTCGATGACCACTAAAATCGCGGTCATTACAGCCACTGGCATTATATACGACGGCAATCAACCAGCAGGCAGCATCGGTGGAGATTCCCTCTCAAAACTCATCCGCCAGGCTCGTGAAGATAAACAGATCAAGGCAATCGTCATGCGAATCGATAGTCCCGGCGGCAGTGCTTCTGCCTCAGAGCTAATACGCAGCGAGTTGCAACTAACCCAGGACAAGGGCAAGCCAGTGATTGTTTCCATGAGTGGTTACGCCGCATCCGGTGGTTACTGGATAGCAAGTACAGCGAACCTGATCCTCGCAGCAGAAACTACCGTCACTGGATCAATCGGCGTCTTTAGCATCTTCCCTACTTTCGACGAAAGCATGGGTGAACTAGGCATATACACAGATGGTGTTGGTACAACAAGCCTGAGCGGGGCCTTTGACACTCTACAGCCAATCAACCCTGTGCTGGCGAGAACACTGGATCAATCTGTGAAACACACCTACGCAAAATTTCTGGGGCTTGTTGCCAGGGGCCGGGAAATGTCAGTTGAAAATGTCGACAAGATTGCCCAGGGGCGAGTCTGGGCTGGCTCAACAGCAGTTGAGCTGGGTCTTGTCGACTCTATTGGTAGTCTTGATGACGCGATCAAGTCTGCAGCCTTACTTGCAGATATAAAGGACTATGAGGTTGTCTATCTTGAGAAAGAACTCACTACCAAAGAATTGCTGCTTAAGGAAATTCTAAATTCAGGCCTCCAGGCAATACACTCGGTAACTGGAGGAGTCTCGAATCAATGGCCGCTGCTGAACAGAATACCTGAGGAACTAGGTAGAATTTTAGACTTCACCAAAGCCCCCGGGGTCTATGTACAGTGTTTGTACTGCAGGGTTAATTAGCTAGTTTCTGTCGGTAAAATCCTGCTTTAGAACAAATTGGCGAGACGGCCAATAAATGTCGTTTTAATCATCAATGGGTTAGCAAGAAACTAGCTCCGCAGTAAACAGTTCTCGGACGGGAACTAGCTATCCCGGTCGACGGGCTTCCGCATTTTCTTCTGCTGGCCATGTCTGCGTTTTGAATCTGCCCTTCTCTGCTTTGCTGATTTAGATATCCTGGTCTTCCGGCGTACCTTTGGCACAAACTGTGCCTTTTGCAGGATTTCATCCAGACGCTGCAATGCATCCGCACGATTCTTTTCCTGGCTCCTGAATTTCCGCGACTTGATGATAATCATTCCCTCTGTGCTGATTCTCTGGTCAGACAGATTAAGCAGCTGGCGTTTTAGTTGTTCAGGTATTGTCGACTTTAAGAAATCGAATCGAAGGTGAACCGCGCTCGAAACTTTATTTACATTTTGCCCACCAGGGCCACTGGCCCTAATGGCACTGATTTCAAGTTCGCGCTCCGGAATATCGTTGACTGAAGTCATACTCGCTACCTTTGCATCGACCATTACTGTTCTTCTTCCCAGGAAGTCACATTTTAAGGATGGTTAGCCCAGAATTCAGACACTGAAGTTTCAAGCGCACCAGCCGAGTGCGTTTCCGTGACCTGCCAGTGCCGGGGAAATAAATCACGATAACGAGCTTCCTTAAATCGTCGATCAACAAGGCAAATGATACCCCGGTCGCTGGTATCTCTGATAACGCGACCAGCAGTTTGAAGGACTCGATTCATGCCTGGATATTGGTAAGCAAATTCGAACCCGACACCATCATGGTCCCAATAGTCACGAATCAGGTTTTGCTCTACGCCAATTTGTGGCAGGCCAACACCGGCAACAATGACTCCGATGAGTCTGTTTCCTTTTAAATCGATGCCTTCCCCGAAGACACCGCCCATCACGGCGAAGCCGGTGACTGTACTATCTTCCCTGAATTGATCAATAAAGCCATGCCTTGCTTCATCATTCATATTCCTTTCCTGGACAATGATTTTATGGTCAGGGAATGCGCTGATAAATGATTCCAGCACTTTTTGCAGGTAGGCGTAGGACGGAAAAAATACCAGATAATTCCCAGTTCGCGCTCTGGTTACTTTGTCTATCAAATCGACCAGATCCACAATGGACGAAGTTCTTTCACGAAAGGAGGTACCAATATATGGGGCAAGAAATACTCCCAGGTTATTGGAATCAAATGGAGACTCCAACTGATACCAACTGGCATCCTGTTCGAGACCAAGCAATCCCTGGAAGTAATTCTGCGGTTTCATGGTTGCCGAGAAACAGACACTGGAGGCCATCCGGTCAAATCCTTCTTTCAGTCGGACTGAGGGGTTGATACAAAATAGTTTCAATTTCAGGTCCTTCCCTGACTTCAGTAATAGAACCGCATAGTCTTCATCAACCTGTTCTGCAGTTCTCATGAATCTAAGACAGTCAAAGTACAAGGTGAGCAGGGTTTCCTGAAAACTGGTTGTTGAATTTTCTTTAAGTACATCTTCTGCTGCGTCACAAAAATTGCGAAGAGAACGAATCACCTTGTCGCTGGGCTTATCGAGGACAACAAATCCGTTGTTATCAAATTCAGATTTTGAATTTTTACGGATGGCGAGAAATTCCGCATTCACCCTGGCTAGACGTTTTGCTATAAATGGGAAATATTCCTTGAGTTGCCTGCGTAGAGACAGGAAGTCGGATTTGAAAAGTTCTGCAGAGAACATCGCCCTGCCACGATCAACCAGATTGTGAGCCTCATCAATGAGCAGTGCATATTTGCCATCACTGTTTTCGAAGAAACGCCGCAGATATACGGCAGGGTCAAAAACATAATTATAGTCGCAGATAATCAGGTCGGCAGACCGGGCAAGGTCAAGTGACAGCTCGAATGGACAGAGCACGTGTTTCCGCGCACTTTCTTCAATCACCTCGCGAGTGAGTTGCTCGGTATGATCAAGTGTCCCTTCGATACATGAATCCAGACGATCGTAATAGCCTTTTGCGTACTCACAGTGATCCGGGTCACAGGGAGAACCTGGGTTAAAACAAACCTTATCCTTAGCCGTGAGCGTGATTGAGCGAATCCTGAATCCTGCACCTCTCAATTCTTTAACAGTCTCTTCAGCCATTCGCTGCCCGGATGTCTTGGCAGAAAGGTAGAACAGCTTTTCGTAACCTGAATCCCGCATCGCTTTCACCGCGGGAAAGATTGTCGCCATCGTTTTGCCGATGCCCGTCGGCGCCTGTAAGACAAGCTGCTGTTCATCAGCTAGTGTACGATAGGTTGCTACCGCCATATCTCTCTGCCCTGCTCTGTAATTCGAGTAAGGAAAGGCAGAGGCGATGATGCTATTGTCGCGAACATTTCCCCACTGCTGTTTCGCAGTAAGCCAGCCAACATACTTTCCAATTGTCAATTCAAAAAACTCGCCAAGATCAACAGCTGAAAATTCTTCTTCGATGTAGGTTTCAGAATTATCCTCAAGATCCAGATAACACAGTCTTAATTGCAGTATTTCGATATTGTCATCACAGGCCAGCATGTAGGCGTAGAGCTTGAGCTGAGCCAGGTGAACTTCCCTTATTGTGGCTGGTATTTGTTCCACAGGTACTCGCACGGTTTTGATTTCCTCAACCAGCGGTGGTTGTTGATCCGGCATGTACCCATCGACCCGGCCCTGGACCTGTATTTCAAAACCAGATCTTGACAAACTGATCGATACAGGCTTCTCGCTCACATAACCTGACTTACGATTTTTCTGGACTAGCTGGTGTCCACGAATACCCTCCACTGCACTACTTCGACTGGAAAAGCGGAAGTTGATATCACCACGTTGCCAGTAACGCGACAGTTCACCGACCGAAATATTCACTTTCACTCTGCCGCCATTTCCGGGGTGAAGGAAACATGAACGACTTCAGCGGGGATACCTGCCGAATGGAAATGTCGAAGCCAGCGGAGCTGATTGTTCTGCAGTCTGTCTCCTGGTCCCTTAATCTCAACAAGAGAATATTGATCACCTTCAAATACAATCAGGTCGGGAAAACCACTTCGATTATTTGCCGGGTCTTTTATCAGCCGGTGAAATACTGATAGCAGTGCCTCGGCTGGAATAATATCCAGAAATCGTTCCAGTAATTCGAGAGTTAGCCATGACCAGTTAACAAAATAGTTTGCTTTTGGGATCTTGGCCTGATATTGGCTGAGAATAATTTTTCTCAACTTCTCCTTGTCTCGTAATTCAAGCATTCTTTGTTCAATCATCTGACGGCGGGAATTGTAGAACAGGTGAGAAAACATATCTGTTGGTCCACGCTGGAACGGATTGAAAAACGCACCATCAATGGGGGCGAAGATGATGTCCCAGAATGCCAGTCCAAAAAGGCCAGGCAACAAACTGTTCTCAACATAAATGGCCTCCTGGCCATTTGCCTGATACCAGTCACAGGCAATTTCCTCAACACATTTGCCGGGGTCATCCAGGGTGGAGATAGTTTGTAATACCGGTTTGAAATCCAGAACCTTCCTATCAAGCATTGGCATCGCGGCCTGGTCCGGGTGTTTCTTCAGGTGCCGGGACAGAAATCTATTAGCGAATTCGTATTCCTCGTCATGGACCGGCTTGCTGATTATTTTAAGGCATTGTCTAGTGCATAACCTTACCTTGTCCTGCTTTTGCAGAATCCTGACCTGGCGTTCGCGAGTCGGTGGTAACCGGCTTTGCTGGTATAAGGCCATCGCATCATCAAGCTCTCCAAGACGTTCATACTGTCTTGCCAGGCGATTAACAATACGATCATATCTTCTGGCAAGGTGCATATCTGAAGATCGTTTCGGCAGCGCCTCGACAAATCCAGAGATTGCATGCTTGTCACCCTCTTCTATAACAACATAGGACTCTTCACCAAGGACAGTTAAATTCATCACCTGGTCAACTATTTTTCGATTCTTAAAGAAACAGGTGCTACTTTCGATTGGGTAATCTTCAAACGGCGTCACGCCAAGATCATTGAGTACAAATTCTGTAAAATCCTGATTAAGATTTCCGAAAAACAGTAGCTTGTAGAGTTCCAGCACCTCACCAAGCAGCGGTCTGATCAGCTCGTATCCTGATACCTCGGCACCTGCATCGATAAGGTTTTCGAGGATCACCAATTTTCGGGATGTTGGATCAAGATCCTGCGCCTCGGGAAGGTCGAGCAACTCTTTCTTTGTGAGGAGACCAAGTTTATCCGGAATTTCCGCATCATCGCCATCATCCATAAAGCCTTCCTGTGACAATTCAGCGATCGCCTGTACAAGCTCAGGCACCTCGGCATAGGCTAATTTATCACAACGGAACAGCGGCCCCCTGCGTTGGATCAAACGGGCATAAAGCATCTGGGATTCAGGTTGAAGACGCTGGAAATCTTCTCTGTAGGCTAGCTCATCACGGTGCAACAAGTGGCTGTATTTTTCTGATACAAAATTCAGCAGGTAGTGAAAATTATCAAGGTAATATCCTTCGGGCAGCTCTTCAACCATTGATGGCAGGCATGCTTATTTTATTCTGGTGAATTTCTGGTCAGTGTTCGTTAGCGGGTCAGTCTGGATCATTTCGTCCGGCGATGGAAATGTTACGGAACGGGTTACACCAGCAACGGTAAGGGTCGTGTCTTCTATCAGGTAGGGCACATCAGCGTACCCTTCGATGCGAACCTGGCCAGCAACATATTCAACAGTCAGTGGAAATCCGCCAATTTCGGAAGTCCATGTGCCGACGATCGATTTGGCGGGGTTAGAACCGGTTGACTGGCAACCACTGAGAATACTGGCAATCAGGACCATCATCAGGACCTGTGGCAATTTGATCATCATGTGTGCCCTCAATAGAGTTTCCGTAGCAGTGTGTCCGATTATACTACCCGAGATCGAGGTCTTCGCAAACCTGAGTCTGTAAACCCATAGCGGCAAACAAGAAGTAGCGATGCTAGAATAATGCCTCAAATCCCAAAGCCCCTGAATCCAGAACATGACTATCGAAAACGACCGTGACCTGGAAAAGCTCAGAACAATTTGTCGAATTGTCTTTGAAACACTTCTACTGATGAAGCGCAAGATGGAGGTCGGCATGACCACCCTTGAGCTTGATGGAGTTGGAGCGAAAAACCTTGAAAAATACAGCGCACGCTCAGCACCCATGCTGATGTACGATTTTCCCGGTTACACCTGTATCAGCATTAACGAACAAGCTGCTCACGGCATTCCCTCTGCACGGAAAATTTGTGAGGGTGATGTCGTAAACATTGATGTCTCTGCTGAACTTAATGGCTTTTTTGGAGATACCGGCGGTACATTCCCCGTTCCACCCGTGGACCCACAGATACAATATCTTTGCCAGTCGACTCGCAAAGCGCTCCGCCATGCGATGAACGTCGCGCGCGCCGGGTCGAGAATTAACCGGATTGGCGCTTCAATCACCCGCTGCGCAAAACAGAGTGGCTTTGTCACGCTGAGGGATCTTGGCAGCCATGGAATAGGTAAAAGCCTTCATGAAGAACCGCACTTTATTCCAAATTTCTACGACAAAAACGATCAGCGTGTATTGTCAGAAGGACAGGTAATTACCATTGAGCCGTTTCTCTCCACGAGAAGCCAGGAAACGATAACGGAGGAAGATGGCTGGACCCTTTCGACGGATATGGGAAACTTCTCAGCCCAGTATGAACACACGATGGTCATCACGAAAAGCAAACCCATCATCCTGACTGCTATATAAACTTTACCTAACCTTGTTTCTAATTTAGTGTCTCAATTCATTGTTTTTAAGCATATATAATTTTCAAATATGTTATTTTTCGTGACGGGCTAGATAATTTTATCCTTATCAATATAGGCATGAACGAACCTAATAAGAGGAGAAAATAAACGAGCAGTATCCTTGAGAGCAATTGCATCTCTTGCCACTATTTTGCTTGAACAGATGGTTGAAGTAGGACCTGATGAATTTGATAGGTATGACAACTTTGAATAATCTTCTGGACGGGAAGTATGAAATGGAGGGTTAAGTCTCCACTTCATACACTTCCTGGTTTGTCTCCGTTTTCTCCGTAGCCTGGTTCTGCCGATCGATTTCCCTGAGTAACGGGATTAATATCAGCACAAACAGGAAGACACAAATTACGCCGAGTGAATTCAAGGCAAAGTACATGTCTTTCCAGTCTATTATTAAGCCAATGAGCGGACCGGTGATGATATAGATTCCCCTGAAAACGAATGACGTCATCGAATTCGCTGTGGCCCGGAATTCACTTGGTACACGAGAATTCAATGCATCTGTCAGTATCACCTGATTCAGTCCTCTGCTTGCGAAGAACGTAAAGCTGAACAAGATGCCAACTAACCCGCCGCTGTTTGCCATGCCGAAGTAACCGGCAATGGGCAGCGCTGCCATGATGAGCAATACAGGTCTGGCCCCGTACCTGGCTTCGAACGGCTGGCACATCTTACTTACCATGGCAAACAGAAAACTTTGTGCCGCCCACAAGACGCCAAACATCGTTAGCGGAACACCAAGGTCACGCCAATATGGCTGCAGCAACCAGACCACATAAAATGTGGAGAGGCTGAAGAAAGTGATATTAAGGCATACTAGCCTAAGCAGCTTGTCCTTAAAGAACAGATGACCCACAACCCGTTTGAGGTTCCCTATAGGCTGGTTCGATGCCATTCTTGAGAAGGGTGCTTCAACAAGAAAAAATGACATGGCCAATGGTCCCCAGGCAAAGATTGCATTAGCCAGTAAGGTTGCGTCAAAAGAGTAGACGATTAAAAACCCGCCGAGTAATGCCGATAGCCCTTCCGCCATACTCTTGACAAACCGAAGGTGTGCAATCCCCTGCATTTTTCGAGCGGGGCTATGCTTTAGAGCTGCCTGGCTATCATATAGCAAAGACAGGTCTGCACCAGACAACAGGCTCATGCCCAGACCCACAATCATTTCGAATATGACTAGCTCGAAAAATCCCTCGGCAAAACAAAGCCAGGTGAATCCGATTCCATGAAAAATACTGCCAGCAACCAGCGCATTTTTGCGGCCAAAAACATCAGCGATATAACCAGATGGAACCTCAAACAGAACAACAAAGCCAGCAAATATCGCCTGGAGATAAAATACCTGGGCAAGGGTTAGCCCCCTTGATTCAAAAAGGGGAACGATTACCGGGATGATCACCATGGACAGCCAGAAAAAGCTGAAGCCATAGAGTACGGGTAAATTTCTTTCCAATTTATTTTTCATGTCGCACACCAGTATTCCTAACGCAAAAAAAACCCCTGAGTGCAAAACACTCAGGGGTTTAAATTTCAAACCTGTTCTACTGTGTCTTGCTACCTTCCGTTTCCTCACAGGTACTCGCACGGGCATTTGCCGTGGCTAGAGACCTGCTTAGCGATAAGTTTATATTCATATGTTTAAGTGAATTGATTGCTCGATTGGCGCGCGATACTACGCTTATCTTTGTAGCTGTCAACGAATATTTGAAAACAATTGAAATGAGGGGTGTCAGGTTGCGAATTTACGTTCAGAATCTGAAAATATCTGCTTCCACTTGCCTGACCTGAATCGATAAACCACCATTAGAGCCTTAACAATATAGTCACCAATTAGCGCTCCGTATATCCAGGTGACGGACAAACCCAGATAGGTAAATACCGCGGCGAGGCCAACCCTGACACCTATAAGCCCTATCATGGTTGTCATGAGTGGGAACCTCGTATCCCCGGCCCCACGCAGGCATCCGCCCAGGGTAAACTCAATCGCCATTAATGGTTGTGCAATGGCCATAATGTATATGAAGGCAACGGTGTGTTGAACCACTAGTTCATCCTGAATAAGGAACCACGCAATATCACGGGCAAAAAATACAATGACAACGCTCAGCAATGACATGCTGCCTATTGCCAGCCAGGTAGCGCGCCAACCTTGCTTTACTGCACCCTCGGGATCATTTGCGCCAAGGTATTGCCCTACCAGCGTCGCCCCGGAAATTGAGAAGCCAAAACCAACAACAAAGGAAATAGATAGAATCTGAACCCCTATGCCGTAGGCTGCAAAAGCTTCTGTTCCGTAATAACCCACCAGCCACAGGAATGCGATAAAACCACCCTGAAAGACAAATTGTTCTATTCCAGCCGGATAACCAATGTGCACTAGCTGCCGGACACGTTTAGCGTTGATCGAGCCTTTGTTACCCACCCTGACACGTAACTTCCGGCTATAAAGCAGGTAAAGCAGGATCAGTGCACCAACCGTAAATGAAAGCCCATTAGCAACTGCGGCACCAGTCACACCCATCTCCGGCATCCCGTAGAGCCCAAAGACCAACACATAAACCAGTACAACATTAACAATATTCGTAATGAACCCGACCCACAGTGGCGTTTTCGTGTCACCGGCGGCACGCAACGATGCGCCAATGACCATATTGATGGCGAAAGCAATATTAAAAAAACTCAAATATTGGATGAACTCTGCTGCCTGCCGTGTGGTGTTGTCATCAAGGCCAAAGACACTGGCGATCTGAAATGAGAAAATAATACAGGGCAACATCAATACGATAGCAACAACATTACTTATCAACATTGAGACGCTCGTAATATGAGCCGCCTCATCATATTCTTTCGCCCCCCAGGCCCTGGCGACCAGCGCGGTCGTACCTGCTGAGACCGCCATTAAAATAGCCTGTAAACCGAAGAATATTCGGTGTCCTGTTGTCACGGCAGCAACAGCTTCTGCGCCGAGAGAACCAACAATCTTAATGCTGATAATGCCAATGACCGAGAACAACAGGTTGCTCAAAATAGCCGGCCAGGCAAGCTCCCAGATACCCGGCCTTGCTGTATCTTGTGCTGTGGTCGTTTTGTCGGACATCTTTTGTTGTATTCCGGGAACCCGGAGAAAAGAAATTTGTCTGCCGGAAGTTAGAGGATTCAGGCGCGATAAGATACACTAACGCTCTCGTTAGGTCAAAATCATCGGAGCCCCATGAAGTCAAAAAAAGCAGTCATCATAGGTGGTGGTCACAATGGTTTGGTCTGCAGTTGCTACCTGGCAAAGGCTGGCATGGACGTTACAGTTCTCGAAAAAAGGGACGTTGTCGGTGGCGCTGCGGTCACCGAAGAGTTTCACCCTGGATTCAGAAATTCTGTGGCAAGCTATACGGTGAGCCTGCTCCACCCCAAAGTCATCAAAGACCTTAACCTTGCCTCCCATGGTTTAACCATTCTTGAAAGGCGAATCAATAATTACCTGCCTCTGCCGGGCGATGATAGTTTAATCGCTTATCCAGATAGCGAGAGACTCACTGAGGAAGTTGCCCGGTTTTCCAAAAAAGACGCCCGGGCTCTGCAGGCCTATTTCCAGAAACTGGATGATGTATTACCCATCATCAAGGACATCATGCTGATGACCCCGCCCAAACTCGAAAGTGGAGGTCTGGCGGATCTGATACCGCTATTCAAGCTGAGTCGATTGTTTCGCGGGCTTAGAGTCGAACAGAAACGGTTCCTGCTGAAGTTGTTTACGATATCCGCCGGTGAATTGCTCGATGATGAGTTCGAGTCGGATCCCATCAAGGCATTACTTGGGTTTGACGCAGTCGTCGGCAATTACGGCAGTCCCTACACGCCGGGTTCCGCTTATGTGCTTCTGCATCATATTGTCGGAGAGGTCAATGGAAAACCCGGTTTATGGGGTCACGCAATAGGCGGAATGGGTGCGATCACCCAGGCCATGGCAGCTGAAGCAGAATCGCTCGGAGTTACCATCAAAACAGGCCAGGTTGTCATCGGAATAGCTGTGAAGGAAAACAAGGCATCAAGTGTTAATCTGGAAAATGGTGATGTTATTACCGCTGATCTGATCATTGCCAATGTGCATCCGCAGATACTCTATTTAAAGCTGCTTCCCCGGGATGCACTTAAGGAAGAAACAATCCAACATTTTCATCGATACAAGAGTGAGAGTGGGACCTTCAGGATGAATATTGCCCTCGATGCACTACCTAATTTCACCCATCGTGGTTCAGAACACTGCCTGGAAAGTGGCATCATTATGGCGCCCACTCTCAAGTATATGGATGAGGCGTACATGGATGCCCGGAAGTACGGCTGGTCAAAAAAGCCTATTGTGGAGATGTTAATACCGAGTCTGGTCGACGACTCTCTGGCGCCAGCCGGTAAACATGTTGCCAGTTTATTTTGCCAGCATTTTGATCCAGCGCTTAAAGATTCCTGGAATGATCATCGGGAAGATGCTGCCTCTGACATTATCGATCTCGTAACAGACTATGCACCTAATTTCCGGGACAGTATTCTTGCCACCCAGATTCATTCACCCTGGGATCTGGAGCAAAAATTTAGCCTGATCGGTGGGGATATTTTTCATGGTCGGCTAAGTCTGGAGCAATTGTTCTCCGCGAGGCCCATGCTGGGTAGTGGAAACTATCGCAGTGAAATCGACAATGTCTATATGTGCGGAGCCGGTACTCATCCGGGTGGTGGCGTCAGTGGTCTGCCAGGGCACAATGCTGCGCGAGAAATATTGAAGCACGCAAGGTGATCTAACCGCTGGCAGGTAATTCAACGATGAAGATTGACCCTTTATCAATCTGGCTTTTAACAATCACTGACCCACCGTGGACCTGGGCAATATGTTTGACAATTGAAAGCCCGAGCCCCGTCCCTCCTTTTACGCGAGATCTGGCTCTGTCAACCCGATAGAATCTTTCAAATATTCTCGGCTGCGCTTCAGTGGGGATACCGATCCCTAAATCCTCGACTTCAATTATCGCCGTTGTCCCCTGTCTCTTTAATCGAAGATATACATCTCCGCCAAGTTTCGAATGTTTGATGGCATTGTCGACCAGATTGGTCACCATCTGGTGTAGTCCATCTTCATCGCCATCGATTGTCACTTCTGACTCCACTTCAACTGTTAATCCAACCTGCTCAACATTTGCATGGTCCTGTTTCTCAACAGCAACCAGCCGTAGCATCCTACCGAGATCAACTGCTTCCTTTTCGGCACCACTGTCACCCGCATCGAATCTCGAAAGATCAATCAGGTCCTGAACAATATGGCTCAGCCGATCGACCTGACGGCGTGCCTTATCGAGGAACTGGTGGCGAATATCGATTTCCATATCAGGATCATCGATGATAGTTTCAACAAAGCCCCTGATGGCTGCAATGGGTGTTTTCAATTCATGAGAGGCGTTGGCAACGAAATCCCTGCGAACCTGTTCCGATCTCAACACCTCGGTCACATCCTGTATGACGATGATCGCCCCAACCGCCGTTTCATTCTCACCATCGAGCAGAGCAACCGCGATATTCAATACAACGCTGGCAACCCTGACTGTGGTCTCGATGCCACTGCGTTCTTTAAAGCAGTGCTCTACCAACGGGCTCAATTCGGAAATCATGACAACTTCTTTTAGTGGCAGACCCACCAACTCTCGTTGCTCAAAGCCTAATATCGAACGAGCCGAATCATTGACGTGGAGTATCATTTGATCCTGATCAACGGCAACCACACCCTCAGTCAAACCGCCTAAAACAGCTTCAAGCTGGTTTCGGCTACTTGTTAATGCTTCAATTCTCTCCTCAGCACTCTCGGCAAGTTCATTAAGCACTCTGGACAACTCACCAATTTCGTCCATCCTTCCTTCAGGAAGACGCAAGCTGTAGTTTCCACGAGCAATTTCGCTGGCAACTGCAGTCATTTCGGTGATGGGCCGGGTGACAACTCTTGCGAGAACAAAGCCAAGAATCAGGAATAGGCAGCCGATAAAAAACGCGATGGCTGCTATTCGCCAGCGCAACTCTGACAATTGATTTTCAATCGTTGAAAGTGGCACGGCAATTCTGATAAACCCAATGTGGCGATTTTTGAGTTCCACAGACAGCGCAACGTAAAGCATATTCTGTGATACCGTTCGACTGTATCGTTCAGATATACCCAATGTGTCCGTTGCCGCACTTAAGACCTCGGGTCGCAGTGCATGGTTATCCATGATTCGTGATTCCTTCCAGTTGTCTGCAAGCACAATGCCTTTTGCGTCGATAACAGTGACGCGATGATCTATCCCTGCAGTCAATTGGGAGACCTGGTCTTTCTTCAGTAACTGACCCTTTAACAGATAGGGAATGAACAACTGTCTGAGTGCATAGGCTTCAGACCTGAGAAGTGATTCAATATTGTCACGTGCATCGTTCTCGACCTGGTCTGTCGCGAGATACCCAAAAACAAGGGTGCCGAAGATGATAATCGCGCCAAAGATTCCCCAGGTTTTCCAGAGTAGACGAGAGTGAAACATGCTCAGCACTATATCCTTAACTAGCTATCGAGAAATCGATAGCCAATTCCACGAATGGTTTGGATCATATCCTGGCATTTACCCAGTTTCTTTCGCACTGATCGGATATGTACATCGATGTTACGATCTATGACAACGGCTCCTTCCCCGACGACCCTGTTTAGCAATTGTTCCCTGGTGAAGGCTCTACCGGGCTGGGACGCAAGCTGATAAAGAATCCTGAATTCAGTTGCAGTCAGTTGCAGTAACTCACCATCGACCCGTACCTCGTGTCGTAAACTGTCAATAAGAAGATCATTAATGACGATTCTGTCTTTGGTTTGTTCTTCCCGGACTGATGCCCGTCTTAGTACCGCTTTAACACGTGCAACAAGTTCCCTCGGACTAAAGGGTTTCGCCACATAATCATCAGCGCCCAGGCCCAGGCCAATAACCACATCACTTTCTTCTTCCTTGGCTGAGACAATAATGATCGGGATATCTCTGGTGAGCGGGTCAGTTTTTAACTGCTGGCATACCGACAGACCATCCATACCGGGTAACATCAGGTCAAGAATTACCAGTCCGGGCGCTTCATTCCGAACCAGATTGACACCAGCATCACCGCGGTCGGCCACAGAAACATTGAACCCCTCTCGCTTCAGGTTATAACTGATAACCTCTGCGATGTCCGGCTCATCTTCGATAACGACGACCCTGATTTTAATCGGACGTTCCCTGGGCAAGTTTTTGGAATACAAGAACGGCATTGGTACCACCAAAGCCGAAGCTATTTGTCATCACAGTTGTAAGTCCAGCATCGTCGATTCGACCACGCACAATAGGCATATCTTCGAAGTCAGGATCCAGGTTCTCCACATTGGCGGATTCGCAGACAAAGTCATTCTCCAGCATCAGTAATGAATAAATCGATTCATGGGCGCCTGCTGCACCAAGTGCATGTCCGGACAGAGATTTTGTAGAACTTATGTTTGGTACATTTTCACCGAACACGCGTTTAATCGCAGCGAGTTCCGGCGGATCTCCTGCAGGCGTACTCGTTCCATGAGCATTAATATAATCGATGGGGCCTTCTACTGTTGCCAGAGCCAGGTTCATCGCCCTTTCCGCCCCTTCACCTGAGGGAGCAACCATATCGTATCCATCAGAAGTTGCCCCATAGCCGACAAGTTCGGCATATATTCTGGCTCCCCTCGACTTTGCATGCTCAAGCTCTTCGACGACAAGAAACCCGGCGCCACCGGCAATCACAAATCCATCCCGATCTCTATCATAAGCTCTTGCAGCTTTTTCAGGTTGATCATTCCTGGTGGACAACGCTCCCATCGCGTCAAAGAGAGAAGTCATACTCCAGTGCTCTTCTTCTCCGCCTCCCGCAAAAACGACATCCTGCTTTCCCAGCTGGATGAGTTCGGCTGCATGACCAATACAGTGCGCACTGGTGGAACAAGCAGAGGTAATTGAATAGTTCACTCCCTTAATCGCAAACGGCGTGGCAAGGCATGCAGATACTGTGGAGCTCATGGTTCGTGTAACCCGGTAGGGTCCAATGCGTTTGACACCCTTAGCACGCAGGATATCTGCTGCTTCGACAAGATTGGATGATGAAGCACCACCTGAAGCAGCGACGATTCCCGACCGAACATTAGAGACCTGATCTGCTTCGAGGCCTGAATCCTGGATTGCCTCTTGCATCGCAATGTAAGAGAAAGCAGCGGCATCTCCCATGAATCGCCTTAACTTTCGTTCGATCCTCTCTTCCACGTCAATGTGAATGCTCCCGGCAATCTGGCTACGCAAACCCATTTCTTTGTACTCTTCCTGGAAGCGAATACCCGACCTGGTCTCCTGAAGGGAAACCAGCGTTTCTGCAATGTTATTTCCTAATGGGGAAACCAGACCCATTCCTGTAATGACAGCTCTTTTCATCAGATCACCTGGAAGTCATCAAATTAAGTAAACAAGCCAGCCCTCACGCCTTTGGCTGTGTAAATTTGTTCACCATCTGCAAGAACACGACAATTAGCAATGCCTAATACGATCCTGCCTTCCCGAAGCCGTGTCAATTCGATTTCATATTGCAGGAGCTTTACGCTAGGCAACACCTCACCTCGGAAACTCACCTTGCCACATCCAAGTGCCCGACCCGTACCAAAATTCCCTTTCCATGCAAGAAAAAATCCAACGAGTTGCCATAATGCATCAAGACCAAGACAACCAGGCATCACGGGATCGTTGATAAAATGACATTTAAAAAACCAGAGATCTGGATGAATATCCATCTCGGCAGAAATTTTTCCTTTATCGTTGACGCCGCCAGATTCCTGGATGTCTGTAATTCTATCAATCATCAGCATTTCATCTATCGGTAGCTGGGCGCGACCGGGACCAAACAGGCGCCCATAGCCACATTCAAGCAGCTCGTCTCTATCAAACGTATGTTTGTTAATCAACGATAGGTCTTTAGTAGTTACTGTGTTGTCATTCATATGGAAATGTAATCGCCATTATTCGTAATAGGCAACAATCTAATGCTGCCGGGAATTCTGTAAGTTGGAAATTATATCATCGCAAAACCAAAATTAAACAAATGTCGTGTATAGTGAATAAACATCCATTATTGGTGTTTACACTAATGGCTGGGATATGGATATGGAAATGAATAATCCACGCATCGCTGCCATTCAAACAAGCCAGAACATATGATTCTTGTTAGATGCAGCAGAAACATGATTCATATTACTACTTTTAATACCCTGATCTGGGGAACCTCTGATTAAGTAGATATTTTTATCAGGGCAAGGAAGAGGCGCACGGAGGAAATTTGTTAACATGCTGTAAGTTAACAAATTTTGGCTACGACTCTGACGCCGTCATGACCTAAATAGTGATGCGGCATACCGACCTTTATCAGACGTTCCCTAGGTAACAGGAAAGGAGAAGTCAATGTCGTTAATAATGTCCGTTAAGGAGAGGGAAGAATTTTTAGCTGGTGTGCACATCGGTATCGTTTCCATCCCAAGAGAAGGGAAAGGTCCGTTAGCTGTGCCTATATGGTACGACTATACGCCGGGTGGTGAAGTGTCAATGATTACTAACAAGAACTCAGTTAAGGGCAGACTATTAGGAAAATCAGACCGCATCAGTCTTTGTGCACAAACTGAAACAGCCCCCTATAGCTACGTCTCAATCGAAGGGCCATTCCATACCACCAGTTCCTCATCCGATGAGTTGTTGTCAATGGCAATTCGATATCTTGGCGAAGAACAGGGCAAACTCTACGCAGCATCATCTGGCGATGGTGCCGATAGCATCATGGTTCGTATTAATCCAGAATCATGGCTCACGGTAGACTACAGTAAACGTTGATTCACACTGCATAGCTGGCGCTTTTGTTATTCGAATGTGGCAAGTAAAATACTCACTAATTCAGTCAATCGCCGACAATGCTAGCATCAACCAGGGGAAAACATGATCCAGATCGATAAACATGCCGTTGTGCATGAAAGTGCAGAAATCGGAGAGAACTGCCAGATTGGTCCATTTTGCACCGTTGGCCGTGGTGCAAAAATTGGTGCCAGTACCAGATTGCGCTCTCATGTCGTTGTCGAATCAAATACGACGATCGGTGCTGAATGCGATATATTTCCGTTTGTAACGCTGGGAATTCAATCCCAGGATCTAAAGTACGTGGCTAAAACGGTGACCCATACCGAGATTGGCGACCGAAACATCATCCGCGAATTTGTCAGTGTTCACAGCGGTACCGAAGCAGGGTCAAAGACCCATATTGGAAACGATTGCGCACTTCTCGCTCATGCCCATGTAGCCCATAACTGTAGCGTTGGCAATCATGTTGTCATGAGCCACAGTGCGACCCTGGGTGGCTATGTCATCATCGGTGACTATGCAAATATAGGGGGTTTGTCAGCAATTCATCAATTTTGTCATATCGGCAAAGCCTCGATGGTTGGGGGAATGTCCCGGGTAATACAGGATGTGCTGCCCTTTACCATTGCCGAGGGTTTTCCCGCCCACATGCGCGTCATCAACAAGGTAGGTATGGAGCGTGCTGGATACACCAAAAAAGAAATCGCAGAGGTTCGCAAGGCCTTCCGAATGCTGTTTATGCGCGAGTTAAGGCTTGAAACCGCTGTTTCAGAGGTCAAGTCTGAATTCCCCGGTTCGGCAAATGTTGACCTGATGATCGAATCGATCAACTCTTCCCAGCGCGGTCTTGCAAGGCCTGAATCTGCGACATTCGAAATCAACGTGAGCTGATGATAGATTTTTGATTCATTTGAAAGGCAATAACTCCCTATGATAAAAGCTGTCTTGTGGGACTTTGGCGGTGTCATCACTTCGAGCCCGTTCGAAGCCTTCAATCGTTTTGAAGAATCCAACGGTCTGCCTATTGACGTCATTCGAAAGATAAATTCGACCGACCCGGAATGCAATGCCTGGGCACTACTTGAAAGCAGCAAAATAACAGTCGATGAATTCGACATTAAATTTGCCGAAGAAGCCAGATGTCTGGGTCACGACATCAGAGGAGCAGATGTATTGTCTCTCCTGTCTGGAGAAATAAGACCTGAAATGGTCAATGCGCTGAAAATAATCAAATCTACTCTACGAATTGGATGTATTACCAACAACGTAAATACTGGTGAAGGTCCATCCATGTCTCGAGACCCAGGTAAAGCGGCCAGGGTGAGTGAGGTCATGGATCTTTTCGATATCGTCATTGAATCCAGTAAAGTTGGATTTCGTAAACCAGACCCTGCCATATATAGAATGGCCTGTGATGAAATGGACATTGAACCGGCTGAAGCTATTTTCCTGGATGACCTGGGTATCAACCTGAAACCTGCAAGGCAACTTGGCATGATCACCATCAAGGTGCTGAGTGCTGAGCAGGCGCTGGCGGCGCTTGAAGAACATCTGGGTTTTCCGCTGCGATGAATATTCTGCTCACAGGGGGCGCTGGTTATATTGGCAGCCACACTGCCGTCGAGCTGCTCGATGCGGCTCACAATGTTGTCATTATCGACAATTTGTCTAACAGTTCGTATCATGTTGTCGAGAGGATTGAAAAACTTACTGCAAGAAAAATCCGGTTTTATAAACTTGATTTGCTCGACGAATCTGTCACGGATTCTATTTTCCTGGAACATTCCATAGATACTGTCATCCATTTTGCTGGTCTTAAAGCAGTAGGCGAATCAGTTTCCCGCCCGCTCGATTATTATAAAACCAATATTCTCTCGACAATTAACCTCTGCAATTCAATGGCAACCTCGGGTGTCCACAATCTTGTCTTCAGTTCTTCTGCAACGGTTTATGGTGAACCTGATTCAATGCCAATCGATGAAAGTTTTGCAGTAGTCGATGCGACGAATCCGTACGGTCGGACCAAGCTCATGATTGAAAAAATTCTCCAGGATGTTGCCAGGGTTCACCCTGAATTCAATATTGCGGTGCTCCGTTATTTCAATCCAGGTGGCGCTCATGAGAGCGGTCAAATCGGTGAGGATCCCAGGGGAATCCCAAACAATCTTCTGCCGTTTGTTTGCCAGGTCGCAGCGGGGAAAAGAGACAAGCTTGTCGTCAATGGCAATGACTACCCTACTCCAGATGGGACATGCATCAGGGACTACATTCATGTAGTTGATCTTGCCAGGGGGCATTTGGCAGCACTGGTAAAGCTCAGTGAATCACCCGGGTTTGTTACCTATAACCTTGGCAGCGGTGAAGGCCATTCAGTTATGGATATGATCAACACATTCGAGAAAGCGAACAACCTGTCCATTCCATTTACAGTCGGTGAACGAAGGCCTGGAGATATTCCTGTTAGCTTTACTAATCCCGCCCTTGCAGAAACGGAATTAGGCTGGAAGACAGAACGTTCCCTTGAGGATATTTGCCGGGACGCCTGGAACTGGCAAAGGCAGAATCCCGACGGCTACGATTCATCTCCGGCTACTTAATAGCCATTGGCGCGTGGCACGAGGTGAAAATGCGGCACCTGAATTAATGGCCATGTACATGACATGCCCGACGCTATAGTTACGGATTAACGCTATAGTGCAACCCGGTAGAGACCAGCACGACCGGTTCCATCTTCGCGTTCGGTTGTCACATAGAGATATTTTCCATCGCGTGTGATCAGTCCTGATTCCTGCTGGTGTACCAGAGGCAGGGGGATACGGACAGGTACCTTTGCAAAAGCTTCAATCCAGTTTTCTCTCCAGCCTCTTCGGTACAGGTATGCGTCTTTGTAAGTAATCACAACGGCTGTATTTCCATTCAGATCGAATGCCGTTGGCTGGGACCGTGAATGCCCATACCAGGATGACTCCCACAGATCCTGTTCGTTAGGTTGTGGAATAGTATCCAGCAAGGCCATTCGAGTAGCCTGCACATATCCTGTAGATGACTTGAGAGGAATTCGGTATATCTCTGCGGGCACTGCCCTTTTACTTAAGATTAAAATGGTTTCACTTTTCTCATCGACCGCAACCGCTTCACTGTCACGATAACCGTTCGGGTAGGTCATTTTGAGGCTCCATTCAACCGGGATTACCGAATCCAAACTCAGAGAATCCGGGTCAGGTTCCTTGATGATGAAAAACTCGATCCATGGCCTCCAGAGAAGATTGTCTCCAGAATCAGCGATCAAAAGGTAATTCTGATCCCGGTAACGAAAAGAGGCGAGATCTTCCCAGTCGACATTCCTGTCCACATCAACTGCCCAGAAACCAAGATCATTTCCCTGCCGGTCCATAGCAAAAATCTCCGGCTCATTACCACTATCGTTGATGGCAAAAAACAGTTCAGGAGAGACGTTCGATTGTGCCAGGCCACTGGCCTCTTTAAGCCTGTGATTTTCGATGTCGCCTACCCATGAAACATCATGCATCACCGGCGGCACCTTCTCTTCACTGATCGTCGTACCAGAGGCGTGTGGCGAGATGATCGTCTGCAATCCATGTACAACATCATAGCCCCGGTAAAACCCGATGGAGGCTATATAGCCAACTGGAATCACGACTACCAGCACTGCCAGTAACGCTAACCAGGCGAGTATTTTCATCACCCTCCCGTAATCCTGAACAGAAAATGCACTTCGCTGGCAGGTCCTATTTTTTCAAGAAAAGGTTCATGAATAATTTCACCATCAATCGCCACCGCCATCTTCTCGAGTTCATCAGGAGGTAATTTGTCAAAGCGAACCTGGATTTCCTGCACAAGATCCCGGTAGGTCAGGCTTGCAACGGATATTTGTTCTTCCCCGGTGAATCGTTGCAATTCACTGGAGAAGATTACGGTAGCCATTTATGATTCTTGAATTGCTTTGAGTACCCTTGGCGGTGAGCACGGCAGATGTGTCATCCATACACCAATCGATTGACTGACAGC
>SMVB01384586.1_pt1 | contig 44221 bp, 56 predicted proteins | sample 2456461 | NCBI WGS metagenome assembly SMVB01 (sample SAMN11095934, study PRJNA526329) | marine sediment metagenome | biome: Marine sediment; feature: Surficial sediment; material: Deep marine sediment; isolation source: Hadal surficial sediment | place: Pacific Ocean | collected 2014-05 | depth...
ACATAATAAATACTTATCGAAAGGATAGGAAGAGGGATCAGTGCATAAAGGGATAGTTTAACGCTAATAGAAAACATGACCGGCAGCAGGATTAATGCCAGGATAACCATATTTAATCCATACATGATTGCGGGTCCTATATACATCCTCACCTTGCTTACATCCTCAGATATTCTTGCAATCAGGTCACCGGTGTTATTTTTCCTGTAAAAACTTAATGGCAAAGATTGATAATGATTAAACACCTCATTTTTGAGATCGTATTCTATATGTCGAGACATAATGATAATGGTCTGTCTTACCAGGAAAAGAAAAAAACCTCGTAACAACGCAATAAGAAGTATAAGAACTCCATAAAATACAATGCTTTTGTTTATCGTAGCTCTAAATATTTCTTGTAATTCCAGTCCTTGAAAAGATTTGTAAACGTTGAGATTTTCAGCTACAAGATCCAATGCATATCTGACCAATTGAGCGGGCAGGATCTGGAAAATTGTAGAAAGGATTACGAAAAGCACCCCATATAATAGATATGCTTTATACTTTACAAAATATTTATTTAGATAGCTGAGTTCCTTCACTTGAGATTCAAACGCTTAACTTTTTATAAAGTTCATGTGTGTTCTTGTCAGATTGTAATAACTGCAAAAAGTAGTAATTTTGCCGTATTTCAAAATGTTGGATATTTTTTTGGCAAAAGTAGCCAATCCAACAAAAATTTATATCAATGATAGAGGTAAATGATTTAAAAAAAACCAGTGAGTTCGAAATATTTGATGCAATAGCTAAAAATGAACATGAGCAAGTTGTTTATTGTACCGATAGTGAAACAGGGCTGAGAGCAATAATTGGGATTCACAATACAGTTCTTGGCCCGCCCTTGGAGGCACAAGGATGTGGGAATCTGATACCGAAGCGCTAATTGATGTTTTAAGGTTGGCAAGGGGAATGACTTATAAGGCAGCAATTTCAGGGCTGAATCTGGGTGGCGGAAAAGCTGTCATTCTTGACAACGCGGATAAATTAAAAAATGAAGCGCTGCTCAGAAGATTTGGCAGGTTTGTGGAAAGTCTGAATGGAAAGTATGTTACGGCTCAAGATGTGAATATGTCTCAGGATGATATGGAGTTTATTTCTATGGAAGCTACGCATGTTTCAGGACTTGCAGAAAGTATTGGTGGAGGAGGTGATCCATCACCGGTAACGGCACACGGTGTTTATGTCGGCATGAAGGCTTCCGCAAAAAAAAGCCTATGGCAGTGATTCACTAGAGGGTAAAAGTGTTTCTGTACAAGGAGCCGGCCATGTTGGGAAGCGAAATGGAGTTATCAGAGATGCCCTTAAGAAAGAATCCTTGAGTATCAGATATTAATTGAGGTAAGTTACCGTTATTTGCAATAATTTGCTCAATAGCAATGTTTTAAATACAGTTCTTTGAAAGAAAAATATACATGATAAATCGTCGATCACTTAGAATAAAAGCTTTTAAAAATTTGTATTCATACGAAAGTTGTAAGGGAGCCAATTATCTTATGGGTTTAGACATGATAGATAAGAAGTTTTCTCCCGATCTGAATTCCATGGATATTGTAGATACAGATGAACTCAATGAAAAAAAAACTTTGGCAATTGAGGCCTTCGATTATCATTTTGATAAAGAGAATAAAGAGGTAGTTCAAAGCCAGGAGGTTGACAAAGAGGTAAAAGAAACTTTGGATTATGTGGAAAGACAAAATAAGGTAGACCTAAAAAAACTGTCAAAAGATCTCCAGGATGAGGCTTCAAAAGTGACTATCGATCATTTGATGATTATTTCCTTGTTGGAGGAATTGGCCTTCCAAAATAAAAAATTGTCTGATGAGAAGAAATCCCTGGCCAACATTCTTGGAGAAAAGGCACAGTCTAAATCATTACTCTATAAAAATAAAGTAGTAGCCAAATTGAAGAAAAATGAGACCTATCAAAAACTAAAAGAAAATCATAAAATCAGTTGGGCTAATCAGGAGGATCAATTGAAGATCTGGTACAAAGGAATACTCCTTAAAGATGCTACTTTTAAAGAATACCTACAAAAAGAAAGCGTTAACTATGAGGAAGATTGGAAAATTCTCGATTATCTTTGCCGTGGAGTTATATTCAAAAATGATGTTTTCATTAGCTTTTTCGAAGATATAGATTTAGACTGGTCTGAAAACAAACCCATAGTAAGGAGCTTGGTTTTGAAAACATTAAAATCGGTGAAAGAGGAATCGGATGATCTTCAGATTTCAGATATCTCATATAACTGGGAAGATGACTCAGAATATGTGCAGGAACTTTTTAAATTAACTGCGCAGGAAAACGATTACCTTGAAAGTTTATTGAAAGGGAAGTTACAAAATTGGGATATCGAGAGGGTAGCAATGACAGATAAAGTGTTATTGAAAATGGCTTTAGCAGAGTTGATCTATTTCCCAAGTATTCCGACAAAAGTGACGATAAACGAATTCATTGAAATATCAAAAAAATTTAGTACACCGAAAAGTAAAAAATTTGTAAATGGTGTATTGGATGGACTTTCAAAAGAATTAGTTGATAAGGGTATAATCAAAAAAAGTGGCAGAGGGTTATTAGATAATAAATAAAAATATATTGACATGAGTAAAAAATCAAATTCGACATTAGCGTTTCTTCTAGGTGCAGTGACAGGAGCGATTTTAGGAATTCTTTATGCACCTGATAAAGGCTCAAGTACAAGAGATAAGCTTTCTTTCTTAGTAGATAAGTATAAAGGTGAATTGGAAGAGCTTATTGAAAGCTTAATTGAAGGGGAGGAAGGGAGTTCCAGTACGGCCAAAGAAAAAGGAAAAAAAGTTATTAATGATGCAAAAGAAAAAGCCGAAAAATTACTGGAAGACGTAGATGAACTGATCGGACAGATAAAAGGTGGGAGTAATTAAAAATTTAGGATATTGAAAGGAATTTATTATAAAGTTGTACTTGTTGTGTTTGTTGCAGGAGCAATAAATGCCTGCTCAAATAAAAAACTTGAGAATAACATCAAAAGTTTAGAAAGAAGGGTCGCTGCCCTGGAAGGAAAATCCACAGGCAAAACATCAGCAACTGCAATCTCGAATACAACAGTTGCGGACTCTGGGAATGCCGATGAATTACCAATAATGACCTTTGTAGAGACGGAGTATGATTTCGGAACTGTGAACGAAGGTGACATTGTTGACTATACGTTTAACTTTACAAATACCGGTAACTTTCCTTTGATTATCAACAAAGCTACAGCGACATGCGGATGTACGGTACCGGAATGGCCTAAAGAACCAATCAGTGTGGGTGGTAAAGGAGTGATCAGGGTAAAATTTGATAGTAAAAACAAAACAAATCTTCAGACAAAATATGTAAGTATCAATGCGAATACAAAACCGGAAGTCACAAGACTGAAAATTACCGGTACTGTAATTCCTGCTGATGACACAAACAGTTAAATAAATAAAATTTTTATGTTAGGATTATTATTGCAAGCCGGTGGAGGATCGGGGATGACGGGTAATTTATTACTTATAGGAGGTATTATCGTAATCTTTTATTTTTTCATGATTCGCCCTCAACAGAAAAAACAAAAGGATCAGAAGAAATTTTTAGAGGAAATAAAAAAAGGCGATATGGCAGTCACTATGGGTGGAATCCATGGGAAAGTTGCTGCTATTGATGATACCACAATCTTGCTGGAAGTGGACAGAGGAACCAAAATAAAAGTAGAAAAATCGTCCATATCTCTTGAATCAAGCAAAAAATATACGGACAAGAAAAAGTAAATTAGTTGTTTAATGTTAGAAAAATATCTCTTGCGGCATACTTAGTTCCGCTAAGAAATGCAAATTGGAAGGTGATATTACTGTGTTTCTCAACAGCTGCTACATTTTGGTTTTTTAATGCGCTAAATAAAGAATACACCACTAGAATCAGCTACCCTGTTACCTTGGAATTTAACAGGGATAGTTTGGTGGCTGTGAAATATCCACCGGATGAGATTCCCATCAATGTAACTGGTGGAGGATGGCAATTATTGAAAAAGACAATTCCCGGGAATGTTGAGCCGGTGATTATCAAACCTGAAAATCCGGTGCAAACTCAATTTTTTACAGCGATTAATCTGCTCCCGATTTTCTCCAAACAACTAACTGATATAAACATAAATTACATTGCCACAGATACGATTTTTTTTAAAATTGATCCATTCGCGGAGAAGAGGCTTTGTATAAAATTGGATTCGGCAAGTATCCACCTTAAAGAAGATTTTTTTGTTACTTCTGAAATTGTTGTTGAACCCGATTCTGTTAATTTTCGTGGTCCTTTGTCGATGATCAATCAACTTCCAGAGGTGTTTTTAGTATCCTTATCCGAAAAAAATATGAATAACCGCTATGATGAGGAATTGAGTCTGGATCTTTTTTCTCCGTCCCTCATTAAAAAGTACCCGGAAGTAATACACATAACATTTGATGTAGAGGAGTTTATCGATCAAAAATTAATCCTGGATATGGAACAGGTAAATTTTCCATACGATTCTACCGTCTATATTGAGACAAGCGAGGTTGAGGTATCTTATAAAGTCCAAAAAAGCTTCAGAGATAAAACGGAAAAGGTTAATTTTCTAATTATTGCGGACTTGAATAATATACATATTGCAGATTCTACCATTACTATAGAAATGATGGATTCACCTGATTATATCAAAGATATAATTTTTCAGGAAAGTAGAGTAAAAGTAATCTATGCCCAATAAACCATTAAAAGTCGGAATAACGGGGGGAATTGGCGCAGGAAAAACATTGGTTTGTCAGATGTTCCGTATTTTAGGAATTCCAGTTTACAATGCCGATGAAAGGGCAAAATTACTTATGGTTCAGGATGACGTCGTGATTGATTCCATAAAGAATTTATTTGGTGAGAAGGCATACATAGGGGATAGAAAATTGAATGTATTGTATCTCGCAAATCATGTTTTTAGTGATAAAGAAAAGCTAAGTCTACTGAATGGTGTTGTTCATCCTGCGGTAGCAAAAGATTTTGAAAGTTGGCAATTAAATTATCAAAAGGAACCGTATCTGATAAAAGAGGCGGCACTTTTAGTGGAATCAAAATCTTATAAAGTTCTTACTTATCTGGTTACAGTCACCGCTCCAATCGACCTACGGATTGCCCGTGTGCTGGCTAGAGATAAGCATCGTACCGTTCAGAATATTGAAGATATTATATCCAGACAGTTGAGCGATGAGGAGAAAATAGCTAAGTCTGAATTTGTAATCGTCAATGACAACAATTCCTTATTGATACCGCAAGTGCTGGATATCCATTTGTCTTTGATTAATTCACTTCAAATTGATTAATTTTCGCTAAATTCGGTAATTTCGTTTCTCAATTAATTTTTTAGATGGAAGGCGTAAAATCTTCATACACCGAAGAACAAAAGCATCGTATTTTTGAAAGTGAATTTCTTCCACATATTGATGTTATGTATAATTTTGCTTATCGTATTACCTACGATGAAGACAGTGCCAAGGACCTGTTGCAGGAAACCTATTATAAAGCGATTAAAAATATTCTTAAATCCAAACTTGACCGAAAAAGAGTACCTTTAGATTTAGTGGAAAAAATAAAAACAAGAATAATTAAAGAATCCTGATATTATGGATAATGGTAAAGCAATAATTTTTTCTGCCCCTTCCGGATCAGGTAAAACAACCATAGTGAGACACCTACTCAAAACCTGTGATTTTCTGGATTTTTCTATTTCTGCCACAACCAGGGCAAGGAGGAAAGAACGTGAAATTGATAGACAAGATTATTACTTTCTTTCATTGGAAAAATTCCATAAAAAAATTGATAATAACGAGATGGTTGAATGGGAAGAAGTGTATGATGGGAATTTTTATGGGACATTAAAATCCGAAATTGACAGGATTTGGACTCTGGACAAGCATGTAGTATTTGATGTAGATGTAAAAGGAGGTTTGAAGCTGAAAGAGTATTTTAAAGATAAAGCCCTGGGAATTTTTGTGAGGGTTAATGATTTGAATGTCCTTGAACAACGACTAAGACATAGAAATACCGAAACAGAAAAGAACATTATTAAACGACTTGCAAAGGCAGAATTTGAAATGACTTTCGAAAATGGATTTGATAAAACATTGATTTCTGACGATTTGGATCAAACACTGAAGATGGCTGAACAATTGGTTTTTGATTTTATCTATGATCACAACAGCTAATCAATAATGAAAGTCGGTTTATATTTTGGTTCATTTAATCCTATCCATTTCGGACATCTCATTATTGCTCAGGCAGTACAGGAACGAGCAAAATTGGATGAAATTTGGTTTATTGTTTCTCCTCAAAATCCTTTGAAACGAAACAAAAACCTTTTACATGAGTTCGATCGGTACGATTTGGTGGCCTTAGCTATTGAAGATAATGACAGGTTCAAGGTAAGTGACATCGAATTTGACATGCCAAGGCCAAGTTTTACAATTGATACATTATCCTACTTGAGGGAAAAACATCCGGGGCATCAGTTTAAATTAATAATTGGGGGTGACAATCTATCTATTTTCCCTAAATGGAAGAACAGTAAAAAAATCATAGATGATTTTGGATTAATAGTTTATCCAAGACCCGGATCAAATCCAGAGGAGCATCAAAATCAACTAAATGTTGAATTTATTGAGGCGCCATTACTGGATATATCGGCGACATATATTAGAAAATGTATAAGGGAGAATTGGTCCATAAAATACCTGGTACCCATTAAGGCCTCTGAATATATTTATAGTAAAAAACTATACATATAATCCATTGCTTTTAAAAATTGATGAGGTCGGGCAAATGATATTTTTCAAGTATTAATTTCCAACTACACAGTCATGATATCTTCTTCTTTCTTAGCAAGAATATCATCTACCTTTTTGATATAATTATTCGTAAAATCCTGAATTTGTGCTTCAGCTTTTTTTACTTCGTCTTCTGAAATGTGATCTTTTAAGAGTTTTTTTAGATGATCATTGGCGTCTTTTCTCACATTACGAACACTTACCCTACCATGCTCAGCTTCATTTCTTGACTGCTTGACAAGATTTATTCTTCTTTCTTCGGTAAGCGGTGGAATATTGAGCCGTATAATTTCGCCATCATTTTGAGGGTTTAGTCCGAGGTCGCTATTGATAATTGCTTTTTCGATTTCTGCCAGTAGATTTTTTTCCCATGGTTTTATGGCCAGAGTTTTTGCATCTGGAGTATTTACAGAAGCCACTTGATTTATTGGAGTTGAATTGCCATAATAATGCACCATAAGCCCGTCCAGCATACTTGGCATTGCTCTACCCGCCCTTATTTTGGCTAGTGCATGCGAAACATGTTGAAGCGATTTTTCCATATGATCTTTAGCCTCCTCAATATAAAATTCAAGATCTTCCATAAATTTGTATTTATTCTTAATGTACCAGTGTTCCTATATTTTCCCCATTTATAATTTTTCCGAGGTTACCTTGTTTGTTCATATCAAATACGATTATAGGTAATTTATTTTCCTGACATAATGTAAACGCAGTCATATCCATTACATTAAGACCTTTTTTGAATACATCAGTGTAGGATATTTCTGAATATCGCACAGCATCAGGATTTTTTTCAGGATCTTCCGAATAAATGCCGTCTACTCGTGTTCCTTTTAGAACAACATCTGCTTCAATTTCTATTGCTCTTAAACTAGCTGCAGAATCAGTGGTGAAATATGGATTGCCTGTGCCGGCTCCAAAAATGACCAACCTGCCTTTTTCAAGATGGCGTATCGCTCTTCTCCGGATAAATTGTTCACAAACAGAATCAATTTTTAGGCCTGACATCAGACGAGTATAAACGCCGGCTCCTTCGAGAGCGCTCTGTAGCGCCATGGCATTGATAAGTGTTGCAAGCATACCCATATAATCTCCCTGTACCCGATCCATTCCGGATTGCTCAGCTTGAATGCCTCGAAAAATATTGCCACCACCAATCACAATTGCTAGTTCAACTCCACTCTCCTTCGCACTTTTTATTTCATTTGTATATTGATCAAGGCGTTTTGGGTCAATGCCAAATTTCTGTTTTCCCATAAGGGCCTCACCGCTAATTTTAAGCAGAATACGTTTGTATTTCATATTGCTAGAAAAAATTATTGGGCAAATATAGTATTGAAAAAAAAATTATATAGAATTATTATCTAAAATTGAAGAATCACTTCATCTTTTTTAATCTTCTGGTTTTTAGTTACCAATATTTTTTTGATAATACCGTCCTGAGGTGATCTTAATACATTTTCCATTTTCATAGCTTTCAACACGATCAATGGTTCTCCACTTGACACTTTCTGTCCTCTTTCCACACGTATACCTACAATTTGACCAGGCATTGGCGCTCTTAATTCGTCGGTAGTTTTGACTGACGACTTTTGAATTCCCATCTTTTCCAGGAGAAGGTCTTTCTCATCCTGATGTTCAACATGATACATATGCTCATTCACTTTTACTTCAAATATTTTATGCTGAATATCATGTGCTGTAATGGTCACCCTAAATGATTTGTCCTTGTAGATTATATGGTAACTTATATCATCTATCTGAAAAATATCGAGATCTGTTTTCTCCCCATTGACAATAAATTGATCTTTTATTTTTTCAATTAAATAATCATATGTATCGTTTACTTTTGATCTTACCATTTCAATTTAATTCGTTTCTTTGAGCTAAATATAAGTTAATTTGCCGTTTTTTGTGCATTGGCATTTAGCATGTAGCGTTATGAAAATTAATTATCTTCCTTATACTGGTTTGTTGTTTTTCCTTGGGGTTTGTTCCTGTAAAGTATCAGAACAGCAAAGTGTTAGCGAAGAACCCGCTGAGGCGGTTACGGTTTTAGAGGATTCTACTTTTGTTGAGGAGGAGGATAATATTGAATTAAAACTTTACAAAAGTGAACGAACTCGCCATTTCAAGCTTAAACATACAAAACTTGAAGTCAGTTTTGATTGGGAGAAACAATATTTATATGGTAGAGCCACACTAACTCTTGAGCCATATTTTTACAGTCAATCAAATATAATTCTTGATGCCAAAGCGTTTGAAATTCATGAAATTAATCTTGTATCTGGAGATAATGTGGTCGGGCTTAACTTTACTTATGATGGAAATAAAATAAATATTGATCTGGGTAAAGAGTTTCAAAAAGGGCAGAATATCCATGTTTTAATTACCTATACAGCAAAGCCAAATGAAGAAAAATATGCAAATGATTTATCCAGCGATCGGAAGGGGCTTTATTTTATAAATCCAACCGGGGAGTTAAAAGGAAAGCCACGGCAAGTATGGACGCATGGAGAAACGGAATCAAATTCCAGATGGTTCCCAACATTAGACGCTCCAAATCAAAAATCTACGCAAGAGATTTTTATTACTGTTGATGATAAACTTAAAACGCTATCCAATGGCACTTTGATTTATTCTAAATCAAATTCTGATGATACCAGAACGGATTATTGGAAAATGGATAAACCACATGCGCCATATTTATTCATGCTGGCTGCAGGTGATTTTGCGATAATTGAGGATAATTGGAATGGCATGAAGGTAGATTATTATGTCGAGCAGGAATATGCAGAATATGCGGATGATGTATTTGGGCATACCCCCGAAATGATATCCTATTTCTCAGAGATATTAAATTATCCATTTCCATGGGATAAGTATAGCCAGATAGTTGTAAGGGATTTTGTGTCCGGCGCCATGGAAAATACAACAGCATCTGTATTCATGGAAGATTTAAACATAGACAGTCGTGAATTGATAGATTATAATTGGGATGATATTATTGCTCATGAATTATTTCATCAATGGTTTGGAAATTTAGTGACGTGTGAATCCTGGGCAAATGTCCCATTAAATGAGTCATTCGCTACTTATGGGGAGTATTTATGGAAAATGCACAAATATGGTATTGATGAATCTAGCTATCACTTATATACGGAATTGGACACTTACTTAAGCGAAGCGGTAACTAAAAATGAAGACTTAATAAGGTTTAATTATGATAGTGATGAAGAAATGTTCGATAGTCATTCATATGCAAAAGGGGGACTTATTCTACATTTGTTGAGAAATTATTTGGGAGATAAGGCATTTTTCAAATCATTGGAGTATTATTTGAAATCCCACGCTTTTGGGAAAGTGGAAGTTCATGATCTTCGATTGGCTTTTGAGCATATATCGGGAGAAGATCTGAATTGGTTTTTTAATCAATGGTTGCTGGCTGCAGGTCATCCAAAGCTGAAAGTGGAAGAATCTTTTGATGTTCAAAATGATACATACAAAGTTAAAGTGTGGCAAGAACAGGATATGGATATATATCCGGTGTATAAATTGCCGTTGACTTTGGATATGTGGGACCAGGGACAGAAAATACAATATACAATCGAAATTGATCAACCCTACCAGGAATTTGAGTTTGAGAATGTTAAAAATCCTGAATTAGTAATTGTAGATAGTGAATATGTCTTGGTTGGTGAAATCTTGCATATTAAAACACCCCAGCAATATCAATTTCAGTTTAATCATTACCGGGAAAATGTACGAGCCAGAATTGATGCCCTCGAGTATTTTATAGACAATCCTTCAGATTCTATTTCGCGTGTCGTGATGAGTAATGCATTGAATGATCCTTTTTGGGCGATTAGAGAGGAAGTACTTCAGGTTTTTGAAAGTGACAGTACAGAGTTCTTCGCGAACAATGAAGAATTGATAGTAGAATTGGCTTTGAATGACCCTAATTCTTTAGTAAAAGCAGGAGCTATTGCGGTTTTGGCGTCGAAAGGGAAACTCAATTATGTCGATATTTTCAAATCTAATTTATATGATTCTTCATATTCAGTTGCCGGTCAAGCTTTGCACGCGTATCTCCAATGCGGAATAGGCGACAATCAAGAAGTTCTTTCAATTTTCAGGAAGGAGACAAACTTTAATATAGCCTCTACAATTGCAGATTATTATATTAGAAATCAGGATAATACACAATATCCCTGGTTTTCTGATAAACTAAATCGATATTCTGGCAGAGATTTATGGTATTTCATCAAATTGTTCGGAATGTACTTGATTACCGTCCCGGATGACCAGATCAGGAAGGGAGTTAAAGAATTGGCAGTGATCGCAAGCGATCATTCCCAGTATTATAATCGATTGTCTGCATATCAGTCCCTGGAGTTGCTTTCTGACTTCGAAGGAGTATCAGAAATTCTTTACGAGATAAAAAGTAAAGAAAAGGATACAAGGGTTACAGAATACTTTGAATAGAGGAAATTTCAACACACATGGCTGCTTAACCAGCATACCATTTCGTAACATTGAAAAAAATTATACAATTTTCTTTAATTATTTGAATAATAGAAAAAAGGGTATAATTTTGCATTCCCTTAAAAATCGAGGTTGTTTTACAATTCAATTTTTAGGGGAAAGTTCTTTTATAAATTGATTTTCGGGGAGATACCAAAGTGGCCAACTGGGGCAGACTGTAAATCTGTTGTCTTTCGACTTCGGAGGTTCGAATCCTCCTCTCCCCACGTTAAATAAAATGGGTAAAATTAAAGCTCGGAACTATTGAAGTTAATGAGATAAATTTTGCTAAATTGCGGGAGTAGCTCAGCTGGTAGAGCGACAGCCTTCCAAGCTGTAGGTCGCGGGTTCGAACCTCGTCTCCCGCTCTTTTTATTTAATGACAATCTGGCTTATTTTACCAAGGCCGACGTAGCTCAGGGGTAGAGCGCTTCCTTGGTAAGGAAGAGGTCACGGGTTCAAATCCCGTCGTTGGCTCGAATTAATGATATTAAATTACATAAATAAAATTTTTAACTAAACCGAGATTTATCAAAAATGGCTAAAGAAATCTTTGACCGTTCCAAACCGCATGTTAATATCGGTACTATAGGTCACGTTGACCACGGTAAAACTACATTGACAGCTGCTATCACTAAAGTACTAGCAGAAAAGGGTTTAGCAGAAGTAAGGGAATTCGATTCTATCGACAATGCACCTGAAGAAAAAGAAAGAGGTATTACAATCAATACCTCTCACGTTGAATATTCAACAGAAAAAAGACACTATGCGCACGTTGATTGTCCTGGGCACGCTGACTATGTGAAGAACATGGTTACCGGTGCTGCCCAGATGGACGGTGCAATTATAGTTGTTGCCGCTACAGATGGGCCAATGCCACAAACCAGAGAACACATCCTGCTGGCACGTCAGGTGGGCGTACCTGCTTTGGTTGTATTCATGAACAAAGTTGACCTTGTTGATGATGAGGAATTGTTGGAACTTGTTGAAATGGAAATTAGAGAACTACTTAGCTTCTATGAATTCCCGGGTGATGATATTCCTGTAATCCAGGGGTCGGCGCTTGGCGGATTAAATGGAGAAGATGCGTGGGTTGGAAAAATTATGGAGTTGATGGACGCAGTGGATGAGTACATACCAATTCCTGAGCGAGCTGTTGATAAAGATTTCTTAATGCCGGTTGAAGATGTTTTCTCTATCACTGGCCGAGGAACTGTTGCTACAGGTAGAATTGAAAGAGGTGTGATCAACTCAGGAGATCCTGTTGACATCCTTGGCATGGGAGCTGAGAACCTTAAATCAACCGTGACTGGAGTTGAAATGTTTAGAAAGATTCTCGATAGAGGTGAAGCTGGTGATAATACTGGGCTACTCCTTAGAGGTATCGATAAAGATCAAATCAGAAGAGGTATGGTGATTTGCAAACCCGGATCTGTAACTCCTCATGCTCACATTAAGGCAGAAGTTTACGTATTGTCAAAAGAAGAAGGCGGAAGGCATACTCCTTTCTTCAATAAGTACCGACCTCAGTTTTACATGAGAACAACAGATGTTACAGGTGAAATCTTTTTACCAGAAGGTGTTGAAATGGTGATGCCAGGAGATAATGTAACTATTGAAGTGAAACTTCTGAGTACAGTTGCTATGGAAACGGGTCTTCGATTTGCAATCAGGGAAGGTGGTCGAACAGTTGGCGCCGGACAGGTTACGGAAATTCTGGACTAGATAATACTAAAATTCCTTTCAAATGCGTTTCTTAATTATTTTAGGAAACGCATTTGTTTCTATAAATTTTTTTAAATAACTTTGCGGGCCGTTTTATACGGGTGTAGCTCAATTGGTAGAGTAGTGGTCTCCAAAACCATTGGCTGGGAGTTCGAGTCTCTCCACCCGTGCTACTAAATATTTAAAACATTGCTTAAGCTAAAAATATTCATTGTAGAATCCATAGACGAGCTAAGAAACAAAGTTACTTGGCCGAAGTTTGACGAGTTGCAAGGCAGCTCTGTTTTGGTACTCGTTGCGTCCTTAATTTTCGCAATTGTTATAGGAGCCATCGATTATGTATTTGATAACATGTTGAGTTGGTTTTATAATGAGTTTTAAAAAGAATGAATATCTAAATGGGTGATCTGAAATGGTATGTTGTAAGAGTCGTTAGTGGGAAAGAGAAAAAAATAAAGACTTATCTCGAAAACGAAATTTCTCGCCAGAAACTTGAAGAGTACATTCCTCAGATCCTGATCCCTTCAGAGAAGGTATATGAAATGCGGAATGGAAAAAAACGCATCAGAGAACGAAATTTTTTCCCTGGTTATGTGTTGATTTCTGCTGATCTTACGTATGGGGAAGCTATGCATATTATTAATAGTATCCCGGGGGTTATCGGATTTTTAGGTAATAATAGTGCAGGTACTTCAAAAGAACCTGTTCCTCTTCGACAAGCTGAAATCAATCGAATTTTAGGTAAGGTGGATGAGTCCGAAGAGATGGAGGAAAAATTTGCCACATCGTTTATTGTCGGTGAATCTGTTAAAGTCATGGACGGTCCGTTTAGCGGATTTACCGGATTAGTTGAGGAAGTCTTTGACGAAAAGAAGAAATTAAATGTGATGGTGAAAATTTTCGGAAGAAATACACCAGTTGAGTTGAATTATATGCAAGTAGAAAAACAAGATTAGCATTATGGCTAAACAAATAGTAGGATATTTAAAATTACAAATTAGAGGGGGGGCTGCAAATCCTTCTCCTCCTGTAGGCCCGGCTCTTGGTAGTAAGGGCCTTAACATCATGGAGTTTTGTAAACAATTTAATGCGAGGACTCAGGAGAAGCAAGGTCAATTGTTGCCCGTGGTGGTTACCATTTATAAAGATAAATCTTTTGATTTTGTTATAAAAACTCCACCGGCAGCTGTTTTGTTACTCGAACATTCTAAAGTGAAAAAAGGATCAGCTGAGGCAAATAGAGACAAAGTTGGATCAGTGTCCTGGGATCAGGTAAAAGAAATCGCCGAATTTAAAATGAAAGATCTAAATGCATTTAAGATTGAATCAGCGATGAAAATGGTTGCAGGGACGGCAAGGAGTATGGGATTGAGAGTGAAAGGAACTGCACCCTGGGCAAATTAAAGACAAAGAACAATGCGTATAAGTAAAAAAAGAAAAGCAATACTTGAAAAATATGATTTGCAGAAGAGTCATGCTCTTTCGGAAGCAGCAGAAGTCGTAAAAAGTATTACTACAACAAAATTTGATTCTTCTGTTGATATTGACGTCAGGTTGGGTGTGGATCCAAGAAAAGCAGATCAAATGGTTCGGGGAGTTGTAGCGCTACCTCATGGAACAGGTAAAGATGTTAAAGTACTTGTACTTTGTTCACCCGAGAAGGAGCAAGAAGCTAAAGATGCAGGAGCCAATCATGTTGGTCTGGATGATTATATTAAGAAAATTGAAGGTGGTTGGACGGATATAGACGTTATCATTACCATGCCGCAGGTAATGGCAAAGGTAGGTAAACTTGGCCGTGTATTGGGACCAAGAGGTCTAATGCCAAATCCGAAATCAGGTACAGTTACCGTAGATATAGGAAAAGCAGTGCAGGAAGTGAAAATGGGTAAAATCGATTTTAAAGTAGATAAATTTGGTATCATTCATTCTTCTATCGGTAAAACTTCCTTTTCAAAAGAGAAAATCATTGAAAATGCTACAGAAATATTGAATACAATATCTAAATTGAAACCAGCTTCGGCAAAAGGAACTTATTTCAAAAGCATCTATTTGTCAAGCACTATGAGTCCCGGCATTGCTATAGATCAAAACAGTATTACTGGCTTATAAAATGACAAAGCAAGAAAAAACACAAATTATCAGCGATTTAGCTGAAAAATTTACAGATAACAGCAATTTTTATTTTGCTGATGCCTCAGGTCTCACTGTGGCGCAAATAAATGATTTCAGGCGGATTTGCTTTGATAAAGGCGTTGAATATTATGTGTATAAGAACACCTTGATCAAAAAAGCCCTTGAAACATTAAAAACTGATTATTCTTCGTTTGACAATGAAGTGTTGAAAGGTTTTACTGGGATTATCTTCTCAAAAGAGAGTAGTAATTTACCAGCAAAGGTAATCAAACAGTTCAGAAAGTCAGCGGGAGGGGATAAACCAATATTTAAGGGAGCTTCCATCGATACCGATCTCTTTATTGGGAATGAACACCTCGACGCTTTAAGCATACTTAAATCTAAGTTTGAGCTTATTGGAGATGTGATTATGTTGTTACAATCACCTGCTAAAAATGTTGTGTCTGCACTGCAAAGTGGACAAGACAATTTGGCTGGCATTTTGAAAGCATTGTCTGAACGAGAAGAAGCATAGGGAAATAAATTAATAATTAATTAAGTAAAATTTACAATGACAGATTTAAAAGCATTCGCAGAGCAACTAGTAAACTTAACAGTAAAAGAGGTTAGCGAACTTGCAGATATCCTAAAAGATGAACATGGCATAGAGCCTGCTGCAGTAGCAGCTCCAATAATGGTAGCCGGCGCTGGTGATGAAGAAGGTGGTGCTGTAGAAGAACAAACTTCTTTTGATGTTATCTTAACAGCTCCTGGCGCGGCTAAACTAAAAGTTGTTAAAGCTGTTAAAGAATTAACAGGTTTAGGCTTAAAGGAAGCAAAAGACTTAGTAGATGGCGCACCTAACCCAATAAAAGAGGGTATAGCTAAGGACGAAGCTGAAGGACTAAAAAAGCAACTTGAAGAAGCAGGAGCGGAAGTCGAAATTAAATAAGACATTGCCCATTTATAACTTTTAAATGGGATTGTTTAGGCCTGACAGAAATAGTCAGGTCTTTTACTGTTTGTACCTATTTACCAATATTGTTTGGTCAAAATCCATAACCAATATGAGTTGTGGTAAGATTTTCTGATAAGATTTCTATATTAAAAGATTAAAGCATTGGCGACAAATAATCAACATCAAAGAATTAGCTTTTCCAAAATTAAGAGTGTAATCGACTATCCGGATTTTCTGGATGTTCAATTGCAGTCATTCAAAGATTTCTTTCAATTGGAAACTGCTGCCGAGAAAAGAATTCAGGAAGGACTTTATAAAGTTTTTTCTGAGAACTTTCCTATTGCTGATTCAAGGGAGAATTTTGTGCTCGAGTTCATCGATTACATGGTTGATCCTCCAAAATACAGCGTAAGTGAATGCGTTGAAAGAGGTCTCACTTATTCTGTTCCTTTAAAAGCGAAACTTCGACTTTCTTGTAACGATGAGGATAACGAAGATTTTGAAACTATAGAGCAGGAAGTATTCTTAGGCAATATTCCCTATATGACCAATAAGGGTTCCTTTGTTGTCAATGGGGCTGAACGTGTGATTGTTTCACAATTGCATAGATCACCCGGAGTATTTTTTGCCCAAAGTAAACATACAAACGGTACTAAGTTGTATTCGGCAAGAATTATCCCTTTCAAAGGTTCATGGATAGAGTTTGCAACTGATGTGAACAACGTCATGTATGCCTATATTGATAGGAAAAAGAAATTCCCTGTTACCATGTTATTGAGAGCAATAGGATGGGGAACAGATAAGGATATTCTGGATCTTTTTGAACTTTCTGAAGAAGTTGAATCTACCGAAAAGAAACTTAAAAAAGTAATTGGACGAAAGCTGGCAGCAAGAGTCCTTAAATCCTGGACAGAAGACTTCGTGGATGAGGATACCGGGGAAGTTGTTTCTATTGACAGGAATGAAGTATTACTTGAAAGAGATTCAGTTATAGCGGAAGAGGATATAGAAATTATTCTGGATTCATCTACGAAATCCATTATTTTGCATCGGGAAGACATTAATATCAATGACTTCCAAATCATATATAATACACTTTCTAAAGATAATTCAAATTCTGAAAAGGAAGCAGTTGAACAAATTTATCGTCAACTTAGAAACTCCGATGCTCCCGATGAGCAAACTGCAAGGGATATTATACAAAGTTTGTTTTTCTCTGATAAGAGATATGATCTTGGTGAAGTTGGAAGATACAGAATTAACAAAAAATTAGGTCTTGATATCGACTCTAATGTGAGAGTATTGACCAAAGAAGATATCATACTTATTGTTAAGTATCTCATTGGTTTAATTAATGCTAAAGCTGTAGTTGATGATATTGACCACTTAAGTAACAGAAGGGTACGTACTGTTGGAGAGCAGTTATATACTCAATTTGGTGTGGGGCTTGCAAGAATGGCAAGAACCATCAAGGAGAGGATGAATGTAAGAGATAATGAAGAATTTAAGCCTACTGATCTTATTAATGCGAGAACGCTTTCTTCTGTTATTAATTCATTTTTTGGCACAAACCAATTATCTCAGTTTATGGATCAGACAAATCCACTGGCAGAGATTACACATAAAAGGAGAATGTCTGCCCTTGGACCTGGAGGTCTCTCTAGAGAAAGAGCAGGTTTTGAGGTTAGAGATGTACACTACACACACTACGGTAGATTATGCACAATTGAGACTCCGGAAGGACCGAATATCGGCTTAATTTCCTCACTTTGTGTTCATGCAAAAGTTAATGGTATGGGATTCATTGAAACTCCATATCGAAAAGCTGTGAATGGAAAGGTAAATATGTCCAGCGATGTTATATTTCTGACAGCGGAAGAAGAAGATACACATAATATTGCGCAGGCAAATGCTCCACTAAAAGATGATGGAATATTCATAAATGATAAAGTAAAAGCGAGGTTTGAAGGGGACTTTCCAATTGTTGAGAAAGCTGATGTATCCTACATGGATGTAGCTCCTAACCAGATTGTGTCGGTGGCAGCATCACTAATACCATTTCTTGAGCATGATGATGCTAACCGAGCATTGATGGGTTCCAACATGATGCGTCAAGCTGTTCCTTTGATGCAGCCACAGGCTCCTATCGTAGGTACAGGCCTGGAAAAAAGAGTTGCCCTGGATAGCAGATCGCTGATTCTAGCCGAACGAGAAGGTATTGTTGAATACGTTGATGCAAATAAGATTTCTATTAAATATGTGCTCAACGATGATCTGAAGTTGATAAGTTTTGATGATGACATCAAAACGTATGATTTAATAAAATTCAGAAGAACAAATCAGGATACCTGCATCAATCTCAAACCCATTGTATTTAAAGGAGATAAGGTTGTGAAAGGTCAACCTCTCTGCGAAGGATATGCAACTGAGGATGGAGAATTGGCTCTGGGAAGAAATCTTAAAGTTGCATTTATGCCATGGCAGGGATACAACTTTGAGGATGCGATAGTTATTTCTGAAAGTGTTGTAAGAAATGATATTTATACGTCCATTCATATCGACGAATTTGAATTGGAGGTCAGAGATACTAAAAGAGGAGAAGAAGAACTGACTTCAGAAATTCCTAATGTCAGTGAAGAAGCAGTTAAAAACCTGGATGAGAATGGCATTATCAGAATTGGCGCCGAGGTTAAGGAGGGGGATATATTGGTTGGAAAAATTACACCAAAGGGTGAAACTGATCCAACACCTGAAGAAAAACTTCTTCGTGCAATTTTTGGAGACAAGGCCGGTGATGTAAAAGACGCTTCCTTGAAGGCTTCTCCATCACTTGAAGGTGTAGTAATTGACACGAAACTTTTCTCCAGACCGAAAAAAGACAAAGATCTCAGAGCAAAGTCTAAGAAGGATGTCGAAGTATTGAAAGGCAAATACAGCAAGTTGCTTCTTGATGTGAGAGCTCAAATGATCGAGAAGATCACCATTTTATTAGACGGAAAGGTTTGCCAGGGGGTTACTCACAAATTTGGTGATGAGATTTTGAGTAAAGGAGTAAAATTCAATTTAAAAGTTATTGAAGAGAAACTTTTCCCTGAGCGAAATGTGTATAGGGATGAGAGCAACTACAATGTTCAGGAAGAAGTTAATTTAATTACCGACTTGAATTATGACAATTTGACTGATGATGTAAAATTGAATAACCTGATTGTTGAACTCATTAAAAAATATACAACTAAACGAAATGAGTATACCGGAGAATTTAAACGTGAAAGGTTTACACTTGAAGTTGGTGATGAGCTTCCTGCGGGAATTGTGCAATTGGCTAAAGTATATATCGCTAAAAAGCGGAAATTAAAAGTTGGTGATAAAATGGCCGGACGACACGGGAATAAAGGTGTTGTGGCTAAAATTGTTCGAGAAGAGGACATGCCATATCTAGAAAATGGGACTCCGGTAGATATTGTACTTAATCCTCTTGGTGTACCATCAAGAATGAATCTGGGGCAAATCTACGAAACTGTTTTGGGTTGGGCTGGTGAAATATTGGGTAAAAGGTATGCCACTCCGATTTTTGATGGAGCAACAATGAAGGACGTGGAGAAAGAATTGAAAGCCGCTAAACTACCTGATTTTGGACGAACATACTTATATGATGGATTGACCGGTCATCGATTTGATCAACAAGTAACAGTCGGCAAAATTTATATGCTTAAACTAGGCCACCTGGTTGATGATAAGATGCACGCCAGGTCCATTGGTCCGTACTCTTTGATTACACAACAACCTCTTGGAGGAAAAGCTCAATTTGGAGGTCAGAGATTTGGTGAGATGGAAGTTTGGGCGCTTGAAGCATTTGGTGCATCCCACGTGTTACAAGAAATTCTAACGATTAAATCGGATGATGTAGTTGGTAGAGCAAAAGCATATGAAGCAATTGTTAAAGGTGATAATATGCTTAAGCCAAATGTCCCAGAATCATTCAATGTATTGGTACATGAACTTCGTGGCCTTGCACTGGAAATCACTTTAGATTAATGAATTTATACCCTTCACGGTTAAAATATATGATACACTAATTAATTATGGCATTCAGAAAAAACAAAAAACTAAAAAGTAACTTTTCTAAAGTTACCATAAGTCTTGCATCGCCAGAATCCATTTTAGAAAGTAGCTATGGTGAGGTTACACAACCTGAAACTATTAACTACCGAACCTATAAGCCTGAAATGGGAGGGTTGTTTTGCGAGCGTATTTTTGGCCCGGTCAAAGACTGGGAATGTCATTGCGGGAAATATAAAAGAATTAGATATAAGGGCATCATTTGTGACCGTTGTGGAGTTGAAGTAACTGAAAAGAAGGTCAGGAGAGAAAGAATGGGACACATAGAATTGGTTGTTCCTGTTGCTCACATTTGGTATTTCAGATCTCTTCCTAATAAAATTGGTTATTTGCTTGGTTTGCCAACTAAAAAACTAGATCAGATCATTTATTATGAACGATACGTGATCATTCAGCCTGGTGTTAAGGAAGAAGATGACTTTAGCAAAATGGATTATCTCACCGAGGATGAATATTTGGATATACTTGATAAACTTCCTAGAGAAAACCAAATGTTGGATGATGATGATCCTGAAAAATTCATTGCAAAAATGGGCGCTGATGCATTGGAAATGCTTTTGGCAAGAACTGACTTAGATGAATTGTCTTATAAACTAAGACATCAGGCAGCTACGGATACTTCGCAACAAAGAAAGGCCGAAGCATTAAAAAGATTGCGCGTTGTCGAGGCGTTTAGGGATGCGCGTACCAGAATTGAGAATAGACCGGAATGGATGATAATTAAAATGGTACCGGTAATTCCACCCGAGTTGAGACCATTAGTTCCTCTGGACGGTGGAAGATTTGCCACCTCCGATTTAAATGATTTATACAGAAGAGTTATAATTAGAAATAATCGGCTAAAGCGATTGATTGACATTAAAGCTCCTGAAGTAATCTTAAGAAATGAAAAGAGGATGCTTCAGGAAGCAGTGGATTCTCTTTTTGACAATTCACGGAAAGTAAATGCCGTAAGATCTGATGGAAATAGAGCGCTTAAATCGTTGAGCGATATGCTCAAGGGCAAGCAAGGACGTTTCCGTCAAAACCTTCTAGGAAAGAGGGTGGATTATTCTGGCCGATCTGTAATTGTAGTTGGACCTGAATTGAAAATGCATGAATGTGGTTTGCCAAAAAATATGGCGGCTGAACTTTTCAAGCCATTCATCATCAGAAAGTTGATCGAAAGGGGAATAGTTAAAACCGTTAAGTCAGCTAAGAAAATTGTTGACAGGAAGGATCCGGTGGTATGGGATATTCTTGAAAATGTATTGAAGGGGCATCCCGTCTTGCTCAACAGAGCCCCTACACTTCACCGATTGGGGATTCAAGCTTTCCAACCAAAGTTGATTGAGGGTAAGGCTATACAACTTCACCCATTGGCTTGTACGGCATTTAACGCTGACTTTGATGGCGACCAAATGGCTGTTCATGTTCCATTAGGACAGGAAGCTGTTTTAGAAGCGTCTATATTAATGTTAGCATCTCATAACATTTTGAATCCCGCAAATGGCGCCCCAATAGCTGTTCCTTCTCAAGACATGGTTCTCGGACTATATTATGTTACTAAAGGAAGGAGAAGTACAAAAAAGACCCCTGAGCTTGGCGAAGGAATGGTGTTTTATTCTCCTGAAGAAGTTATTATAGCTCTCAATGAAGGATGTGTTTCTAAACATGCCTATATCAAAGTGAGGACACAAGTAAGAAATGATGATGGAGAACTTGAAACAAAAATCATTGAGACAGTTACCGGTAGGGTAGTCTTCAATGAGTTTGTACCAAAGGAAGTTGGATTTGTCAATGAGTTATTGTCAAAGAAAAAACTTCAGGGGATTATTTCGGATATATTCAAGATCACAGGAATGGATACTACAGCTAAATTCCTGGATGATATTAAAACATTGGGATTCCAGGAGGCATATAAAGGTGGACTTTCGATGGGATTGAACGATATTATGATTCCAAAAGTGAAAGATGAATTAATCAATGAAGCAAAAGCTGAGGTTGAAGAGGTATGGAATAATTACCTTATGGGTCTTATCACGGATAACGAAAGATATAATCAGGTAATTGATATTTGGACAAGAATAAATTCCCAGATTACAGGAACATTAATGAAAGAATTGGAGGAAGACAAGCAAGGCTTCAACTCCATTTATATGATGATGCATTCAGGAGCAAGAGGTTCAAGAGAGCAAATTCGACAGTTGGGAGGCATGAGAGGTTTGATGGCAAAACCTCAGAAAAATCTAGTAGGTTCGATTGGAGAAATTATTGAAAACCCGATCCTATCCAACTTTAAAGAAGGTCTGGATGTAATAGAATATTTTATATCTACTCACGGAGCCAGAAAAGGTTTAGCTGACACAGCTTTGAAAACGGCTGATGCCGGGTATTTGACACGAAGATTAGTGGATGTTTCTCAAGATGTGGTTGTAAATGAAGCTGATTGTGATACTTTAAGGGGTATAGTGGTAACAGCACTTAAGGATAATGAGGATATTGTGGAACCTTTATCTGAAAGAATCCTTGGTAGAGTTACTGTTCATGATATATTTGATCCTCTTACCGAAGAATTGATAGTTGCATCCAACACTGAAATTGATGAAGAAATCGCAAGAAGGATTGAGGAAACAAGTATTGAAGAAGTAGAGATTCGCTCCGTTCTTACATGTGAAACTAGAAAAGGCGTTTGTATCAGATGTTATGGACGGAACCTTGCGACAGGTAAGATGGTTCAGAATGGAGAAGCAGTTGGTGTAATTGCAGCGCAATCCATTGGCGAGCCTGGGACTCAGCTTACACTGAGAACATTCCACGTTGGTGGAACTGCATCAAACATTGCTGTTGATGCAAAGATCAAAGCAAAATTTGCCGGAATTGTTGAATTTGAAGAGTTAAGATCAATCAACACTACAAACAATGACGGAAATGCAGCTGCTGTGGTTATGGGACGTTCAGGTGAGATTAAGATCATTGATCCAAAATCCAAGAAGACTCTAATAAGTAACCATGTTCCATATGGAGCGTTCCTTACAGTGAAAGATGGAGAAAAGATAGTAAAGGACCAGGATCTTTGCTTTTGGGATCCATACAATGCTGTAATTCTTACTGAATCTGATGGTACTGTAAAGTATGATATGATTGAGGAAAACCTCACATATCGTGAGATTTCAGATGAACAGACAGGTCATAGGGAAAAAGTTATTATTGATTCAAAGGATAAAACGAAAAACCCATCATTAATCATTGAAACAAAAGACGGTGAAATTTCTTATAACATTCCAGTGGGGGCGCATCTTGCTGTGAATAATAAAGAGAAGATCAAATCTGGACATGTTTTAGTAAAAATACCCAGAACCATGGGTAAATCCAGAGATATTACTGGAGGTCTGCCAAGAGTAACCGAATTGTTTGAAGCAAGAAACCCATCTAACCCGGCCGTTGTAAGCGAGATTGATGGCGTTGTCACCTATGGAGGAATAAAGAGAGGGAATAGAGAAATTTTCATTGAGTCAAAAGATGGTATAAAGAAAAGATACTTAGTGTCACTATCCAAGCACATTCTTGTTCAGGACAATGACTTCGTAAGAGCAGGAATGGCGTTGTCAGATGGAGCAATTACCCCAGCTGACATCTTGGCTATTAAAGGTCCTACAGCTGTTCAGGAATATTTAGTAAATGAAATCCAGGAAGTTTATCGACTTCAGGGTGTTAAGATTAATGATAAACATATTGAGGCAATTGTAAGACAGATGATGCAAAAAGTTTCCATTGTTGATTCCGGAGACACAAGTTTCTTGAATGGTCAAGTGGTTGATAGATGGTTATTTAGGAAAGAAAATGATACTATTTTGGATATGAAAGTTATCATTGACTCTAAAGATTCTGAAACTTTAAAGGCTGGTCAAATCATTACGAATCGTAGACTGAGGGATGAAAATTCAAGTTTAAAAAGAAGAGACCTTAAACCCGTGGAAGTTCGGGATGCACAGCCAGCGGTTTCCAAGCCAACACTTCAGGGAATCACTCAAGCTTCTTTGGGAACCGAGAGTTTTATTTCAGCTGCATCCTTTCAGGAAACAACTAAAGTTTTAAGTGAAGCTTCAATCCGTGGAAAATCAGATTATTTGAAAGGACTAAAAGAAAACGTAATTGTTGGTCATTTAATTCCTGCAGGAACTGGTATGCGAAAATATGAAAATATGATAGTTACTTCCAAAAAGGAATATGATGCACTATTAGCCTCAAAAGAAGAATTTAATAAGGTAGAGGAAGAAACAGAATCAAATTTTTAAAATATGGATTCGGAGAAAACAGATCCAAAGAAAAATCAGATCAACATTGAACTCTCAGATGAAATAGCTGAAGGAGTGTACGCTAATTTGGCGATGATTGCGCATTCCAATAGTGAATTTGTTATTGACTTTATCCGGTTGATGCCTGGGGTGCCAAAAGCAAAGGTGAAATCCAGGATTGTGATAACACCTGAGCATGCCAAGCGATTATTGTATGCTCTGAAAGATAACATAGAGAAATACGAAGATACCTTTGGCGCCATAAAGAAAACGGATGATACTCCTAAATTCCCAATTAATTTTGGAGGAGCCGCTGGAGAGGCTTGATTTATATTGAAAATCTTTTTTTAATATAATCTAAATCTATACCTTTGCATTCCGAAAAAATATAGAGATATAAATTAACATTATAATAGTATGCCTACTATACAACAGTTAGTAAGAAAAGGTAGAAAAAAATTAACAAGTAAATCAAAGTCTCGGGCTTTGGATGCTTGTCCTCAGCGTAGAGGTGTTTGTACTAGAGTTTATACTACAACTCCAAAAAAGCCAAATTCTGCCATGAGAAAAGTTGCAAGGGTGAGGCTTACAAATACGAAGGAAGTGAATGCCTATATTATGGGGGAAGGTCATAATCTTCAAGAACACTCAATAGTTTTGATTAGAGGGGGAAGAGTAAAAGATCTTCCAGGAGTAAGATATCATATTATAAGAGGTGCACTGGATACCGCTGGTGTAGACGGAAGGTTGCAGGGACGTTCTAAATATGGTACCAAAAGGCCTAAAAAATAATTAATTATTCAATAAAATGAGAAAGGCAAAACCTAAAAAGAGATATATATTACCTGATCCGAAATTTCAGGAAACTTTAGTATCGAAGTTTGTGAATTATCTTATGGTAAAAGGAAAAAAGAATATAGCCTATTCTATCTTTTATGATGCTGTTGATGTCGTTCATGAGAAAACCGGTGAAAATGGTTTGGATGTATGGAAATCAGCTCTAAATAATATAATGCCATATGTCGAGGTGAAAAGTAGAAGAGTTGGAGGAGCGACATTTCAGGTTCCTTTGGAAGTACGCCCTGAAAGAAAGGTAACTCTTGGAATAAAATGGTTGATTATGTATGCCAGATTAAGGGGAGAGAAAACTATGGTGCAACGTCTTGCTAGTGAAATAATTGCTGCATCAAAAAGCGAAGGCTCTGCAGTGAAAAAAAAGACTGACACGCATAGAATGGCGGAAGCGAATAAAGCGTTTTCACATTTTAGGTTTTAATTGAAAAAATGGCAAATAAAAATCTTAAATATTTAAGAAATATTGGCATCATGGCGCACATTGATGCCGGCAAAACCACCGCTACTGAAAGGATTCTATATTATACAGGATTGACTCACAAAATTGGCGAGGTACATGATGGTGGTGCTGTGATGGATTGGATGGAGCAGGAGCAAGAAAGAGGGATCACAATTACCTCAGCCGCTACAACTACCTGTTGGAAATATCCTACAGAACAGGGTAAACCACAGCAAAATACTAAGGATTATAATATTAATATCATAGACACTCCTGGCCACGTGGATTTCACAGTAGAAGTGGAGCGTTCTTTGAGAGTGTTGGATGGCGCAGTTGCACTTTTTTGCGCTGTAGCAGGGGTAGAGCCGCAATCAGAAACGGTGTGGAGACAAGCTGATAAATACGAAGTTCCAAGAATCTGTTTCGTAAATAAAATGGACAGAGCCGGGGCTGATTTCTTTGGTGTGGTTGATGATATCAGAGAGAAATTAAAAGCAAATCCGGTGCCTCTTCAGGTACCCATTGGTTCTGAAGATACTTTTGTTGGAGTTGTTGATTTAATAACCAATAAAGCAATTATTTGGAATGAAGAGGATAAAGGAATGACTTATGAAGAAGTTCCTATTCCTGAGGATTTGCTTGAAACTGTAGATGAGTGGAGACGAAAGCTTGTGGAAAGCGTTGCGGATTATGATGACGAACTGTTGGAGAAATTTTTCGAGGATCCAGAATCGATTAGTCCTGAGGAAATGATGGCAGCAATACGAAAAGCTGTAATCGATATGTCCTTTTCACCAGTTTTAGTTGGTTCCGCTTTTAAAAATAAGGGAATTCAATCTTTATTGGATGCTATATGTGAGTATTTACCTTCTCCATTAGATCTTCCTCCAGTTTCAGGAATTAATCCAGATACAGGAAAAAAGGTGTCCAGAAATGCAAGTGCTGATGAACCATTTTCAGCTTTAGCATTTAAAATTGCAACTGATCCTTTTGTTGGTAGATTGGCATTCTTTAGAGTGTATTCCGGTAAACTCGATGCCGGTTCTTATGTATTCAATATGAGAACTGGGAAAAAAGAAAGGATATCGAGATTGATGCAAATGCATTCCAATAAGCAAAATCCCATTAGTCAGGTAGAAGCAGGGGACATTGCAGCTGGTGTAGGATTTAAAAATATTAAAACTGGAGATACACTTGTAGATGAGAAGCATAAAATTGTCTTGGAATCTATGACATTTCCAGAGCCGGTAATCGGTTACGCAATCGAAGCAAAAACTCAGGCGGATGTGGATAAGCTTGGTGGTGCTATCTCTAAGCTGGTAGAAGAAGATCCGACTTTACGGGTTCATACTGATGAGGATACAGGCCAAACTATTCTGAGAGGAATGGGGGAACTCCATCTGGAAATTATTATAGATAGATTGAAACGTGAATTTGGTGTTGAAATTAATCAGGGAGCGCCTCAAGTAGCCTATAAAGAAAGCGTCACTACTTTGGTTGAACACAAAGAAGTTTACAAAAAGCAAAGTGGTGGACGAGGGAAATTTGCGGATATAGTATTTGAACTGAGCCCAGGGGAAAATGGCAAAGAAGGCCTTGAGTTTGTTAATAATATTGTTGGTGGAGCTATTCCTAAAGAATTTATTCCTGCTGTTGAAAAGGGATTTAAAAGCGCTATGAAAAATGGTCCTTTGGCTGGGTTTCCTGTCGAGGCTTTAAAAGTAAGGCTTTTTCATGGGTCATTTCATGATGTGGATTCAGATACACTTTCATTTGAATTGGCGGCAAGATTGGGTTTTAGAGCGGCAACTAAAAAAGCGAAGCCTCAATTGCTGGAACCAATCATGTCGGTAGAGGTTGTAACACCTGAAGAATACACAGGCCCTGTTACCGGAGATCTTAATAAAAGACGAGGGATCATGAAGGGTATGGACACTAAAGCTGGCGCTCAGGTTATTAAATGTGATGTTCCATTAGCTGAGCTATTTGGATATGTGACAGATTTGCGTACAATTTCATCGGGTAGGGCTTCAGCATCACTGACATTTTCTCACTTTGATCCTGTTCCATCAGGGTTGCAAGAGGAAATAATTAAGAAATCAAAAGGAGAAGGTTAATATTAAACGGATATGACCCAGAAAATAAGAATAAAACTTAAGTCTTACGATTACAATTTGGTTGACAAGTCATCCGAAAAGATTGTTAGAGCGGTAAAAGCAACTGGAGCAGTTGTAAGTGGCCCGATTCCATTACCAACGAAAAAGGAAATTTTCACGGTATTGCGGTCGCCCCACGTCAACAAAAAATCCAGAGAACAATTTCAACTTTTCACCTATAAGAGATTAGTTGATATATATTCAAACAGTACAAAAACTGTTGATGCCTTAATGAAACTTGAACTCCCCAGTGGAGTTGATGTTGAGATTAAGGTATAAAGAGCTAAAAATGATGACTAGAGAGCCAATATGGTTATTGGTTCTTTTTTTTGCTCATATCTTAATGTAAAAATAAAATCTGGCTTTGTAATCAGATTCATTTTTACTACCTTTGCAGTCCTTTACAAAAAAAGGCTTCAAAAATTTACAAAAAACGCATTTTATAATTAGAAAATGTCTGGTATAATAGGAAAAAAAATAGGGATGACTAGTGTCTTCAGTGCCGATGGACGCAACGTTGCATGCACGATAGTAGAAGCTGGTCCTTGTGTGGTTTCGCAAGTGAAGAATGTGGAGACAGATGGCTATAAAGCTGTGCAGTTGGCCTATGGTGAGAGAAAGCCAAAAAACACTCCAAAAGCTCTTATAGGACATTTTTCGAAAGCGAAAACAACACCGAAAAAGAAAGTTGTTGAATTTAGAAATTTCAGAGAAGAATTTGATCATTTGGTTGAAATTGGAAATGAAATTAAAGTAGAGGAAGTTTTTGCTGAAGGTGAATTTTTGGATGCAATTGGCACTTCGAAAGGTAAAGGATTTCAAGGAGTTGTAAAAAGGCACAATTTTGCAGGTGTGGGGCAGGCTACACACGGCCAGCACAACAGGCTAAGAGCTCCTGGCTCAATTGGTGCATGTTCTTATCCTTCGAGAGTTTTCAAAGGCATGAAAATGGCCGGAAGAATGGGAGGAAGAAGAGTTAAGGTGCTAAACCTTGAGGTAATGAAAATCATTCCTGAAAAAAATCTCATATTATTGAGCGGATCTGTACCGGGAAGCAGAAATTCATATGTTGTATTAGAAAAATAATTGAGATGAATATCGCAATTCTTAATATAAAAGGTGAAGATACCGGTAGAAAAGCTAAACTTAATGACGAGGTATTTAAAATCGAGCCAAATGACCATTCAATCTATTTGGTTGTAAAGCAATACCTGGCGAAACAAAGGCAAGGAACTCATAAGTCAAAAGAGAGGGCCGATATAGTTGGATCTACGAAAAAAGTTAAAAAACAAAAAGGCACCGGAACTGCAAGAATGGGTAGTGTTAAATCTCCTATATTAAGAGGAGGCGGAAGAGCTTTTGGTCCTAAACCGAGAGATTACGGTTTTAAGTTGAATAAAAAAGTTAAAGTCTTAGCTAGAAAATCAGCTTTGTCCTATAAAGTTCTGGAGAAGGAATTAATGATTATTGAGAATTTTAATTTTGATAATCCCAAGACAAAATCTTATTTGGAATTGTTGAATAGCTTATCACTAACTAATAAAAAAACCTTAATGGTAATTCCAGTTAGCGATAAAAACATTGTGCTATCAGGAAGAAATATCCCAAAAACAAAAATTTCTTTAGCAAGCGATATTAATACATATGATGTACTTAATGCCGAAAGGTTGATTTTGTGTGAGGGATCTATTGAGAAAATTGAAAATATATTGAATTAAGAGGTCATGACAGTACTAAAAAAACCATTGGTTACGGAAAAAATTTCTGAGCTTAATGAAAAAGGCAAGTACGGATTTGTTGTTGAGAAGACTGCAAATAAAATCGAGATTAAAGGTGCTGTTGAGAAAATGTATGGTGTTACAGTAGAAAAAGTAGCAACGATGCGATATCGGGGCAAAGATAAATCAAGACATACGAAAGCGAGGGTAGTTACGGGCAGAGCGCCATCTTTCAAAAAGGCCATTGTTACTTTGGCTGAAGGCGATGTCATTGATTTTTACGGAAGTATTTAATTGAATTAGAAGATGGCTGTTAGAAAACTTAGACCGATAACTCCAGGACAGAGGTTCAGAACGGCACCTGTTTTTGACGAAATTACCAAAGAATCTCCTGAGAAGTCTTTGATTCGTCCAAAGAAAAGATCAGGTGGTAGAAATAATACTGGTAAAATGACCATGAGATATCTTGGAGGTGGTCATAAGAAAAGGTTACGAGAAATTGATTTTGTAAGAGGAAAACATGGTATACCAGCCGTAGTAAAGGCAATTGAATATGATCCGAACAGATCTGCTCGAATAGCCTTGCTTTACTATAAAGATGGAGCAAAATCATATATTCTTGCCCCTGAAGGGTTAAAGGTAGGGATGGAAATAATTTCTGGTGAAGATGTAGTTCCTGATTTGGGCAATTGCCTTCCGCTGACAAAAATACCCTTGGGTACAATAATTCACAATATAGAATTGAGACCTGGTAGCGGCGCAGCTATCGCGAGAAGTGCTGGAGCATATGCTCAATTGCTTGCAAGAGCTGGGAAGTATGCTACAATAAAATCGCCGTCTGGTGAGATGAGGATGGTACTTGTAAAATGTTATGCCACTATTGGTTCCGTTGGAAACAGTGATCACATGAATGTGAGACTGGGAAAGGCCGGAAGAAATAGATGGTTGGGAAGGAGACCTAGAGTAAGAGGTGTTGCAATGAATCCGGTGGATCACCCAATGGGCGGTGGTGAAGGAAGATCTTCTGGAGGGCACCCAAGGTCAAGAAATGGTTTATATGCAAAAGGATTTAAAACCAGAAATAAGAAAAAATATTCTAACAGATTAATTATAGGTAAGAAATAATTGTAATGGGACGATCACTAAAAAAAGGACCATATATAGATTTCAGGCTTGACAATAAAGTACAGGTCATGAATGAGTCAGGAAAGAAGTCTGTTATTAAGACATGGTCAAGAAGATCGATGATCTCACCGGATTTTGTAGGACATACATTTGCAGTCCACAATGGAAATAAATTTATCCCGGTATATGTAACAGAAAACATGGTTGGGCACAAATTTGGTGAATTTGCTCCTACAAGAAATTATAGGGGACATGTATCTAAGAAAGATAAAGGCAAAAGATAGTAAGAATGGAAGCTGTATCGAAATTGAAAAATGTACCTACTTCGCCACGAAAAATGAGAATGGTTGTAGACCTTATCAGAGGTAAGAAGGTAAATAAAGCTTTGAATTTGTTAAAATATGAGCCAAAGGAAGGAGCTGCCAGATTAGAAAAATTACTTCTTTCGGCGATCTCAAATTGGCAAAATGTAAATGAAGAAGCAAGACTAGAAGAGGCAGATTTATTTATAAAATGGATAACTGTTGATGCAGGAAAGATGTTGAAGCGATTCAGACCTGCACCACAAGGAAGAGCTCACAGAATACGGAAAAGATCTAACCATGTGACGTTAATTGTTGATAGTGCCAACGTACAGGAGATCGATGCAGAAAATTCAGAAGTAAACGACTCTAAAGAATAAACATGGGACAAAAAGTAAATCCAATAGGTCTTAGACTGGGTATCATAAAAGGTTGGGATTCCAACTGGTATGGAGGGTCAAATTTTTCTGAAAAACTGGTGGAAGACCAGAAAATTAGAAAATATATTTTGGCTCGAATTCAAAAAGGAGGAATATCTAAAATCATCATTGAAAGAACTCTAAAAAGAATTACGCTTACAATTCATACTGCTCGCCCAGGGGTCGTAATTGGTAAAGGTGGAGCAGAGGTCGATAAAATCAAGGAAGAGTTAAAGAAAATTACGGGCAAGGACGTTCAAATAAATATATTTGAAATTAAGCGTCCAGAGCTTGATGCCAAACTTGTTGGTGAATCAATAGCGCAACAGCTAAAAGCAAGAATTTCGTATAGAAGAGCTATGAAGCAAGCAATTGCTTCTGCTATGAGAGTTGGTGCCCAGGGAATAAAAATTAAAGCTTCAGGCAGATTAGGTGGGGCAGAAATGGCACGTACGGAACAGTATAAAGAGGGTCGAATTCCATTGCATACCTTACGAGCTGACATTGATTATGCAATTTCTGAAGCTGAAACAATTTACGGAAAAATTGGTATTAAGGTTTGGATTTTCAAAGGAGAGGTTTATGGTAAAAGAGATTTATCTCCAAATATAGGAGTCCCTAGTCAAGGAGGTAGAGATGCAGCAAACCGAGGAGGTAGAAATCGGAGAAACGAGCTTCCTAAAAGAAGAAGAAAAAATTAAGAAATTAAATAAATAGAGATGTTACAGCCTAAAAGGACAAAATTTAGGAAAATGCAAAAGGGTCGTGTGAAGGGAATTGCACAACGCGGCCATTCAATTTCCTTTGGATCTTTTGGATTAAAAGCTCTGGAGTCTGGTTGGATTACAAGTAGGCAGATTGAAGCTGCTCGTGTTGCAGTTACAAGAGCTATGAAGAGAGAGGGTCAGGTTTGGATAAGAATATTTCCGGATAAACCTATCACAAAAAAACCTGCTGAAGTTAGAATGGGTAAAGGTAAAGGTGCACCTGAATATTGGGTGGCTGTTGTAAAGCCAGGTACAATAATGTTTGAATCCGGCGGAACATCAAGAAAACTTGCACAAGATTCTTTAAGGTTAGCTGCTCAAAAATTACCTATTAAAACTCAATTTGTAGTACGAAGAGATTACGTAGAGTAAAATGAAAAATTCGGAATTAAATACCTTAACTGTAGAGGAGCTTAACCAAAGATTGTTAAGTGAAAAGGAAATATTGCAAAAGCAGAAGTTTGCTCATGCCATTTCTCCTATCGAAAATCCAATGAAAATTAAGGAGACTAGAAGGACAATTGCCAGGATTCTGACGCTATTAAATACGAAGGAAACTGTAGATAACAAATAATTATGGAAACCAGAAATCTTAGAAAAGAAAGGATTGGAACCGTGATGAGCGACGGCATGGATAAATCCATAACTGTGGCAGTCCAGAGAAAAGTAAAACATGCTATCTATGGAAAATTCATAGGTAAAACAACTAAGTTCATGGCCCATGATGAAAAGAATGAGTGTGGAGTTGGCGATACAGTTAAGATCATGGAAACGCGACCTCTCAGTAAGAGCAAGTGTTGGAGATTAGTTGAAATAATAGAAAAAGCTAAATAAAATGATTCAGCAAGAGTCACGCCTCAATGTTGCCGATAATAGTGGTGCAAAGGAGGTATTATGTATAAGAGTTTTAGGCGGTACCAAAAGACGATATGCTTCGATTGGAGACAAGATTATCGTTACCGTAAAGTCAGCCATTTCTTCCAGTTCCTTGAAAAAGGGAACGGTATCCAGAGCGGTAGTTGTAAGAACTAAAAAGGAAATCAGAAGAAAGGATGGTTCATACATACGGTTTGAAGATAACGCAGTCGTATTGCTTACTCCAAATGACGAGCCAAGAGGAACAAGGATATTTGGGCCGGTGGCTAGAGAATTAAGAGATAAGCAATTTATGAAAATTGTTTCATTAGCACCAGAAGTACTTTAATATGACAAAGCGAATAAAAAGCGGAGGTAAACTCCATATTCGAAAAGGCGACACAGCTATTGTAATTTCGGGTAATGACAAAGGAAAAAAAGGCCAGGTTTTAGAAATAATACGAGAAAAAAACCGTGCTATTATTGAAGGTGTAAATATGATTACTAAGCATGTTAAGCCTTCAGCTAATCACCCGGAAGGAGGAATTGATAAAACTGAGGCTCCTTTACATATTAGCAATATTATGGTTGTTGAGCCTTCAAATGGTGAGCCAACCAGAATTGGGCGTAAGTTGAATGATGAAAATAAAATGCAAAGATTTTCTAAGAAAACAGGAGAATTAATTAAAAATGGCTAATCCAATTTTAAAGGAAAAATATAGAAAGGAAATTGTCCCTGCGCTGAAAGAAAAATTTCAGTACAAATCTGTGATGCAGGTTCCTAAGGTTTTGAAGATATCTATTAATAAAGGTATTGGCGCTGGTGTTGCGGATAAAAAGGCTGTGGATACAGGTGTAGAGGAATTGACCGCAATTACAGGTCAAAAGGCAGTTCAGACTATAGCGAAACATTCAATTTCCAATTTTAAGCTTAGGGACGGCATGGCTATTGGAGCCAGAGTTACCTTAAGAGGTGATATAATGTATGAATTTATTGACCGATTGATGAGTGTTGCTCTGCCGCGAGTAAGAGACTTTAGAGGTATAAGCGAAAAAGGATTTGATGGACGAGGAAATTATACACTAGGCGTTAAAGAGCAGATTATTTTTCCTGAGATTAGTATTGATAAAGTAAGTAGGATTTCTGGTATGAACATTACGTTTGTTACCGATGCGAAATCTGATGAAGAGGGCTATGAGTTACTAAAGGCTTTCGGTCTACCATTTGCAAATAGTAAAAAATAGAATATATGGCAAGGGAATCATTAAAAGCCAGAGAAAGAAAAAGAGAAAGATTGGTCGCGAAATATGCCGCTAAAAGAGCAAAACTTAAAGCAGCCGGTGATTTCGAAGGTCTTGACAAATTACCAAAAGATTCTTCTCCGGTAAGACTACATAATAGATGTAAATTAACAGGGAGACCAAAGGGTTACATGAGAAAATTTGGTATCTCAAGAGTAACATTCAGGGAAATGGCAAATGATGGAAAAATTCCAGGTATAAGGAAAGCTAGCTGGTAATTAAATTTTAATATTCATTTTAATGTCATACCTTTGCAGGCCGTTTTGAACAAGAGAATAATTTTAATATAAATATAGATGGATCCAGTTGCTGATTATCTAACAATAATAAGAAATGCGATTAAGGCAAATCACCGGATTGTGAACATTCCGGCTTCAAAGTTAAAGAAGGAAATGACCAAGGTTTTACATGATCAAGGTTATATTCAAAACTATAAATTTGAGAATGATGGCCCTCAAGGAACCATAAAAATTGCCTTGAAGTACAACCCTGAAAGTAAGCAGCCTGCTATTCAACATTTGAAAAGAATTAGTAAGCCTGGTTTAAGAAAATATGTGCATACAAAGGACTTGCCAAGAGTATTAAATGGTCTTGGCATTGCCATTCTTTCTACATCCAGAGGTGTTATGACTTCCAAAAAAGCTAGGGTAGAACATATTGGAGGTGAAGTCTTGTGTTACGTTTATTAATGAGTTAAGAAAATGTCGCGAATAGGAAATAAGCCAATAATTTTAGCTGAAGGAATTACGGCACAAGTTGATGATGATAATCTTGTCACTGTTAAAGGACCAAAAGGAAATTTGACGCAACAAATTGACAGGGATATAACTGTGAAGATTGAAGAAGGAACATTATCTGTTTCAAGACCTACTGAGCAAAAAAGGCATAAGGCAATGCACGGGCTTTATCGATCTCTTATCAATAATATGGTGGAAGGAGTAACTACCGGATACAAGAAAGAGTTGGAACTTGTTGGTGTGGGTTATAAAGCAACAGCACAGGGAAAACTTCTGGAGTTAAATTTGGGTCACTCACACAGCATCTTTTTTCAGATTCCTGAAGAGTTAGTTGTCACGGCAGAAACTCAAAAGGGTAAGAATCCGCTTGTAACACTAGAAGGAATTGATAAACAATTGATTGGCCAGGTTGCTGCAAAAATACGTTCACTAAGAAAAATCGAACCTTACAAAGGTAAAGGAGTGAAATTTGTTGGAGAGGAAATTAGGAGAAAAGCTGGTAAAACTGCTGCTAAATAAGAATTGAAATGGCATTAGATAAAGCTGCAAAAAGATTAAGAAGAAAGAGAAGTATTAGGAGAAAAGTCCGGGGTACTGCTGAAAAGCCTAGACTCTCTGTATACAAAAGTAATACTGCGATATATGCGCAACTTATTGACGATATAAATAGTCAAACGCTTACCTCGTCCAGTTCAAAAGAGTTGGGGGAGATAAAGAGTATTAATGTAAATTATTCAAAAGAGGTTGGCAAAAAGTTGGCCGAGAAGGCCATGGCAAATGGGATCAAAGATGTTGTATTCGATAGAAACGGGTACATTTATCATGGGAGATTAAAAGCATTTGCTGAAGGAGCAAGAGAGGGTGGTTTAAAATTCTAAGTAACTATGTCACAAAAAAGTATCAGATCAATAAAGGCCAGCGAAATCGAGCTCAAAGAAAAGGTGGTTGCTATAAAAAGGGTAGCAAAGGTTGTCAAAGGTGGTCGGAGATTCAGCTTTTCCGCAATTGTAGTCGTTGGTAATGGTAATGGCGTAGTTGGATACGGCCTTGGTAAGGCAAATGAAGTAACCGATGCTATTACTAAAGGTATAGATGATGCTAAAAAGAATTTGGTAAAAGTACCCGTAAGAAATGGAACGATTCCCCATGAAGTGCTTGGTAAGTATGGTGGAGGATTTGTTTTGATGAAACCTGCGTCCCCTGGTACTGGAGTAATTGCTGGTGGTGCCATGAGAGCGGTATTGGAAAGTGCTGGTGTAAAAGATGTGTTGGCAAAGTCAAAAGGATCTTCCAACCCACACAATGTGGTCAAGGCATCTTTTGATGCATTATCTAAATTAAGAGATGCTTTCACTATTGCTCAGACCAGAGGAGTAGCATTATCTAAAGTTTTTAACGGTTAGTAAGATGGCGAAGATTAAAATCACTCAGGTTAAGAGTTTTTTAAAAAGACCTAAAAATCAAAAGCTTACCATTCAAGCTCTGGGGTTAGGTAGAATAAATAAAACTGTTGAAGTAGAAGCCACTCCACAAATATTGGGTATGGTAAATAAAGTAAGTCATTTAGTATCTGTAAGTGAATAAATAAGATGAAGATACATACACTGAAACCAGCAGAAGGATCTACAAAAAATACAAAAAGAATCGGCAGAGGCCAAGGCTCTGGCAGGGGAGGTACATCTACAAGGGGCCATAAAGGAGCCCAGTCAAGATCTGGTTATTCAAGCAAATCTGGCTTTGAAGGAGGGCAGATGCCTTTACAGCGACGAGTCCCTAAATTTGGGTTCAAAAATAGATTTCGAGTTGAATATAAGGGCATAAATCTGGATACGATTCAATTACTTTCGGAGAAAATCGGCAAGGATTTAATTGACCTTCAAATGCTGATAGATAATGGAGTAGTTGGGAAAAAGGATTTAGTTAAAATTCTTGGAAGAGGGGAATTGACAAAAAAACTTGATGTTACTGCTCACGCTTTTTCAGCAAGCGCTATTGAAGCAATTGAAAAAAATGGTGGTTCGATAAGGAAGCTCTAAAATGAAGAAATTTTTTACCACTCTTAAGAATATTTGGTCAATAGTTGAATTGCGAGACAAGATTCTAATTACTCTTGGGTTTATTGTCATTTTTCGTGTGGGTTCTTTTATTGTACTACCTGGTCTTGATGCCAATATAATAAAAGATCCGTCGCGTAAAGTTGAGGGATTACTTGGCCTTTTAGATACCTTCTCCGGGGGCGCATTTAGTAATGCATCAATATTTGCGCTTGGTATTATGCCATACATTTCTGCATCTATTGTTATACAGTTGCTTACTGTAGCGATGCCCTATTTTCAAAAAATGCAGAAAGAGGGTGAGTCGGGAAGGAAGCGGATCAATCAGATAACCAGGGTGCTGACAATTTTTATTTGCATGTCTCAATCTGTCGCTTTTATAAAAGGAACAATACCTAGTGAGGCAATTGTCATAAATGAAGCAATATTTTTCTTCCTTTCAATGATTATCCTAACATCAGGAACTATTTTCTGTATGTGGTTGGGAGAAAAAATAACAGATAAGGGAATTGGAAATGGAATATCCATGTTGATCATGGTAGGAATCATTTCAAGCTTTCCAACGCAGTTGTTGGCAGAGATGTTTTCGAAGGGATTAAGCGGTGCACTTTTATTTATATTAGAGATAGTAGCGTTATTTTTTGTAATTATGGCAATTGTTGCTTTAACGCAAGCTGTGAGAAAAATTCCGGTACAGTATGCAAAGCAAATCGTTGGAAATAAGGTGTATGGAGGTCAAAGACAGTATATACCTTTAAAAGTAAATTCTGCTGGCGTGATGCCAATAATATTTGCACAGGCATTAATGTTTATCCCGGGCATGCTTGGTAATTATTTTGCAGAATCGAATGAATTTTTGGCTAATATTGGATTTGCCTTTGCGAGTTTTACCTCGCCGGCATATAACATATTATTGGCAACTTTGATCATCATATTTACATTTTTCTACACAGCCATCACAATTAACCCAACACAGATTGCTGATGACATGAAACGAAACGGAGGTTTTGTCCCTGGTATAAAACCTGGAAAACAAACTTCAGAATTTATTGATGGAATTTTAACAAAAATAACTCTTCCCGGATCTATATTTTTAGCCATTATTGCGATTATGCCGGCGTTTGCAGCAATAGCCGGTGTTACACAAGGATTTGCAACATTTTATGGTGGAACTTCCCTATTGATAATGGTAGGTGTAATTTTGGATACTTTGCAACAAATTGAAAGCTATCTATTGATGCGTCACTACGAAGGAATGATGAAGTCTGGGAAAATTAAAGGCAGGTCACAAGTTGCTGTGGCATAGATTGAAGAATAAATTGAACAATAGAATATAAAAATGGCCAAGCAGACTTCAATCGAACAAGATGGAACTATAATAGACGCACTGTCCAATGCAATGTTTCGTGTGGAACTTGAAAACGGACATATGGTGGTTGCTCATATTTCCGGTAAGATGAGAATGCATTATATTAAGATCTTGCCAGGTGACAAGGTAAAGTTGGAGATGTCACCTTATGATCTTACTAAGGGTCGAATTGTTTACAGATATAAATAAGTTTTTCTGATGAAAGTTAAAGCATCTGTTAAAAAAAGAAGTAGTGATTGTAAGATTGTGAGACGCAAAGGAAAGGTTTACATAATCAACAAAAAGAATCCAAGGTTTAAACAAAGACAAGGGTAATTATGGCTAGAATTTCAGGAGTTGATATTCCCGATAATAAGCGGGGAGAAATTGCATTGACATATATTTTTGGGTTGGGCAAAAGCTCTTCACAAAGTATACTTGATCAAGCTGAAATCAGCAGGGATAAAAAGGTTAAGGATTGGACCGATGAAGAATCAAATAAAATAAGATCCATAATTGCCGAAACATTTAAAGTCGAAGGAGTCTTAAAGTCCGAAGTACAATTAAGTATCAAACGATTATTGGATATTGGATGCTATAGAGGACTGCGACATAGAAGAGGGCTACCAGTAAGAGGACAACACACAAAGAATAATGCAAGAACCAGAAAGGGTAAGAGAAAAACTATTGCAAACAGGAAGAAGGCAATTAAGTAATAGGATATAATTATGGCACAAAAGAGAAAAGATAAAGCCAAGAAAAGAGTAGTAAATGTGGAATCTGTCGGGCAGGTTCACATCAGGGCTTCATTCAATAATATCATTATTTCCATGACTAATTCTGTTGGCCAGGTAATTTCTTGGGGTTCAGCAGGAAAAATGGGATTTAAAGGTTCCAAGAAAAATACTCCATATGCTGCTCAGATGGCAGCCGAAAATTGCGCCCAAAAAGCCTACGATCTTGGATTGAGAAAAGTTGAAGTATTTGTGAAAGGTCCGGGTGCAGGTAGAGAGTCAGCAATCAGAACTATACAAAATACAGGCATTGAAGTTACAACAATTACGGATGTTACTCCTTTGCCACACAATGGCTGTCGGCCTCCAAAAAGAAGAAGAGTTTAAAAGCATTTAATTTATAAATAGATTATGGCAAGGTATAGAGGACCGAAGTCAAAAGTAGCTAGAAGATTTAATGACCCAATCTTTGGGCCAAGCAAAGCTGTCCTGAAAAAACCATATGGCCCGGGGCAACATGGTAGAGGACGAAGAAAGAAGAAATCTGAATATGCTATTCAACTAAATGAAAAACAAAAAGCGAAATATACGTATGGTGTTTTAGAACGTCAATTTGCTAATTTGTTTCATAAAGCTTCGCGAAAAAGTGGTATCACTGGCGAAATACTCCTACAACTGCTTGAATCCAGGTTGGATAATGTTGTATTTCGATTAGGGATATCTCCTACAAGGCGTGGGGCAAGACAACTTGTGTTACATAAGCATATTCTTGTTAATGGAGATGTCGTAAACATAGCGTCGTTTACCTTAAAGACAGGGGATATCGTTTCTGTAAGAGAGAAATCTAAATCATTAGAGGTTGTGGTGAACAGTTTAGCAGGCAACAGATCACAAAAGTACCCTTGGTTAGAATGGGACAACAAAGAACTTTCCGGTAAAATGATGACTTTGCCAGAAAGAGAGGAAATTCCTGAGAATATCCAGGAACAATTAATAGTTGAACTTTATTCTAAGTAGTAATATACTTTCTCATAAGCTATAATTTAGATCATTAAAATATGTCAATACTAACATTTCAAATGCCTGAAAAGGTAACAATGGAAAAAGCCGATGATTTTCACGGTTTATTTACATTTAAACCATTGGAGCCTGGTTTTGGAGTTACAATAGGCAATGCGCTACGAAGAATTTTACTTTCTTCACTTGATGGTTATGCCATTACAGGAATTAAGATTCCTGGAGTTTTGCATGAATTTTCGACTGTTGAGGGAGTAGTAGAAGATGTTTCAGAAATTATATTGAACCTAAAAATGGTAAGGTTTAAAAAGATTTCAGATAGCGTAGATAGCAAAATTGTCATTCCTATTAAAGGAAAAAATCGGTTTACAGCTGGTGATATATCTAATTTCACTTCTACATTTGAGATATTGAATCCTGAATTGGTCATTTGTAATCTGGATGAAAAAGCTGACTTTGAATTCGAAATGACAATAGAAAAAGGTAGGGGTTATGTGCCAGCGGATGAAAATAGGCCGACGGAGCAAATATTCGGTTTTATTCCGATTGATGCTATTTTCACGCCAATTAAGAATGTAAAATATAATCTGGAAAATACGAGGGTCGAGCAAAAGACAGACTATGAGCAGTTGGTGATAGATATTGAGACTGACGGTTCTGTTCATCCTGAAAATGCGTTAAAAGTCGCAGCAAATATTCTTATTCAGCACTTTATGCTATTTAGCGATCAGACTATGATTCTTGAATCTGCAGATTTGAGAGAGCCTGAGGCAGTAGATGAGGAAATGCTTCATATGAGAAAATTGCTTAAAACTATGTTAAATGATTTAGATCTATCTGTTAGGGCGTACAACTGTCTTAAAGCAGCAGATGTGAGATCGTTGGGTGATTTGGTGAGGTTGGAGATTTCTGATATGATGAAATTCAGAAATTTCGGTAAAAAGTCCTTGGCGGAATTGGAGCAATTGGTAGCTGATAAAAATTTGACTTTTGGCATGGACTTGTCCAAGTATAAACTTGATGAAGAATAATTAAAAAATGAGACACGGTAAAAGATTTAATCATCTTGGAAGAACGGCACCACATAGGAAAGCTATGCTTTCAAATATGGCTTCTTCATTAATATTACATAAAAGAATTTCAACAACTGTTGCTAAAGCAAAAGCACTCCGAAAATATGTTGAGCCTTTAATTACAAAATCTAAAACTGATTCTTCACATAGTCGCAGGGTTGTTTTCTCTTATCTACAGGATAAAGAATCCGTAAAAATCCTGTTTGACGAAATCTCTGAAAAGGTAGATGACAGGCCAGGAGGTTATACAAGAATTATTAAGACAGGAAACAGGTTAGGCGATAATGCAGAAATGTGTATCATGGAACTTGTGGATTATAACGAATTGCTTCTTGCTGACAAAGAACCAGCGAAAGTTAAGTCAACCAGGAGAAGTCGAAGAGGTAAAAAAACTACTGAAGCTGACGTCTCCACAAAAGTAATTGATGAATCAGTTGTAGAAGCAGAAGTAGTAGAGGAAGAAGTAGTAGAGGAAGAAGTAGTAGAGAAAGAAGTAATTTCGGAATCTGTTGAAGAGCCAGCGGATGAGGTAAAGGCTGAAGAAAGTAAGGAAGAACCAAAAGATAGTTCTGAACCGGAAGTGGATGGTGAGGAAGATTCCAAAAAGGAATAAATTTATATGATAATATCATTGAATCGGGATTAAGCGTTTGTTTAAGCCCTATTTTTTTGAGGTGAAATTATTGAATCCGGTCTTGCTAAGAAGTGTCTTACTTTGGATAAGTAAGAGATAATAATTTACTTTGCCGTAATTTGTAGAACCACTGTAGAATGAAATATCAAACCAGAGAAAAAGCAGTTTTAATCCTAGAAGATGGCACCTATTTTAATGGTTATTCCATTGGAAAAAAGGGTGTATCCGGAGGTGAAATTTGTTTTAATACTGGAATGACCGGATACCAGGAAATTTATACCGACCCTTCTTATTACGGACAGATTATTGTAAATACTACATCGCATATAGGGAACTATGGTGTGCATAAGGATGAACAGGAATCATCAAAGCCCAAAATTTCGGGGTTGGTAGTTAATGATTATTCAATTGTCCATAGTAGATTTCAAGCTACTAATTCGTTGCAGGAATATCTTGAAGCTAATAATATTGTTGGGATTTCCAATGTAGACACAAGACGTATCGTTCGTCATATACGTTCAAAGGGCGCTATGAATTGCCTGATTTCTTCGGAAGAATTAGATCCGGAGGCATTGAAGAAAAAAGTAGAGGATCTGCCATCTATGAAGGGGCTTGAATTGGCCTCTACTGTTTCTACAAAAAAATCATTTTTTTATGGTGACTCAAACGCTAGATACAAAGTTGCGGCACTTGACATTGGTATAAAAGTCAGTATCCTAAAAAATTTAACAAAAAGAGATTGCTATGTCCAGGTGTATCCTGCAAAAACTTCTTTTGAAGAGATGGAAAAATGGAACCCCGATGGTTATTTCCTTTCAAACGGACCCGGAGATCCTGCGGTAATGGAATATGCAGTAGAAACTGTAAAGAAAATATTGAAAGCGAGCCAACCGGTTTTTGGTATTTGCCTCGGGCACCAAATCCTGGCTCTGGCAAGTGGTTTATCTACTTTTAAGATGCATCATGGACATCGGGGATTGAATCACCCTATAAAAAACCTTGAAACAGGTTTATGTGAGGTAACTTCTCAAAACCATGGATTTTGTGTGTCAAAAGATGATACAGATAAAAATAACGATGTTGAAGTAACTCACATCAACTTGAATGATAACACAGTTGCCGGGATAAGGTTGAAAAATAAACCTGCCTTTTCCGTACAGTATCATCCGGAATCATCTCCGGGGCCTCATGATTCCCGTTACTTATTTGATTCCTTAATTGATTTAATGTCTAATAATAAAAGTTTATAAAATGAGTCTTATAGAAATAATCCAAGCACGACAAATCCTCGATTCAAGAGGTAATCCTACTGTTGAAGTAGATGTAATTACAGAAAATGGTATCCTTGGAAGAGCCGCCGTTCCATCAGGAGCTTCAACTGGTGAAAATGAAGCCGTTGAGTTAAGAGATGGTGACAAGTCTAAATATTTAGGTAAAGGAGTATTAAAGGCGGTTGAAAATGTTAACGATAAAATTGCTGAAGAACTTGTTGGCCTGTCTGTTTTCGAACAAAAACTGATTGACAAAATCATGATCGAATTGGACGGTACGGATACAAAGTCAAACCTTGGTGCCAATGCGATTTTAGGAGTTTCTCTTGCTGTAGCAAAAGCTGCTGCACAGGAATCCGGTCAATCGTTGTTCCGTTATTTAGGAGGTACAAATGCGTTCACCCTTCCTTTACCAATGATGAATATTATCAATGGTGGTTCTCACTCCGATGCTCCAATTGCATTCCAGGAGTTTATGATTCGCCCCGTTGGCGCTCCCACTTTTAGTGAAGCGCTAAGGATGGGTGCTGAAATATTTCATAATCTAAAGAAAATTATTCACGATAAAGGTTTAAGCACTGCTGTAGGTGATGAAGGTGGTTTTGCTCCAAATTTCTCTGGTGGTACTGAGGAAGCTCTGGATACCATTTTGGTAGCTGTTGAAGCTGCAGGTTATAAACCTGGTTCAGATGTGACCATTGCATTGGATTGCGCATCTTCAGAATTTTATGAAGATGGAAAATACAACTATGCTAAGTTCGAAGGTGAAGGCGGAGCAGTAAGAACCAGGGAGGAACAAGTGGAATATCT
>SMVB01095435.1_pt1 | contig 44055 bp, 36 predicted proteins | sample 2456461 | NCBI WGS metagenome assembly SMVB01 (sample SAMN11095934, study PRJNA526329) | marine sediment metagenome | biome: Marine sediment; feature: Surficial sediment; material: Deep marine sediment; isolation source: Hadal surficial sediment | place: Pacific Ocean | collected 2014-05 | depth...
AACACCCTAAAAATGCTCAAGGCCTTGAACATGGACGCGTCGATCCTCAGTGGCCTTGACAAGGAACTCGCGGTGCCCCAGGCCTGGGTGGACGGCGCCAAGAAGGAAGGCGCGGTCAAAGTCTGGACCACCTATCGCCGCAAGCCCTGGAACAAGATGGGGAGAATTTTCTCCGAGCGCTATCCCTACATCAAATTGCAGCACGACCGTGTCTCCCATACCTCGCGGCGCGTCATCAAGCCGCTCGTCGCCTTCAAGACGGGCCGGGTGCTGACCGACGTGATCACCGGCCTTTCCGGTTCGGTCCATATGTTCGAGGCCGCCGGCGCCTTCGTCGATCTCAGGGACCTGCCGTCCTACAACAACGTGCCGAAATCCCTGCATCATCCCAAGGGCCTGTCGGCGGTGGGGCGGATTCGCTATTACTGCATGTCGTACAACACCCAGAAGGTGAAGAAGTCCGACCTGCCGAAGACCTGGGACGACATGGTCAACGGCACGCGGTGGGCCAACAAGAAGCTCGGCCTGGTGAATCGGCCCAACAACTGGCTGCTGCCGATCTGGAAGCATAAGGGCTCGGCCTGGGGCAGGGATTTCACCGACAAGCTGTTCGCGCTTCGCCCGCAGCTCCGCAAGGAAGGCCAGGGCGCGGTGCTGGCCCTGGTGATCGCCGGTGAAATGGATGCCGCGATACCCTCGGCCATGAACCGCGTCGCCGAATACATCAAGAAGAACGCCAAGACGCCGATCGGCCATCACTGCCCGACGCCGGTGCCCTTCACCATCTCCGAAACCGGGGTCATGGCCAAGAGCGCGAACCCGAACGCGGCCAAGATCTATGTGAACTGGTACCTGTCCAAGGAAGGGCAGTTGGCGCAGTTCTGGGCTAATGATTCGACGCCGTCCCACAAGGAATTACGCGACAAGCGGTTCGTCTATTGGCCCGATGCCATCAAGGGTAAGGAATTGGCCCAGTTCAGTTACAAGAATCCCGAGGTCAACGCCGAGGTGCTCAAGTATTGGGATAGCAAGTGGATCGCCGTTGCCGGCAAGCCCAAGGGCCCGCAGGCCTTCAAGGGCACGGTGCTCAGCTCCAAGCGCGGTGGCCGCAGGATTACGCTCAGGGTCAAGGGCAAGGAGGTGCTCTTCCGGATCAGCGGGTCGCGCTCGGAGGTCATGATCAACGGCAAGAGCGCCGAGCGCGGCAACGTCAAGGCCGGCATGAAGTGCTCGGGGACCTATGTGCCCAAGGGCAAGGCCGTCGAAGCCCGCAAGTTCAACTGCAAGTAACGCGGCTCGGAAGGTTGCTGAAAAGGAAGCGGGTCCCTCATGGGGCCCGTTTTCCTTGGGCGGTGGGACGGCGTTTGGCGAGGCCGGGGCCATGCCTTGACCGCCATACCCCGATCGGTCACTGTTGACTTCAATGGGCATCGGCGGCGGGTCCGCCGGCAAAATGCCGAATTCTGAATGTGGGGTGGAGATACTAGAATGGCGGTAGAAACCTACCCTCTCGTGCGTCGGCGGTTTTCATTTATCCGCGCCTTGGGGCGGGTGAATTACTGGCATTGGACGCTGCTGATCGTGGTTTCCACCCTGGTGGTGACGCCCCTGGCACTGCTGACCCTGGGCAGTTTCTCCACCTCCGCGCTGCCCACCGATATCTCGATCTCAAATCTCAGCTTCGAGAATTACATCGACGTCTGGACCGACCCCGCCACCTATGCGCTGTTCTACAACACCGGCGTCTACGTGACCGGCGCCACCGCCTTCGGCATCACCATGGCGGCGGTCTTGGCGTGGCTGGTGGAGCGCACCAATATCCCGGGCAAGATCTGGATCTATGCCGGCGTGCCGTTGACGCTGGTTTTGCCCGGGCTCCTCCAAGCCATGGCGTGGGTATTGTTGCTGAGCCCGCGCATCGGCTTTATCAACACATTCCTCATCGATACCCTGGGCTTGGGGATCGAGCCCATCAACATCTATTCCCTCGGCGGCATGATCTTCGTCGAGGGGTTTCGGTTGGTGCCGACGGCCTTTTTGATGATGGTGCCGCTGTTGCGCTCCATGGACCCGTCGCTCGAGGAAGCCGCCGCCATGTCCGGCGCGTCGCCCGGCACCACCCTTAGGAAGATCACCCTCCAGCTGATGCTGCCGGGCCTGTTGGCGGTCTTGATCTATCAGTTCATCACCGCCTTCGAGGTGTTCGAGGTGCCCGGCATCCTCGGCATGCCGGCCGATATCTTCGTCTTCTCGACCAAGATTTACGCGCTTCACCGCTCGGTGACGGTGGAACCCTCCTATGGCGAGGCCAATGCGCTGTCGATGATCTACCTGCTGGTGGCCGTGGTGGCGACCTATCTCTATTCCCGGGTCATCGCCAAGTCGGAAAAGTTCACCATCATCACCGGCAAGGGGTACCGGCCGCGGCTCATGGAACTGGGGCGCTGGAAGTGGCCGGCCTTTTCGCTGGTGGTGTTGTTCCTGGTGGTCACCATCTTTCTGCCGTTCCTGGTGTTCCTCTACGTGTCCTTCCTGCCTTACCTGATGACGCCGTCCTTGGAGGCCTTCCAGGCCATGACGTTCGAGTTCTATATCGAGGTCTTCAACGACGAGTTGATCGGCATTTCGCTGTGGAACACCTTCGTGATGACCGTGGTCACCTCCACCGCGGTGGTGGTGGTCTCCTTCCTCATATCCCTGGTGGTGGTGCGCTCGAAATTCTGGGGACGTAGGATGCTCGATCAGATGGCCTTCATGCCCCACGCGATCCCCGGCATCGTCATGGGCGTCGCCTTCCTGTGGGTATTCATCAACATGGACAATATGGGGATTCCCATCTATGGCGGCATCTGGTCGATCACCATCGCCTTCACGGTGGGCTATATCGCCTATGGCACCCGGGCCATGAATGCCGCCATCCTGCAAATCCACAAGGACCTGGAAGAAGCCGCCTATGTTTCTGGTGCCGTTCAGTGGCGCACCATGTGGCGCATCTTCTACCCGCTGATGATCCCCACCTTCGTCGGCGTCTGGATTTGGGTGATGTTGCACGCCGTGCGGGCCGCCAGCATGCCCCTGATCCTGAGCGAGGGGCCGGAGAATCAGGTGCTCGCGGTGTTGGTCTGGAACATGTGGGACGAAGGGGCGGGGGGCATCCAGATGGTCGGCGTCATCGGCGTCATCATGATCGTGCTGCTGATGGGGGTGACCGTGTGCTTCCGTGCCTTCAGCTTCGGTTCCAGCCGCCATATCCAGAAGGCCTGACCCACCGGATCACCGCAAAATGCCCTCGGCATGGCGGGGAGGGCCGGCTTGCGCTCCATGCGCCGATCACGCAGAATTCATCCCCCATGAAGAAGGCCGAATGGGCTTTCCATGAACCGAGAGGAGGGCCCGAAGATGGCAGCCGACACCAGCGACCTGGGATTCATCGCCCACAACACCCGGCATCTTTGCCGCCTCGACCTGCCCGGCGGCGGCCAGGTCACGGCGCACGGCGACACCCTTTATATCGCCCATATGGAACCCCCCTTCGGCACTTCCATCCTCGATATTTCGGACCCCCGCGATCCCAAGGTCATCGGCAAGGTGGAACTGGAGAACGACCATTCCCACAGCCACAAGGTGCGGGTCGCGGGCGACATCATGATTACCAATGCCGAGTTCTGGTATCGCGGCAGCCTAGCCCAGGGCCGCAAGGTCCGGAGCACCCAATTGGCGCTGGAAAAGACCCTGGGACGGCCGCCCACGGACCAGGAAATCGCCGCCGAGCTCGGCACCACCGTCGCCGATGTGCTGGAGATGGTGCGCCTGGAGAACGCCACCGGTTACGACGAGGGCGGGTTCCATATCTGGGACGTTTCCGACAAGGCCAATCCCAAACACATCCACTTCGAGCAGACCTTCGGCAAGGGCTGCCACCGCTTCGACATGGATGAGAATTACGCCTACATGTCGACCGAGGTGGAGGGCTTCGTCGGCAATATCTTAGTGATCTACGATATCGGCGACCCCGCTAAGCCCCAGGAGGTCTCGCGCTGGTGGCTGCCGGGCCAGAACGTCGCCGCCGGGGAGACCCCGACCTGGGATGGCGCCTCTATCCGCCTTCACCATGCGCTGCGGTTCGGCGATACCATGTGGGCCGGTTGCTGGGGCGGCGGCGTCGCGGCGATCGATGTCTCGGATATCAAGAATCCCAAGACCATCGGCACCTACGACTACCACCCGCCGTTCCGGGAGGTGAGCCACACCTTCATGCCGGTCCCCTTCGAGGTCGGCGGCCGCCGGGTGGCCCTCGCCATCGACGAGGAGGGCCGCCACCCGGCGACCGGCCAGATGCATGCCTTCATGTGGGTGATCGACGTCGGCGACATCGCCAACATGGCGCCCATCGCCACCTATTCCATGGACGAGGGCGACAGCCCCCATGCGCGCCCCGCGGTCGCCGCCGGGCTCCGCTTCGGCGCCCATCAGTTCCGCGAAAAGATGACCGATACCTTAGTCTACGCCACCTGGTTCGCGGGCGGGCTCAGGATCATCGATGTCAAGGACCCGCTTCTCCCCGAAGAGGTCGGGTTCTTCATTCCCGCGCCCAGCCCGGCGGCGACCATGGTGGAAGGATTCCGCTCGGTGCAAAGCAACGACGTCGATGTCGATGACCGGGGCGTGATTTATATCCTCGACCGCTTGAACGGCCTCGACGTGGTCGAATACGTTCCCCACACCTAGGACCAAGACGGCCCAAGACGGCCCAAGACGGCCCAAGACGGCCATTGAAGTGGCGGCGGGAAACCGTCACACTAAAATTATGTTGCCAAGGCGGGCATCATGCACCCGCCGAGAACAATTCATAGGGTAGAGGATTGGGAGACCATGATTAATATCAAAAATTTACACGTCCACTACGAAAGCACGGAAGGTCGTGTCCACGCGGTCAGAGGCATCGACATCAATGTCGAACGCGGGCAGTTTTACACCCTGCTGGGCCCGTCGGGCTGCGGCAAGACCACCACCCTCCGATCCGTCGCCGGGCTGGAACGCCCCAGCGCGGGAACCATTTCCATCAACGACGAGGTCGTGTTCTCGACCGATGACCACACCATGGTGCCGCCCTACCGGCGGGAAATCGGCATGGTTTTCCAAAGCTACGCCATATGGCCCCACATGGACGTCTTCAACAATGTCGCCTTTCCCCTGCAGGAGATGAAGGGGCGATTTTCCAAGGCCGAAATCCGCGACAAGGTTTTGCAGGTGCTGCACCTGGTGCAGCTCGACGGCTACGAGGATCGGCCCGCGCCGTTCCTGTCCGGCGGACAGCAGCAGCGCCTGGCCCTGGCCCGGGCGCTGGTCCGTGAGCCGGCGGTGCTGTTGCTGGACGAGCCGCTTTCGAACCTCGATGCCAAGCTTCGCGAGGAAACCCGGGCGGAAATCCGCGATCTGGTGAAGCGCCTGGGCATCACGACGATCTATGTCACCCATGACCAGTTGGAAGCCTTGACCATGTCCGACGTCATCGCCGTCATGGACGAGGGCAAGATCGTCCAGGAAGGTTCACCGGTGGATATCTACCGCAAGCCGGCGGTCAGATTCGTGGCCGACTTCATCGGCCTCACCAATTTCATCGAAGGCCGGGTTCGGGCGGTGGGATCCAACGGCGACGGCATGGGCGAAGTGGAAACGCCCTCGGGCATGATCAAGTGCGAATTGCCTCAAGGGGTGACCACCGGTGCCGAGGTGGTGATCGTGGTCCGGCCCGAGGACGTGAACCTGGTCCCCAATGGCGGCGAGAACGTTCTCCAAGGCGAAGTGGGCGCGGCCATGTTCATGGGGGATACCAAGGAAGTTCAGATTAAACTGAAGGAATCCTTGATTCGCTTACGGTTGCATCCGACCACGGAAATCGACGAAGGGCAGGTGGTCTATCTCGAACTGCCCCCGGGGTGTTGCCGGGCCTTGATCGGCTGATCCCGCGTGATCGGCCGCGGCGGCGAGGATGCCGCCCGGCGCGCCGGCCGGTCACAGCGCATAGAGCCGCGCCGGGTTTGTCTCGAGAATTTTCTTGGTGGTTGCCGCCGGCAGGCTGCCGTCTTCCTGCATGCGTTTCAACGCCACCACCTCGGTCGCCGTGTCCTTATGGCCGTAATCGGTGCCGATGATCAGGTGGTCGTCGCCGATTTCACCGAGCAGCCAAGGCAGATCGTCGGTCTTCTGGGTGGTGATGTAGAAGTTGTTTTCCCCCAGGGGGTCGGCGAACATGGGCCGGCCCTTGCGGGTGAGGCGAATCTTTACCTCACCGAGAACGTAGGGCACCCATTGGGCGCTGGTTTCGATAAAGGCCCAGCGGAGTTGGGGAAAGCGCGCCGGTACTTCGTGTTCCAAAAGCGCGTTGAACGACGTCATCACCGGGAACTTGAAGGTCATCAGGGGGTCGCCGTTCATGGCATCGTGGACGGCGACGCTGTTGTTTCCGGCGTGCAGGCAGATGGCGAGGTCGAGTTCCTGGGCGATGTCGTAAAGCGCGAAGAAATAACGGTCCGCCAGATTGCGTTCGCATTCCAAGCCCCGCAGGAAGATGCCGCAGGCGCCGTTTTCCTTGCAGAACGCAAGCTCGTCGCGGACCTTGTCGGGATTGGCCAGAGACAGCAGCGGCGGCATCAGCGCCCATGGCAAGCGCCCGCCCGAGTTGTTCCAGATATCGGCGAGCCAGCGGTTGTAGCTGCGGTTGAGGGCAAATTCGACATCCGGCGCCTGGGTGATCGGCCGCAGGAAGAAGGTCGGGAACAGGACCTGGATGTCGATGCCGATCTCGTCCATATGGTCGAGCCTGGCTTGGATATTGCTCAGGTCCCGGGCATCGGCGGGGACGTCCTGGCCGACGTTGGTCTTGCTGATCAGCCGTTCGCCCACCACCCAGTATTCATTGCGCTGGTTGGGCCGCCGGGGGGCGCCGTCATCGGGCGCGCGCACGAAGATCTGCGGCCGGAAATCCTGCTCGTCCTCTTCCAGGTAGGACCAGGTGTGCGGCGTCTCTATGACATGGGCGTCGGCGTCTATGATGGGCATCGGCTTGCGTCCCCCGGTGTTCGGTTCAGTTCAGGCCGTAGAGGGTGGATGGATTGGTGTCGAGGATCTTGTGGACCGAGTCGGGGCCGAGATTGCCTTCGTCGCCCAAACGCCGCATGGCGTGGATGTCGGTGGCGGTGTCCCGGTGCCCGTAATCGGTGCCGATCAACAGGTGGTCGTCGCCGACCTCATCGACCAGGCCTGGAATGTCGTCGGTCATCTGGGTGGTGATGTAGAAATTGTTTTCGCCGAGGATATCGCCTGGCACCGGCCGGCCGCGGCGGTTGAGCCGGATACGCGCCTCGCCCAGCATGTAGGGCAGCCATTGGGCGCTGGCTTCGATGAAGGCCCAGCGCAAGCCCGGATAGCGGGCCGGGATTTCCTCCTGGGCGAGCATGGAAAACGCCCCCAGCACCGGGAACTTGGCGCGGAACATGGCGACGTCGCCGATATAGGCGTCGTGAACCGAGAAACTGTTGATGCCGGCATGGAAGGTGATGGCGAGGTCGAGCTCCTGCACCATTTCGTAGAACGGAAAGAAATAGCGGTGGGACGGCAGGCGTTCGCATTCCATGCCCCGCATGAAGATGCCGCAGGCGCCGTTTTCCTTGCAGAATTCGAGTTCCGCGCGGACCTTGCCGGCATCCACCAGGGACAGCAGCGGCGGCACGCAGACCCAACGCAGCCGGCTTTTTTCCTGCTTCCAGATGTCGGCCATCCAGCGGTTGTAGGACCGCGTCAGGGCGAATTCGACGTCGTGCTCGCGGGTCAGCGGGCGGAGGAACAGGGTGGGAAAGATCACCGCGACGTCGACGCCGATCTCGTCCATGTGATCGAGCCTGGCCCGGATGTTGGTCAATTCCCGGGCATCGGCGGGGACGTCCTGGCCGACGTTGCTGCCCTTGGATAACAGGCGTTCGTCGATGACCCAGTATTCCTTGCGCTGGTTGGGCCTCCGGGGCGCGCCGTCATCGGCCGAGCGCTCGAAAATCTGCGGCCGGAAATCCTGCTCGAAGTCCCGCATGTAGGACCAGGTCTCGGGCGTCTCGATCACATGGGCGTCGGCATCGACCGTGGGCATGGGCTGTCTCTTTCCTCCTCGGGCCGCTAGGGCGCGAAGCCGTAAAGGGCGCAGGCATTGGGCCCGAGAATATTATCGATGATTTCCGGCGCGATATTCGATTTTTCCTTCATCAGGCGCATGGCCTCGATCTCGGTCGCGGTATCGTGATGGCCGTAATCGGTCCCCACCACCAGCCGGTCGGCCCCGGCGATGCCGGCGATATAGCCGATATCCTCGTTGACCTGGCAGGCGACATAGAAATTGTTGTCGCCCATGGAATCCTCGGAAAAGCGCCGGCCGCGCCGCTTGAAGCGGCGGCCCAGCTCGCCCAGCACGTAGGGCAGCCAGGCCGAACCGGTTTCCAGGAAGGCCCAGCGCAGCTTGGGATAGCGCGCCGGAACCTCCTGCAGCATGAGGGAATGGAAGGCGCCGATGACGGGAAACTTGAACTTGGACAAGCCGTCGGCATTGATGAAGAAATCGTGCACGGCAAGGCTGTCGTTCCCGGCATGGAAACAAATCGGAAGATCCAAGGCCTGGGCTATTTCATAAAGCGGGTGGAAATAGGGGTCGGTCAATTGCCGGTCGCAGGCAAGGCCGCACATGAAGATGCCGCAGGCGCCGTTTTCCTTGCAGAATTCGAGTTCCGCGCGGACCACGCCGGGATCGCCTATCGACTGGAGCGGCGCCAAGGCCACCCACCTGAGGCGCCCTTGGGCCTCCTTCCAAATGTCGGCCAGCCAGCGGTTGTAACTGCGGATCAGGGCCAGTTCGGTCTCCGGCCTGCGGGTGATGGGGCGCAGGAACAGGCTGGGGTACAGCACCTGAACATCGATGGTGAGCTGGTCCATGTGGCGCAGCCGCTTGTCGATGTCGCTCAGTTCGCGGGCGCCGCGATCGGTGTCGAGGCCGATATTGCGCTCCCGCTCGATCAGCTTGCCGTCGATGCCCCAGAACTCTGTCTGCTTCCTTGGCCGGCCTTCCATGGGCGCGCCGGCGGCGGTGGAGACCGTGACCGGGCGATGCACCAGGTCCGGCCCCTCCATATAGCTCCACGTGGCCGGCGTTTCGATCACATGGGCATCGGCATCGATGGTCGGCATTGGCCCTCCGATGGCGCGGGCCGCCCTCGCGCCCCGCCATGGCCGGTGAAATGATTATTTCGATAAATGATAACACATTGCGGTTACCGCAAGAAACCACGCGCCGGGCCAGCCGGCCGGGCGCCGAGGCGGTATTGCTTGGCATCCATGATCCCCTTGTCCATATTGTCTGGCCTCAGCGCGTTGTTGCACCGCCGTGGGGCATCGACTAAATAGTTCGCAAATCAGGCCCGGGAACCCGGGCGGGGAGAGGCAAAAATGGAACCGATATCTCTGTCCGGGAAAGTCGCCATCATCGCCGGCGCGAGCCGGGGCATGGGCCGTGAAATCGCCATCGCTTATGCCGCGGCGGGAGCCAAGGGCGTCACCGTCACCAGCGCGCCCGCCAACGATGAGGCGCGTGATGCCATCGAGGCCGAACTGGCCGAAACCGTGGCCGCCATCGACGCGGCGGGGGGCGCGGGCACCGGGCTCGGCCTGGTCGCCGAGGCGACCGACTGGGCCGATTGCCAGATGGTGGTGGCGCGCACGCTGGAGGCCTTCGGCGCCCTGCACGTGCTTTTCCACAATGCCGGCAAAAGCCAACGCTATCACGGCGACCGCGACATCCCGTTCTGGGAGACCGAGCCCGAGGGCTGGCGCGACGTGATCACCACCAATGTGGTCGGCCCCTACATGATGGCCAAGGCGGCGATCCCGAAGATGCTGGAGGGCGGCTGGGGGCGGATCATGGTGACCAACAAGAACGCCGATTCCCAGCATGAGAAATTCGCCGGCGCCTATGGGCCGTCCAAGGCCGCCGTCGAGGCCCAGGTCCTGAGTTGGGCCGAAGAGACAGCGGGAACCGGCGTGACGGTCAATTGCCTGGGTCCCGGGGGTGCGGTGAACACCCGTTTCGGGCGTGGCGAGATCCGCGACCGCGGGCTTGATGCCGATGTCATGAACAAGATGGCGCTGTGGTTGGCGTCCGAGGAGTCCGGCGATTACAACGGTTGCCGGTTTACCGGCAAGTACTGGGACGACTCGCTTCCCAATGCCGAGGCCGCCGAGAAATGCCGCGACGCGCCGCTGTTTCCGGTGCCCTGCTCCAAGCCCACCAAGCTCGACCGGGCGTGGCGGGATTCCGAACGCGCCGTCGCCGGAACCCAGACCGAAGGCTGACGGATAGAATCAGCGGGAGAATTTTGAAATGAGGTGTCATGGTTGATTTCGACATCGTCTGGCAGGGTATGACAGGCATTCTTCAATTCAAGCCGCTGATGATCATGCTCATCGCGGTGGTGGCCAGCAGCGTTTTCGCGGCGCTGCCGGGGGTGGGTTCATCGACGCTGTTGGCGATGTCGATTCCCTTTGCCATGACGCTGCCGCCCTATGAGTGCATAGCGCTTATGCTGGGCATCACCATCATCTCCAACACCGCCAATACCTTTCCTTCGGTGTTGATCGCGGTTCCCGGCGGGGCAGGGTCCCAGGCGACCATCATCGACGGCTATCCCATGGCGCGAAAGGGCGAAGCCAACCGGGCCTTCGGCGCGGCCTTCACGGCTTCGGTCATGGGCGGATTGTTCGGTGCCGTGGTGTTCCTGTTTTCCATTCCCATCGTCACCCCCCTGGTGCTTCTGTTCGGATCGCCCGAGCTTCTGATGCTGGTCCTGTGGGGGTTGAGCGCGGTCGGCATCCTATCGGGCAATACCCCCATCAAGGGGTTGATGGCGGCGGCGTTGGGGCTCGGTGTCGCCCTCATCGGCACCGAAGTCCGCACCGGCATCGACCGCTTCACCTTCGAAGGGTATTACCTGACCGACGGTGTTCATATCGCCTTGGTGGGGCTCGGCATGTTCGCCATCCCCGAACTCATCGACCTCTCCATCCGGCGCTCTTCCATTTCCGAGACCGGCAAGCTGGGCTCCGGCCTGTGGCAGGGATGCAAGGACGCCTTCAAGAACTGGTGGCTGGTGATCCGCTGTTCGGTGGTGGGCGTCTGGGTGGGAATCCTGCCGGGCCTCGGCTCCTCGGTCGCCGACTGGTTCGCCTACGCCCATGCCGCCCAGACCGAGAAGGATACCGAAAACTTCGGCAAGGGCGACGTGCGCGGGGTGATCGCGCCGGAAGCCTCCAACAACGCCAAGGAAGGCGGCGCGCTGATTCCGACCATGTTCTTCGGCATTCCGGGCTCTACCTCCATGGCCCTGGTGTTGGTGGCATTCATCGCCGTTGGAATCGTGCCTGGCGAGGCCATGGTCACCACCACCCAGTATTACATCTTCGCCATGATCACCCTGATGGTGGTCGCCAATATATTTGCCGCCGGGCTGTCCATGGGCCTGGCCGGGACCTTCGCCAAGGTCTCGGTGATGCCGTTCTACGTCATCGTGCCGATGACCCTGATCTTCACCATCGCCGCCGCTTACGGGATATCGTTCTCTTACGAAGACTTGGCGACCCTGGTGGTGTTCGCCTTGATCGGCGTCTTCATGCGGCGCTATGGCTGGCCCCGGGCGCCGGTGCTGGTGGCGGTGGTCCTCGGCCCCCAGATCCAAACCTACCTGTGGCTTTCCATCGACCGATACTCGTACGAATTTTTGTTGTTCCCGGGCGTGCTGGTGATAGAGGCGATCATCATAGCCACCGTGTTCTTCCCCATGTGGCGCGACCGCAAAAAGAAAAAGGTCCAAATGGACTATTACCTGGAAGAGGACCAGCCCAGGATGCAGTCCAAAGGCGGCGTGGTCTTCACCTGCCTGTTTCTGGCGGTGATGATCTGGGGTGTGTTCGAGGCCATGCAATGGCCCATGCGGGCGGCGATGGATGTCTATTTCGTCGCCGCCTTGGGTGTTATGCTTGGCGGGCTTCAGCTTGTGGTCGATTTTGTGCGCTACCGCCGCAATCCCGAAGGCATGGAAAAGCCCATCGAAGGCAGCAATATCCACATGCGCTATTTCGAGACGGCGGGCTGGATCGCGGCGACCCTGGCGGGTATCGTCTTGATCGGCTTCCACATCACGTTCTTCTTGGTGCCGCTGGCCTACGCCCGCGTCTATGGCGGGAGTTGGCGCTTGGCCCTGACACTGGGGGTCTTGTCGGAAGCCATCCTCGTCGGCTTGTTCGACACCCTCATCCGCATCATTTGGCAGAAACCGATCCTGACACCGTTCCTTTATCCGCTGGAATTGTCGTTCCTGTAGGGGGTCGATGATGGCGATTCCCGCGGCGCGCGTCATCGGGGAAAGATAGGAATGACGTGTGTGGCCGGTATGTTATGATGAGCAAAATAACGCGAACGCCGGTTTTGAAAGCGTCGCGGTCATCGAATCGGCCATGGGCCGCGGTGCCGTGGAAGTCGTTTGCGGCGTCAATCGTCCATGAAGACATGGGAGACAAATAATGACTCGTTTCAGCTTGAGAACACTGGTGTTCGGCGTCGTCGCCGCCCTGGGATGGGCCGGCGCCATGGCAGGCGCCAAGGCCGCGCCCGATTACAAGGACAAGAAGATCAACGTCATCATCGGCTCGTCGCCGGGCGGTGGGACCGACGGCACCACGCGCCTGGTCGGCCGCTTTCTGGCGAAATACCTGCCGGGCCAGCCGCAGATGATCTTTCGCAACATGCCCGCGGGGCATGGCGTAAAGGCCAGCAACTATTTTTACAACCAAGCCAAGCCTGACGGGCTGACCTGGTTCGGCGGGGCCAGTTCCTACGTCGATCCCAACAATCTGCGCAAGAAGGTGGTCAAATACAATCCCACCCATTACGAATACATCGGCGCCATCATCCGCGGCGGGTCGGTGATGATCATAAGCAAGGCGGTGCTTAAGAATCTCACCGACAAGTCCATGAAGCCGGTCATCGTCGGCACCCTCGACGGCAGCCGCAGCTGGGCCCAGGCGCTTGCCTGGGGGTCGGAGTATCTCGGCTGGAACCTCAGATTCATCGTCGGCTACCCGGGTTCGGCGGCGCTGACCCTTGCCCTCCGGCGCGGCGAGATCGACATGTTTGGCACCTCCGGGATCCAGATCCTCAGGTCGCTGATCAAGACCGGCAAGTTCCAGGGTTTGGCCCAACTGGGCGAGGCCGAAGCGGGTGGCGTGGTGCGCCGTAAGTCCTTCCCCGACGTGCCGACCTTGCCCGCGATGATGAAAGGCAAGACCACGGGCATCGCCAAGGAGGCGTTCGATTTCTGGAGCAGCACCAACCAGATCGACAAATGGTATGCGCTGCCGCCCAAGACACCCAAGGATATCGTCGCCGTCTACCGCGCCGCCTTCACCAAGGCCACCAAGGACCCGGAATTCATCAAGTTCGGCAGGCATCAGTTCAGCGTCGATTTCCGGACCGTTACCGCCGAGACCATCGCCAAGTTGATCGGCGCCACCGCCTACCCGAAACTCGAGCTGATGGAAACGATCCGCCAAATCCGTATCAAGAACGGGCTGCCCGCGGCGCGGCTGTCGGAGGCCGAATTGGCGAAATTGGCCAAGAAGCTGGGGGGGCCTGGGCTGAAGGTCAAGACCAAGCTGCTGGCGGTCAAGCGCGGCGGGCGCTGGCTCCATTTCAAGAACAAGGGGGCGGCGCACAAGGCCAAGGTGTCGGGTTCGCGCACCAAGGTCACCATCGACGGCAAGAAGGCCAAGCGCAAGAAGCTGAAGGCCGGGATGATGTGTGAGATCGTCTATGGCGCCAATGGCGGCGAAGTGAAGACGGTCAGCTGTTCCACCAGCCAGACCTAGCCATCGTTCATATCACGGAAACCCCGAGGAAGGCCCATTGGACCACGTACAGTATCCCTACCGGTCATCGAGCCATTTGGTCTTGATGCACGTCATCAACGAATGCGGCGCCTGGGAACGCCACGGCCTTGTGGTCGACTACGACAAGGGCATCAATCGCGACGACGCCCATAAACTGGTGCCGACGGGGGAGGTGGAGTTCGTTTCGGGCAACCACGTGTCCACCTACGCCGCCCGCGCGCGGGGAGACACCTGGGCCTATCTCGGCCAGACCATCTCCAAGAACAACCTTTCGTTGGTCACCCGGCCCGATATCGGCATCGAGAAACTGGAGGACGTCCGCAAACGCAAATTCGGCTCCCGCGGGCGTCATCCGGGCCTCAATACCTGGCTGTACCTGAAGCAGAACGGGCTTGACCCGGATACCGACCAGGTCGAGATCATCCGCGAGGAACGGGTCGAACTGCCCGACGGCACCTTCAAGCTGAACCGCAAGAGCCTCATGGAAATGCTCAAGGACGGCGATATCGATGCCTGTTTCATGACCCTTCCCAACAAGGAATTCGCCCAGCGCGAGGGCCTTAAGGTGATCGACCTGGTGCCTCAGGACATGGTCTTTTTCATGACCGTGTCGTCTTCCATGAAAATGGTGGAGGAACGCCCGGACATCGTCGAGCGGATGCTCAAGGGCGTCCTCGAGGGCATCGCCTTCTTCAAGACCGAGAGGGAAAAGACCATCCAGATCATCATGGACAAGCACAAGAAGGAAGGCGATCTCGACCGCCAAACGGCGGAACTGCTGTACGACGATTTCGCGCCGATCCTGGAGCCCAGGCTTTATCCCGGGCTCAACGCCATTTCCAATGTCTATCAGGAAGCGCTCAAGCAGGACGAGAAGGCCGGCGATGCCGCGCGCATCCACCCGCTGGCCCTGTGGGACTTCCACTTCCTGCGCGAGATCGACGATTCCGGGTTCATCGACGACCTCTACAAGGACCACCCCGAACATCTCGAGGGTCACGGGGGATGATGATCGGCCGTTGACCGGCCCAAGGGACGATCCCCAGGGGAAAGGGCGGCCATGGGGCCGCCCTTCTTCGTTGCTCGGTGCCGGCCGGGGCCGGAAGTGCCCTAACCCGCCGCTTGGGCGACGGCGCGCTTGGCCATCACGGTGACCAGGTGGGCGCGGTAATCGGCGCCGCAATGGATATCGGCCAACAGGTCGTCCTCGGCGATGGCGATATCGGCGACGGCGTCGGCGGAGAACTTCGCCGCCAGCGCCTTTTCCATATCGGTCATCCGGAAAACGCAATCCCTGGCGCCGGTGATGGCGACCCGGACGTCGCCGCCGAACTTGGCGACGAAGGCACCGACCATGGCGAAGCCCGACGCCGGCTGGGGGAACTTCATATAGGCCGCGGCGTCGGGAATCTTGAAATGGATGGCGGTGATGATTTCGCCGTCTTCCAGGGCGGTCTCGAACAGGCCGGTGAAGAAATCATCGGCGGCGATCTTGCGCGTATTGGTTTCCACGGTCGCGTCCAGGCCGAGAACCGCCGCCGGATAATCCGCCGCGGGATCGGAATTCGCCACCGATCCGCCGATGGTGCCGCGGTGGCGCACGCTGGGATCGCCGATGCCGCCGGCCAGGGCCGCCAGGGCGGGAATGGCCTTGCCCACGTCGGGTGAGGTATGGACGTCGTGATGACGGGTCATGGCGCCGATGGTGACGGTGTCGGAGCCGATGGTAATGCCTTTCAAGCCGTCGATATCGGCCAGGTCCACCAGGTCGCTGGGGGACGCCAGGCGCAGCTTCATGGACGGGATCATGGTCATGCCGCCGGCCAGCACCATGCCGTCTTCGGCCTCTTTGGCGGTGCGCGAGGCTTCCTCCAGGGTCTTGGGCCTGTGGTAGTTGAATTCATACATTCTCTGCTCTCCCTTGCCCCACTTGGCCCTTGGCGTTCATGGCCTTGATGCCGCTTTCGATGGCTTCGACGATATGTTGATAGCCGGTGCAGCGGCAGATATTGCCTTCCAATTCCTGGCGGATGGTCTTTTCATCGGCGTCGGGGAGGCGCCGGGCGATATCGCAGGCCACCATCACCATGCCCGGGGTGCAGAACCCGCATTGCAGGCCGTGATGTTCCCAAAAGGCCTGTTGCATGGGGTGAAGGGTGCCGTCTTCGTCGGCCAGCCCTTCGATGGTGAGGACGTCTTGCCCTTCGCACTGGATCGCGAAGATGGTGCAGGATTTGATCGATTCGCCGTTGAGATGGATGTTGCAACATCCGCATTGGGAGGTGTCGCACCCCACATGGGTTCCGGTGAGGCCCAGGTGTTCCCTCAGGTATTGAACCAGAAGCGTGCGCGGTTCTACCTCCGCCGAGACCGGCTTCCCATTGACGTTCATGCTGACTTCGATTGACAAGGTTCCCCTCCTTATGATTGCGCCACCCAATTAATTGATGATCCAAAGGATGACCAAGGCCACCCCTATCATACCCCAAAACAGGCCCTGGCCATCCGCGACCTTCGCCTGGGCCGCCGCCGGGGGGGCCGCTTCGCCGGCTTCGCCTTCCGGGGCTCCTTTTGCCTCTAGATAGGCGGCGAAGCTTTCGAAGAACTGCCTGGCCATCTTCTTGGCCGTGGCATCGATCAGGCGCTGGCCGATTTGGGCGAGCTTGCCGCCGACCGTGGCGTGCACCGTATAGCTGATGACCGTACCATCACCGTCGTCGGAGAGCGTGACCTTGGCCTCGCCCTTGCCGAATCCGGCGGCGCCCCCGGATCCCTGGCCGCTCAGGGTGTACCCGTTGGGCGCGTCGATGTCGCTGAGTGTCACTTGGCCGCTGAATCGCGCCTTGACGGGCCCCACCACGAGCTTGAGCTTGGCCGAGAATTCGGTGTCGGAAATCTTTTCCACCTCTTCGCAGCCAGGGAGCGAGGCCTTCAACGCGTCGGCGTCGTTAAGTGCGTCCCACACCACCTGCCTGGGTGCGGCGATCCGCTGTTCTCCGGTCATATCCATCAGGAATTTTCTCCTTCAGCCTTTGCCCCGTGAATTGCACGCCAAATATTGTTGGGCGTCAATGGCATGTCGAGGTGACTCACGCCAAGCGGTTTCAGGGCGTCGAGCACGGCGTTGACGAAAGCGGCCGGCGCCCCGCAGCACCCCGCCTCGCCGGCGCCCTTGACGCCGAGTTCGTTGTTGGTGGACGGGATGGGATTGAATTCGGCGGTCATATGGGACAGGTGTTGGGCCCGGGGCATGCCGTAATCCATGAAGGAGCCGGTCAAGAGCTGTCCCGTTTCCTCGTCGTAAACGGTGTGTTCGCACAGCGCCTGGCCGATGCCCTGGGCGACGCCGCCATGGACCTGGCCATGGACGATCAGGGGGTTGAGGACGGTGCCGCAATCGTCGGCCGCGCTATAGGCAAGCATCTCCACCGCGCCGGTTTCCGGGTCCAGTTCGATCTCGCAGATATGGCACCCGTTGGGGAAGCTCTGGTCGTCGCGCCCGCCGTCGCGTTTATAGAGATAGGTCTCGTCCAAGCCGGGCTCGAGGCCGTCGGGCAGCCGGCGCGGGTCATGGGCCGCCTTGGCCACGTCCACCATGGTGACCGACCCGCCCCTGGCGGAAAACGTGGCGGCCTCGAAGGCGACCTCGGCGGTTTCTGCCTGCAGCAGGTGGCCGGCGATGATCTTGCCCTTTTCAATGATCATGTCGCAGGCGCGGAGGATGGCCATGCCGCCCATCTGCGAGGATCGAGACCCGTACGTCCCCGAAGCGCCGGCCGGTGCGGTGTCGGTGTCGCCCTGGATGAGGTTTATGGAATGGTAGGGCACCCCCATCTTTTCCGACAATATCTGCGAATAGACCGTGGCATGGCCCTGGCCATGGGAAAAGGTGCCGCAAATGATATTCACGGCGCCGTCTTTCTCGAAACGCACCCGCATGACCTCCTCGGGCCGCCCGCCGGCGCCTTCCAGGAAGGATGCCAGGCCGATTCCGCGCAGTTTGCCCCGCGCCTGGGACCGCGACGCCCGCGCCCCGAACCCCGCCCAATCGGAGGTGCTAAGGGCCATGTCCATGCAGGCGGCGAAATCGCCGCAATCGACGTTCATGCCCATCTGGGTGGTGTAGGGGAAGGTCTTGATGAAATTGCGCCGGCGCAGTTCGTGGGGATCGATGCCCAGTTCATGGGCGGCCTTCTCCATCAACCGCTCGACGATATAGTTGGCTTCCGGCCGGCCGGCGCCGCGGTAGGTGTCGGTGGAAACCGTGTTGGTCATCATGTTGCGGCAGGAATAGTAGAGCACCGGGATGTCGTAGCAGCCGCCGAGGATGCGCCCGCCGCCGTCGATGGCAAGCCGGGCGCCGTTTTCGGTGACCCAGGCGCCGATATTCACCAGGGTCTCCAGCCGATAGCCCAGGATCTTGCCGTCGGCGTCGAAGGCGAGTTGGGCGTCATTGACCTGATCGCGCCCGTGAAGGTCGGAGACGAAGGTCTCCGAACGGTCGCCCAGCCATTTCACGGCGCGGCCGAGCTTCTTGGCGGCGTAGCAGATGGCGATGATCTCCGGGTAGATCTTGGACCGGGTGCCGAAGCCGCCGCCGGTATTGTCCGAAACATGGCGCACCTTTTCGCCGTCGCCGTCGAACAAAAGGTCGGCGATGGCGCCCTGGATCCGGCGCCCGCCCTGGAACGGGGCGTAGATGGTCAGACGCCCGGTCCCGGGGTTCATGTCGGCGATGCAGCATTTGGGCTCCATGGGCACCGGCACCACGCGGTTGTTGGTCAGCGCGATGGAGACGATCTTGTGCGCCTTGGCGGCGACGGAATCATAGGCGTCGGGGGTATCGTTCTGCCAATGAAGCGCGCAGTTGTCGGGTAGCTCGTCGTGGAGGATTGCGGCGCCCTGGGCCGCCGCCGCCCGCGCCGTCACCACCGCCGGCAATTGTTCGACGTCGAAGACGATGCGTTCGACCGCGTCGGCGGCCTGGAAGGCGGTAACGGCGACCACCACGGCCACCGGTTCGCCGGCGAACCGGACCTTGTCGGTGGGCAGGGCCAGGCGCTGGGTCTTGAAGATCGGCGTGCCGTCGAGCTCCTTGAGATTGATATCGGTCTCCACCCGGCCGACGCCATCGGCTTCCAGGTCCCGGCCGGTGAACACGGCGAGCACCCCGGGGGCGGCGGCGGCCGCCGTGGTATCGATGTGGTTGATGCGCGCGTGGGCATAGGGCGCGCGCAGGAACGCGAGATAGGCCTGCCCTTCGATGTTGATGTCGTCGGTATAGACGCCGCCGCCGGTGAGAAGGCGCTGGTCTTCCTTCCTGCGGACCGGCTGTCCGATGCCGAATTTTTCCGTAAAGGCTTCCATTCGTCCCTGCGCTACCCCGCTGGTGCTTCCGCTGATTCCCTAAATACGGCGCGAGGCTCTCCCCGCCGCAACGCGGCCAAGTGTGCATTCGCCTGGCCAGGGGACGAAGGTTGGCCGCCGCTCTCGAGATGGCGCCGCAAGAGGCGCGTCGCCGGACTGATGACTCGCGCGATATTATCCATTTTGCCGCCAATAATGGAAGAAATTTTGCAATCGGTTCGCAACTTCCCCCGCCGCCGGCCGGCGTGCCCGAGATGATCGTTGGGGCGGCGATCACGGCGCCGAGTTATCGCTTGAAGAACATTTCATATCGATTTGAAAAGTATCGGTATTTTTGGTCGAAACCAGGTCCGTCCAGGCCCCTTCTCCGGGCCCGGGCGGCGGCCCGCGGAAACCCCCGCCCCGGGAGCCTTCTTTGTCGTTTTCCCGGCACCGTGTTGGGGGTAAGCTAGCCCCCACTTCGAAGCGATACCGGGATGCGGGGTTTGCGCCCCCAGGAGGACCAGATGACCGTGATTGACGCCGATGCCCATGTCATCGAGACCGACCTGACCTGGGCCTATCTGTCCGAGGAAGACCGCAAATATGCGCCCCTGATCCTGGAGCAGACCGGCGGTCAATTCGGCCAGACCAACCGGGGTGCCGTTTCCACCCAATGGTGGATGTTCGAGACCAATGTCCAGCCCGCCGACCGCAACATCAACGTCGATGACCTGCCCGCGGAATCCCGGGAGTTGTCGGACGTCAAGCGGCGGCTCGATCACATGGACCAGTTGGGGATCGACATCCAGGTGCTCTACACCACCATTTTCCTGTCGCCCTGCGCCACCGACGCGGCCGCCGAATTCGCGCTTTACCATTCCTACAACCAATGGCTCGCCGAGATCTGGCAAAAGGCGGCGGGCCGGCTTTATTGGGCGGCCATGGTGCCGCTCGGTTCCATGCACCGGATCCGCGAGGAACTGGAGTTTTGCAAGGAAAACGGTGCGGTTTCGGTCTTCCTGCGCCCCTATGAATGCGATCGCATGGCTTTCGAATCCTTCTTCTTCCCGCTCTATGAGTTGGCCCAGGAGCTCGACCTCGCCATCACCTTCCACGCCGGCAACGGGTCGGTCGTCAACAACAAGTTCCTGGAACCCCATAACTTCGCCCGCTTCAAGCTGGCCATGGTCGCCTCTTTCCATGGCCTGTTGGACCATGAGGTGCCCAAGCGCTTTCCCGAACTGCGCTGGGGGTTCATCGAGGCCTGTGCCAGTTGGATCCCCCACGCCTTGATCGATGCCGAAAAACGGCTCAAGCGCAGGGGACGGCGCCTCGACGCGGACCCCCTTGGGGCCAACAACATCTATGTCACCGTGGAGGTGACCGACGATATCCCCTACATCATCAACCGGGTCGGCGACGACAACCTGGTGGTGGGGACCGATTACGGCCACACCGATACCTCGGCCGAGATCGAGGCGCTGCGCATCGTCCGTGAAAGCGGCGCGGTCGATGGCGCCAGCATCGACAAGATCCTCGGCCCCAATTCGCGTCGGCTCTACGGCCTCAATTGAGGCAAGGGAACCCGCCGGTGGAAGGGTTCGATGGGGCCGGATGAGGCCCCTAGAAGGGTGAAAGGCCGAAGGCGGTCCCCGGGCCGCCCTTGCGCGCCGCCATGGCGGCCGCGGTAATCCGGCCGGGAATCCCCCGTCAGCCCTTGTCGGAATCGTGGAATTCCAGCACGTTGCGGTCGGGGTCGTGGAAATAGACGCTGCGCCCGGTGAAGGTCGCGTCGCCGTGGCGTTCCTCATCCATGATGATGTGGATGTTTTTCTCCTTGAGGAACGCGATGGCGCGGTCGTATTCGTCGGCATCCACGTAGAACGCGGTATGGATATCGTGCTTGTCGCCCTGGTTGGGGTTGATGGGGGTCTCGGAAAGGGTGAGGACGAAAAAGTCGTCCTGGCAGCTCACGAACACCATGTGCGGGTTTTCGCGTTCGAACTTGAAGCCGAGCGTATCGACGTAGAATTCCTTCGCCCGTTTCAGGTCGCTGACGGGAATGGTGAAATGGGTTAGCCCCTTCATGTTGATCATGTCTTCCTCCCTCGTTAATGGGCCCGACTATAGTGCCAAGGCGCCGGGACCGCCAAGCCGAACTTGGAAGGCTGGGTGATGGCCGCGCCCCGCCTTAAGCCGGGGCTCTGGGTCAAGGCCCAGTTGCGGCTCTGCGACCGCGCCGGCATCGCGCTCACGGTCTTGCGCCGGGGCGATTACGACGGCGGCAGCGTCATCCTCAAGATCCTCGGGGCCGACGGCCGCGCCGGTCTCTTGGCCCGGGCGACGGCGCCGTCGGGCGCGATCGCCTGGATGCGCCCGCTGGGGCCTAAGCCGGTGAACGAGGCCGAGGCCGATTCCTACCTCGTCCGCCAGGGCGAATTCGACCCCGATATCTGGGTGTTGGAGATCATCGACCGGACCGGAATCTACGCCATCGACGGCGCCCTGCTGGACGGTTAGAGCACTTTCCGACCAAATTGAATCAATTTGATGGTGCTCATGGGCTTCCAGGGTAGGCGCGGTCCGAAGCGCGATGCGGTGCATCGGGCGAGGGCCGCAACGCACCCTGGAAGCCCATGAGCACTACCGTAGACCGGGATGATTTTGCCCCAAGGCGTCGTTGCGTATCTTTGCCGATGCCCCGCATCGCCATGCGACACGCGCCTAGCCTTGGGGTAAAATCATCCCGGTCAAATGGTTCAATTTGGTTGGAAAGTGCTCTAATAGGCCCTTTTTTCCCAAGCCCGCCATCTGGTATAGTGGCGCCAATAATCATATGGGAAAACGCCGAAGGAGAATTCCATGACCGTGACAATCCAAACCGATGGCCCCACCGAAGAAGAGCACCGGGACGCCGAATCCCGGCTCGTCAAGTTCAGCTACAAGAAGCCCGAAGGTTTCGACCGGCCCAAGATATCGGTCCGCTTGGGCCAGACCGATATCCTGCGCGCCCAAATCCAGGTCATCCACCAAGGGGGCGAGAACAACCTGCATTACCATTCCCGTGTCGACGGCATGTTCACGGTGCTGTCCGGCAAGATCCGCTTCTATGGGCCGGGCGACGAGGTGATCGCCGATTGCGGGCCCATGGAGGGCATCATCATTCCCCGCAACGCGCGCTATTGGTTCGACAATATCGGCGAGGGCGATGCCGAGATCATGCTGGTCCAGGGCTTCCACGTGCCCGGTGCCGAGACATCGGGCCGCACGGACTCATCCGCCCGCAAGCTGGCCGACGCCGGGGCCATGAGCGGCCAGTACACCGCCGTGGTGAAGTAGCGCCTAAGGGGCCGCCAATCGTCCATGTCGTTTAGAAAACGCCGCGCGGGCCGGTTCTCGACTAGCCCGCGGCGGCCTTGGCGCGCGCCGCGCGCTTGCGGTCGTTGATGCTAAGCAACTTTTTCCGCAGGCGAAAGGTTTTGGGCGTCACCTCCACCAGTTCGTCGTCGTCGATATAGGCGATGGCTTGCTCTAGCGAAAATCGCACCGGCGTGGTCAGGACGACCGCCTCGTCCTTGCCCGAAGCGCGGATATTGGTGAGCTGCTTGGCCCGGAGCGGGTTGACGTCGAGATCGTTGCCGCGGCTGTGTTCGCCGATGATCATGCCGGCATAGGTGGCTTCGCCGGGCCCGACGAAAAGCCGGCCGCGATCTTCCAGGTTCCACAGCGCATAGGGCACCATGGCGCCCTGGCTGTTTGAGATCAGCACGCCGGAATGGCGGCCTTTGATCTCGCCAAGGTGGGGGGCATAGCCATGGAAGACCCGGTTGATGACCCCGGTCCCGCGCGTGTCGGTGAGGAATTCCGAGTGATAGCCGATCAGCGACCGGGTGGGCGCAAGGAAGGTGAGGCGCTGCTTGGCGCCGCCGGTGGGCCGTAGATCCACCAACTCGGCGTGGCGCTGGCCCAGTTTCTCGATCACCGCGCCGGTGAATTCCTCGTCGACGTCGATCACCACTTCTTCCATGGGCTCCGTCACCTTGCCGGTTTCGGGGTCGGTCCGGAACAGCACCCGGGGGCGGCTCACCGAAAGCTCGAACCCCTCCCGGCGCATGAACTCGATCAGCACGGCGATCTGCAACTCGCCCCGGCCCGCCACTTCGAATTCGCCGCCGCCGGTCTGACGCACGTGGATGGCGACATTGCCCTCGGCCTCCCGCGCCAGCCGCGCGCCGATCATCCGCGAGGTGACCTTGTCGCCATCGTTCCCGGCGAGCGGAGAATCGTTAATCGAAAAGCTCATGGCCAGGGTCGGCGGGTCGATGGGCTGGGCGGCCAGGGGCTCGGTGACCGCGGGATCGCAGAGGGTGTCGGCCACCGTGGCCTTGGAGAGCCCGGCGATGGCGACGATGTCGCCGGCGTGGGCTTCCTCGATGGGGGTGCGTTCCAGGCCGCGGAAGGCCAGCAACCGCACCACCCGCCCGTCCTCGATGGTGCGGCCGTCGCGGTCGATGGCGCGAATCGGCGTATTGATCCGGCAGCTGCCGTCATTGATGCGGCCGGTGAGGACGCGGCCGAGATAGGAATCGTATTCCAACGTCGTCACCAGTACCCGGAACGGGCCGTCGGGGTTCACGTCGGGCGGTTGCACATGGTCGAGGATAAGGTCGAGAAGGGGCGCCATGGAGTCCCGGGGGGCGCCGGGGTCGACCGCCGCCCAGCCTTCCTTGGCCGACGCGAACAGGGTCGGGAAATCAAGCTGGCGCTCATCGGCGCCGAGCGCCGCCATCAGGTCGAAGGTCTCGTCCTGGACCTCGAAGGGCCGCGCGTCGGCACGGTCGGTCTTGTTGATGACGACGATGGGGGCAAGGCCCAGCGCCAACGCTTTTCCCAGCACGAACTTGGTCTGCGGCATGGGGCCTTCGGCGGCGTCCACCAGCAGCAAGACGCCATCGACCATGGACAGCACCCGTTCCACCTCGCCGCCGAAATCGGCATGGCCCGGGGTGTCGACGATGTTGATGCGCAACCCGCGCCAGGCGACCGAGGTGCATTTGGCTAAGATGGTGATGCCGCGTTCGCGTTCGATGTCGCCGGAATCCAGCGCCTGGGCGGCCACCTTCTGGCCGGCGCGGAAGGTGCCGGAATCCCGAAGCAGGCAATCCACCAAGGTGGTCTTGCCATGATCCACGTGGGCGATGATGGCGATGTTGCGAAGGTCCATGGGATAAAGCGGCGAATGGTGATTGAAGGCTGCGCCTATATATGGCGAAAGCGCCGCTGAGGCCAATGTTTTCGCCCCTTCAGGGGGCCGCTAATCGCCCAGGGAGAGGTCATGGGCCCATGGGGCCTGGGCCGGGCCGCCGGCTAGGCGGCCCCCCGGTTCCCTTTGGCGGGGAATCCTCTATCCTCGCCGCGCAATCGATAAGGAACATGAATGGCTGAATCGGTCGATGCGGTGGTGATCGGCGCGGGGGTGGTGGGTTTGGCAGTAGCCCGGGCCTTGGCGCTGGCCGGGCGCGAGGTGATCGTTCTCGAATCCGAAGACGCCATCGGCACCGGGTCGTCGTCGCGCAATTCAGAGGTCATCCACGCCGGGATCTACTATCCCCAGGGCAGCCTCAAGGCCGGATTCTGCGTCGCCGGCCGGCGGCGGCTTTATCCCTATTGCGCCGCGCGCGGGGTCGGCCATCGGCGTTGCGGCAAGCTGATCGTCGCCACCCATGAGGCGCAGATCGCCGGCCTGAGGGAGCTTGAAGCCAAGGCCCGGGCCAACGGGGTGGACGACATCCGCTGGCTCGAGGGCGCCGAGGCCATGGCCATGGAGCCGGCCCTCCAGTGCGTCGCCGCGTTGGCATCGCCATCGACCGGCATCATCGACAGCCACGGGCTGATGCTCGCCTACCAGGGGGATGCGGAGGATGGGGGGGCGGTGATCGCCTTCAAGAGCGCGGTGCTGGGCGGCCGCGTGAGCGGGGCGGGAGCAATCGAGCTTAGGGTCGGCGGCCAGGCGCCCATGACCCTGGCTGCCCGCGCGGTGGTCAATGCCGCGGGGCTGTTCGCCCAGTCCGTCGCCGCCACTTTGGAAGGCCTGGATCCAAAAAGCGTGCCTGCGCGCCATCTCGCCAAGGGGAGTTATTTTTCCCTGGCCGGGCCGGCGCCGTTCACCCACCTGATCTATCCGGCGCCGGATGCCGCCGGGCTTGGCGTGCACCTGACCTTCGATCTCGGCGGCCAGGCCAAATTCGGCCCCGACGTGGAATGGGTCGAGGAGATCGACTACCGGGTCGATCCAAGGCGCTCAGAGAGTTTCTACGACGCCGTGCGCCGCTATTGGCCGGGCCTCGCCGACCATAGCCTGCGCCCCGCCTATGCGGGCATTCGCCCCAAGCTCCAGGCACCGGGAGAGGCGGCCCGGGATTTTGTCCTCCAGGGTGCCGCGGATCACGGCGTTGCGGGCCTGGTCAACCTTTACGGCATCGAATCCCCGGGCCTGACCGCGTCTCTCGCCATCGCCGACGCCGTGGTGGCCCTGCTGGAGGCCTAAGCCTAAGCGCCAAGCCCCCCCCGGCGCCCGCGCTTTTAGCCCCCAACCCCCGGCGACCGACCCTCTGGCGTCCCATCCTCTAGCGTCCGACCATCAAGCGCCGGGCCATCTGGCGTCCGACCCCTTGGCGCTCATCGACGAATACTGCGGCCTTGCCTCGGGACAGTTTTTCCATTATTTTTAAACAAACGTTTGAATATTAATTGACCGATTTTTCAGGGCGTACCCCATGAGCAGACAAGCAAGCCGCCGGGCCGGACCCACGGCCCCGGCCAGGAGGCCGCGGAAAACGGTGCCGGCGGTCGGCGCCGGGCAGCGCCCGGGCAAGGGTGATCCGGCGCGCAGCCCGGGCCGGCCCGGGGGCGCGCAGAGCCGCAGCCGGATCCTCGACGAAGCCGGCCGGTTGTTTGCCCGGGACGGCTTCGAGGGCGTTACCATCCGCCGCATCGCCGCCCGGGCCGAGGTCAATCTGGCCGCGGTCGGGTACCATTTCGGAGGCAAGAAAGGCCTCTATCACGAGGTCATGCGCCAGATCATCCACGATGTGCGCCCGATCATCGAACCGGTGGTGGCGCGCCTTCACGGCGGGGTCGCCGCGGCCGCTGGAGACCGCGGCGCGCTTTCCCTGCTGGCCGCCCAATTCGTCCGCCACATCCTGACCGCCATGCTGACCAACGAGCGGCTGCGCTGGCAGCACGCGCTCTTGGTGCGCGAGTTTTCACAGCCCTCGGACGAGTTCCCGATGATCCTGGCCGAGGCGGTCGGCCCCATGCACGACGCGGTGGAGAAACTGGTGGCCGCGGCCATGGGCAAGGAGGCGCCGGATCCCCAAACGCGGCTTTTGACCACCAGCGTGGTGGGCCAATGCATGATCTATCAAATCGCGCGAACCCTGGTTTGCGCCCGCATGGGGTGGAATGATTACACGCCGGGCAATGTGGACCGGCTGATCGCCATGGTCACGGGGACGGTGCAGCGAACCCTTGGGCTGCCGGAAACCGGACCCGCGAACCAGGCTGCGCGGGAGCCCGGCGGATGATCGCCATCAAGGACACCCTGCGCATTGGCGCCCCGGTGGTGGTCCTGGCGGTCGCGGTCGCGGGATTCTATTACCTGCGGGCGACCAAGCCCGAGACGGCGCCGAGCGCCCCCCAAGAGCGCATCTGGCCGGTGGCCACGGTGGCCGCGGTACCCCGGGATTTCGAGCCGGAGATCAAGGCCTTCGGGCAGATCTTCGCCGGCCGGCAGGTCGAGCTGCGGCCCCTGGTCGAGGGCCGGGTCGTCGAAACCGGGCCGGCCTTCATGGAGGGCGGCATCGTCGCGGCCGGGGAACTTTTGGTCGCCATCGATCCCTTTGATTACCAAAACGCTTCCCAGGAACGCCGGGCCCAGGTCGACGAGGCACGGGCCAGGCTCGGTGAAATCCAGGTCGATCGCAAGGGGGCGCTCGAGCTTCGGGTGCGCGACAAGGAACAGGTGGTGTTTCGCCAACGCGACGTGGCGCGGCGCCGGCGGCTGGCCGCGCGCGGCGCCGGTTCGGAAAAAGCCTTGGATGACACGCGCCTGGCGCTCTCCCAGTCGCGCCAACGCCTGATCGAGCGGGAGCGCGACATCGCCCGATACGGTTCGCGCATTTCCCAGCAGAAGGCGGTCATCGACCGGGCCGAGGTTCGCCTGCGCCAGGCCGCCCGCGACTTGGAACAGACCAGACTGGTGGCGCCCTTCGAGGGATTTCTGGTCGATGTTTCCACCGAACTGGGCAAGCGCATCGGCCGCTCCGACCCGGTCGCCCGATTGATCGACGCCCGCCGCCTGGAGGTCCGGTTCTCCCTCTCCAACGAGAACTTCGGACGGTTGCTTGCTATGGGCAATTGGCGGGGCCGCGAAATTCGCGCGGTCTGGACCGCGGGGGACATGGTGCACGGCTTTACGGCCACCATCGACCGCATCCAGGGCGAGATCGATGCGGCCAAGGGCGGGGTCGATATTTTTGCCCGGATCATTGGCGCCGGGCCCAAAACGCCGCTCCGGCCGGGCGCCTTCATCGAGGTCTGGTTCAAGGACAGGCGCTATGAAAACCTGGTGCGGATCCCGCAAACGGCGCTGCATCCCGGGCCCAGAGTTTTCGTCGTGCGGGGCGGCAGGCTCGTGCAACGCAAGGTCGAGGTGCTGGTGCGCGGCGGCAACCACGTCTTCATCCGGGGCGCGTTCGCGCCCGGCGCCGAGATCGTCGTCACGCGGTTCGCGGAAATGACCGCCGGCCTCAAGGTCGTGGTGCGCTGATGCCGGGCGCCGGCCCGCTGCATTTTTTCGTGCGCCATCCCACGGCGGCGAACCTGCTGATGGCGTTGATCATCTTGCTCGGGGTGTTCGCCCTCGGCCGCCACAATGTCCAGTTCTTCCCCGATTTCGGTATCGACCAGGTCATGGTCGAGGTGGAATGGCCCGGATCCTCGGCCGATGACGTGGACATGGCCATCGTTCAAGCCATCGAGCCCGAAATCCGTTTCCTCGACGGGATCAAGCGGGTGGTGTCCTCGTCGGTGGAAGGCCGCGCCACTATCGCCATCGAATTCTACCCCGGCACCGACATGGGCGCGGCGTTGTCCAACGTGGAAACCGGAATCGGCCAGGTCACCACATTGCCCGAAGACGCCTTGAAGCCGGTGATCCGCCGCGCGGTGCGCTACGACACCATCGCCCGGCTGATCGTCAGTGGTCCCTATTCCGAGGCCGCTCTCAAGGTGATGGCCAAGAGGATTCGCGATGAGCTGTTGAACCGCGGCATCCAGAAGGTCGATCTGTTCGGCGCCCGGGATGAGGAAATCTGGGTCGAGATCAAGCCGGAAACCCTGCTGCGTCTCGATCTCAAACTGTCCGACGTCGCCGCCCGCATTCGCGAAACCTCTCAGGACCTGCCGTCGGGCAGCATTCGCGGGGCATCGGAAAAGCAGATCCGGAGCCTCGGCCTGATCAAGCAGGCGGGCCGCCTGGGCGAGATCGAGGTCAAGGCCCTGGCCGGCGGCCAGAAGGTGCTGTTGCGCGACATCGCAGCCATAACCGAGCGGTTCGACGTGGACGACCCCCAGGCGCGGCGCCGTCTCAGGCCGGCCATCGAGATTCACGTGCAGCGCGCGGTCAACGCCGATGCCTTGGAGCAGGCGGAAATCATGGATTCCACCCTGGCCGGGCTGCGCGGCCGGCTGCCGCCCGAACTCACCATCGAGAAACACGCCGTGGCCGCCGACCTGATCAAGAGCCGCATCGATCTGTTGCTGCGCAACGGCCTGTCGGGGTTGGCGCTGGTGGTCTTGGTGCTGTTCGTCTTCCTCGACTCCCGGGTGGCGTTCTGGGTGGCCGCGGGGATTCCCATATCCCTGATGGCGACCCTGGTGGTCATGCTGGCGACCGGCCAGAGCATCAACATGATCAGCCTGTTCGGCGTGATCATGGCCATCGGCATCGTCGTCGACGAGGCCATCGTCGTCGGCGAGCATGGCGATTTCCGGTTTCGATCGGGGCTTGCACCCTTGGCCGCGGCCGAGGCCGGCGCCACCCGCATGGCGGCCCCGGTGATGAGTTCGGCGCTGACCACCATCGCCGCTTTCACGCCGCTTTTAGTGATCGGCGATATCATCGGCGTGATCATCGCCGCCATTCCCCTGGTGGTGATCGCCATGATCGCATCAAGCGTTCTCGAGTGTTTCTTCATCCTGCCGGCCCACCTGAAAGGTGCCTTCGCCAAGGCCGGCGTCAAGCGCCACGCCATGCGTGAAAGGTTCGATCGCGGCTTCGAACGCTTTCGGGACGGCGTTTTCGCGCGGGTGGTGGCCTTCGCCGTGGACTGGCGCTATCTGACCCTGGCCCTCGCCGTGGCGGCGCTGGCGTTGTCCGTCGGCCTGGTCCAAGGGGGGCGGGTCAATTTCCAGTTCTTCCCGACACCCGAGGCCGACCGCATTCACGCCAACATCGAAATGGCGGCGGGCACGCCCCGGGCCCGGACCCAGGCGATGGTCGATGAATTGGAGAGGGCCGCCTTGGCCGCGGAAAAGACCTTGACCGGCGGCCAGGGGGGCTTGATCCACGTCACCCTTTCCAAGATCGGCACCCGGGTCGGCGGCCATGGCGGGATCCGCACCAGGGGCGACAACATCGGCGGCGTGACCCTGGAATTGATGCCGTCGGACCAACGCCAGGTCCGCACCAAGGACATGATCGCCCAATGGCGCCGATCCGCACGGCTGATGGCCGGTGTCGAAAGCCTCACCATGGTGGGGGAAAGCGGCGGGCCGCCCGGCCGCGAGATCGACATCAGGCTCACCGGCGGCGATACCCGGGTGCTCAAGGCCGTGGCCAAGGAGGTCAAGGGGTTGCTGGCACGCTACCCGGGGGTAAGCGACGTCGAGGACAACCTGCCCTACGGCAAGGCCGAGGAAATCCTCCGCGTCACGCCCCGGGGCCGGGCCCTTGGTTTCACCACCCAAAGCGTCGCCCGCCAAGTGCGCGATGCCTTCCAGGGCGCCATCGCCCGGCGTTTCGCCCGCGGCGACGAAGAGGTTCTGGTGCGCGTGCTCCATCCGCGCCGCGCCGCCGACATGGCGGCGCTCGACAGCCTCTATCTGCGCGCCCCCGGCGGCGCCGAGGTGGCGCTCAGTGAGGTCGTGACGCGCGAGACCAAGCGTGGATTTTCCCAAATTCGCCGCGAAAACGGCGTTCGCGAAGTCGCGGTGACGGGGGAAATCGACGAGACGGTGGCCTCTTCCAACAAGGTGCTGGCGGCGCTGGAGAAGGATGGGATCCGGGACATCGCGGCGCGCCAAGGTGTCACCGTGCGGTTCGCGGGCAAGGCCGAGGAACAGTCCGATACCCTGGCCGACATGAAGATGGGGGCCGCCATCGGCCTGGTGATGATCTACATCATCCTCGCCTGGGTGTTCGCCTCTTTCACCCGGCCCGCGGTGGTGATGGCGATCATTCCCTTCGGCCTGATCGGCGCCGTCCTGGGCCATTGGATGCTGGGTTTCGACCTCACCATCCTGAGCCTGATCGCCCTGGTCGGGCTGGCCGGGATCGTGGTCAACGCCTCGATCATCTTGGTGACCACCATCGATCAGAGGATCGGCGCCGGGGAGCCGCTTCGCGACGCCATCGTCCACGGCAGCGCCGACCGCCTGCGCGCCGTCATCCTGACCTCCGCCACCACCATCGGCGGCTTGCTGCCGCTTTTGTTCGAGCGCAGCTTCCAGGCCCAGTTCCTGATCCCCATGGCGTTGACCATCACCTTCGGCCTCATGATAGCGACCTTGCTGGTTTTAGTGGTGGTGCCGGCCCTGATCGCCGTCCAGGCCGACCTGGCCAAGGCATTTTTCCGGCCGCTTCGCGCCGCCGAGGGCCGCGCCCGGGAGGGGGCTTAGATGGGGGGAAACGCCGTGGGCGGGCCCGACCGCAGGCTGTCGGTGGCGCCGATGATGGATTGGACCGATCGCCATGAACGGTTCTTCCTGCGCCAGATCACGGCGCGGACGCTGCTTTATACCGAGATGATCACCACCGGCGCCATCCTCCATGGCGACCGCGAGAGGCTGCTCGGCTACCACCCTTGCGAACACCCGCTTGCCCTGCAGGTCGGCGGATCGGACCCAGGGGCCCTCGCCCAATGCGCCGGGATCGCCAAAGATCTCGGCTTTGATGAAATCAACCTCAACGTCGGCTGCCCATCGGACCGGGTGCAATCGGGACGTTTCGGCGCCTGCCTGATGGCCGAGCCCGCCCGGGTGGCCGAATGCGTCGCCGCCATGGCCGCCACCGGCATCCCGGTGACCGTGAAATGCCGCATCGGCATCGACGGCCGCGACGCCTTCGGCAACCTTTTGGAATTCGTCGCCGCGGTGCGCGGCGGCGGCGTGCGCTCGTTCGCCGTGCATGCGCGGGTGGCCATCCTCACTGGCCTCAGCGCCAAACAGAACCGCGAGATCCCGCCGCTGCGTTACGGCGACGTGTACCGCCTGAAGGCGGAGATGCCGGAGCTTGAGGTCGTCATCAACGGCGGCGTCGGCAACCTTGACCAGGCGTGCGATCACCTGGCCCTGGTGGACGGTGCGATGATCGGCCGCGCCGCCTATAAGAACCCCTGGATGCTGGCTCATGCCGACCGGGTGGTGTTCGGCGTCCCCGGCCCTGGCCCCAGCCCCGACCAGGTCATCAACCGGGTGGTTGAATACGCCGAGAAACACCTAGCCGCCGGCGGGCGCCTGGGCGACATCACCCGCCATATCCTGGGCCTGTTCCAGGGCGTGCCGGGCGCCCGGGCCTGGCGCCGGCATTTGTCGGAGAACGCGCATTTACCTGGGGCCGGAAGTGACGTGTTGCGCGCCGCGGCGGCCCTGGTTCCGGCCGAGATCAGGGCGGCCCACGCCGGGGCGCAAGAGGATTTGGACGATAAAGTGCTCTAAACGCTGAAGCTCTCGCCGCAGCCGCAGCGCGCGGTCTCGTTGGGATTGCGGAAGACAAAACCGGAATCGAGATCCTTGTCCTCGTAGTCGATTTCGGTGCCGTAGAGGTACAGCATGGCCATGGGGTCGATCACCAGGGTGATGCCCTTGTCTTCCACCACCTGGTCATTGGGGCCGATTTCCCGGGCGTAATCCATCTTGTAGGTCTTGCCCGAGCAGCCGCCCTCGCCGACGCCGATCCACAGCCCGGCGACGGTCCCCTCGGCGGCGTCGAGGATGACCCGCGCGCGCGCCGCCGCGGCCTCGGTCAAGGTGATGATTTTCGGCTGTTGCTGAGCGCTTGTGGGTTCCGTCATCTGATCAGATCTTTCCTAAATAAAACCGAGTTCAAGCTTGGCCGCCTCGGACATGCGGTCGGGCGTCCAGGGAGGGTCCCAGACCAGTTCGACGGAGACCGAGCGGATTCCGGGCACCGAGCCGACCCGGTCTTCGACCTCGCCGGGCATGGATTCGGCGACCGGGCAATTGGGCGTGGTCAGCGTCATGACCACCCGCGCGTCGCCGTCGGCGTTGATTTCGACCTCGTAGATCAACCCTAGCTCGTAGATATTGACCGGAATTTCGGGATCCGTGACCGTGGCCAGCATCTCTATGACGGCCTGTTTCAGGGCGCCCGTATCGCCGCTCTCTGGCGCCGTCGCCGCGCCGTCGGTCTGTTCGGTCCTGGGGGATTGTTGGTCCATTGGGGTCACTCCGTCACCACGGTTTCGTCGGTTTGTTTCAGCGCCGCCTTGAGCGTGTGCCAGGCGAGGGTCGCGCATTTGACCCGCATGGGATAGCCGCGCACGCCGGCGAGCACATTGAGCTTGTCGAGTCCGTCGTCGAGCTCTTCGCCCTTTTCGCCGGTCACCACGGCATGAAAACGCTCGAACATGGCCTGGGCGTCGTCCTCGGTCCGTCCCTTCAAGAGTTCCGTCATGAGCGACGCCGAGGCGGTGGATATGGCGCAGCCGCGGCCTTCGAAGCTGAGGTCCTTGACGATGCCGTCCTCGACCAGGACATAGACCGTGAACTTGTCGCCGCAAAGCGGGTTGTTGCCCTTGGCCTGGCGGTTGGACGGCTGGTGATGCCCGAAATTCCTTGGGCTGCGGGAATGATCGAGGATCACTTCCTGGTAAAGGTCTCGTAATTCAGACATCAGCCGAATAACTCCCGAACTTGGTCAAGCGCGCTCACCAGCGTGTCAATGTCGTCGCGGCTGGAATAGGCCCCGAACGACGCCCGGACCGTGGCCGCCACGTCGAAATGATCCATCACCGGCTGGGCGCAATGGTGCCCGGCGCGCACGGCGACCCCTTGGCTGTCCAAAACGGTGCCGATGTCGTGGGGATGGGCGGTGTCCAGCACGAAGGAAATCACCGCCGCCTTGTCCGGCGCGGTGCCGATGATGCGCAGCCCCGGCACCTCGGATAGGCACGCGGTGCCATAGGCCAGCAGGTCGTCCTCATGGGCGGCAAGGCCATCGAGGTCGAGGCCCTGAAACCAGTCGATGGCCGCGCCCATGCCGATGGTGCCGGCGATATTGGGCGTGCCCGCCTCGAACCTGTGGGGCGGCGCCGCGAATTCCGTCTTCTCGAAGGTGACCGAGGCGATCATGTCGCCGCCGCCCTTCCAGGGCGGCATATGGGCCAGCAGATCGGCCTTGCCGTAAAGCACGCCGATGCCCGAGGGGCCATAGAGCTTGTGGCCGGAAAAGGCGTAGAAATCGCAATCCAAGGCACGGACATCGGTGGCCAGGTGGGGGATGCCCTGGGCCCCGTCCACCAGGACGAGGGCGCCGGCGGCATGGGCCATGGTGGTGATCTCGCGGACCGGGAGGATGGTGCCCAGCGCGTTGGAGAGCTGGGTCACGCAGACCAGTTTGGTGCGTTCGCTCAAGCTTTTCTCGAAGGTTTCCATGATCAGGACGCCGTGGTCGTCGAACGGCGCGACCTTGAGCGTGAACCCCGTCTGGTCCCGCAGCAGTTGCCAGGGCACGATGTTGGAATGGTGTTCCATCTCGGTGATCAAAACTTCGTCGCCGGGACCGAGATTGGCGCGTCCCCAGCTTTGGGCCACCAGGTTGATGCTTTCCGTGGTGCCGCTGGTGAAGATGATTTCGTCGTCATGGGCGGCGTTGATCAGGCCCCGGGCCTTGCCGCGCACCGCCTCGAAGGCCGCCGAGGTGCGTTCGGAAAGGTCATAGACGCCGCGATGGATATTGGCGTATTGCCCCTCGTAGGTCTCGGCGACGGCGTCGATCACCACCTGGGGTTTCTGGGCCGAGGCCGCGGAATCGAGGAAGGTCAACGGCTTTCCATGGCACCGGGTCCCGAGGATCGGGAACTGGCCGCGGATGGCGGCGGCGTCGAAGCGCCGGGCGGCTTTGATCGCCGACGCGGTGTCAGCCATGGAAGCCTCCTTGGTCCCGATCCTGCCACCGGGCGACGCAGGCGTGGAGGTGCTGGGCCACGGCGCCCTGGTCGAAACGGTCGATGACGTCGCCGATGAAGCCGGCGATCAGCAAGCGGCGCGCCTCGGCCTCGGAAAGCCCCCGGGTCATCAGGTAAAAGAGCTCATCGGCGTCGAGATCGCCGACCGTGGCGCCATGGGTGCATTTGACGTCGTCGGCGAGGATCTCGAGCTCGGGCTTGGTGGACGCCGCCGCCCGGTCGGACAGCAACAGGGCTTGGTTCTTTTGCCGCGCGTCGGTGCCGATGGCCTGGGGCGCGACCCGGATCAGGCCCTGGAAAACCCCGTGGGCGCGGTCGTCCAGAACCCCCTTAAAGAATTCTTCGGTGCAGCATCGGGGATGGGCGTGGTCGACCCGGGTGGTGTGATCGAGGTGCTGGCGGTCGCGTCCGAGATAGGCGCCGAAGAGGCGTACGCCGCCATTGGGCCCGGTGAAGGTGGCGTCGGTTTCCTGGCGCGACAGCGCCGCCCCCATGGCCAGGGCGAAGCTTGTGTAATGCGCGCCCTTGGCGATCTCCACCACGGCGCGGGCGGTATGCACGGCGCCTGGCCCGAGGTCCTGGACGCGGACATGCATCAGGGCGGCGCCTTCGCCCAAAGCCACGTCGGTGACGGCGTTGGAGAAGGCGGCGGCCTGGTCGCCGCCCGGCGCGCCATGGGTCTCGATCACCGTTGCCTCGGCCCCGGCCCCCAGGGTCACCAGATTGCGGACATGGTGCGCGCCATGCTTGGCGCCCGAGGAGAGGAAGACCAGGCTGATGGGCTTGTCCAGCTTGGCGCCGGCCTCCAACCGAACCACCGCGCCGTCGGCCATGAAAGCGGCGTTGAGGTCCCAAAGGGCGCCGGCGGCGCCGTCAACGGCGCTGAGTCGTCCTTCGATGAGGCCGGGGGTTTTGCCGAGCGCCGCGGCCAGGGTGGTGACGGTAACGCCCTTGGCAAGGGTGGATCGCCGGGACCGCCCGGCGTGGAACCGGCCGTCGACGAAGACCAGCTTCGCGGCGTAGCCGCCGGGTCCGAAATCAGATCCGGCCTCGGCCTCGGCGGCGGCCTCGGGCACCGGGGAAAAGGCGTGTTTGGCGAGCAAATCTAGGCCGGTGAACTTCCAGGCCTCCAGTCCCCGGTGGGGCATGCCGGCATCCTTGAAGCGCCGGAACGCATCGCGGCGCAGCCTGTCCAGCCAATCGATGCCGCGGCCCGGGAGCCCGGGCGCCAGCCGGCCGAACGCCTGGAGATGGGCGTCCCGGGTGGTGGCGCAATCTATCGTCGTCGTGGTCATGGTGGGGCGGCGCGGTCAGGCCGCGCTCTTTTCTCCGGTGAAGGCGGCGTAGCCTTTCTCTTCCAGTTCGAGGGCAAGTTCCTTGCCGCCCGTGCGCACGATACGGCCATCGGCCAGGACATGGACGCGGTCGGGCACGATGTAGTCCAGAAGGCGCTGGTAATGGGTGATCACCAGCATGGCGCGGTCGGCGGCGCGCAGCCGGTTGACGCCGTCGGCGACGATGCGGAGGGCATCGATATCCAATCCCGAATCGGTTTCGTCCAGCACCGCCAGGGTGGGTTCGATCATCGCCATTTGAAAGATTTCGTTGCGCTTTTTCTCGCCGCCGGAAAAACCGACATTGATGGGCCGGGTGAGGAATTCCTGGTCCATCTCGAGTTCGGCCAAGTACCCCTTGGCGCGCTTGAGGAAATCCATGGCGTCGAGTTCGGCTTCGCCGCGGGCGCGGCGTTGGGCGTTGACCGCGGCCTTGAGGAACACCGAATTGGCGACGCCGGGGATCTCCACCGGGTACTGCAAGGCAAGGAAAACCCCGGCCTGGGCGCGCTCGTCGGTGCGGAGGGAAAGCAGGTCCTGGCCCCGGTAGATGACCTCGCCCTGGGTCACGTCATAGCCATGACGGCCGGCCAAAACGTAGGCCAGGGTCGACTTGCCCGATCCGTTGGGCCCCATGATGGCGTGAACCTCGCCCGCCGGCAGGATGAGGTCGATGCCCTTCAGAATCTCGGTCCCGTCGACCGATGCGTGCAGGTTGCGTATTTCGAGAATATTCACTTGGTGGTTTCCTATCCGACGCTGCCTTCGAGGCTGATGCCCAGAAGCTTCTGGGCCTCGACGGCGAATTCCATGGGCAGCTTCTGCATGACCTCCTTGCAGAAGCCGTTGACGATCAGCGAAACCGCGTCCTCGGCCCCGAGCCCCCGGCTCTGGCAATAGAACATCTGGTCGTCGGAAATTTTCGACGCGCTGGCTTCGTGTTCGACCCGGGCCGAGCGGTTGCGCACCTGGATATAGGGCACCGTATGGCCGCCGCAGTTCTCGCCGATCAGCAGCGAATCGCACTGGGTATAGTTGCGCGCGTTGTGGGCTTTGGGATTGATCCGCACCAGGCCGCGATAGGTGTTCTGCGACCGTCCCGCCGAGATGCCCTTGGAGATGATGGTGGAGGTGGTATTGGGCGCCAGGTGGATCATCTTGGTGCCGGTATCGGCCTGCTGATGATTGTTGGTGACGGCCACCGAATAAAACTCGCCGACCGCGCCTTCGGCCTCCAGCAGCACCGACGGGTATTTCCAGGTGATGGCCGCGCCGGTTTCCACCTGGGTCCAGGAAATCTTGGCGTTGCGCCCGCGGCACGCCCCGCGCTTGGTGACGAAATTGTAAATGCCGCCGACGCCCTCGGCATTGCCGGGGTACCAGTTCTGGATGGTGGAATACTTGATTTCCGCGTCTTCCAGGGCGATCAGTTCCACCACCGCGGCGTGCAGTTGGTTTTCGTCGCGCATGGGCGCCGTGCAGCCTTCCAGGTAGCTGACGTAGCTGCCCGGCGCGGCGATGATCAGGGTGCGCTCGAACTGTCCGGTTTCGGCGGCATTGATGCGGAAATAAGTGCTCAACTCCATGGGGCAGCGCACGCCTTCGGGGATGAATACGAAGGAGCCGTCGGAAAACACCGCCGAATTGAGGCAGGCGTAAAAATTATCCCCCTGGGGCACCACCGCGCCGAGGTATTTGCGGACCAGTTCGGGGTGTTCGCGCACGGCCTCGGAGAAGGGGCAGAAGATAACGCCGATCTCCGCCAGTTTCGCCTTGTAGGTGGTGGCGACGGAAATGGAATCAAACACCGCGTCCACGGCGACGCCGGACAGCACCTCCTGTTCCTTGAGGGGGATGCCGAGCTTTTCGTAAGTCTTGAGAATTTCCGGGTCGATCTCGTCTAGGCTCTTGGGCCGGTCGTCGTCGGATTTGGGGGCGGCGTAATAACGGATGTCCTGGAAGTCGATGGGCGGGTGGCTGATCTTGGCCCAAGTGGGGTCCTCTCCCTTCATGCCGAGCCACTTGGCATACGATTCGAGCCGCCAGTCGAGCAGCCAGGCGGGCTCGTCCTTCTTGGCGGAGATCAGGCGGACGACGTCCTCGTTCAGCCCCTTGGGTATGATGTCCTGGTCAAGCTCGGTGACGAAACCATATTTGTAATCGGTTTCCGTCAGGGCGCGGACCTGGTCCATTGACTCGGAGATTGTCTCGGGCGTGCTCATGTGCGTTGTCGCTCCCTCAGGCGGTTCGGTTGGATTGCCGGGCGGGCGGCGGAACATCGCCGAACATGGCGGGCGTCCCCATCAGGTCGGCCAGGGTGACCTCGGACAAGGCGCGCTCCACCGCCTGGTTGATCTTGTGCCAGCCGGCGCGGGAAGGGCACAGCGCCTCCACGGTGCAGTCCTCCGCCGTGTGGTCGACGCATTGGGTCAAGGCGATGGGGCCGTCGATGGCGGCGATGATGCGGGCGACGGAGATGCGCTCGGGCGCCGCCGCCAGGCGGTAGCCGCCCTTGGCGCCCCGCACGCTCGCCAGCAGGCCTTGGCGGGTGAGATTGGCCAGCACCTTGGCCACCGTCGGCACCGGAAGTCCGGTGCCCGCCGCCAGGTCCAGCGCATTGTGCACGCCCTTGGGCTCGGGGCCCATTTGGGTCAGCAAAACAACCGCGTAATCGGCGAGTCGGCTGAGCTTGATCATGGTCGTCTCAGGACCGGGAAAAGCCCGGTACGCCCTCGTCTCATAAAGGTGACCGAATTGGTCTTGATTAGAGATCGGGCATCTCCCCCCGAATGTCAACCCCGTTTGTCAGGATTAGGGCATAATTTCGTGTTAGATCAGTTCTCTAGATGTTTTTGAAACCTTAATTCAGGCCTGAGTCCCGCCCGCCATGTGGCCGTCGAGGAAGACGAGGGTCCGGGCGCGGGCGATTTTGGTGGCTTCCGGGTGATGGCGGGCGCCGCGCGTTTCGTTGTCGAAGCCGTGCACCGCGCCGGGATAGACGTGAAACGGGACATCGGGGTACCGCGCCTGGAATTGCGCCACCTTTTTTGGGCTCAACGCGGTATCCAGCGCGCCCACATGGCATTGCACGGGGCAGTGGCCGTCTTCGTCCATGTAGCGCGTCATTTCCCCGCCATAATAGGCGACGGCGCAGGCGAAAGAACTGCGGCAGGCGGCCAGCCAGGCCAGCGAGCCGCCGAAGCAGAAACCAAGGATGGCGACCCGCCCGGCCATCGCCACGGCGTCGCGCGCGGCCTCCAGGTCAACCATCGCCTTGGACCAGTCGTAATTACGGTAGATTTGCTTGGCGCGGCGGTTGCCTTCATCGTCGTATTCGATGGTCAGCCCCGGTTCCAGCCGGTCGTAGAGCCGCGGCGCGATGGCGAGATAGCCCTTGGCCGCGTAATGCTCGACGACGCCGCGCAGGTAGCCGTTGACCCCGTACATTTCCTGGGCGATGACCAAGCCGCCCTTGGCCCGGCCTTCGGGTTCCGCTTGCCAGGCCGAGAGCCGGTGGCCGTCGGCGGCGGTGATATCGATCCAGCTTGCCATGGCGTTGCCCTGCCGGATCGCGGCCTAACCGCCGAGGTAGAGGGCTCGGATCATCGAACGGGTCAGTTTGGCGACCACGCGGCGGCGGTAACCGGGGGGAGAGAAGGTCGAGCTCATGGGCTGTATCTGCCTGCCGATGAGCGCGTCCAAGCCTTCCAACATGGCCTCATCGGGCGGCCCGCCGGTCAACCCTTCGGTTCCTTCGATAGCCAAAGGCATGGAATTGGTGCCGGTCAGGGCGATTCGCAGCTCGGCGATGGCCTTACCCTCGCGCCGCAGGCCCACCGCCACGCCGGCCAGGGGAAAGTCGATGGCGGACCGCACATGGGACTTGGCGTAACCGGTGCGGAAGCCCTCGGCGAGGGCCGGAAGGCGCACCGCGGCGATCATTTCGTCGGCTTCCAGCAGTAGGTAGTCGATGCCGTCGTCCTGGTAGATCGCGCCCAGGGGGACCACCCGAGAGCCCTTGGGCGCAATGATCTCGACCTCGGCGCCGATCACCAACAGGGCCGGCGCCAGGTCGCCCGAGAAGGCGGCGAAGCAATGGTCGCCCTTGGGCGCGACGTGGCACACCTCGCCCTTTGACTTGAGGCAGTAATCGTTGGCCCGCCGCCACCATTCGCTTTGGTTATAGAAAACGCAGCGGGTGTCCAGGCAGAGATTGCCGCCCACCGTTGCGACCTCGCGGTGGGTGTTGGCGGCGACCCCGCCCGCTGCCTGCGCGAGTCCGCCATAGGCGGTGCGCACGCGTTCATGGGCGGCCAGTTCAGCGAGGGTGACCGCCGCGCCGATCCGGAGGCCGCCGGCCAAGGGCTCGATGCCGCGCATCTCGGCGATGCCGGCAAGGTCGATGACGGTCGGCGGCGCGACAATGCCGCGGCGAATGTTGGGCACCAGGTCGGTGCCCCCGGCGAGGAAACGGGCGCCCGGTTCGGCCGCCTTGATGGCCACCGCCTCGGCCATGGTGGCCGGCCGCGCGGTGCGAAATTCCGGCATGTATTCCATCACCCGGTGTTCCCTAACTCCGGCTTGTCCCGGCGCCCGTCCCGGGCGCTGCGGACCAAGGCGGTGATCACCCGGTCGGGGGTGATCGGGGTCTCGTGCAAGCGCAGGCCGATGGCGTCGGTGACGGCATTGGCGACCGCCGGAATGACCGCCGCAAGGGCGCCCTCGCTGGCTTCCTTGGCGCCGAAGGGGCCGTTGGGATCGATGCTCTCGATGAGCTCTACCTCGATATGCGGCGACTCGACGATGGTCGGCACCCGGTAGTCGAGCATGTTGGGGGCCAACGGCAAGCCTTTGAAATAGCGGATCTCCTCGCTCAAGGCCTGGCCCAGGCCCATCCACACCGCACCCTGGACCTGGCCCTCGCAGGCCAGGCGGTTCAGGGCAAAGCCGCAATCATGGGCCACCCAGATTTTTTCCACGGTGACCAGCCCGGTGTCTGAATCGACATCGACCTGGGCGGCGACGGCGGCGTAGGAATAGGCCATGGACGGCCCGACGCCGGCGCCGCGATAGCGGCCGCCTTGGTGCGACCGGGGCACCGTGAAGGTGCCCTTGACGGTGATGGTGCCCTCGTGGGCCAACGCTTCTTCGACCACTTCCTTGAAAGACAGGCCCGGGTCCTGGCCGCCGCGGACACGGTAGATTTCTCCCAGGCACTCGATGTCTTCGGGCTTGGCGTCGAGCTTGCGCCCGGCCGCCGCGCACAGCACGCCCCTGAGCTTTTCCGCCGCCTCGATGGCGGCGTTGCCGACCATGAAGGTCACCCGCGAGGAATACGACCCGTTGTCCTTGGGCGTGATCCGGCTGTCATTGGCGATCACCGAGACGCGCTCGATTTCCAGCTGGAGCACTTCGCCGACCAGCTGGGCCAGCACGGTATCGGATCCCTGGCCGATATCGGCGGCCCCGGTCATGACCGTGACGCCGCCATCGAAGTCGAGCTTGAGATTGACCACCGCATGGGGTTCGCCGGTCCAGTGCACCGGCTTTGCCGCGCCGCTGACATAATGGGAACACGCCAGGCCAAGGCCCTTGCCCTTGGGCAGGTCGGCGCGCCGCTCCGCCCAGGCGGACGCTTGCTCGACCCAGTCGAGGCATTGGGGCAGGCCGTAGGATTCGACCCTCAGGCCGTTGATGGTCTCCATGGGCGCCTTGAGCAGGTTGCGGCGCCTGATCTCGAAGGGATCGAGGCCGAGCTCGCCCGCCATTTCATCAAGCAGGGATTCGAAGGCATAGCGGACATTGACGGTGCCATGGCCCCGCATGGCCCCACAGGGCGGCGTGTTGGTGTAGACGCGATAGCCGTCGAACTTGACCGCCGGAATGTCGTAAATGGCGTTGAGCAGGGCGCCCGAATACAGGATCGTCACGATTCCATAGCCGCCATAGGCGCCGCCGGCCTGGATGGTCTCGCAGGCGCAGGCCGTCATGCGCCCATCCTTGGTCATGCCGATTTTGACCTTGATCCGCGTGTTGGGGCGGCCGCGATGGGTGAGGAAGGTTTCCTCGCGGCTCAGCTTCATGCGCACCTTGGCCCGCGCGGCGCGGGCCAGGATACAGGTGATGATCTCGAAATTCAGGGTCTCTGAGCGATGGCCGAAGCCGCCGCCCACATGGGGCTTGACCACGCGGATGCGCGACGTGTCCATGCCCAGGCACTGGGCCGCGTGCAGATGGACGTAATAGGGAACCTGGGTGCAGGTGTGCAAGATCAGGCGGTCGCGCTCGGCGTCGTATTCGGCCAGCGAGGCATCGGGCTCCATCTGCACGTGGGTCACTTCGCCGCAATCGAAGATCCCCTCGCGCACCAGGTCCGCCGCCTCGAAGCCCGCGGCGACATCGCCGAACTCATGGTGAACGCCGCGCTCCAGGTTGCCCGGCCGATCCCCATGGAGGTCCACGGCGCCGGGCGCGCGGGCCTTGTCGGGGTGGTAATAGGCGGGAAGTTCTTCCACCTCCAAATCGATGAGCGCGAGCGCCGCCTCGGCCGCGGCCTCGTCCATGGCGGCCACCGCGGCGACCGGTTCACCGCGATAGCGCACCTTGTCCCGCGCCATGGGATATTCATTCTGGGCGATGGGCAAGACGCCGAACGGCACGTCGCAATCCTCTCCGGTCACGATGGCGATCACGCCGGGCAGCGCCAAGGCCTTCTCCACGTCGAGGCGCACGATCCTGGCGTGGCTATGGGGGCTTCGGAATATGCGCCCCACCAGGGCGTCGTGATGGTCGAGATCGGCGGTGTAGTCGGCCCGCCCGGTTACCTTTTCGATGCCGTCGATCAGCGGCACATGGGCGCCGATGGCACTGGCGCGGGGGTGTGCCACGGATTGCTCGCTCATGGGGCGGCTTCCTCAATCGCACTGCGGACCGATTCGATGATTTTCACGTAGCCGGTGCAGCGGCAGATGTTGCCGCTCAGCCCCTGACGGATTTCGTCGTCATCGGGGTTGGGGTTTCTCCTCAGCAGCCCTTCTGCCGCCATGATCTGGCCGGGTGTGCAGTAGCCGCATTGGGAACCGAGCTTTTCATGGAAGCCACGCTGCAGGCGCGACATGCGCCCGTCGCTGAGCGCCCCTTCGATGGTCTCGACCCGGCGCCCGGCCACCGAATGGGCGAGGGAGATACACGACAGCCTCGGCCGGTCGTCGACCAGCACCGTGCAAGCGCCGCATTCACCGCCATCGCAGCCCATCTTGGTGCCGGTAAGCCCGCAGACCTCACGCAAGTAGTCGATGAGCAGCATGTTGTCGGCCACCGCATGGTCGCGCCGCCGATTGTTCAAAACCAGGCTTAAGATGGATTTCGCCATGATCATCCGCGCCCTAGGGTACCCCATTGTGGGGCCCATTATTATGTTCGGGTACCGAACAATATATCAAGATACACCGAAACCGCCGATCACACAACCGGCCATTGCCGAATCCCTGGAGGCCGGCGGTTGGCCCCCGGCTCAGGCCCCCTAAAACCCCCCATGGCGCCTTCCTCGAAGCGGCGCCGGAGAGCCCCAAGAAGGCCGATTGAAGGGGCCTCTGGCCCGTGATAGCTTCATTCCATGGCAGTGAATTGTGGAAATTACCGGCCCATCCGGGCTTTGATCGCGGAACAGGCTTCGCGCTTCCCAGACAAGACCTACGCCTATTCCATCGACCAGGACAAGAGCCTGACCTACGGCCAGCTCCATGTTCTGGGCAACCGCATGGCGCGGTATTTCCGAGACCGCGGGCTCAAAGCCAACGACCGGGTCCTGTTGCTGTCGGAGAACAGCTTGGAATTCATGGCGATCTTCTTGGGCGTCCAGCGCCATGGCGCCACCATCGCCACCGCCAATGTGGAGATGAACC
>SMVB01335162.1_pt1 | contig 44054 bp, 40 predicted proteins | sample 2456461 | NCBI WGS metagenome assembly SMVB01 (sample SAMN11095934, study PRJNA526329) | marine sediment metagenome | biome: Marine sediment; feature: Surficial sediment; material: Deep marine sediment; isolation source: Hadal surficial sediment | place: Pacific Ocean | collected 2014-05 | depth...
GCCAATCTTTTTGCCGACGACGATTTCGCCGTCCAACTCTACGCGCCGACTCACCATGCGCAGTGATATATGGTAGGCGTCCTCTATGGTGATATCGGGCTCGCGCTCGGTGAGCGGCGCGAGGGTCGTCTGGCTGCGCAGGGCGCTATACAACTCGTCGCCAAGTTGATTGAGTTTATCTTTATCCATGTCGCAAGAAATCCAGGCAGCTGCGGTTAAATAAGGCCTCGTGTTCCACCATCACCCAATGGCCACACTGGGTGATCAGAACGAGTTGTAGCTGCTTCACGTTGTGGGCCAGTGCCATGATGCCATTTTCTGGCATCATTCGCTCATCCATGCCCCAAAAACCCAGCACCGGGCACTGCAATTCGCCCAGACGATCGGTCAGAACGGGGATATTCATGGTCGCCATCACGTGCCCGTTCATGATCTGCATTATCTGCAGGCGTTCAGCAATCAGTTCATCGGTGGCGAAGGACGGATCGTGCATCAGGCCAAAGGCAAATAAATCCTTCATCACCTGCGCGGTGACCGGCTCACCAGAACCAAACACCTCAAATACCTTTTGCATGCCCGGCATCTGTTGATATTCGTGTAATTCACTCAATCCGCCGGGGGCCATCAATATTAGCTTATCCACCAGCGCCGGATATTCCAGGGCGAGACCGATGGCGATTGCCCCGCCCAGCGAATTACCTATCAGCGTACATTTCTCTACACCGGCGCAATCCAGTGTTTGCTTGATGCACTGCACGAAAAATGACAGGGGATGATCCACATCGTCGGGCTTGTCGGAAAAGCCGTAGCCGATATGGTCGGGGACAATGCAACGATAGCCCGCCGCAACCAGCTTCGGATAATTACCCTTGAAATTGCTGTGACCGCTGGCACCCGGGCCGGAACCGTGCAGAAAGACGACAACGTCTCCCTCACCCTCATCGAGATAATGCATAGAGTAGCCATTTGCACATTGCGCATAGCTGCCCTGCGGTAACAGGCCTTTCAGTTCCATGGTCTTTCCACCTCTTTAGTGTTCGCCAATTCCTGTGCCGCGGTGCACGTTAACGCTGTGCTAGACCGCGAAATCCACATTATCCTCGCCAAACAGCATACCACCCAGGTTATTGGCGAATGGACCGACCACGTTCGCGATATGCGCCTGACTGGCAATAATATCCAGATGTCTCGCCAGCAATGGGCTGCCGTGACGAATACCGCCACTGCCCGAGGCCTTGAGCATTCTGGCCGACAGCTCGGCGCAGCGATCGGCGACAACGGCGGAGTCATAACGGTAGCGAACCCGCTCGTCAATCGGAATGGCTTGTCCGGCCCGGGTATAGTCCATCATGGCGTCGAAGTTGCGATACAGGGTCAGCTTCATCTCCTCGATAGACGCCTTCACTTCCGCGGCCAACTGCCTGGCGGCGGGATCATCACTCATTTTATTGGGACCAACCCGGCGCGTCTTGGCGACCTCGATGAAGGCACTCAGCGAGCCGTCGAGAGCACCCAGCGTGGCGGTACACACCGCCCGTACGAATACCTGCATAAATGGCATGCGGTACAGCGGCGCAGTATTGACTACATTACCGGGATTATCACATAAAAAACCGTCCATGGACTTGTGGGTGCGGTGTTCCGGCACGAACACATCCTCCACTACAATATCGTTACTACCGGTACCCTGCAGGCCCACCACGTCCCAGTTGTCGACAATCTGATAGTCGCTGATGGGCACCAGAAAGGTCCGGTAATTGGCCATGTCGAAGGGCGCCTCGGGGGTGGGCACTACCGCCCCCAGGAACGCCCACTTGCTATGCGCCGAGCCACTGGAAAAACTCCAGCGGCCGCTGAGCCGGAAGCCACCCTCAACCACTTTCACCTTACCCACCGGGGCGTAGGAGGAAGACAGTAAAACCGAGGGGTCCTGCGCCCAGACATCCTGAGCGGCCTGATCGTCAAACACCGCCAACTGCCAATTGTGCACCGCGACAACGCCCAGTACCCAGGCGCTGGACATGCAATGTTGCGCGAGCTCCAGGCACACCGCATAAAATACCTGGGGATCCATGGCATAGCCGCCCCACTGTTCCGATTGAAATATCTTGAAAAAACCCGCCTCATGAAAATCGGCGATTGTTTCAACGGGCACCCGCCCCTCCGCTTTACATTGCGCTGCGCGTTCCCGCAGCGCGGGAGCCAGCGCCCTCGCGGCTTCCAGTAATTCCTGTGCGCGAGCTGATTCCAAGCCATATTCATTCATAGGTTCTACGCCTTTGTTATTCACATTCAATTCCGAGTCTCATTTATACGGACTACAAGAGCCTTTGGCATCCTCTATTTGGGGTATTTAACCCCCGTCCTTTACTCGACAACCGCGTCGCCAAAAGTCGTGGGCTGCCCGAAGAAAGCCCGGTGGGAGGGGGGCAGCCGACCGTTAATATCGACAAGACCGTAGCTCTCACCCAGTTCAGCACCAATCCAAACCCTACCACTTTTGTCCATCAGTTGCGGGTCTTTGGCCAGGGCGTCAATAACGCGCCCGGTAAACTCCGGGTGTTCGGCGGTGGCGGCAATATCGCTGTACGATTGGGGGTCGGCATCGAACACGGCCTGAGTTCGTTCGGTGAGCAATAATCCCATCCAGATGGAGATGACCGCCACTTGATGGGGTCGAAAATCCACCGCCATGTCGTGAGACATTTTGTCCACCGCGGCCTTCCCCGCCCCGTAGGCCGGGCCATGCATATAGATGCGCCCGCCAAACGATGACGTGTTCACAATCAAACCCTCGCGATTTGCCAGCAGTAGCGGAGCCGCATACCAGGCAGCCACATAGTGGGAGCGCATTCCCACCTCCCACAGTTCGGTCAGTGCCAGCGGCTTTTCCCAGAAAGGTCCCTTGTCGGTCAGGGCATCGTGCAAACTGGTCGCATTGTTTACCAGGATATCCAATCGACCCTGCTCCACACGCACCTGCTCAAACAACGCCGCCACCTGATCATCATCGCCGTGATCACAATATACCGGGATGCCGAGCCCCCCCGCCGCAGTCACCGCCTCGGCGGTGGCGGTAACAGTACCCGGCAGCGGCGCATCGCCCTCCTCTTTGGTTCGACCGGTGCAGTACACCGTGGCGCCGGTTGCGCCCAGCGCTACCGCAATCCCCTTGCCGGCGCCTCTGCTCGCGCCCGTTACAACTATCACCCTATCCACTGCCAGACCCATAGACGAGCTTCTCCCTTTACCACTGACCAACACTTGTAATATCCTCTGGCCATCCTAAACTCCTGACAAGCACCGGCCAAGCACCGTTTGACCAGATTGTTATGCCACGGCGAAGAATATGCTTCCGACAACGCTCCTTTCCCCCGCTGGCGCATCAAGCGCCCCGCAAAAATGGCGTATCAGTGCCCTGCTACTTCTATCCTCGCTTGGCATGTCGGCCCACTGTCAGGCCCAGGCCCTAACGACCGATTCGCGCCAGACCTTCACCCATGATTCGCCCACCTGGCTGCGGGCGATTGGCAGGCTGGAGGTACCGGGAACAAAGTATGAGCGGGGATTGCCACGAAACCATTGGGAAAACTGCAGCGCCACACTGGTTAGCCGCTCCAGTGCGCGCAGCGCAAATACGATTATCACGGCCTGGCATTGTCTGGAATTTTATCGCGATTTAAGTAAAACCATTACCTTCACCTTACTCCACGGCACCGAACAGAGTTTTTCCATCGCGGCAACCCGGCTGGCAGATGGCGGCGGCATGCATGCCGACTGGGCGGTATTGCGACTGTTGGATCCCGTGCCCGCCGATCAGGTGGCAGGATTGTCCGTCCACCCGGGAAGGGCCGACAGGGCGCGTACCATTACCATGGCGGGTTACTCCAGAGACGATCACGCCAACCCCCGAGGCCAGCGCCTGAGCTATGATTCCGCCTGCGCCATCACCGGACAGTCGCACATCCCGGGCAACAGTGAGAGTAACTGCACAGCGCTCAAGGGTGCCTCCGGCGGCGCAGTGGTACAACTATCACAACAAGGCGAACCCTTGTTGGCCGGGGTAATCTCCCAGGGGAATGGTAGCGACTTGAGTATATTTGTGCCGGTGGCGGACTTTAGAACGGCCATAATGGCCAACTTGAGATAGTTTGGCAGCGGCCCGTTAACGCGTCTTGCGAACCTCGTGCTTCCTTCTGACCAACAGCTCCAACTCATCCACCGCCTGATCTACGGTAAAGTGGCCTGCATCGCGGTGTTCATCAAACAGGTTAATAAGCCGATCAGATTTTCTCCCCATGAGCATCAAGCGCAAGTACCAGCTATTTTCCAGGGTGGGCTCACGCACAGCATCGGCAATAAAAACGATCACGCTAACTGGGCTCATCAGCAGGTCGCGAAACGCATCCGCTGCCAGTTTAAGCTGGAAAACAAGCATATGGCGCAAGGCCTGTTTGGTGGTCACTTGCGCCTTGGAATTCTCTTTGGTTTTGAAAAACACAAGCTCTCTCCTAAAGGACTGGCTCGACTAGTACCACTGGCCGGCGGGCTGGCTGATAAACAGGGATTGATCCAGTTCCAATAAGGTGGGCACCGATCTCTTTGCGGCGCTTTGCAAGGCGATTTTCAGCACCTCCAGATCATCGGGCCGCTCCGCCGCACACCCCATCGCCCGGGCCGCCGCAATAAAATCGGGAGGCGATATATCCACTCCCACTGGCGTAATATCCGAGGCCACCATGCCCTGCTTGATCTCCCGATAGCCGTCATTGTTCCACACAATGACCACCACGGGCAGGCCGGCGGCAACCCCCGCCGCCAGTTCCGGCAGGGTAAACTGGGCAGAGCCATCGCCTATTAGCGCCACTACTGGTACGTCCGGCCTGGCAAGTTTGGCGCCCAGGGCAGCCGGGATGGCGTACCCCAGCGTGCCTCCGCCGGTTGCTGAGTGAAAGTATTGCCGAGGTCCGGCGGGTTCATACTGCCACACCGCATAATAGGTCGGCAGGGTCGAGTCACCCACCAACACCAGGCCGGGAAGCGCCTCTTGAATCGTGTCGAAAAATGCCTGAAATTCACCGTGAAAATGCGCTTCCGCCCGAATAGCCGCACGTGTATCGGCCACCCGCTCAGAGGTAGCGTGCACGGCATCCGCCTCGTGTCCGACCGCCGACAGCGCCTTGTTTAGGGCGGCGAGCGAAGCGCTAGCATCGCCGCAAATCGCCAGGTCAGGTCGCAGGTTACGACACAGTTGCTGGGCATCGATGTCAATCCGTATGAGCTTGCCAGTGAGATGCAACTCCCCCAGGAACAGCATGTCATAATCGGTTTCGCCAAACTCGGTTCCCACCGCCAGAACGACATCCGCTTGTCCCAGAAGCTGCCGCACTGCGGGTACACTCGGGCTGCCGCCAACCGCGAGCGGGTGCGATAGTGGCAGCACCCCTTTTGCGTTGACCGTGTTGACCAGTGGGGCGTTTAATTGCTCCGCAATCGCTCGCAACTGTGGGCCAGCGTTCACCGCGCCGCCGCCGGCGATAATACAGGGCCTTTCGGCGGCCAGAATCATGTCTCTTGCCGCGCTGATGGCCTCCTCGTTAGCACTGGGCGGCAAGCATGTCGGCCAGCGCAGTGGGGAGACGGTGCCGGCATCGGCAGTAATAACATCCAGCGGTATCTCAATGTGGACTGGGCCAGGACGTTCACTACTAAATACAGCAAATGCTCGGGCAAGAATCCGCGGCAGTTCATCCGGGCGCATGAGGGTATGGCTAAAGCGACTGCACTGACCGGCCAGTGCATTCTGGTTGGGCAGGTCGTGTAAATGCCCCTCTCCCATACCGAGTTGGTGACGGGCGGCAACTGCGGTGATAACAAGCATGGGAATGGAGTCTGCCAGGGCCTGCATCATGGGGGTCATGGCATTGGTCAGTCCCGGGCCACTGATAAGAAAACACACCCCGGGGCGCCCGCTGGCCCGGGCATAGCCATCCGCCATAAACCCGGCGCCCTGCTCGTGGCGTGGCGACACATGACGTATGGAGGAACTGGCAAGTCCCCGGTACAACTCAACAGTGTGATTCCCTGGAATACCAAATACAATCTCTACACCGTAGTCCTGCAGCAATTCGACGAGCCTTTCGCCACACGTTGGCATGGCCTACCCCGCCTCCACTTTCAATTCCTGGCGCGTGGGAGGGGGCGCACCGATATGGGTCTCATTGCGCGATTGCGCCAATTCAATCTGCTTTTGACGCTCGCCAAACCGGACCCGCTGATCTGTGCTAAGGGTATCGTAGCAACCGGGGCAGCAAACCCCTCTGAGATAGTGTTCGGAAAGTTTATCGCGCTCTGTAATCGGGTGGCGGCAACCGTAACATTGATCGTACTGTCCTTTTTCCAGCTTGTGATTAACCGCTACCCGGTTGTCGAACACAAAACACTCGCCCTGCCAGAGGCTCTCCTGTTCGGGTACGGTTTCCAGATACTTTAAAATCCCTCCTTGCAGATGATAGACCTCCTCAAAGCCCTCTTTTAACATGAACGCCGAAGCTTTCTCACAGCGAATACCGCCGGTGCAGAACATCGCCACTTTTTTATGTTTCGCGGGGTGGTAATTGTCGCGAACGTAGGCGGGAAATTCTCGAAATGTCGTGGTCTGTGGGTCGACTGCGCCGGCGAAGCTGCCAATGCCCACTTCATAATCGTTGCGAGTATCGATCAGCACCACCTCGGGGTCGCTGATCAGCGCATTCCAGTCCTCGGGCCTGACATAGCTGCCCACCATCTCATTGGGATCAATCGCATCCACTCCCATAGTGACAATTTCCCGCTTGACCTTCACCTTCATTCGATAAAAAGGCATGTGGTCGTCCCGGGATTCCCTGTGCTCTAAATCGGCGAGCCGGGTGTCGCTTTTGAGGTATTGCAGCACTTTGTCGACGCCCTCTCTACTGCCGGCAATCGTGCCGTTAATACCCTCATGGGCCAGCAGCAAGGTACCCTTTGTTCCCGCGGCAATACAGACATCGAGCAGGCGTTCCCGCATGGCATGATAGTCATCCAGGACAACAAATTTATACAATGCTGCCACCACTATCTCCGTTGGCAACGCACTACTCACGCCTTATCTCCATTGCTGCCACCCAGGCAATCCGGCGACTCGGGTGCATTGCCCTGCCGCTGCTGCCATTCCTGTGGCGTATAAGTGTGCAGTGCGAGGGCGTGCACCGGCCCCTGCAACTGCACAGCCAGTGCGGCATATATCTGTTGGTGGCGAGCGACTTTGCGCATACCGACAAAATCCTCACTGACAATCACCACCTTGAAGTGGGTTTCTGAGTTGGGTGGAACATTATGTTGGTCACTTTCGTTGACGACATCCAATACCGCCGGACTGAGCAGTTGGGAAAGTTCATTTTCAATTTGATGTTGTATAGTCATAGGGCCTCCGGGCGAATTATAACCGAGGGCATCTGCATCACAAGTGTTTACAGGGTTTAGCCCGTCCTCTCTTGGCGACGAGACGCTCGAAATTGCCCCGGCGTCTGGCCCGTCCACTTTTTGAAGGAGCGGTGAAATGCACTGGGATCAGTGAAGCCCATCTGCAGGGCCACTTCATTAATCGACAATTCAGGCCGCTCCAGGTGAAGTTTAGACGCCTCACAGCGGCAAGAATCCTTGAGCTGCTGAAAGGTTGTCCCCTCGCGCTTCAGGCGTCGACGCAAAGTGGGCGCCGAGATATTGAGGGCGTTGCTTATCGTCTCGAACCCAGGAAAGCCCTCGCTGAAATCGTGACCTATCATTGCCTTGACCTGGGAGGACAGATTGTTTCCGCTGCTGTCTTTCTCTATTATCAGCAACTGGTAGGGCGCTGTACGGAGAAACTCTCGCAGCGAATGCTCTGTGTGTACCACCGGCCAGGCAAGGCATTCACTGTCGAAGTAAAGCAGGTCATGGTCCTGATTAAAGTTAATGGGACAATCGAGCAAGGCCTGATATTTCTCCAGATTGCGGGGCACATCACCGGAGAAATCTGCCCGTTTCAATTCTATCGTCCGCCCACACAGCCAGCTAAAAAAACGATGCCACATCACCAGGCCATAGGCATCTGCCGCAGCCACCTTGCTGCCTTTCTTACTGAGGGTGCGATAGCCCACCCGGGCATAGGGCTGCGTGAAGTTCACGTATAACTGGGCGCGCTCGTCATAGAAAGTTCGATAGAACTCCGACGTTCGCTTGATCGCTTTACCGAGATTGTCGCAGGAGATAATGCAATAGCACATCATACGAAAGCCACCGGGAGCAGCCATACCGTTGCCGATTACACCAAAGGTTTCATCCTGAAGTAAATGCAGTACATGCTGATAGATGCGAGAATACTGCATGGCGCTGACTTCGGCGCGGTAATTGCTACTGCCTTCATCCAACGGATTGAAATCCAGCCCGGCATCGGCAAGAATAGTGGAAAAATCGTAGCCTTCATCCTCCACCATACGCAGCAGAGTTCGCACAAATCTGGCTGGAACACGGTCGCTCATTAACTCGGATCCTTCGCTCAAACATCGGCGCATACTACCAGATACGCCGCCGCTGTGGACCGGGCATTTTTCGCCGCCCTACAATTGTGCTTGGCCATGTCCAGTTCGCGTCTTATACTGGCGGAAGCGCAATTTAACGAGGTCTAGTCTATGGGGTCGTCTTACGATGTATGCTTCGCGGGGCAACTTCTCGAAGGACAGGACCTTCAGGTGGTTCGCCAGAATCTGGCGAAGCTATTCCAAACCAGTCCGGAAACGCTCGACAAGCTGTTCAGCGGTAAGACCCAGGTAATAAAAAAGGGTTGCGATAGAGAAACAGCGATGAAGTATAAAGAAGCCATGGCGCGCGGCGGGGCCATGGCGATCGTCAGATCCAGCACCGCGCAGTTAGACCAACCAGAATCTGCCACAGCCGCTGACAACAGTGCTGATGAGGCCGGGTTCGATCTGGCGCCGGCAGGCACTGACGTGTTGCGCCCGGAGGAACGCGCTGTGCTCCACACTTCCACGATAGACACCTCGGCCCTGGATTTGGCCGAGACCGGCGCCACCCTGGATCAGACTTCGACAGCGACTACGGGGGCGCCCGACACCAGCCATCTGTCCATGGGAGAGGTGGGGGAAGACATACCCACATTGGCCAACACAGATATTCCGCTACAACCCAACATCGACCACATCGACCTTGCGCCCCAGGGAACAGATTTTTCGGATTGTGCCGGCGACCCTATCGATTCGCCGGAGCTGGACCTGTCGGAGATTGAGATGGCTCCACCTGGTTCCGATGTGCTAGAACAACAGTACAAGAAAAAGCCCGAGGACAACGCACCCGACACCACCCACCTGAGACTTGAAGACTAGAACCGGAACCTTAGTTAGGCCAGGGGGAGTTTTACCCTGACCAGTAGTCCGGGGTTATTGCTGCCCAGTTCGACACTGCCGTGATGATATTGCACGATCGCCTGCACCAGAGACAGACCCAGGCCGTGCCCCGGTTGCTCTCCCCTGCTGGATTCCACCCGGAAAAACCGCCGAAACACGTTTTTTCGATCAGCCGGCGCGATACCGGGACCAGAGTCCGCGATAATTATACTGTGTGCACCCTCGGATAAACCCTGCGCCGGGCGAGCCTGCAGCCGCACTGCTACCGTGCCCTGGGCGGGGGTGTACTTAACCGCATTATCGACCAGATTGGCAAACAACTGGAACAGCAGGTCGGCCTCCGCCAGGCAATACTGTGGCCCCGCATCGGAAAATACCATGGTTATCCCTTTTTCCTCTGCTACCGGTTCATACAACTCCACCACATCGCGCAGCAAGCTGGCCAACTCCACCCGCGTGCCCCCGGCAAGCGCACTGCCGGCCTCCAATGCCGATATACGCAGCAGTGCATTGAAGGAGGTCAGCAACTCATCGCACTCCGCGATAATACCCTCGACATCTTCCTCAGTGGCCCGATCGAGGCCCGAGTGCAACTGACTCAGGTGATTGCGTATCCGGGTAAGCGGTGTGCGCAGATCATGGGCGATGTTGTCAGACACCCGGCGCACGCCCTGCATCAGGGACTCCATTTGATCCAGGACGTCGTTCATTACAACGGCAAGCTCCCTGACTCCGCCCATCTCCTGCGCCACGTGCAGCCGTTGACCAGGGCCGGCACGGATCACGGTGGACAGTTCGCTTTTAAGGCGCTCAAATCGACTTAAGGTGGTGGCCGCACTAAAAAAGCCTCCGGTCAGACCCAGGATAAGCGTGGCAAACATCGCCCGAAACAAGGTACTGAATACCAGCCCCGTTTTCTCTACGGCATCGGCATAATTTCCCGCAACGATAGCCTCAAAACCATCGTCCAGCGCGGTGGGCCGCGCCAAAAAATCGGCTTCCACCTGGCCGTCCCACTCCAGTAAATCTATCTGAAAACCCAACCATCCACCGGAAAACTCCCTGTAGCTTGGCGCCGCCGGAAGGTCGCCGGCCACCTTATTTCCCTGGGCATCCATAACCAGGTAGTAGAAGCGATTGATCCGGTGATGGGCGCGCTGATCTTCGATGTATTGCTCTACACCCGCCAGCGATTGGCCCCGATAAATTAATTTGATGGTATCAATTTCATCGACTATCGAGTCGCTCAGGTCGCTAAAATAGGTATAGCTGAAATATCCATACAGGGCGCCCAACAAGAAGAACACCGTCGCGCTGAGTATCACAACGTAGCGGGCAATTGTGCGGAAGGTGATACTGCGCAGTACCTTGCGCACTTTCATGGCAGGCAAAACCCGTTGGCTTCAATCATTACCGCTCCGGGCCCAGCCTGTACCCGGCCCCGCGCACCGTTGCCAGTAAGGCCGGCGTAAAGCCCTTGTCAATTTTCTGTCTGAGGCGCGAAACATGTACGTCAATCACATTGGTCTGCGGGTCGAAGTGATAGCCCCAGACGTGCTCCAACAGCATCGCCCTGGTGACCACTTGACCCGCGTGGCGCATCAGGTATTCCAGCAGCTTGTACTCACGGGGCTGTAAATTGAGCGCCACACCCTGGCGGGAGACCTGTTGGTTGAGCAAATCCATGTGCAGATCTTCCACGGTATAGCTGGTGGTGGCAGTCGTAGGAGCGCTGGCCCGGCGGCTCAAAATCTCCAGGCGAGCCAGTAACTCGACCATGGAAAAAGGTTTTACCAGATAATCATCGGCTCCGCTGTGTAAGCCCTGCACCCGATCGTCGACTTCCCCCAGCGCACTGAGCACCAGAATGGGACCATTGAAGCCACCGTTGCGCAGTGTCTTGATCAGGGTGAGGCCATCCATCACCGGCAGCATTCGATCGACAACGAGCACATCGTAACCGCCGCAGCGAGCCTCTCTGAGACCATCTTCGCCGTTGTATTTGGTCACACAGGCATGCCCTGCCGCAACGAGCTCAGAGCTTATATAGTCACCAACATCGCGGTCGTCTTCTACCAGTAATACATTCATATAGGTCGATCCTGGTGTCCTGTAACGGATAAACTGTGCATATAAGAAGCCCCTGCTTCGTTGCACTTTTTTGAAATAGGCCCAGTATTACTGCAAAAGTGCGTCTCGCATCTGACCATTTTGTGACTCGCTTTTATGTACAGTTTATCCGTTACAGGACACTAGTATCAGTGGGCAATGTACCACGAGGCCGCGAGGTGACTCAATTTACCACGCTTAACCGGCCACGGCCCTGCAACGTCAGTCGATGATGTTAAACTGCCACCATGAATGAGACCTCACAATTTGAATCCCCGGGGCTGGCGCGAAGACTGGCCGCATTGATCTACGATACCTGCCTGGTACTGCCCCTGGTGATGGCTGTGGTGGCGTTGTATATGGTCGCCTTGGCCGTGCTGGGGGCCCAGGCCACTCCTGAGTTGGGCACAGCCCTGCTCGATGCCAACCTGGTGCAATTAATTGCCCTGGTGGTGGTCATCAGTTTTTTCAGTATTTTCTGGCTTAAAAGCGGACAAACGCTCGCCATGCAGGCCTGGCGCATCAAACTGGTCGACGCATCGGGCGGTGATATTCGCTTCCTCCAGGTGGTTGCCCGCTGTCTGGCTGCCGTATTGTCGGCCGCCTGCCTGGGAGCTGGTTATTGGTGGTGCCTGATCGATTCGCGCGGGCGCTACTGGCACGATTACCTGTCGGGAACGAAGTTGATACTGCTGCCGGCGAAGGAAAAGAAAAAGAAATCCTAACGCGCTCTGCGCAACATTAGCGCCCCCGCTAAAACGCACACTGCAATGGGCAATATGGCCGCATAGACCGGCGAAAACCCAAATACCAGACTGGCCGGCCCCACCAAATCCTGGCTTGTACGAAACATGATTCCGACAATCACGCCGGCAAAAATTCGAAACCCCATGGTGCCTTCACGCAGGGGTCCGAAAATAAAAGAAATGGCGACCAGGACCAGGCCCACAGTCGCAACGGGTTGAAGAATTTTCTTCCACAAAGCGAGTCGATAATCGTCTGAATCGAGTCCCTGCTGGTACAGATATCGACTATATCGATATAAATCGATAACGGGCAAACGCTCGGGTTCGACCACCACCATCGTCAACAACTGGGGAGTGATGCCGGTATTCCAGCGCAGTGTGGTGTGTTGGCTGCGGGTGGTCTCCCAACTGGTGAACTTGGTTTTCACCACTTTTTCCATAATCCAATACCCCTCCTGGAAGACCGCGCGCTCGGCGCGCAAAGCGGATTGCAGCCTGCGCTCGTCGTCAAACTGAAGTAATTTGATTCCGTACACGACACCGCCCGCCTCGACCGCGTTAAAGCTCAAATAGGTGTTCCCCTCTCTATTCCACAGGCCTCTACGACCGACAATCCCCCCGCCCCGGCTTTGGGCAATAGCCTTTTGGCTCTGGGCAATTTGTTCGGTAGTGGGTGCCACATATTCCCCCACCAGGAAACCGACCACAGCCACCAACAGTGTGGGTTGCATGACGATCCAGACCAACCGTGCTATGGAAACGCCCGCACTGCGCATGACAACAATCTCGCTGGAACTGGCCAGTTGGCCCAAACCTATGAGGCAGCCAATCAGGGCAGCAAAGGGCACATACTCGTACATTCGCCCCGGCAAGGTAAGCAGTACGTAGCTGGTGACATCGACGAAAGTATAATTGTCCGATAGGTCCTGAACCTCGTCCAAAAACGCAGTAAGCGCGTCCAGGCCTACGATAATTGCCAGTACCAGCATGATCGAAGACAGCACCGTCGTACCAATGTACCGATCAAGCTTGCGCATTGAGGTACCTCCCGTGCTTAAACCGTCGATGTACACCGGGCCCAAATAACATCAACAACGCCAGCGCGAAAAATACCAGATGCACCCACCAGATACCGGTCAACGCCGTTGCAGAGCCTGTTTCCATCGCCGCTCGCCCGTTGATGAGCAACACCAGATACAGCAGATAGACGACAAAGCCCGGGGCCATTTTTATATAGCGCCCGCGCCGATGATCAGTGCGGCTCAGGCACAGCGCAATAATAGCAATGATGGGTATCATAAACGGCAGCGATATTCGCCAGTGCAGGGCCGCAATATCTTCGGGCTCGCTGGAGTTGAGCAAATCGATGGTCGGCCGCCCGTCAACTCGCGCCGCAGACCGGATACCGCCTTCGGTTTCCGGGATCAATTCACCAAAGCGCTCAAAGCTGACAACCCGATAGTCCAATTCGCCCGGCATACCCTCATACCGATAACCGTTGCGCAACTCCAGATAGCGAGCTCCTGACTCGGCGTCAGTTACTATCTCGCCCTCCTCGGCAATTGTTACTGTCATGCGCAGCACACCATCATCGCGGGGGGCGGTGCGCGATAGGAATACGCCCTGCATGACACCGGTCTCAGCCGATATTGACTCGGCGTAACTCACACCCTGATCTTTGCGTCGGATCTGGAACCTCCCAGCCGCCAGCGCATTCAAGCCCTGGGACGAACGCGGATCATCCAGCAGTGCTTCAGATCGAGCGGCTCCCAGTGGACTGACATAGAGGCTAAGGCCGCCGACCAACAGCATAACCCCGGCGGCGGGAACGAGCGTATATAACGCCATTCGGCTTGGGCTGACCCCACAGGCCGATAATATAACCATTTCACTTTCGACATATAGCCGACCATAGGACATCAAAATACCGATAAACAGCCCCAGTGGGATAATCAGTTCGAGAAAGCCCGGCAGGCGGTAGAGCATTACCGGCAACAGAATATCGGCCGCAATGTCCCCGGTGGCAGCTTCGGCCAGGTATTTAACAAAGCGTCCGCTAAAGATAATAACCAGTAATATGAAACTCACCGCCGCCGTGTGAGCCATAACTTCCCGATTGAGATAACGCAGTATTATCATGCAAGCCCGTAGCGCGGCACCAGTGTCTCAACCGCAGATTTTATTGTTGATAGTGTTCAGTTTAGCAGCGCAACATCATACACTACAGCCCTGTCTCTCTGTCTCTGTGTCTCTCTGTCTCAATAATGCGGTATTAGCCAACAGGAATCACCATGACCAATATTTCGTTCAAAGCACGTCGTATCGCCAACCCCGCCACGGCCAACACCGCGTGCGCTATCGTTCCGGTATTTTCCAGGGGGAAGTTGCCCGAGGCCGCCCAGCAGTTGGACCAGCTTAGCGCGGGCGCTATTTCGGCGGCGCTTAAAATCGGGGATTTTTCGGGCAAGCCCGGCCAAACTCTCTTTTTACCGGGCACCGGCCCGGCCAAGCGGCTACTACTGATCGGCTGTGGTGGGGCGAAGAAATTTGACCGCGCGGCTGCCAGGTTGTTCACCGAGTCGCTCTGCAGAGCAATCCATACCACCCAGGCTAAAGACGCGCTGATTGTCACCGGAGATCTCACCCTCAAGGACGGTGACCTACCGTGGTTGCTGGAGTGCCTGGCACGGGACGTAACAGCCTCCCTCTACCGCTATACCCAAACGCTATCCAAGCCGAAAGATTTGCCTAAACTGGCGCGACTGGTCATCGTTCACAGCAGTGAAATCACTTCCCGTACTGCCCAGAGCGCTCTGGACAAGGGCAGAGCTACCGGACTTGGTATCAACACAGCTCGGGAGTTGGCCAATCTACCCGGCAATATTTGCACCCCAACTTATCTTGCCAAACACGCCCGCCAACTCGCCAGGGGCAGGGCCAAACTCAGCACTCAAATCCTGGACGAGAAAAAAATGGCGGAACTGGGAATGGGGGCGCTACTGTCGGTGTCAGCGGGCAGCGATCAGCCTGCACAGCTAATTGTCATGAACTACAAGGGCGGAAAGTCATCACAGAAACCCTATGTGTTGGTGGGCAAGGGGGTCACCTTCGACAGCGGTGGAATTTCCCTCAAGCCCGGGGCAAAGATGGACGAAATGAAATATGACATGGGTGGTGCCGCCAGTGTCCTGGGCACCATGCAGGCGATCAGCGATTTGGGGCTGGCGCTGAACGTGGTTGGATTAGTGGGCGCCGTTGAGAACATGCCCAGCGGCAGGGCCACCAAGCCCGGCGACGTTGTCACCAGCATGTCGGGAAAGACCGTGGAGATTCTCAATACCGACGCGGAGGGGCGACTGGTGCTGTGTGATGTCCTGACCTACGCCGAGCGCTTCAAACCGCAGGCGGTTATCGACATCGCCACCCTGACCGGCGCGATTGTCGTCGCATTGGGTGTACATGCCACCGGCCTGTACTCCAATCAGGACAAGCTGGCAAATCAGTTACTGGAGGCGGGGATCACGGCGCATGACCGCGCCTGGCACATGCCGCTGTGGGATGATTATCAGAAGCAACTCAATACCAATTTTGCCGACGTTTCCAACCTGGGCGGCCCGGGTGGGGGTAGCATTACCGCAGCTTGCTTCCTCTCCAGGTTTGCTAAGAACTACAACTGGGCCCACCTCGATATTGCCGGTACGGCTTGGAACAGCGCGCCAAAGGGGGCCACCGGTCGCCCGGTCGCGCTATTAACGCAATACCTTGTTGAGAGGGCGGGGAAGTAATCCAGTGACCCGCGTCGGTTTCTATGTCATCCAAACAAGCGACGCCGGACAACGGCTGCATGTCGCCGCCAGACTTGCCGACAAGGCATTCCAGCAAGGTCACCAGGTGTTCATAAACGCCGACGACGAACAACAGGCGCGCGAACTGGATCAGCTGTTATGGAGCTTCAGGCCCAGCAGTTTTCTCCCTCACGGCTTGGCCGGCGAGGAACATTCGGCGGCGATTGCCATTGGTTGGGGGCAGGAACCACAGTCTCACAATGATCTGCTGATCAATCTCACGCTGGACATCCCCAGCTTTTTCAGCCGGTTCAATCGAGTGGCGGAGGTCGTCACCCAGGACCCACACAGTCTGGCTGCCCTGCGCAAATCCTGGACCTTCTACAAGAACCGGGGTTATCAGCTGGAAAAACACGACCTGAAAGTCGAAAGTAACGTATAATCACGCGCTTTAAATCAGCGTTATCACACTAGGACAGGCCGCCTGGCCAGACTGGCGGGCCCTCCGCCTGCGCCCTTCAACGCCTCTATCTCGGAATTGAATTAGCAATGAACAAAACTTTCCAGCCCGCCGATATTGAAACTCGCTGGTACCAGGAATGGGAGGACAACGGTTATTTCGCGCCGCAGGGGGGCGAAAAAGCCTATAGCATAATGATCCCCCCGCCGAATGTTACCGGCAGCCTGCACATGGGTCACGGCTTTCAAGAGGCGTTGATGGACGCCCTCATTCGCTATCACCGCATGTCCGGATTCAATACGCTGTGGCAAGTGGGTACCGATCACGCGGGCATTGCCACCCAGATGCTGGTCGAACGTCAGCTGGAAGCGCAGGGGGTCAGTCGCAAGGAGTTGGGCCGGGAGGCCTTTGTGGAGAAAGTCTGGGAGTGGCAGAAGGAATCCGGCGGCACCATCACCCGCCAGTTGCGACGCCTGGGCTCTTCGCTGGATTGGTCCCGGGAGCGATTCACCATGGACCCGGACCTGTCTCAAGCGGTGCAGGATGTATTTATCCAGTTGTACCAGGAGGGGCTGATTTACCGGGGAAACCGCCTGGTAAACTGGGACCCCGCCCTCCATACGGCAGTGTCCGATCTCGAGGTCATCTCCGAGGAGGAAAAGGGATTCCTCTGGCACTTCAACTATCCGCTGGCCAGTGGTGATGGCCACCTTACTGTGGCGACTACACGCCCGGAAACGATGTTGGGGGACACCGCAGTCGCGGTTCACCCGGACGATGAGCGCTACCAACACCTCATTGGTGAATTGATTGCGCTTCCTCTCACCACGCGCAAAATTCCCATTATCGCGGACCCTTATGTCGACATGGATTTCGGTACCGGCTGCGTGAAAATAACGCCCGCACACGATTTTAACGACTACGAAATGGGCAAACGCCACAAGCTGGCCGTGATCAATATTCTGAACGATAACGCGGCGATAAACGACGAGGCGCCGGCTGCCTATCGCGGCATGGACCGCTTCGATGCCCGCACCCGCATAGTCAGTGACATGGACCAACTCGGCTTACTGGAGAAGGTGGAAGATCATACGCTCAAAGTCCCACGCGGCGACCGTTCCGGTGTGGTTATCGAGCCCTATCTCACTCAACAGTGGTATGTAGACGCGAAGACTCTGGCCAAACCCGCAATCGAGGCGGTGGAAAATGGCGATATCGAATTTGTACCCAAACAGTGGGAAAACACCTACTTTGCCTGGATGCGCGACATCCAGGACTGGTGTATCAGCCGCCAGTTGTGGTGGGGACATCGCATTCCCGCCTGGTATGACGAGCAGGGAAATATCTACGTGGGCAACAGTGAAGGCGAAATACGAAGCGAACACCAGCTGCCCGACACCATTGTACTGAAGCAGGATGAAGACGTGCTGGACACCTGGTTTTCTTCGTCACTGTGGACCTTCTCAACCCTCGGCTGGCCCCGGAACAGCGAAGATCTCGCCACGTTTCACCCCAGTTCTGTGCTGGTCACAGGCTTTGATATTATTTTCTTCTGGGTGGCCAGAATGATTATGATGACCTTGCACTTTCGTAAGGAAGTCCCTTTCCACACGGTTTATGTGCACGGCCTGGTGCGCGACAACGACGGTCAGAAAATGTCGAAATCCAAGGGCAATGTGATCGATCCGATAGACCTGATCGACGGCATAGATCTGGATTCCCTGGTCGAGAAGCGCACCGGCACGATGATGCAACCGCGAATGGCCCAGCGGGCCGAAAAATCGACCCGCAAACAGTTCCCCGAGGGAATCGAGCCCTACGGCACCGACGCACTGCGCTTCACTTATTACTCCCTGGCGTCCACCGGACGCGACATCAAATTTGATATCGGCCGCATTGAGGGCTACAAAAACTTCTGCAACAAAATCTGGAATGCCTCCCGCTATGTCTTGATGAACTGCGAGGATCAGGACTGCGGGACCAATGAATCAGCCGAGGTAAGCTTGAGCCTCGCAGACCGTTGGATTATCAGTAAATTGCAAGAGACCGAGCGAGTTGTCGCCCACGCCTTAGCAAACTACCGCTTCGACCACGCCTCCCAGGCACTGTATGAGTTTATCTGGAACGAGTACTGCGATTGGTACCTGGAGCTGTCCAAGCCGGTACTGTGGGACGAAGCATCCTCCGACACCGCCAAGCGAGGCACCCGGCGGACACTGATTCGGGTGCTGGAAGCCTGGTTGCGGCTACTGCATCCGTTTATGCCTTTTATCACCGAGGAAATCTGGCAGACGGTGGGTCCTCTGGCGGGTAAAACGGGGCCCACAATCATGTTGCAACCCTACCCTGTCTGTGACGATAAAGGCATAGACACGGCCGCAAATTCGGATATAGAATGGCTGAAAAATGTCATCATTGGCATCCGAAATATTCGTGGCGAGATGAATATATCGCCGGCCAAAGAGCTTACGATATACCTAAAAAATGGCAGTCCGAAGGATAAAACAAGATTAGAGGAGAACGAGCCGTTTCTCAAAAAACTGGCTAAGCTATCGGTCATAACGTGGCTCGACGGAGAGGAAGAAGCCCCGGTATCGGCAACAGCACTGGTGGGCAATCTCGAGATACTGGTGCCCATGGCTGGCCTGATCGACAAAGAATCAGAATTGGCCAGGTTGAGTAAGGAAATCAAGAAACTGGAGAAAGCTCTGGCGCGGCTGGCGGGAAAATTGGCCAATGCCTCTTTTATCGAGAGGGCCCCCGCCGACGTCGTTGCCAAGGAACGCGAAAAACTGCAAGTACTCGAGCAGGCTTTACCCAAGTTACAAGAGCAGGCGCAACGTATCCGAGAGCTGTAGAGGAGCAAAAAGAATCTTCAGTACCAAGACTCAACACCGATAAAAGCAATAACAGCATAGCCGAGGGAAGTGGTATGAGTGAACGCGTAAGAGGTACGGTAAAATGGTTTAACAACGCCAAAGGATTTGGCTTTATCCGCCGTAAAGAAAGTGACGACGACGTGTTCGTACACTTTCGCTCCATTGAGGGCGAGGGTTACCGCACCCTCAATGAAGGCCAGGAAGTGGAGTTTACAGTTGTCGACGGGCCTAAAGGCCTGCAGGCAGAAGAGGTCTCTAAAGTCTAGTTGACCGACAATAAATGTGTGCCCTCTTCTACTACGATCGAATAGTGGTAGACTTGCGCGGCAATTTTATCCAGGCCATCGCCATCGAGGCCGCCATTCAAAGTGAGGAATACCATGAGTCTTATTGGAAAGCTTATTATCAGTTTGGTTGTAGCAGGCATAGCGTCCACCCTGTTAGGGCTTTTCCACGGGGGCGACACCCCAAGTCTGGTCTTGTTCGGCGCTTTTGCCGCGGCTACCGTTGCCACGGCTCTACTGACCTCAATTTCCATCAGTAAGACTTCTGCCGCGACCAACTCGATTCAAGGCTCGGAAGATACTCCGGCGGGCAATTTCGATTCGGCCGACCGGGAAGAAGGCGAAGTCAAATGGTTCAATGTAACCAAGGGATTCGGATTTATCACGCGCGATAATGGCGAGGAAATCTTTGTACATTTTCGCTCGATACGTGGTGAGGGCCGCCGCAGTTTGCGCGATGGACAGCGTGTGAGCTACACGGTTACCGACAGCGACAAGGGCCCTCAGGCGGAAGACGTTGAAGGCCTGGGCTAAGACTCAATCTAACGGGAATTTTCATTTCCGTTCTGATCCAGTACATCCTGCCAGTATAGTCCGATCATATGCGCGCCCTGCCTGAGAATCTCGTCGGCCGGGTACGCCCTGTCCTCCAGCGCCATTTCTACGTTGGCGTAACCCACATCAACCGACAGTCTAGCCTGCAGCGCGAGTGTTTCGTTCTCAGGCACACGCAAAAGCTCGGCCAACACTTTGCTAAATTGTTCTGCCACCAGTCGATGGGACTGTAACCGTAGTTCTTGCAGGGGCGCCACTGCCCTCAGACATTGAAGGATTTCCAGGCCGCCGGTTTGCTTCAGCGTCACTTGATAGGTGAGCGCCAACAGCTCATAAACGTTATTCAACAGAGCCAGCGCATCCCCCCGGACCAGGTGGCGTTCAAACCACTCCTGGCAGACCCGATTCTGCGCGTCCATGAGCACGGCGCCCAATGTGTGGAGCACCGAATACTTGTTGGGAAAATAGCGGTATACAGCAGGCACTGTAATGCCAGCCTTCTCAGCGATGAGATTGGTTGATATTCGCTCGACTCCCACTTCGATCAGCAGCAGAGCAGTCGCCTCAAGTATGGCCTCGTAAGTTCGCTTGGCCCTCTCCTGGCGGGGCTTATTTTTTTCAAGCAGCTCGACCGGGGGGCGTGTTGCTTCCATTGACAATCCTTTTACCAATATTTAAGGCAGCATGGGTATAATTACCCGGATAAAATACCATGTTCCGCTTACGGGGTAACCATCTGATGAGGCGACATTTTTTTACTCTCCTGACGTTCGTATTGCTACCGGGCATGCCTCTCATCGGTATCTCCCAATCCCTCCCCTTCGAGCGAACTGAAAGCCGGGAGCCCTGTGCTCACTACTCTGCAGACAAGCACGCACTCTTTGGTGATCTGCACGTGCACACCAGCTACTCCTTTGACAGTTACATTTTCAGCCAGCGCAACGACCCTTGGGCCGCCTATCGCTACGCCAGGGGCGAGCCTATTACCCTTTCCGATGCGGATGCTAACCAGAGTATTCGGGCTCAGATACAGCGGCCTCTCGACTTCACCGCAGTGACTGACCACTCGGAGTTTCTCGGACCCATAGAACTGTGCACTGGAGATTCCTCCAAACTCGCCTACTGGTTTCCAGCCTGTATCGCCACCCGCAGCGAGCTTTTTCCTGTGCAGCTACTCGCCGCCAATTACTGGGTAGGCCTGGGGGTAATCGACACTTCCGCGCAGAAAGAACAGTCCTTTGTCTGCACTTTGGGTGATTGTGAGGAGGCCCACAAAGCGGCCTGGAATCGCATACAAGCCGCCGCCGAACATCACTACGACCGCAGCAGCGAGTGTCGCTTCACAACCTTCGTGGGCTATGAATATACCGACGCGCCGGATTACGCGAACTTGCACAGAAACGTCATTTTTCGCAACGAGCGGGTGACCGACCGTGCTATTTCAACCTACGACACCGGATCGAGAAACTTTCCCGACCTGTGGCGCCGTTTGCGCCAGGAGTGTATAGAGGGCGATCAGGGCTGCGATGTGATGTCTATTCCGCACAATTCCAACCTCAGCAGGGGCTTGATGTTTCCCGACCCACTCAACGAGCATCAGGCCAGGGAGAGGTTATTCTTCGAACCCCTGGTGGAGCTGGTTCAACACAAAGCGGCAAGCGAGTGCAGGTTTGATCGGCTGCTGGGACGAGGGGTCGCAACCGAGGACGAGCTGTGTGATTTTGAACAGGCCGCGTCAGACAACTTGGCAATGTTGGGTACCGTTTACGGAGAAATGCGTACCGACGTCGGCACTGCGGTATCGATAGATGAATTTGGTCGACGCAATATGGTGCGAAATGTACTCAAGGATGGCCTGGCCCTGGAACGTCACGCTGGCGTCAATCCATTTAAAATGGGTTTTATTGGTAGTACCGACACTCACAGCGCCACGCCGGGGGGCAGCGAAGAGGACAACTATCGCGGACACCTGGGCCGAAGGGACGCCGGCTACAGAAATATTCAGGATCATTTCTTCGACAATCCAGGTGGGCTGGCGGTGGTGTGGGCAGAGGAAAATAGCCGGGACGCAATTTTCACCGCCATGCGCAATCGCGAAACCTACGCCACCAGCGGTACCAGGCCCATCGTGCGATTCTTTGCAGCCCCCACGCTGGATGCCGAGCTGTGCTTCGACCCCAAGATGATAGAAAAGGCCTACGCAGCGGGTGTCGCCATGGGCGGTGAGCTCAGCGCGCCAGACCAATCACCGGCATTTCTTGTGAGCGCTGCGAAGGATCCTGGTATTGAAGGGCATCCCGGCACTGACCTCCAGCGTATACAAATCATCAAGGGATGGCTGGATGATCAGGGAAATACCCATGAAAAGGTATTTGACGTCGCCGGTTCGGCCGATACCGGTGGCGGAGTCAACCCTGAAAACTGTGCGACAACCGGTAGCGGATTCACCAATCTGTGTACCATCTGGCACGACCCCGATTACAATGCCAGCCAAAGTGCTTTTTACTACGCGCGAGTATTGGAGAACCACAGCTGTCGTTGGAGCACCCGCCAATGTCAGGCCGCCGGAGTGAATCCCCTGGCGGAAAGCTGCGCCGTTCAGGCAGCGCAAAAAACCGCAGAGTTACAGGATCAAGGCGCAATCGGTGAAATTTACGCACACTGTTGCCTGGACGAGGTCAGCGAACCATTTTACTCACCGCTGCTGCAAGAGAGAGCCTGGACATCCCCCATCTGGATTAACGTTGATATGAGCAGGTAGCAAGCTTTGACTCCGAAAACACGCCGCACCGAATACCGCTTTCGAGGGATCACCATGCCAACCAGTGCCCATCCGGCGATTCGCCGGGTCAAGCGGCGGGATGTTCAGCCCTCAATTCACGGCAACAAATTGTGGAAGTCCAGTTGCCTGCTCATCGATTACCTGCACCGCAATCCGCCAGAACATTGCAATTCGATTATTGACGTTGGCTGCGGCTGGGGAATTTCCGGCATCTGGTGTGCGAAACAGCTGGGGGCCAAGGTGTGCTCAGTGGATGCCGATAGCGAGGTATTTCCCTACCTCGATACCGTTGCGACACTAAACGGGGTCACCACCACAGCCCTGGTTGCCCGATTCGAGCAGCTAACAGTCCGGCAACTGTCCCAGTTTGACATGCTCATTGCCGCCGACATCTGCTTTTGGGATGAACTCTCCCTGCCTGTAAGTAACATGGTAGATAGAGCGGTGCGAGCGGGTGTCAAACAGATCCTGATCGCCGATCCGGAGCGCGCGCCCTTTTTTGTTATGGCGGAGCATTGCGCACAACGCCACTGTGCTGAGGTATTGGAGTGGCAAACGGGGCATACCGCCATTCAAGCCCGGGGGGCTTTAATGCTGATTGAAAACGCCTGATTGAAAGGGTGAGTGGACTCGCGTTAGTTATACAGTTCGTATTCTCTCATTAATTTCTCGGTGCTCACCGCCCGCCCATCACTATAGCGTGGCCTGAAGCGCGTACTGGCCAGTTTGCGCCGCAATCGCGACACTAGCACCTGATCTTCGGGACGACGAGCGCTGACGGAAATACCGGTCGCACGCCCCCTGCTGGTCACGTTAAAAATGGCTTCCGCCACCGCGTAGTGGCCATCCTCGGGCAGGTCGGGGGGCTGCCAATATGCGCCGTTATCCGGCAGTTCTACCGGGTTGCCAAACCAGGCCTGCAAGAGTGCGGATTCCCCAGCGCGCGCCAGCATTCTCACCACGGCTTCATAATATCGCCCCGCCTCGCCGAATTTTTCATGCCACTGATACCAGTCAGCTAATTCGAGTATTGCGCGGGCTCTCTGCTCAACACTCAGGTCGACCTTATCGCCAGCTGACGCCGCGATAAACTGCTCCAGCAGGCGCTGACCGCGGCTCACAATGCCGCGCTTGATGTTCTCCAGGCGACGCTGATCAAAATCAATTTGCTTACCCAGAGCCGATGCGGAAGCGATCGAACCACCTGTGCTCGTACCACTTAATGCCATTGCGAAAACCACCCGGGATTGCACCAGGTAGAGGTTGCGAAGCTGGCTGATAGTCAAATGCCACTGGTCTTGTAAACGGTGGGATGGATCGGCCCAAGTCGTCTCCAGCAGGCGTTCATTCAGTTGGACTAGCTTGAGCAGGCGACGTTTATTTTCACCGTCGAGTTCAAGGCGCAGTGCCTCTCTTTGCCAACGTAAGTATTCAAGCGCCGCACGCAGGCGAAGTTCGGTCAAGGGGGGCTCGCCATTGCCGTACAGGCGAAAAAAATAGCCATAGCTGTCATCGAGTGCCTTCAGGTCGCCCAGTGCGCGCAAGCTATCAAGGATATCCCGCACAACGGGCTGTTGTCTGGCGCTGTACAAGCCATCGTTGATGCGCACTATATGAAGAGCGCGTCGATAAAGCTGCAGGGCGGCGGCGTGCTCCCCTCGCTTCGAATAGTTTCTAGCCAGATCCAGCAGTGGTTCGCCCAGGGCATTAGTATAGGGGCCGCCCGCCAATTCAAATTCATCCAGTTTTTTCAAATAGGCCGATTCCGCCAGCAGTTCATCTGCCGTCAAAGCCGATCGCGGGGGCGCTAACCCTGGATGGCTATCCAGCCAGACGCTCCCCTCTCTGGCAAATTGCTCACCATAGAACGCCGAGGACTGCGCATCAGCAGTGTGACTTAACACAGCGAGACAGCACACCAGCAGTTTAGCCACGCGAACCATCGCGACAAAGGCGGTGCGCACGCCGTCACTGGTACAATTATTCAGAATACCCTCCAGCAATCTCACCTTGTTCGAGCTACAATGATATAACGCCAAAAAGGATTGCTCACCTATAATTGAGAGCACATCCAACCGTGATCTTTGTTATAGAGAATTGAAAAATGAAACAATTGGGAATACTTGACTCTGCTTTTATTAATCTTGAGCAAACCAACACACCGCAGCATGTGGGCGGAATGGGCATCTACGACCCGTCAACGGCACCCGGCGGATTTGTTCGGTTTAAGGATGTCATTGCAAATTTTGAGCGCCGACTCGGCAGTCATCCCCTCTTTCGCACGCGCTTGCTACAAGTGCCGGGCGGCCTGGATCGCCCCTATTGGGTCAGGGATGCAAACTTCGACGTAGAGTTTCATTTACGCCACATTGCCCTGCCCCACCCCGGCGACTGGCGCCAACTGTGTATTCAGGTGGCACGGTTGCATGCCCGCCCTATCGATATGACGCACCCGTTGTGGGAGGCCTATATCATTGAAGGCCTGGACAAGATTCCCAATTTGCCGGAGGGCTCCTTCGCGGTTTATACCAAAATGCATCACTCTCTGGTCGATGGTGCCGGCGGCGCTTCATTTATGGAGTTACTGCACGACCTGGTCGCCAATCCCGACCCAGTGGAAGAGGAAGAGTTCCCGGAGCCACGCCTGGTCGACGATCCACCTTCCCTGGGCGAACTCATGGCAAAAACCTCGGTAAACAGGGTGAAAGGCACTCTCAGTATCATCAAGGGCGCCGTTACCAAAGGCGTGGAAATGGGTAAATACGCCCTGCAGATAGCACGCGATGAAATCCCCGCTCCGGATATTAGCGCCCCTAAGACTATTTTGAACAAACCGGTTGGACCTCACCGGGTATTCGACGCGGCTGAATTTCCGCTGGATGGATTCAAGGACATCAAGAATGCGATGGGAGTCACCATAAACGATGTTGCATTGAGCATTATCGGCGGCGCCCTGCAACGCTATCTCGAATCTCGAGACGCTGTAGAAGAGGGCTCTCTTGCCGCCAGTATTCCACTTAATATGCGCACCAGGCGCAAAGTTACCGACGATAACAATCAGGTGGGCGCAGTCTTTGCCTCATTGCATTCGGATATCGCGGACCCAATCGAGAGGCTCAAGGCAGTGCATGCCTCCACCCAAGAGGCAAAAGAGTACGGAGAAGCCAGCCCCATGGTGGATGTGCTCGCTCTGGCTGGCGTCTTTTCGCCACTGGTTTCCAAGGCTGTTGCGGGTTTTTGGTCGAGGAATGAATTGTCCAAATATATCCCGGTCAATGTCTCGACGGTTGTCTCAAATGTGGCCGGCCCCAATTTTTCCCTCTACTGCGCCGGCGCTCGCATGGTGGACTACTATGGCCTGGGTGTACTGACCCCCGGAATCGGTATTTTTCACCTGGTGTTCAGTTACTCCGGTAAATTGACCTTGTCCGTACTCGCAGACCGGGACATCATTCCCGACCCCGAAACATATAAGGCCTTCCTGGAAGAGTCTTACGAGGAACTGCTGACCGCCGCAGGGGTGTCCCAGCGGAGCGGTAAGGCGAAGGCCAAGCCCAAGGTCCGGGCCAAAACGAAAGCTAAACCGAAGGCCAGGCCCAAGTTAACGGCAAAACCACGGGCCAAGGTAAAACCCAAGCTGAAGGTGCAACCCAAAACGAAGGCCAAACCCAAAGCTAAACCCAAGGCCAAAGCTAAATCCAAGGCCAAGACTGCGGCTAAGGCAAAGCCGAAGACCAGGCCAAGAGCCAGGACCCAGGCAAAAGCAAAGGCTAGGCGGTCTCCGCGCAGTTAACATGGGCAAGAAAAAACGGCGGGAAATCCCACGGTTCAACACACCGATAATCGAGACCCACTGCCATCTGGATTATCTGGAGGCCGACGATCTGGCAGCCACCCTCGCGCTGGCAACCGAGGTGGGCGTGGAGCGTATCATTACCATCGCGGTGTCCGCGGAAAACCTCGACAAGGTATATCAACTGGCGCACTCTGCACCCCAAATATGGGGAACCCAGGGCATTCACCCCCATGAAGCCGAGTCCTTCAATGTCGCTGTCGAGCAACGTATTCGCGAACGCTGTAGCGACACCCGCATCGTGGCGGTTGGCGAAATCGGGCTGGATTATTTCTATGATCACGCCGACCGGGCGACGCAGAGAGCGGTCTTTGAGCAACAGCTGCAGATCGCAGCCGATTTGGAAATGCCGGTGGTCATTCATACCAGAGAGGCGGATGACGACACCCGCAGCATATTACAGAACTTCAGTGGGAGCTTAACGCGTCGAGGCGTCATTCACAGCTTCACTTCCGGCATGGCACTGGCGCATTACTGCCTGAGCGAGGGTTTTATGCTGGGCTTCAATGGCATCACCACCTTCAACAGCGCAGACAATGTTCGAGCTGTCGTCGCCACCACCCCGCTGGAGCAAATACTGCTGGAAACCGATGCGCCCTACCTCACGCCGGTGCCCTACCGGGGAAAACCCAACGCACCCTACTACTTACCGTTTATCGCTGAAAAAATCGCCGACATAAAAGGCTGTGATGTAGAATGTCTGCTGTCACAGGTAAGGGACAACAGCATCTCCCTTTTTTTTAAAGGTACCGATCAAACATGGACTACATTCTCGGACAGCGCTGGGTAAGCCATGCCGACGCGCAGCTAGGACTGGGTATCATTGTTGAGGTGGAGACTCGGCGAGTCACGGTGAGTTTTCCGGCGGTCGGTGAAGATCGCACTTATGCGTTGGAAAGTGCGCCCCTGACCCGATTACGGTTCAAGCAGGGCGATCAGATCGCCACAGTGAGTGGTACGGAACTTCTGGTGACCGCGGTCGAGGAGCAACAAGGCATTCTCCTGTATTACGGCACCGATCACCACGAGGAAGAGACCGTTGTATCGGAGCTGGAACTTGATGCGTTCGTGCAACTCACCACCCCCCAGCAACGCCTGCTCAACGGGCACTTTGACAAACACGATGATTTCGCCCTGCGGTTTGCCACCTTCGAGTACGCTGACCAGCTCCAGAGGTCTGCGGTGCGAGGCCTGATGGGCGCGCGCGCCAGTTTACTGCCCCACCAGATATACATCGCCCATGAAGTCGGCCAGCGCTATGCGCCCCGGGTTTTGCTCGCCGATGAAGTGGGGCTGGGTAAAACGATTGAGGCCGGCATGATCATTCACCAGCAATTGCTGACAGGCCGGACCCACAGGGTATTGGTAATGGTTCCGCCCAGCCTGCTGCATCAGTGGCTGGTGGAGATGCTGCGCCGCTTCAATTTGCACTTCGCGCTATTCGATGAAGATCGTATCGCCTACATGGATGAAGATAACCCCTTCGAAGCGGAGCAGCTGGTATTGTGCTCGCTGGAGCTGTTCGATGAACGTCCGGATCTGAAGGCATTGGCGCTGGCCGCCCAGTGGGACCTCGCGGTCGTCGACGAAGCGCACCACCTGCATTGGTCGGAAGATGAAGTTGGCCAGGACTATCAATTTATCGAATCACTGGCGGCAAAAACGGCCGGCCTGCTGCTGCTGACCGCCACGCCGGAGCAGATTGGCCAGGCTTCACACTTTGCCCGTTTGCGACTGCTGGACCCGTCCCGCTTCCACGACCTCGACGCATTTCGCCAAGAGGAACAAGAGTATCGCCAACTGAGCGACCTGGTTGACGCCATTGAATCCGGCGATGTTACAGCCGAGGACCTCCCGGCAGATATCGATGCGGATAGCCCGCCGCAGGCCATCATTGCACAGTTGCTCGACCGACACGGTACGGGACGCGTCTTGTTTCGAAATACCCGGGCGGCTATCAAGGGCTTCCCCAATCGAATACTGCATCGCTACCCCCTGCCCGCGCCGGAAGAATACGTCCATGCCCAGCTTGGGCTGGAGGAAAAGCTGCACCCTGAATCACCCTACCTTGACAAGAGTTGGCTGGACTTCGATCCCCGGGTCAAATGGCTGGAAGCCATCCTTAAACAGCTGCGACCGGAAAAGGTGTTGGTGATCTGTGCCAACGCAAAAACAGCCGTAGCGCTGGAGCACTATTTGCATCTGCGGGCGGGAATACGATCGGCCGCTTTTTACGAAGACCTATCGATTATCGAGCGCGATAGAGCGGCGGCCTATTTTGCCGATAAAGACAACGGTGCGCAAAGTCTGATCTGCTCGGAAATTGGCAGCGAGGGGCGCAACTTTCAATTTGCCCACCATCTTGTGCTGTTCGACCTGCCTTTGAACCCCGATTTACTGGAACAGCGCATAGGGCGGCTGGATAGAATAGGCCAAAGCCAGGACGTAGAAATTCACGTCCCCTACCTGGAGCACACCGCCCAGCACACTTTATTGGACTGGTATGACCAGGGCTTAAACCTGTTTCTCGACAGCTGTTCAGCGGGATATACTATTTTCGAACGCTTTCGCGATCGTCTACTGGAAGAGTTGGATTCACCCACGGAAGAATTTTCGGCGCTGCTCAGCGATACCGCAACATTCACCGCACAAACTCGCCTGGAGCTGCGCGAGGGCCGCGACCGCCTGCTGGAACGCAATTCATGCAAGCCCGCCGTCGCCGCCAATCTTATAGCGGAAATTAGCGCAAACGAAAATAGTGAACAATTACAAAGTTATCTCGAGGCTCTGTGCGAGGCCTACGGCGTAGACCACGAGTACCACTCGGATCAAGCCCTGATACTGCACCCCTCGGACCACATGTTAACCGGCCATTTCCCTCACCTTCCCGAGGAGGGTACGACGGTCACCTTCAATCGCGAAAAAGCACTGTCCAGAGAGGATATGCAATTCATGACCTGGGAGCACCCCATGATTGTGGAAGCAATGGATATGGTGCATTCCACCGAGTTGGGCAACGCCGCCCTGGGCACGATTAAACTGAAGGGAATCGCACCGGGAACTATGTTGCTGGAGTGTCTGTTTACCATCAATTGCGTGGCACCCAGAGCCCTGCAGGTTGAACGTTTCCTGCCCCTTTCACCCATGCGCTTGCTGGTCGATGCCCGCGGTAAGGATCTGTCTGCCCTACTGCCACACCAACGACTCAACCAGTTGGTGGAGCGGGTGGGGAAATCTACGGCTCTGGCCATCATCAAGCAGGTTCGCGATGACGTGGAGGCAAAGATGGCAATGGCAACGGCCCAGGCGGAAAAGGAACTAAGCGCCATTTTGGTAAACGCGGAGCAGCAAATGAAGGCTGTATTGGGGGCGGAGTTGGCACGCCTCAACGCGCTCAGGGCAGTCAATCCCAGTATTCGCCAGGAGGAGATTGAACACCTCGAGTACACCCTGGAAGAGAGTGCCGTGCACATCCGACACGCGAGTCTTCAGTTACAGGCACTGCGCCTGATAATTACCGCCTAGCGACATCCGACGCCACTCTATGCCACGGGCGCGACCGCCACCTTGCCCTGCACTGAAAGTAGCTTCTTCATAAGAAGACCCCGTCAACTAGCCGGTAAGAGTCATTATAAGCGCTGTTGATTTCGATACTCACTGGGTGAACAGCCGCGCCAGGCTCGAAAGGCATTGGAGAAAGATGCCTGATCAGAGTATCCCAGAAGAAAGGAAATTTCTGTAATCCCCAACCGCGGGTCGAGCAGGTAGCGCCGGGACAGCTCCTCTCTCAACCCCTGTAATAGAGACTTAAAACTGGTGTCGCGGGATGTCAGGCGCCGCTGCAGAGTGCGCCTGGAAATACCCAGATCGCCCGACAAGCTATCGATAGTCAACTGGCCACTGGGCAGCGCCCGGCGCATGGCCGCCTTCATATCGGGCAGGAAAGAGTCTTCAACACCCTGTGCGCTAAACAGTGAACGCGGCGCAGCTTTGAACTCTACACCCAATTCGTAATCGAGGCTGACCAGCGGATAACGTAGGCAATCACGGCTAAAGTACAGGGCGCTGACAGCTGTATCAAAGCTCAGGTCCTGGCAAAAAGTACCTTGCAATATGGCGGTCTGAGCGGGTTCCGGATAACTAAACTCCGCCCGCAATACCGGCACAGGTAGGCTACAAATTGAACCGACAATCAACGCGGATGATGCCAGCATCTCATCGCTCAAACTGCGCAATACGTGGGTCGCAGGGTCGACTGGGTGCCACTCCAGACGGATGAACTCGCCCTCGGGGCGAATAACTACCCGCCCTAAATCACCACGCAAATTGGTGACACTGGGAATGACGTTCAGGTATTCTTTGAGATTGCGACAAATAGTTGTCATATACAAGTGCAGGTTCAGACCGAGGAAATAACTTACTCGGCCCACATTCAGGCCCAGATCGGGATTGGCAGTTCGCCGGTGGGCATGCTTATAAAGTTCCAGAAACTGGCGCACCGGTAATCTTTCGCTCGGGAAACGCAGCAGTTCTGCCTCGAAACCGACCTCGGCTATCAACGCGTTTCGGTCGGCGCCCAGTGCCGCAGCCGCCTGTAATACCGCATTGAAGCATGCCACGTAGACAGTTGGACCCGCAGTGGAACTGGTCACGCTAGGCCACGCTCTGCTCAGCCCGCCGCGCGCAGGGCGCTCAGCAAAACCGACCGGGTCGCGGCCGGGTCAATGACCGCATCAATTTCCAGGTGGGCCGCCGCCTCCGTGGCCTGCCCCACTTCATACATTTTGGCCAACAGCTTATCAAACAGAGCCTGTCGCTCCGCAGTATCGGCAACTGCATCCAGCTCTTTCTTAAACCCCAGACGCACCGCCCCTTCCAACCCCATGCCACCAAACTCGCCGGTGGGCCAGGAGGCGGCGTAAGTAGGATTGATAAAACTGCCGCCGGTCATCGCCATGGCGCCAAGGCCATAGCCCTTGCGCAAAAATATCGCCACCAAGGGCACACTGAGACTGGCGCCGGCCAGAAACAGGGATGACATGCGCCGCACGGCTCCCAACTGCTCGCTGTCCGGGCCCACCATGAATCCAGGTGTATCGGTAAAGGAGACGACAGGCAGTTTGAAGGCATCACAAATACGCAGAAAACGGGCCGCTTTTTCTGCGGCTTCAGAATCGACCGCACCACCCAGCTGCTGACAATCGTTGGCTATCAGCGCCACCGGTTTACCTTCCAGTCGGATAAAGCCGGTTATGATACTGCGCCCGTATATGCGTTGCAGCTCGAGAAAAGAACCCTCGTCTGCCACAGTTTCGATGATTTTCCGAACGGGATAAGCCCAGCGCCGATCCTCGGGCACAATATCACGCAAGGGCGCCTGATCCGCGGCGCTCCAATTACTCACCGAGCCTTGAAAATAAGATAAAAGCTGTTGGGCCAGTTGGGTCGCATGGGCCTCATCATCAGCGACAATATCAACCACGCCGTTTTTTTCCTGCACCGCTATCGGACCGATCTCCGTGGGCGAAAACGAGCCCAGACCACCACCTTCGATCATGGCGGGGCCCGCCATACCAATCCATGATGAGCGTGTGGCAATGGTAAAATCGGCGCAGCCAAACAATGCCGCATTACCGGCAAAGCAGTAGCCATTATTCACCGCAATGCGCGGCACGACTCCGGACAGTTTTGCCCAGGTACTGAACGAGCGGATATTCAAGCCCGCAATCTGCGTGCTCACATCGGTATCACCGGGGCGCCCGCCGCCGCCTTCCGTGTACATGATAATGGGTAATTTCAGCTCTTCCGCCAATTCGCAAATTCGATCGAGTTTTTTGTGGTGGAAAAACCCCTGGGTGCCCGCCAATACCGAATAGTCATTGACGATAACCGCGACCCGCGCGGAGTCGGCGGCCACGATCCCGGCGTTTATCGTACAGGTGCCCACGATGATGCCGTCTGCAGCAGTGTTGGATTGTAATTCCTCATACTCTCTGCGGCTGCGCTGGGCAGCGACCGCAAGCTGGCCGTATTCCAGGAATGAATCGGGGTCGACCAGGTCTGCCAGATTCTCCCGGGCGGTGCGAAAACCCTTGGCGTGGCGCTTGTCCCTGGCTTCAACCCGATGTTCATCCATGGTTTTCTGCAGGCGTTTATTTAATCGCGCCAACTCGGGTCTCAACTCATTACTCATAGGTATCAGCGCTCCGCCTGCTGTTCCTTGCCACGTTGTTGCACTGCGCTGCGCCGTGCCGCTATCGCCTCGCCGGAAATTCCCTTGTTGGCATGTGCCATGACACTGCGCTCCATCAATAAACCCGCGGCCTGCGGCATTCCCAGCCCATCATCTACCAGTTTCTTATAGATCTTGACGGTGGCGGGTACACAGCTGACGATGTCGGTTGCCAGCTTGCGGCACTCGGTCATTAGTGACTCCGGCGCCACGACACGACTGACCAGGCCCCATGACTCCGCCTGCTGGGCCGAGATAAAGTTTCCGCTAAAGTGAGCTTCCTTGGCTCTGCTGGGCCCAATGATTCTGGCCAATTTTTGTGACAAGCCCCAGCCCGGCGCCAGGCCCACCCTGCAGTGCGTATCGGCGAAACGTGCCTCACTGGAGGCCAGCAGGATGTCGCCCATCAGGGCGAGCTCAAAGCCCCCGGTGGCGGCCACGCCGTTCACGCCGATAATAACGGGACGATCAAAGGCCGCGATGGCGGCCTGTAGATTGTTCTCGCCGTGAATGGCAAAGGCCTGCAGGCCCTGCTCACTTTCCGCCAGCGCCTTGAGATCCAGGCCGGCACAGAAAGCGCGCCCGTTACCGGTCAAGATAACCACCTTAACCTGGTTATCTTGTTGCAGAGATGCGAACGCCCGACACAAGTCTGCAATTAATTGCGGAGACAGGGCGTTCATCACTGCGGGGCGATTGAGTGTCAGCGTCACAACGGCCTCATCGCGTTCGATAATCAGTTCTGGTTCACTCATATCACTCTCCGCTATTGTTTAGTTCATACTCGCAAACCGTACTAGCGCCCCTTCCACTGTGGCGCGCGTTTTTGCATGAAGGCAATGACGCCCTCTTTTGCATCTTCACTGCCGATGCAATGCTGCTGAAGTACCGCTTCGTTGGAAATAGACTGCTCTGCCGAGTGACTCATGGCTTCGTTAACCGCCTGTTTGGTATAACGCAGGGACAATGGAGACTTTCCCGCCAGATCTTCCGCCCACGCTGCAGCCTCCTTACCCAGGTCCCCGGCCGGCACCACGCGATTGCACAGCCCTAACTCCAGACATTTCTGCGCGCTGACCTTCTCTCCCGACACCATCATCTCATAGGCGCGTTTGCGCCCCAAAGTGCGCGCCAGATGCCAGGTCGCCCCACCATCCGGAATCAAGCCAATCGCGGCGAATGCCTGGTAGAGATACGCATCCTCGGCCATGACGGTCAAATCGCAGTTCATGGCAAAGGCGCTGCCTATACCTGCGGCAGCCCCGTTCACCGCACTTATCCAGGGCTGTGGCGCATTCGCTATGGCCATGAGAATCGGCTTGTACTCGTTGTTCAATTGATCCTCGACACTCATATCGGGGCCCAGTTTCTCTGTGAGATCGGCACCGGCACTAAAGGCCCGCCCCTCACCCGCCAAAATAGCCACGCGGATATTCTGGTCGGCATTGACCTCTTCAACCGCCGCCAGCAACTCGCGGCGCAACGCAGTATTAAAGGCATTCAATGCTTCTGGCCGGTTAAGCGTTACGGTCGCGACAAAATTCTGGTAATCAACCTTTACCGTTTCATATTGATTCATTCGACTGTCCTGCCTTATCTCTATCTCGGTGAATTATCCAATTGCCCCACCAGCGCGCAAACCGGCGATATCCTGTTCGGCAAACCCCATGGCCTGCAATATCTTATCGGTATCTTCACCAATCACATGCGCGCCATGCGCCACCACAGACGGCGTACGGCTGAAGCGGGGAGCGGGAGCGGGTTGAGTGAACCCGTCGACCTCAATATACGTGTTCCGGGCGATATTGGCCGGATGGTTGGGCGCGTCCATAAAGGTCAGCACCGGCGCAAAGCATACGTCGGTGCCCTCCATCAACTCACACCATTGAGCCTGGGACTTTTGCTTTATGACGGCGGCCAGCTTTTCTTCCATGTCGGGCCACTGGGCACTATCGTTTTGATTGGCAAAGTCCGCGGCGGGCAATTCGGCTTTTTCCACCAATAGCGCGTAAAACTGCGGTTCGATGGCGCCAATAGACACGAACTGCCCATCGGAACATTCATAGGTATTGTAATAGTGAGCGCCGCCATCGAGCATATTGGACCTGCGCTGCTCGGCATTCCACAATCCCATAGCTTCAAAACCGTGAAACATCCACATCAACTGGGCCGCGCCATCGACCATGGCAGCATCGATCACCTGCCCCTTGCCAGAGTTCGCGGTTTCAAGCAGCGCCGCCAATACACCACTCACCAGCAACATACCGCCGCCACCCATATCGCCAACCAGGTTTAACGGTATCACAGGTTTTTCATCCCGGTTGCCGGTGGCAAATAAAGCGCCGGTGATGGAGATATAGTTGATGTCGTGGCCCGCCGCGTGCGCCAGCGGACCCTCCTGCCCCCAGCCCGTCATGCGGCTAAAAATCAGCCTGGGGTTGCGTGCCATACAGATGTCGGGTCCGATACCCAATTTCTCACAAACGCCCGGACGATAGGGGTCAATCAGCACATCGGCGTTTTCCACCATGCGCAAAAAAGTCTCTACCCCCTGCGGATCTTTGAGGTTCAAAGCAACCGACTTTTTGCCTCTGGCACTGGCGTCGCGCATTGGTTTCGCCCCCATTGCGCTGGCTCGTTCGACACGGATAACTTCCGCCCCCATATCCGCCAGAATCATGCCGCCCATGGGAGCAGGACCTATGCCAGCCAGTTCCAGTACGGTGTAACCATTTAGTGGCCCCATGCAAAGGCTCCTTAAAGTAAATGTTGCAGAAAACTAACGCGCCACTGTCGCCTTACTTGGGCTGCATCCGAATACCACCGTCCATACGAATACACTCGCCATTGATGTAATCGTTCTCCACAATACTCTGGGCGAGATGGGCAATCTCATCGGACAGCCCCAGTCGTTTCGGAAACAGTACCTGACTGGCCAGAGGCTGCAGGAATTCAGCAATTTCCGGCGTCATTTCCTCTGCCCCACCCATCATCATGGGAGTGGCAATCAGGCCAGGAACAATCGTGTTGACGCGAATACCCAGTACCGCCAGGTCTCTGGCGACGGGCAAGGTCAGCCCCACGATGCCGCCTTTGGAAGCGGAGTAAGCCGCCTGGCCAATCTGCCCCTCGTAGGCCGCAACGGATGCCGTATTAATGATCACGCCGCGGGCGCCATCGGCGTTAATGACCTCATTTGTGGACATTTGCTCGGCACACAGGCGCAACACATTAAATGTTCCCACCAGGTTCACCTCGAGAATCAGCTTGAAATCAGCCAGGGGGAAGGGGCCTTTCTTGCCCATGGTCCGTTTGGCATTGCCAATGCCGGCAAAGTTACAATTGATGTGTATCGCGCCGAAGGTCTCTATCGTGGTGGCGATACCGGCGGCCACCGAGTCTTCGTCCGTCACATTAACCTGGCAAAAAATAACATCTGCGCCAAGCTCTTCGGCCAGCGCCGTGCCCTTGTCCTGGTTCATATCAAAAATCGCCACTTTTGCACCATTGGCGACAAAACGCCGCACTGCTGCCCGGCCCAAACCAGAGGCGCCGCCGGTAATAACTGCTACTTTATCTTTTAATTCCATGGGAGATCTCCTTGATCCACTTTATTTAGAGGTTAAGATGTAAAAATTGCCTGGTTAAAAATTCCTGATGTTAAAGGGAGTATAGTCATCCGACAGGCAATCGCGACTGATGATCAGTTTCATTATTTCGGAACTGCCGGCGTAAATGGTCGATACCTTGGCGTCGGTATACTGGCGACTAATGGGGTATTCATCCATATAACCGGCGCCACCGTGCAACTGCACGCCCAGATCTGCCGCGACCACCTGCAACTCGCTGGTCACCAGCTTGGCCTTGGCGGCATCCACGGCCGTCAGGGCGCCGGCATTAAATGAGCGGACGCATTGGTCCACATAGATTTGCGCTATATCGAGGTCACCGCGCAGTTCGGCCATTTTAAACTGCGTATTCTGGAATGCCGCCAGGGGCTTGCCGAATGCCCTGCGCTCTCTAACGTAATTCGCGGTCAGGTCCCAGGACAGCTGTGCCGCGGAGAGATAGCCCACCGCGCCCATCAAACGCTCCTCGGCCAGCCCCTTCATCAGGTAGATAAATCCCTGGCCGGGTTCCCCCAGTACATTGGATTTTGGAATTTTGACATCCCTAAAAAATAGCTCCGCGGTGTCCTGCGCCTTGAGTCCCATTTTCTTCAAGTTTCTGCCGCGCTCAAAACCCTCCATGCCGCGCTCGACGACAAACAGGGTCATGTGATGAGGATTATTGTCGGGGTCGGTCTTGGCCGCCACGATAACCAGATCCGCGTTGATGCCGTTGGAGATAAACACCTTGGACCCATTTAACAACCAGTGATCCTCTCGCTCAACAGCGGTGGAGCGCATGCCGGCAAGGTCACTACCGGCATCGGGCTCGGTCATGGCGATTGCCAGAATATGTTCGCCAGTCACGCACTTTGGCAAAAAACGCCGACACTGTTCCGTATTGCCAAAGCGGGTCAAATAGGGGCCGACCAGGCGGCTGTGCAGGGAATTGTACCAGTCGCCGGCCCGGGCATAGGCGGTCTCTTCAATGATTACCTGTTCAAAGCGAAAATCCGGGTCACCCATTCCCCCGTACTCCTCGCTGGGCCACACCATGAGGAAACCCTGCTCGCCCGCTTTGCGGAAAGCCAATCTATCGACAATTCCAGCCTCACGCCACGCCTCCATATGTGGCACAATCTCCGCAGCGAGAAATTTGCGATAGGCTTCGCGGAACATATTTTGTTCCTCGGTAAAATCTCGCTGCAACATAGGCAGGCCTCGTGTGGGAAAAGGGGTTGGATCGAAGGACGGATAGTATGGTAATGCACGGTCGGGCCATCAATGACCTGTCCCGACAAAATAATTGACTTAAAATGACAGGCATTGAACGCGCAGAGGAAAAAGTTTTCAAATGGAGCAGATATTTCCGGACAATTGGTTATACATCCACTTCGCCCTGATAATGTCCCTTGCGGTCGCCCAAATCTTAGGCGTTTACATGCTGGGGGAATCCACTCATCCGCCGGCGGGGCTGGAAATGTATACGGTGTATTTTGTCGCCGCCTTCCTGGGTTGGATTGCCTTCGCCCTGCAACAGGCTTTCGGCACTACTATGACGGTCGATGTGGCGGCTATTGCGACGATCATTACAAGTTTTGTTCTGTTTCTCGCCGCCGGTCAACGCGCGGGCGACAGCAGAGGGAAATATCTACTCGGCCTGGTTTGCCTGGGCGCAAGTATCAGCGGTTTTTTCCTGCAGCAAGATCGCATGTTTATTGTACAAAGCGCCGCCATTGCGCTGTTCTACCTTGCTATAGGGCTGCACTGCGCCCGGCGCGCCTCCCGAGAACGCAATGCCGGCGATGCCATTATCAGCTTTGCCGCCGCCCTGATGTTCACGGGGATCGCCGTCGCAAACTATAGTTATGCCACTGACCAGGATATTACCCAGGCGCAGTTCATTGTCTATGGCGTCCAAAGCTCAACCTATGCCCTGGTCGCAATTGGATTCCTTGCCAGTGTGCTAATCGAATACCAACGCCATCTCATTCAACTGGCCACTGAGGATCCCCTCACCCGGCTATTTAACCGCAGGGGCCTCGCCGAGGCGCTAAATGTGAGCCTGGCCGCGGCCTCCCGCTGGAGCATGCCCACCTCCGCTATACTGGTGGACATCGACCACTTCACCAAGGTCAACGAGAGTTTTGGCCAGGGTGCGGGCGATCAGGTGCTGCAACAGTTGGCCGGTATTTTAAATCGTATGGCCAGGGCAAGCGATGTTATCGCGCGCATCGGCGGAGAAGAGTTTTTGCTGGTGCTACCCGACACTGCCCTTGAATCGGGTCGAACTCTGGCGGAACGTATTCGCGTAGCGGTGGGGGAACACCCCCTGCTGATAGAGCAACAGCGTATCCACATTACGGTCAGTCTTGGTGTGGCCTGTATGGAAGGCGTTATCAACGTGGATGAATTGAGCCAGGCCGCAGGCCGGGCAATGTATCTGGCCAAACGCGGCGGGCGCAATCGTGTCGCTTCGGTGGAACATAAACCGGTCCACATGACCGCAAATAGCCTCACTAGCTGATACCTGTGCGAGAACTGTCCATTTCTGTTTATTTTGCCCGAGCCGTGCTGAAGCACGCTGTCGCCCAGGGGTTGGATGTGGTCGATCTGCTACGCAAAAATCGCATCTCCCCGCGCTTGCTGCAGGAGGATACTGCGCGTATTTCAATAGAGCGTTTCGCCGACTTGCAGGTGAGCACGATGATTGCCATGCAAGACGAAGCACTGGGTTACGCCTCCCGGCGCTTGCCACTGGGAAGCTGGAGAATGATGTGCCATGCGGTTATTTCCAGCGAGACCCTGGGCCAGGCACTGCATCGATACTGCCGATTTTTCCAGCTGTTTGAGTTTGGCCAGCAACCACACATTGAGATCAACGGCGAAAGCGCCCATATCAAAGTGCTGCCGTTTGATCAGGGCGCTGTGGCGGAGGGTTATTCGGGGGAAGTGATTTTGTTTAACAGCCATCGGTTTGCCAGCTGGCTGGTGCAAGAATTACTTCCCATCCAGGCGATCAAACTGAGGGGCCCACCCCAGGCCTCGTTGTTAGATTACCGCCACATGTTTCTGGCCTACCCTGTAGAGTTTGAACAGGATGATACCCGTCTCACCTTTTCGGCGGCGCTGCTGGAAAAACGCATCACCCAAAATGAACAATCCCTACGCCATTTTTTACGCCATCCTGTTTTAATCATGTTGACCCAGAACTATGCCCGCAATAGCTGGACCGATCAGGTGAGAAAAATGGTGCGGCACGACCTTGAAAATATGCCGGAATTGAATGTGGTCGCCACGCGCCTGGATGTCCACCCCCAGACTTTACGGCGCCGGCTATCGGCCGAGGGCACAAACTTCAAGGAAATTAAAAACCAGTTGCGCCGCGATACGGCGCTACATTTTTTGGGCAAGCACGGCCTGGGTATTGAGGAGATCGCACACCGAGCCGGTTTTTCCGAATCCAGCGCTTTTATCCGCGCCTTCAAAGGCTGGACAGGTGTTACCCCCTATGCCTATCGCAAGGGGCTTTGAACCGGGATTTCAGCAATGGTACGAATGCTCACTATTATTTGCCTCACACTCGTTTCGGCCTGCTCGCCAGACTGTGGCATTCAGGGCCACTCGGTTTTTTGACGATAAACTCGGCTCTACACCCCACCTGAATTAGCGGCATGGCGACGGACTCGCGCATGGGTTAAAGTTGTGGCTGTTAACAAAGTGGCACCTGTTAATGGTTGTTAGCAGACGGTGAGGTCAGGTAGTTCGACCAAATTAGTAGGGAGGTAGTAGCAATGCTGGACATCAAATCGGTCAATCATATTGGCATTCGGGTCGGAGATAAGTCCCGCTCTGTATCTTTTTACGAAAACCTTGGCTTCCAGTTGACCCAAGATGCCGGCTTTGAACAGGGCCACCCCGTGATAATGAAGCATCCCAGCGGGGTAATTCTGAATCTCCTTGGCCCGGCAAACACCGTCGATGGCTCCAATATTTTGATGGATTTCGAAGATAAATATCCCGGCTACACACACATTGCGTTGACCGTGGCCTCACTGGATGCCGCCAGGGAATTCATGGACACCAACAGTATTGAAATTACCGGGTCATTCAGTTTTCAGAACATGTCGGCAATCTTTATTCGCGACCCCGATCGCAACGTCATTGAGTTCGATGCCTACGGCATCGTCAATAAGGATGATCTAAGCGGTTACTCTGCCCATCCTTAGCGTAAACTAAAGTGCCACTACAGCGACGGCAGTGATAAATGCCCTTTCCCCGCTGTACCCGATTGTGCCGCGTGGTGGAAATCTCATGCACCTGGCAGGGGCAAGCATAGCGGTGAGTTAGCTGACGCCGCTGGGGAATACCCGACAAATCCAAATTGAACGTCACACCGGGGTCAGCATTAAAATCGCTCATCAACACCCGCCATTGGGTGCCGTGGGGCTTGATGCGGCGCCCGCCGTATATCTGGTCAATGGCAAAGTGGGCAACCTCGTGCGGCACCGTGCCGGTGATATTTTCATCGAAATACTTGGAAAAAATCCAGGGATTGTAGCGAATACAACGATGTTTCCCCACCACCTTGTACATGCCCGCCGTGCTGCCGCTCAGGTCAAACAGAATGGGGATTGAGGGAAATTGTTGTGTGTATATTGCCTCCGCCCGGCGAATAAAACTGTGGGTATGTGCAATGACCTGATCCCGTAGCGCTGGCCCAATAGGTTCAATCAATTCTCCAGGCATAGCTTCAGCCACTGGGACAGACCCTCACTGTGAAATTTTTTGCGATGTAAAATAATATAAAACTGCCGGTCAAAACTGCGATGCGGCACAGACACCGGCACCAGTGAGCCCCGAGAGAATGCCTCCTGCAGGCAAATCGTCGACAGACAGCCCACCCCCAATCCCGCCTCAACCGCTCGCTTGATGGCTTCCGTGTGTTGCAGTTCCATGGAAATATCCAGGTCCGTCAGAATACCGTGCATGGCACGATCAAATGTTTGACGGGTACCCGAGCCGTGTTCCCGAACGATCCAGGTCTGGTCGATTAAATCCGCGTCCGTCACCAAGGTGCAGCGGGTCAGCGGATGCCCTGGCGCTGCGAAGACCTGCAATTCATCATCCCGCCAATGGAGTGTCTCCAGGTCCGGGTGTTGCAGCTCCCCTTCTATCAAACCGATATCCAGATCGAAGTGGCTCACGCGTTCGGCGATTGCCTCGGTATTGGCAACGCTCAAGGCGACGTCAGCGCTGGGAAAACGCTGGCGGAATTGGGCGATCATACCCACCGCCAGATAGTTGCCAATCGTCAGGGTGGCACCCAGTTTCAACCGACCCACCACATCCCCGCCCGCCAGGGCCAATTCGAACTCCCTGGCCTGCTCCAATAGGCTCTCCGCTCTGGGTCGCAGCTGGGCGCCCAACTCGCTCAGTTGCAATCGCTTGCCCACCCGGTTGAACAGTTGCACGCCGAATTGCCCCTCCAGTTCACTCAACGACCCGCTGGCCGCGGATTGCGACATGGCGAGGCCCCGGGCGGCGCGGGTGATGTTTTCGTGTTGTGCGGTGGCGAGAAACACCTCCAATTGGCGAAGACTGTAGCGCATAGTAATCCTTAATCGATATTTCCGATATATTATATCAATTAAAACTGTTTTATCAATGCAAAAGGACTCGGTATGGTACGAATCATATGCATTAACACAGCCCCCGAGAGCACACCGATATGGCAACAATTCTAAGAGAAGAGGTCACCGCCGTACACCACTGGACGGATCGCCTGTTTAGCTTTAAAACCACCCGAAATCAGGGTTTTCGTTTCAAGAATGGTCATTTCACCATGATGGGCATTGAGCACGCGGGTAAACCATTGATGCGCGCCTATAGCCTGGCGAGCGCGAACTACGAAGACGAATTGGAATTTTACAGCATCAAAGTGCCGGATGGTCCACTGACCTCAAAATTACAGACCATTGCGGTGGGTGATGAAGTGCTGATAAACAGCAAGGCGACCGGCACCCTCATTCAAGATAATCTGTTACCGGGTAAAAACCTCTACCTGATTGCCACAGGTACCGGCTTGGCACCCTTTTTGAGCATTATCAAAGACCCCGAGGTATACGAACAGTACGACAAAATAATCCTTACTCACGGTTGTCGCACTATCGACGAGCTCGCCTATAGAGAGGTGATCACCCAGTCTCTTCCCAACCACGAATACCTGGGGGAAGCCGTGCGCGACAAGTTAGTGTACTACCCCACCGTGACTCGGGAAAAATTCCACAACAATGGCCGATTGACAGACCTTCTGGGGATCGGCAAGTTACAAAAGGATATCGGCCTGAATCCGCTCGATCCTGAGACAGATCGATTTATGATCTGTGGCAGCCCCACAATGTTGAAGGAAATCTGTGCGCTGCTGGACAGCAAAGGCTTTCGCGAATCCCGCCATGGCGAGGCCGCCCACTATGTGATCGAGCGCGCGTTTGTGGAAAGTTGAGCTGAATACCCGCCCATCGAGGCGGGCTTGTTCGACAGATTTGTGGATTAAATGTAAGTTTTGGACTATTTTTTTGTTGCGCCCTGTCATTGTCACCGACTTGTGTAAACTACAGACTGAGCCCCGGCAATTGACCGTGCACTCTCCCACAACAAAAAACCACCAGAGCAAACATGAGCAATCAGACCCAACAACTTGATACGACCAGGCTGGGCGAGTATCTCAGCAATCACGTTGACGGCTTCACACTCCCTATTTCGGTGGATAAGTTTGAAGGGGGGCAATCCAACCCCACCTTTAAATTATCCACCGCCAATTGTGCCTATGTACTGCGCCGCAAGCCGCCTGGAGAATTGTTAAAAAGCGCCCACGCGGTCGATCGGGAATTCAAGGTAATCAGCGCACTGGCGGGCACGGATGTACCCGTCCCGAAAACGCATATCTTGTGTGAAGACGATAGCATCATAGGCTCCATGTTCTATGTAATGGAGTACATGGAAGGCCGTATCCTGTGGGATCCCGTACTGCCCGAGGCGAGCGACAACGCAGAGCGAAGCGCGATCTACGACGCGATGAACCAGACTATGGCGGCCCTGCACAATGTCGATGTAGACGCCGTAGGTCTGACCGAATTCGGCAGGCCCGGCAACTACTTCGAGCGTCAACTCAGCCGTTGGAGTAAACAGTACCGGGCCTCCGAAATTGAAGACATCGCGGCAATGAACAGGCTCATGGAGTGGCTGCCCGCCAATATGCCCGAGGACGACGGCACGGTCAGTCTGGTGCACGGGGATTACCGTCTGGACAACATGATGTTCCACCCGACCGAGCCCC